>VFSW01003510.1_pt1 | contig 23507 bp, 24 predicted proteins | sample 5358111 | NCBI WGS metagenome assembly VFSW01 (sample SAMN11554181, study PRJNA540505) | mine drainage metagenome | isolation source: sediment from site ElyBrook_90M | place: USA: Ely Copper Mine, Vershire, VT | collected 2017
CTCCCGCCCCGCCTGGCAATGCGATGCCGGTCGAGTGAGAACGGTCGGCGCCTGGCTTAAGACGCGAGAGTAACTGAGAGTTGGGGCGGCGACGTCCTGCGACCGATCAAACCAACGGAGAATGATTTGCGGACACTGGTGACTGGTGGGGCGGGCTTTCTCGGCTCGCATCTATGCGAGCGGCTCCTGCGCGACGGGCACGAGGTCATCTGCCTCGATAACTTTTTCAGCGGCAAACGCGCCAACATCCAGCCTCTCGTGCCGCATCCGCGCTTCGAGCTGATTCGCCACGACATCGTCGAGCCAATCCTGCTCGAAGTCGACCAGATTTTTAACCTCGCCTGTCCCGCCTCGCCCGTCCATTACCAGTACAATCCCGTCAAGACGGTCAAGACCAGCGTGATGGGCACGATTAACATGCTCGGCCTCGCCAAACGGGTGCGCGCGCGGATTCTGCTCACTTCGACCAGTGAAGTCTACGGCGACCCGGAGCAGCATCCGCAGACCGAAAGCTACTGGGGTCACGTCAATCCGATCGGGGTGCGCTCGTGCTATGACGAGGGCAAACGCGTCGCCGAGTGCCTGATGATGGATTATCATCGCCAGAACAACGTCGATATCCGGATCGTCCGGATTTTCAACACCTACGGGCCCCGGATGGCCGCCAACGACGGCCGCGTGGTATCGAACTTCTGCGTCGCGGCGCTCGGCGGCAATGACCTGCCGATCTACGGCGACGGCAAACAGACTCGCTCGTTCGCCTACGTCGACGACATCATCGAGGCGCTGATCCGCATGATGAACGTCGAGGGCTTCATCGGACCGGTCAATATCGGCAATCCCGACGAATTCACGATCCTCGAGCTGGCTGAGCTCGCGATCGCCTTCGCGGCGAGCAAGTCGCGCCTCGCGTATCATCCGCCGCGCCCCGATGATCCCACTCGCCGCCGTCCCGACATCAGCCTCGCCCGCGAAAAGCTCAAGTGGCAACCCGCCGTGCCGCTGCGCGAGGGACTCAAAACCACGATGGAGCATTTCCGGCGCGAACTCGGCCTCGCCAACTCCTGATCGAGCGCATCGCGGCCGAACCTCGTTCCCGTCATCCCGCCTTCTCTCTTTCCGTCATCCCGACCGGAGGCTGCCGAAGTGGAGGGATCGCGCCTCGTCCGCGAGGCGCCGCAACGGATCCTCGGGGCTTGCCGATCCCTCCACCTCGGTCGGGATGACCGAAAGGAAACGTCGCGATGACGAAAAGGAATTGTTCGCCCTTCCGCCGGCACGACCGGCGCGCCCCGATGGCGCCGCACCCGCTCGACATTGGCGGGACCGGCACCTACGATCATAAAGGTTCTGCGCGGCTATTCCGGTTGTAAGTCCTCCACGGGACGCGGCCGCATGCGCCGCAGCTTCCGTTACGGAGGAATGACCATTGCCGACGGCGCTTATCACTGGAGCATCGAGCGGGCTGGGTGAGCAGTTCGCCTACGCGCTGGCGCGCGAGCATTACGATCTGGTCCTGACGGCGCGGCGCGAGGATCGCCTCAACGCGGTCGCGGCCCAGGCGCGCGGCGCAGGCGCGGGAACGGTTCGCGTAATCGCCACCGATCTCGGCGCGCGCAACGCCCCGGCGGAAATCCATCAGCGGCTCGCCGATGAGGGCGTGCGGATCGACTACCTGGTCAACAACGCCGGCTTCGCTACCAGCGGCCGCTTCGACCGGATGCCGCTCGAGCGCGAGATCGAGGAGATCGAGCTCAATATCACCGCGCTGGTCGCGATGACCCGGCTGTTCATACCCGCGATGGTCGAAGCGGGGCGCGGCACGATAATCAACGTCGCCTCGACCGCGGCCTTCCAGCCGACTCCTTTCATGACGACATATGGCGCAACCAAAGCCTTCGTCTTGCACTTCTCGGAGGGGTTGGCGTCCGAACTCGAAGGCACGGGAGTATTGGTCACGGCGCTGTGCCCCGGGCCGGTCAAGACTGAATTCCAGGAGGTTGCGGGTATCGAGCGCGCGTGGTTTCCGTCGTTCATATGGACTGACCCCGAGACCGTTGTGCATCACGGGATGGCGGCGGCGGCGAGCGGCCATCCGGTCTATATCGCGGGTGCGTTGAACACCGCGATGGCGCTCGCGACGCGATTCACGCCCCGCAGCGTGGTGCGCCGATTGGGCCGCACGATGTTCCGCCACGCCGACAAGTGAACGGTGCCGGCGCGGCGGCGCGAATGGTTCGCGGCGTTGCGATCGAGTGCTACGCCTTCAGCAAGTCGCGCGCGATCACCATCCGCTGAATCTGCGAGGTGCCCTCGTAGATCTGCAGCAGCTTCGCGTCGCGCATCAGCTTCTGCACCGGATATTCATTCATGTAGCCGTAGCCGCCGAAAACCTGCACCGCGTTGGTGGTGATTCGCATGCAGGCTTCCGATCCGAACAGCTTGGCGTAACTCGAGACCGCGTTGGGAGTCTCGCCGCGATCGACCAGCCACGCCGCCTTGTAGGTAAGGAGGCGCATCGCCTCGATCTCGACCGCCATGTCGGCGAGCATGAACTGGATCGCCTGAAAGCTCGCGATCGGCTGGCCGAAGGCGGTGCGCTGGCGCGAATAGCTGACGCATTCATCGAGCGCGCGCTGCGCGACGCCCGTGGCGATCGCGCCGATTTCGGGGCGGCTGCGGTCGAAGGTGCCCATCGCGTACTTGAAGCCCTCGCCCTCGACGCCGACCAGCGCGCCTTTTGGAATTCGCACCTCCTCGAACGAAATCTCGCCGGTATCGGCGGCGCGCTGGCCGAGTTTGCCATGCATCCGCCGGCGCGTGATTCCGGGAAGGTCGGAGGGAAACACGAAGCACGAGATTCCTTTGTGCTTGAGGCGCTTGTCGGCGGTCGCGAAGGCAACATACCAGTCCGCGACCGATCCGTTCGAGATGAAATGCTTGGTGCCGTTGAGCACGAAGGTATCGCCGTCGCGCCGGTAGCTGGTGCTCATCGCGGCCACGTCGGAGCCCGCGCCCGGCTCGGTGATAGCGAAGGCGGCGAAGGACAGCTCGCGCATCAGCCGCCCGAGGTAGGTGTCGTTCTGATCGGCGTTGCCCGCAATCACCAGCGGCAGCGTGGCGAGGTCGTTGGCGCTGAACGAGTTGCCGATCCCCGAGCATCCGTAGTTCAACTCCTCGATTATCACCGTCGCGTCGAGAATCGAAAGGCCGGGGCCGCCGTTCTCTTTCGGCACGCTCAGATTCATCAGGCCCGCCTTGTGCGCGAGCGCGCAGATATCGCGCGGAAAGATTTCCTTCTCGTCGTATTCGCGGGCGTGCGGAATTATCTCGCGCACGGCGAATTCATGGGCCAGGCTTTTGAGCGCACTCTGCTCTTCAGTCAGATCGAAACCGATCATGTTTCCACCCCGGACGGCAAACGCCGCTAATGCGATTGTGCGCGATAGATCGGTGTTGGGCAAAGCGGTCGCGGCCGATCAATCGGCCTTCGCGGCTAATCCCGTCCGCGCCGTCCGCTTGAAAAAGTCGCCGGGCGCGACTATGACGGCACAAGCGATACACGATTCACGCCGGTCCATTCCCGCCGGCGCCCAAGGAGAAGACGATGTCGATTTCACTGATTGCGAAAATCAAGGCGAAGCCCGGTTCGGAGCAGCAACTCGAAGAGGCCTTCCGCGACATGATCAAAAAGGTCCGTGCCGCCGAGCCCGGATGCCAGGCCTATATCCTGCACAAGTCCAACCAGGACGCGACCCAGTTCGTGTGGTTCGAGACCTACGCCGACCAGGCCGCCTTCGACGCCCACCGCAAGACCGAGCACATGAAGGAGATGGGCGGCCGGATCGCGAACCTGCTCGACGGCCGTCCGCAGGTCGAAATCCTGACCGAGCTCGACCGCAAGTAGCGAGCGCCATTTCCGGGCGGAGCGAGGATCGTTGAGGCCCCGTGTTCGGGCGATCGCGATACTCGCTCCGCTCTTTTGACCCGCCGCGCGATCAGCGGCGATCAGGATCGGAAGCCCGGTCCGCCTCGTACGCGGGGGTCCGGACACTCGAGAGCGGAGTGCGCAGGCCCTAACGCTCGATTACGCCGTCGCGTGAGATATCGACCATCAGAACGGTCTGTTCCGAAGCGGTATCGAGGCGCATCGCGAGTTCGGATATCAGACTGGCACCGGCCATATCGTCGAGCATCCGGCGCTCCGCCACGTCCTCGAATCCGAAGCGCCGGAGATAATCGGCGCCTTCCGGAAGCGCCGCGTAAAGGCGCCGCGCGCCGCGCGTGAAGGCGGCCTTGCGAGCAGCCGCGAGCAGCATCGCACCGATTCCACGCCGCCTCATCGGCTGGGCGACCGCGAGCACATGTAGCGCGGCCGCATCGACGATCGTCTCGAGGCCCGCGACTCCCGCGGCGCTGTCGCCGACCCATGCGACGAGCCAGCATCCGCTGGCGAGCGTCGCCGCACCGGGACGGTCCGCGGCGCCGAGACCCGCCGCTTCCATCGCCGCAATGATTCGCGCGCCATCGCGTTCCTGTGCGATCAGCATTTCGCCGGGCGCGCGGCGCCGGCGGGCGGCTACTTTTTGGGCGTCGGAAATAGCTGCGCTCCGCTTTCCGCGTCGAATACGGTGATTGCCTTGGCCGGACATCCGCGCGCCGCCGACATCAGCACGCTGTCGGGCGCACCGGTCGGATTGATAACGTCCGCCTTGCCGTCGGCATCGAGCTGGAACACGGTCGGCGCGGTCTCGGCGCAGTCGCCGCTCGCAATACATCGGCCCTTGTTGACCGAGACTTTGTAACCCATCGGCAGTCCCTCCATCGCAACAGAGATTGGAAGCATAGATGCGCGGCGCGCGCCCCGGCAAGCCCGTCCGCGACGACTATCCGGCTTCCACTTGCATGGCCGCATCGCTAATGAAATGAGTCGGATTCGGAGGAGTGATGGATCGTATCCTGGGCACCGGAATCGACCTGATCGAAGTCGAACGCGTCGAGCGCGCGCTGAACCGCCCGAAAACCGGCGCGCGGCTGCGCAGTCGCGTCTTCACCGAGCGCGAGGTCGCCTACTGCGAGTCGCGCGGACGCCAGCGCTATCAGAGCTACGCGGCGCGCTTCGCCGCCAAGGAGGCCGCGATGAAGGCGCTGGGCACGGGATGGAACCGCAACGCCGGGTGGGGCGATATCGAGGTGGTGCGCCAGCGCGGGCAGGCGCCGTCGATCGTGATGTGGGGCAAGGCCGCGGCGTTCGCCAAGCATCGCGGGATAACGGCTTTTCACCTGAGCATCACCCACACCGCCGCCTCGGCGATCGCGCACGTCATCGCCGCAGGCTAAGCCGCGACGGCCGGGCGCCGCGTGCTACGGCGTGGGCGTCACGGTTGCCGACGGCGATGGCACGGGCGTGCTGAGACGAAAATCGTCGGCCGCCATGTCGAACTGGCTGAAGTCCGATTCCTTCAGCGTCATGAGCGCAGGGGTCGCGCTTGAGAACGCATAGTTGGTGTACCCCATCACCGTGCGCATCTGAGTCGGCGCGCCGGGCGCCGGAGTCGGAGTAGGCTCGTTGGGCACCGTGGCGCTGATCTGATTCAGCTTGATCGTGCCGATGGTCTTGCCGTCGATTCCAACCAGCGTGATCTCTTCCAGCGGCTTGTCGATTCCGAACGGCTGCGGATTGGTCATCGGGTCGACCACGATCGACTCGCCCTTGAGCGCCTGGATCTCGTCAAGCACCGATCGGACGGCATCGTTGTTGGCGGGCGACGATTTTCCGTTCTCGACCACGTCCCACTTGCCCGCCGCGCCGCGCACCAGCGCGTAGCGCTTGCCCCGGTTGACGAATTCAAGACGGCCGACCTGGTGCGGATCGAACGAGAGCAAAGTCTTGTCGCGCAAGTCGGGAATCGGCAGGTTGATCTTGGTCAGCAGGTCGCTCTGCGCGGTGAAGACCGTCGGACCCTCGCCGCGTTTCACATAGACGGCGTTGAGTTCGGCTTGCGGCTCCTTGAAGCCGAACAGTAACGATTGTTCGGCGTTGCCCTTGCCGGTGAAAACGCTGACCTGGGCCTGCGGCGTCGCGAGCCCGTACTTGCTGAGATCGGTGGGCGCGTCGTTGACGAATTCGACCGCGCGCGCATTGATCAGCGCCGTCAGCAGGCTGTTGACCTTGTCAGGGTCGGCCGGATATTTGGCCGGCGCAACAATTTGCCACTTGCCGGCGATGCGGTCGAGTTCGGTGGGCGGATTCGCTCCGACATTGACGATCACCTTGTTCGCGTCGTCGAGGTTGAAGGTGAACAGATCGTGCGATCGCAGGTCGTCGGGCTTGCGCGTCACCTCGCTCGGAAACGCCGAGCTGGTCATGAGCAGCGCGGGCTTGCCCACGACCTTCACGTAGGCGCCGCTGCCCATCGGGCTCAGGCGGCCAACCTCGATCGCGGGCAGCACGCCCGCTTTGCTCGAGGTGACGGTGACCACCACCGCCGGATTCTTGAGGCCGAACGGCGCCAGATCGGCCGGATTCGGTTCGACCGTTTTCGAGATCGTGGCGTCGGCGATATTGCTCGCCAGGCCGTCGGCCGCGGTCTGATCGGCATCGGCCCGGAACGGCTTTACTATTTCCCAGGTGCGATCGGGATTGCGCTCGATCTCGACTGAGCCCGCAGGGTAGCGCAGCTCGATCGTCGAGATATCCTTGACATCAACCTTGACGAGCTTGTCCGGCGCGACCGGCTTGAGCCCGATCACGTTGATAAGCGCGTAGCCGCCCAGGACCGCCGCGAGGACGAAGACAATTATCGTGTTACGAAAGCGCATACCACCCTGACGCACCAGCCGCCGCGGCTAGTTGCGCCTTTCCCGCCACACCACGATCCCGATAATCAGCAACAGCTCGGGCAGTACCAGCACGGAGGCCACGAAAACCCGGTTGAACTGATCCACCGTGAGATTCACGCGCGACGACCGGAGTTCGCGCGGGCGAATCGACATCGTGGCGGTCTGTCCCGTCAGCCAGTCGATACTGTTCATGAACAGATCGCGATTGAAAAAGTTTTCGAAATGGCCATTCTCGGCGAGACCAGTGCTGCCGAAGATCACCAGCCGCGCATCGCCGTCGCCCCACTTGAGCTGCTTCAGAGCGGCCTCGACCGCAACCGCGACCGGAATCGGCCCCTTGCGATCCTGGCTGGTCAGCTTGGCCTGCGAGCGCTTGAAGACACCTTCGAGATCAGTCTCGGCCCACGACGTGTCGCTGGTCACCGCGATCGGCGATACGGTCAGTCCCGCCGGCGGATTCGCCGCCGGAATCAGCGACCGCGTCATCGGAAACACCGTGCGATGCTGAAAGCCTTCGGTGATCGGATTAGGCGGGTAGTTGTTCACGATCGGACTCAGCCCCAGCGCGGGACCGGCGAAGAGCCGCACCACCGTGTCGACTACCACGTCGTTGCCTGCCTCGACGCCCCAGTCCTTGAGCATCGCCGTCAGGGCGTCCTCGTTGTTGGGCTGGTCGGGACGCGGTGGCTGCAGCATCACCAGCACGCGTCCGCCATGCTTCAGATAATCGCTTATCGCATCGATCTCGTGCGGCATCAGCGGACGTATCGGACCAGCCTCGATCAGCACGCTGCAATCGGCGGGCACTGCGGGCTCCGAAGCCAGCAGCACGCTTTTGACCTGATAGTTCTCGCCCTCGACAGCGTTTTTGACCTGCCCGAAGCCGTTGGCGTTCTGGGTATCGCTCAGGTCCGGTTCGCCGTGGCCCGCGACGAAGCAGGCGACTTTCGAACCCCCGCTGGTAATCTTGATTATCCCGTTGGTGATCGCCTGCTCGGTCAGGTCGGTGACGTTGGTGCCCTCGCCGCCGTACTGGATATGGGTGGTGTTCATCACCGAGACTTTGTAGCGGTCAGCCATCTCGGGATGGACCTCGGGGTCGACCAGCTCGTAGGTGATCTTCGGCGAGGCGTAGCTGTACGACTCGTAAAGCGCGCGCGCCGCGTCGTTGCGGCCGCCGGCGACAAAGCCATAGAACTTGAGCGGCTGCTTCAGATTGGCGACGACCTTTTCGGACTGCGGCGAGAGGCTGAAGACATTCTCGGCGGTTAGGTCGAAGCGCCGATGATGCACCGCGCAGATGTAGTTGATCGCCGCGAGCAATGCGATAAATCCAATCGAGTAGAGCACCGCGTTGGCGCCGTAGCGCGCCGAGCGCCGCCCGACGATCGAGCCGAAGCTCTCACGGGGCGAAGTCGCCCACAGAACGAGCGAAAAGACCCCGGCCAGGAGGTTGATCAGAAAATAGAATCGCGCTCCGACGAAGTAGCTGATGAGGGCGAATGCCAGGAAGACGATTCCCAGCAGCCCCGCCCAAGCCTTGCTGCGCTGCATCCCTAAGCTCCCAACCTAACGCCAGCGCGCCGATTCGACCGCGCGTTGCGTAAGAAACAACGCCACGAAAGTCACGCTGCAGAAGTAGACTATGTCGCTGGTGTCGACCACGCCGCGCACCATCTGCGAGAAATGGTCGGGCAGCGAAAGATAGCGGGTCAGATCGCCAAAGGCGCCGCCTCCGGCCTGAATCGGCCACGAAATCACGAACAGCAGCAGCAGTATCCCAAGCGAGCTGATGGCCGCGATTATCTGATTCTGCGTGAGCGAACTGGTGAACATCCCCACCGCGACGAAGCTTATCGCAAGCAGCGCCAGCGCCATGTAACCCGCGCCCATCACACCCACCTCGGGATCCCCGAACACCATCAGGATGATCGGAAAAATCCAGGCGAGCCCGATCATTATCAACACGAACGCCGCCGCGCCGATAAACTTGCCCGCCACGATCTCACCGGTCCTTATCGGCGCCGTCAGCAGCAGCTCGTAGGTGCCCGAGCGCTTCTCCTCGGCGAACGTGCGCATCGTCACCGCCGGAATCAAAATCACCAGCACGATCGACAGGTTGTGCAGCAGCGGCTCGATCACCCTCACGTTGAGGTTCAGGTGATTCACCGCCTCCATGTTCTGCATCGCGCTGTAGACCTGGATCATCTCGTCGAACTGCTTGAGCAGCGCGAAAAAGAACCAGCCCGCCAGCAGGATGAACACCGTCATCACCACGTAGGCGATCGGCTGAACGAAATAGCCGGCCAATTCCTTGGCCGCGATTGTGAGCGCGTTTCTCATCGCCGTCCCGGCGGGCTCAGCTATGGCCCGCCCCGACCTCCTCCAGCGTCTCCTCCGCTCCGGCCGCGGCGGCCTCGGGACCCTCTTCCCTTGCGATCGCGCTCAGGAATACGTCCTCGAGCGAGGTCCCCGCCGGCAGCGCGGCGAGGCTCTCCTCGAGCACCACGCGGCCCGCGTTGATAATCACCACCCGGTCACAAATCTGGGAAACCTCGGGCAGAATATGAGTCGAAAGCACTATCGTATGTTCACCCTTGAGGCCTCGGATTAGATCGCGAATCTCGTGAATCTGACGCGGATCGAGGCCGATGGTCGGCTCGTCGAAAACCAGCACCGGCGGATTGTGGATTATCGCCTGCGCGAGCCCGACCCGCTGCCGATAGCCCTTCGAGATCTGTCCGCAAATCCGATTGGCCATCTCCTTGAGCCCACACACCTCGATCGCATGGTCCAGCGCGTTCTTCAGTTCCGCCCGCCTGACGCCGCGCAGCTTCGCGACGAAGCTCAGATACGGCCGCACCCGCATGTCGGGATAGAGCGGCGGAATCTCGGGCAGATAGCCAATCCTGCGCCGCGCCTCGAGCGATTGGGTGAAGATATCGAGCCCGTCTACCTCGACGGTGCCGGTCGTCGCCGGCATGAAGCCGGTGATAATCCGCATCGTGGTGGTCTTGCCCGCGCCATTGGGCCCAAGAAAGCCCAGGATCGAGCCGCGCTCGGCCTTGAACGAAATATCCCGCACCGCGACGAAGTCGCCGTAGTGCTTGGTCAGATTTTTGACCTCGATCATACGATACCGCTCCGGTAACCGTCCGCCTTGCTCCCCTGCGCGGTTTTGACGAGAAAACGCCCCGAGAGATTCAAGTCGCCCGGGGCAACAGGAAAGTTAAGCCCGTCCGCCCCAAACTGTCAATATCGATTTGGGGGAATTCATCCGCCGGCATTTTCTTTTCCGCCGCCCATCGGCTAGCTTCGATCCGATGGCGCAAGACCGTCCCGTCATCTACCTGATCGACGGCTCAGGCTACATCTTCCGCGCGTTTTTCGCGCTGCCGCAACTCAACAACTCCCGCGGCCTGCCTACGAACGCCGTTTACGGCTTCGTCCGCATGATGCTGAAGCTGCTCAAGGACGTGCGCCCGTCGCATATCGCGGTGGTCTTCGACTCCCCGCGCAAAACCTTCCGCGACGACCTCTTCGAGGCCTACAAGGCCAATCGCAAGGAGTCGCCCTCCGACCTGAACGTGCAAATCCCCTATATCCATCGCGCGGTCCAGGCGATGCGCCTGCCGCTCCTGATGCTCGAGGGCTTCGAGGCCGACGACGTGATCGGCACGCTCGCCGTGCGCGCGGCCCGCTCAGGCTTCGATTCCGTGATCGTCACGGCCGACAAGGATTTCATGCAGCTGGTCGGGCCGCACGTAACGCTGTGGGACACGATGCGCGATCGAAGGATGGGCGCCCGCGAGGTTCGCGAACGGCTCGGCGTCGATCCCGCCGCGGTGGTCGACGTGATGGCGCTGATGGGTGATTCGATCGACAACGTCAAGGGCGTACCGGGAATCGGCGAAAAGACCGCGACCGCGCTGATTGCCCATTTCGGCTCGCTCGACAAGCTCTTCGCGCGGCTCGGCACAATCGAAGAGACCGGCCTCCGCGGCGCGAAAAAAATCACCGCCCTGCTCACCGCGCACCAGGCGGACGCGGAACTGGCGCGCAAGCTCGTCCGGATCGATACCGACGCGCCCGTCGACGCCGATCCGCACCAACTCGAGTGGCCGGGAATCGATCATGCCGCCGTAACTTCACTGCTGCGCGAACTCGAGTTCCATTCGATGGTCGAAGAACTCGCGCCCGCCGCCGATCCGATGCCGCAGCCCGCATCGCCGCCGCCAAGCGCGCTCGACGCGGATCACGCGGCGGCAATTATTCCTGATCTGGCACATGCCGAGCGCCTTGCGATCCACTACTCGCCCGAGGGCGACGGCCTCCTGAAGCTTGCCGCCGATGATTTGAATATCGCGGTGGAAGGCGGTGCGATAGCCGCGCTCGGCGTGGTTCTCTCGGCCGAGTCGCCGCGCAAGACATGCCACGATCTCAAAGCGCATCTCCGTGAATTTGCGCGGCGCGGAATTTCGCTGGGCGGCGCCGACTTCGACACGATGCTCGCGGGATTCCTGGTCAATCCCGGGCGCCCCGAGCCCTCGATCGCCGACCTCTACCACGATTACATTGCGCCGCTGGGCGGCTCTCGCGCGCCGGGCTCCGAACCGCAGCAGGTCGCCGCGATCCGCATTGCGCTGATTCCGAAACTCGAAGAATTCGAGCTCGAGCCCCTGATGCGCGAGATCGAGATGCCGGTCGCCAAGATTCTCGCGCGCATGGAACAGGCCGGAATTGCCGTCGACGCCGCCGCGCTCGGGGCCACCTCCGCCGAATTCGCCGAAAAGCTGACCGAGCTCGAACGCGAGTGTTACGCGGCGGCCGGTCACGAATTCAATCTCAACTCGCCGCTCCAGCTTCGCCGCGTCCTGTTCGACGAGCTGAAGCTTCCGACCAAAGGGTTGAAGAAAACCAAGAGCGGCGTCTCGACCGATGCCGACGTGCTCGAGAAGCTCGCCGCGACTCATCCGCTGCCGGCCAAGCTCCTCGAATACCGGGCGCTGGCCAAACTCAAGTCCACCTACAGCGATTCGCTGCCCGCGCTGATCGATCCCAATACCGGCCGCATCCACACCTCCTTTCATCAGGCCCTCACCGCGACCGGCCGCCTGAGCTCGACCGATCCCAACCTGCAGAACATCCCCTCGCGCACCGAGGACGGCCGCCGCATCCGCCGCGCCTTCGCCGCCCCCGAAGGCTCCCTGATGCTCTCCGCCGACTACTCGCAAATCGAACTCCGCATCCTCGCCCATCTCGCCAACGACCCGACGCTCATCGACGCCTTCGCCAGCGGTGAAGATATCCACGCCCGCACCGCCGCCGAGGTCCTGGGCGTCAGCCGTGACCGTGTGACCGCCGACCATCGGCGCCTCGCCAAGGTGATCAACTTCGGAATCATCTACGGGATGGGTCCGCAGCGCCTGGCCCGCGAACTCGCAATCAGCCTCGCCGAGGCTACCGATTACATCAAGCGCTACTTCGAGCGGCTGCCCGGCGTCCGCGCCTATCTCGAAGATTCGGTGGTCCAGGCGCGCGAGCGCGGCTTCGTCACCACGATGTACGGACGGCGCCGCTACCTGCCCGAACTCAACTCGCCCCAGGGCGGCGCCCGCGCGCAGGCCGAACGAATAGCGATCAACACGCCTATCCAGGGCACCGCGGCCGATCTGATCAAGCTTGCGATGGTCCGGCTCGACGCGGCGCTGACCCGTGCCCGCCTCGACGCCCGCATCCTGCTTCAGGTCCACGACGAGCTGCTGCTCGAGCTCGCCCGCGAGGCGCTCGAACCGGTCAGCACGGCCGCCCGCTATGAGATGGAACGAGTCGCCGACCTGCGGGTGCCGTTGCGTGTCGAACTCAAGTGGGGATTAAATTGGGCTCAACTGGGGGGATGAAGGAGCGAATTCAATTGTGAATTTAGCCGCCTGTCTCCGCGTCTAACTAAATTGAAGCAACCGAACCGCTCAGACGGAGATGAGGCCGAGCTGATAGAGAAGGCCAGCGGTGGCGACTCGAGGGCGTTCAGCGTCCTGGTCGAGCGCTACCAGCGCCGGGTCACTGGGGTTGCGATGGCCGTCGTTCACAATCAGGACGACGCGATGGAGTTGGCGCAGGAGACCTTTGTCAGGGCTTATGGCAATCTGTCGAAGTTCGAGTCCCGTTCAAGTTTTTCGACCTGGCTTTACCGTATCGCGGCTAACCTCGCGATCGACTTCCGCCGTCGCGAAGGGCGTCACATTGTGCTGCGCGGCGAAGAGGCCGAAAACGAGTTCAGCCGCCTGCCAAGCAATACCGGCGACTCTTACAATGAGGCCCGGCGCAACGAAGTCCGGCAAAGAATCAACGTGGCGCTTAAAGAGTTGACGCCGGAACACCGCGCCGTGATACTGCTTCGGGAAGTAGAAGGCCTCTCGTATGACGAGATCAGCGAGGTTCTGCAGTGTCCTCGCGGCACTGTAATGAGCCGGTTGCACTATGCACGCACGCATCTGCGCGAAGTCCTCAAGGATTTGAACGAAAGCTAACAGCCTTGCAGACAACCATAACGAATCAGCTTGAGTGAAGACTAGAAGGATTTGAACTAAAACCGGAGCTATATGGCTCAATGTGGCGAAATCAGCCTTCTACTCGGCGCGTTCGAGGACGGAGAACTCGAACCCCACGAGATGCGAGAGGTTGCCGTCCATCTGGCGGCCTGCAACGGTTGCGAGCTGGCGTATAGCCAAATCATCCGGATCGGTATGATGCTGCGCGACGCCGCCCCGGCTGCCGACCTGAATGGCTTCACCGAAGCCGTCGCGGCGCGCGTGGCGCGGATGCGGCCGTCATCGGCCGACAATGTCATCCGGCGTCCCGGCGTCTTTGGCGATCGGACGCGCACCTCGGTCCGCTTCGCCGCCGCGATGGCGATCGCGGCCGCGGTCACTGTTCTGATCGCATTGCCCGTCGCGCGCAGATTCGATCCCGCGGGCTATCAGCCGGCGCCGCGCCCGGTCGCGGATAATGCCGGCGGGGCTGCCGCCCAAGTCGCCGAGGCTCAAGCTTCAACCGTCGATGCAGGCGGTGGGGTTACGCCAGCCTCGGCCGGCGACGATTCCAGCGCGGTGATTTCCAAACTCGAGACCCCGGACCCCAACGTCGCCGTATGGAGCGAGCCAAGCGACGACACCACCGTTATCTGGCTTCCTGATCAGCACTGAGTATGCAGAGTCGCCGAGCCGTCACGGGAGTTGTCGTGATCGCCGTTGTCCTGATGGCGGCCGCCGTCCGTGCGCAGGCGCCGCCCAGTCAGATCACCGAGAAGAGTTGTGCCAAGGAGTATCCGCGGGTCGACATCAAAGTCGATTCAGTCCTTGCCGCCGACACCAACGAGGGCGTCGATCCCCGCCTGCTCCCGATGAGTAACCAGTTGGGCGTGCTGCATTACAGCACCTACCGCCTCGTCAGCCATCAGGTTCGAGCCACCGAATGCGGACGGACGGTGGCTTTCGATCTCCCCGGCGGCCGAATTCTGCATGTCAATCCGCATGCGATCGAAGCGGGAATGATCGAGATGCAACTGTTGCTGTTCCAGGGCGAACGGCCCGTGATGCTTACCGATCTCAAGCTGCGCGACCACGGCACGCTGATGATTGGCGGACCACGCTACGAGCAGGGGATGCTGATAATAACGGTGGGCGCCCATGCCTCGGGCATCCCGGTCCGCCTGGGCCCCGGATGGGAGATGCCTGACGCGGAGGGCGCGGCGGCGCCTCCGCCACTGCCTCCGCTACAGTAGCGCTCAGCGCGGCGCCATCCGGAGCGCGCCGTCGAGCCGAATCGTCTCCCCATTAAGCATCGCATTCTCGACGATATGCCTCGCCAGCGCGGCATATTCGGACGGCTGGCCCAATCGTGACGGGAACGGAATCGCCGCGGCCAGCGCGCGCCGCGCCTGGTCCGGCAGCTCGGCCAGCATCGGCGTCTCGAAGGTTCCCGGCGCAATCGTGCACACCCGGATTCCGACCGAGGCAAGATCGCGCGCGACCGGCAGCGTCAGTCCCACCACGCCGCCCTTCGAAGCCGAGTAGGCGGCCTGTCCAATCTGGCCTTCGTAAGCCGCGACCGATGCGGTGTTGACGATCACGCCACGCTCGCCGTCGGCGTTCGGGGCATTTTTCGCCATCGCTGCGGCGGCGAGCCTGATCACGTTGAACGTGCCGATCAGGTTTATCTGGATCACCTTGGTGAAGAGTTCGAGCGAATGCGGTCCTTCTTTGCTCAGCGTCCGCTGCGCACGTCCGATTCCGGCGCAGTTGACCGCGATATGGACGGCGCCCAGCTTCGCCACGGTCTCGGCGACCGCCTTCTCAACCTCGGGGCCCGAAGCCACATCGGCGGGGACAAAGAGCCCGTTTTGGCCGAATTCACCCGCAACCTTCGCACCCGGCGACGATGGCAAGTCCAGAATCGCGATTCGCGCGCCCGCGTGAGCCAGTTCGCGTGCGGTCGCCGCTCCTAGTCCCGATCCGCCGCCGGTGATCAGCGCAACTGTTTTGTTGTCGATCTTCATGAGCCCGCATCCTAGACGACCGGCCGCGCCCATTCCAGAAGCTTTCGCGATCGAAAACAGGCCGGATCGAAAATGACCGCGCGGCGATAACGCTATGATTTCCCGGCGTCGTCGGCCCGGATTGCCGCCGCGATGTCGGCGCTCACCATCGCCAGCGCGCGGCTGTGCGCCGCGGCCAGGGCGTCGAAGCCTTCGCCCTGTACGGCCTCGCGCGCGAGCGTGCGGCCTGAGCGAGTTTTCCCGTCCGAAGTGCGATGCACGGCCCACACCGCCTCGACCACCGCCGCTTCGCCCTTGATCGACTCGAAGCGCAGTACGTCGATCGTTACTCGGTACTTCGGATTGAAGTTCGCAAGCTGCGCCGTTGCGACATCGGGCGTGCCGAGCAGCGTCGAGAGATCGCCGGCGACGGCGCGCGCGATGGCGTCGTTGAGCGGCGCGGCCCATCGATTGAACTCGTCGAGTTCGACGCGATTCGACGCGACCTGGACCACGAACTGCGGCTGATCGACCGAAGCCGGAACGGAGACCGGCCCGACCACGATCCTATCGCGCGTGGCGGGCGCGCCGTCCGAGGCCGAGGTCGAATCGAGCGTGTAAAAGCGCGCCGGCGCCGAGGTGCTGCATCCGGCGGTAGCGGCAGCGAACAGAGCGATCGAGATCAGATGCCTGATTCGGCGGCGCATCACTTGGCCTCCCCGGCCTTGCCGCGAATCAGGGCCTCGGGATGGCGTTCGAGATAGTCGGAGAGCACGCGCACCGATCGGGCGGCGCGGGTGATCTCGTGCAGCGCATTGTCCAGTTCCTGAGTCTGCACCGAACCAGGTTCGACGACGTTGTTGGCGTTATCAAGCGTGCTGTGTGCGCTCTCCAGCGTTCCCTTAGCGGTCGTGAGCGTGCCTTGAGCGGTTTCGAGCGTGCCGCGCGCGGTTATGACCGTCCGATCCAGATCAGTTAGCGTCTTCTGCAATTCGTTGCCGATTTGCTCGAGGGGCATCGCGTCGATCTTCCTGATTATCCGGTTGACGCTCTTCTCGGTCGCCTCGAGCTGGCCGGGCACGGTCGGCAATCGCACCGGATTCTGCGACCAGTCGACCGTCGCCGGCGGAGCGTCGGGAAATACGTCAAGCTCGACGAAGGTCGATCCGGTGAGCAGGCTGCCGGTCTGCAATTGGGCGCGGACCCCATGGGCCACCAGGGAGTCGATCAACCGTCTGCGGACGGAGACGAGATTCATGCCGGGGCGGGGTTTGAGGAGGTTTACGCCGAGTCTTTCGGGATCAAGCCGGATAGTCACCGGCACCGAGAACTTGAAGGTTTGCAGGTCGATCTGCGCGCGCACATCCGCAACCTCGCCGATCTGGATGCCGCGGAACTCGACCGGAGCGCCAACCTCCAGCCCCCGAACTGATTCATTGAAGATGAGCTCGTAGGTCTGCGGATTGCGCGCCGCCGGCGCGAAGGCATCCGTGCGGGTGGCGAACAGGGTGAAGACGTCGTTAGCCGCGGACGGGGGAAGCATTGGACCGGGAGGTGTCTCGAAGGCGACGCCGCCGATCAGAATGGAAAGGAGCGACTGGGTTTCAACGTTGAGCCCGGCCGCAGTGAGTTGCAGATTTATTCCGCTCGACTGCCAGAAGCGGGTGTTAGGAGTGACAAAGCCGTCGTAGGGCGCCTTGACGAATACTCTGAGCGAGAAGGATTGGCCGTCTGGATCGAGCTTGTACGACGCGACCTGGCCGACCTGCAGGTGGCGGAAGAAGACCGGCGTGCCGGTGTCGAGAGAACCCAGATCGGGTGTCTTGAGGACAAAGAATCGGCCGACCTGGCCATTCACGACAGGGGGCGTTTCGAGTGCGACGAAATAACGTTTGGGCACTTTCGAATCGCCGATTTCCATGCCGATGAAGGCTCCGGAGATGAGGGTGCCGAGCCCGGTCACGTTAGCGCCCGAGATGCGAGGCCGCACGATCCAGAACTGCGTCCCTTCGACCAGGAAGCCCTCGGTCCTGGGCGCCATCTGCGCCGTGACAATGACATGATGGTGATCGTCCGAGAGCCGGATTTTGCTGACCGTGCCAACGGCGACGCCGCGGTAGTTTATCTTGGTCGTGCCGGCGTCGAGCCCCGAAGCGGACTCCATCACGATCCTAATCTCCGGCCCCGCGCTCAAAATTCTGGCCACCGCGACCCACACGCCGACTATCGCCGCCACGATTGGGATGACCCAGACCAGCGAGAATCTCGTTTTTCTCTTGGAAACCGTTCTCGACTCCGGAATCGGAGCCGATGGCGTGCGTTCGTCAGCCATGTCGAACCTCGTTAGAGCTTGTCGCGTCCCAGATCAGCCGCGGGTCGAAGGAATCGGCCGCGAGCATCGTCAACACCACGACGGCCGCGAAGAAGACCAGGCCGGGGCCCGGTTCGACCGACATGAACGGCTGCAGTTGAACGAGGGCGGCAGTGAACGTATCGACGAATACGTCTACCATCGACCAGCGCCCGATGAACTCGACGATACGATAGAGGCGAAGGCGCTGGTCATTGTTTCCGATCGAACCGCGTTGGACCGTGATAAGCAGGTATGCCAGTGAGAGAATCTTCGCGCTCGGGATTATGATGCTCGCAACGAGCACGATGATCGACAACGGCCATCCGGTGGGCGACCACAGCAGCACGACGCCCTGCAGAATAGTGTCGGACCAGGAGCTGCCGACGGTGGTGGTGCGCAACACCGGCAGGAGAGTGGCCGGGACGTAGAACACGGCCGCCGCGATCCGGTCGGCCCAGGTGCGACGGCTGCTGTCGAGCTTGCGGAAGGCAACCGCCTCGTCGCATCGCGGACATTGCCCGATCTCATCGTCCGGTGTGGGATACGAAAGCAGGCCGCAGGCTCCGCAACTCTGGAGGCCGCGCTGCATCGCGGTATGGGCCGCCTCGTTCATCGCGCCGCCTCGGATCTTACGCCGTCCGCGGCGTCGCCACGCATCGCGGGTTCCGCCCATTCGACCCTGTCCCAGACCTCCCGCGAATCGAAGCTCACCTGCATCGCGGCGAGCAGGAAGACCAGCGCACCGAGCACGAAGAGCGCCGGACCAGGGATAACCGTCGCGTAGTCGGCAATCTTGGTGAGCGCGACCAGCACTCCGAGCATCATCACCTCGACCATGCTCCAAGTGCGGATCAGCCGGTGATATCTTAGCAGCGCCGCCACCCACGTTGGCGGGCGTTCGCGACGGGCGCCCAGCGCGACCGCGAGCATGAAGCCGATTTGCAGCGCGGGCGCGACCACCGCGGTAAACAATACCAGGATCGCGACCGGCAGCTGCCCATCCAGCCAGAGCTCCTGCGCGCCACCCACAACGGTGGTGGAAGCGGCGTGCCCGACAACTGTCAGACCGAGCATCGGAACAGTGTTCGCCACGATGTAGAGGATCGCGGCGGCGGTCGAAAGCGCGAGCGTACGGTTGAGCGGGTCAGCACGCCGGCGATACAGCTCCTCGTCGCACCGCGGGCATCGCGCCGAGGCGCCCGGCGCAAGCTCGGGGAGATGCTGCAGCAGATCGCAGTGCGGGCAAGCGATTAGCGTCGAGTCGGCGACCGGCTGGTTGTACAAAGTCTACCTCAAATCCAGATTTCCGGATCCCGCGCCGGAGTCCAACCGCAACGATTTCCGCCCGTGCGCCAAAATCGACGGTCCAAAAAGCGTCAGGCAGGACGATGATGTGCGGGCTGAGATTTTGAATCGCACGGCGGATAGCTGTCAGGTCCCGCGAAGGCGCCAACCTTCGGGCGCGCTTGTCGCGAGCGGCGGGCTTGATCTAATGTCGCAATAATCAGGACTGTTCGCATCCCGGCAAATAAACTATCACAGGAGATTCAAAGATGGCGCATCGGGTGATATCGGCTGACTCCCATATGACGGAACCCGCGGACCTGTGGGTCGAACGGCTCGACGAGCGGTTTCGCGACCGCGCCCCGCGCGTGATCCAGAGCCGGGAAAGCGGCAGCCATCTGTTCGTCGCCCCGGGAATCAGGCCGTTCGCCGTGGCCGGGGCGTTCGGTTCGGGGCGCAGCGGTGAGGAACTCGCCGCGCACATGAAAAAGGGCTACGAGGCCGCGCGGCCGAGCGGATGGGACCCGGTCGAGCGGATCAAGGATCAGGATGTCGATGGCGTCGCCGCCGAGGTCCTGTACACCAGCAACGGGATGGCGCTCTTCGGCCTCGATGACGCCGAATTGCAGCGCGCCTGTTTCAAGGTCTACAACGACTGGGTATCCGAGTTCGCCTCGTACAATCCCAAGCGGCTGCACGCCATTGGCCTCATCTCGCTCGAAGACATTTCGACCGCCGTCAATGAACTCGAGCGATGCGCCAAGATCGGACTCAAGGGCGCGATGATCTGGGGCTCCGCGCCGTCCGACCGCCCCTACAGCAGCGAGATTTACGATCCGTTCTGGCAGGCCGCCTCGGAACTCGAGATGCCGCTTTCGCTCCATGTCGTGACCGGCAAGGAGAAGGGCCCGGCGCCAGGCTTCCGCGCGATGACCGCGATGTACATGAACCTTATCCAGGAGGTTCAACGATCGCTCACCACGATAATTTTCAGCGGGGTGCTCGAACGCTTTCCGCGGCTCAAGATCGTCTCGGCCGAAAACGACTCCGGGTGGCTGCCGCATTATATGTACCGGGCCGATCACGCCTGGGATAAATTCGGCAAGCTGGGCAAGCGGCAGATTCCGAATAAGCCCAGTGACTATATGCGCCGCCAGCTATGGGTCACCTTTCAGGACGATCCGATCGGACCGGCGACCTGGAAATTCTTCGGCGAAGACAACTACATGTGGGCGTCCGACTTTCCTCATACCGACTCGACCTGGCCCAATTCACTCAAGGTTATCGAGCAGGATTTCGCGGGCGTGCCCGAACAGGTTGCCAACAAGATAGTCAACGAGAACGCGGCGAAGCTATATCATATCGATCTCAACTGACTAATTAACCGCGCGCGCGGAGCAATGGGCCGATCCAGGCGGGAGAGACCACGATGGGACGACTCGACGGCAAAGTGGCATTCATAACCGGATCGGGCTCCGGAATCGGACGCGCGGGGGCGATCCTGTTCGCGCGCGAGGGCGCCAAAGTCGCCGTCGCCGAAATCTCGCGCGCCGCCGGTGAAGAGACCGTCCGGATGGTGCGCGCCTCGGGCGGTGATGCCGCCTATATCGAGACCGACGTAACCGATCCGGTGAGCGTCGAGCGCGCTGTCGCCAACACCGTCGCGGCGTACGGCAAGCTCAACGTGCTCTACAACAACGCCGGCGGCTCGACGATGGCCGACGGCCCCGTCACCCGGGTTTCGATCGACGAATTCTGGCGCGCGATCCGGCTCGACCTCTTCGGCACCTTCCTGTGCTGCAAGTTCGCGATCCCGGAGATCGTCAAGGCGGGCGGCGGCGCCGTGGTCAATACCACGTCAATCGTCGCGCTCGCCGGCATGAAGGGGCGTGACGCCTACACCGCGGCCAAAGGCGGCGTGCTCGCGCTCACCCGCTCGATCGCGGTCGAGTACGCGAAGGACAAGGTCCGCGTCAATGCGATCGCGCCGTGCGCGATCGAGACCGAGCGGGTGAAAACCCAGATGGGACAGGACCCGCGCGTCGAGGCGCTGGTCGCACGCCATCCGCTGGGACTCGGACAGCCCGAAGATATCGCGCGCATGGCGCTCTTTCTCGCTTCCGACGAAGCGCGGATTATCACTGGCGCAATCTACCGGGTCGATAGTGGCTACACCGCAAGCTAACTAAATCATCATAGTCAATGATGATTCGTGACGCGGCGATCGAGGACCTTCCCGCCATCGTCGAAATATACAATGCGGCGATTCCAGGCCGGATGGCGACCGCCGATCTGAGGCCGGTCAGCGTCGAATCGCGCCGCGCATGGTTCGCCGAGCATTCGCCCGGCAGCCGGCCGCTGTGGGTCGCCGATGAGGCGGCCGAAATCCGCGGATGGCTGAGCTTCCAGTCCTTTTACGGACGTCCGGCCTATGCCGCGACCGCCGAAGTAAGCGTGTACGTGTCCTCGCGTCATCGGCGCGGCGGATACGGCCGGGCGCTGCTCGCCGAGGCGGTCGATCGCGCGCCGTCGATGGGACTTACGACCCTGCTGGGCTTCATCTTCGGCCACAATGGACCGAGCCTTGCGCTGTTCCGCAGTTTCGGCTTCGACACGTGGGCGCGTCTGCCGAAAGTCGCGCAACTCGACGGCGTCGAGCGCGACCTTCTTATCCTCGGCCTGCGGATATCCTCTTAACGAAGCCTTGTAATACGGGCTGATATCGTGGTCTCTCACTAATTAGCTCGAACCAAATCGGAGACAACACGATGAAAATTGGATTCTTTGCGGTAGGTATCGGAAACATGGCCAGGCCGGACCTGATCACAGCAGCCGCGACTAACGCCGAGCGGCTCAACTTTTCGACGATCTGGGCTCCTGAACACGCCGCGCTTTTCGATCAGTACTCGTCACACTACCCTTATACGGCCGGGGATTTGCCGATACAGACGGATGTCATGCTGCTCGATCCGTTCCTGGCGCTGACGCACGCGGCGGCGCTGACGAAAAGAATCAGGCTCGCGACCGGCATATGCCTGGTTCCCGAGCGCAGCCCGCTTTTTCTCGCCAAGGAATCTGCGACACTCGACTATCTGAGCGGCGGCCGCTTCGCCCTGGGAATCGGAATCGGATGGCTTCGGGAGGAATTTCAGGCGCTCGGAATCCCCTGGGAGAAGCGCGCCAAACGCACGCGCGAATATGTCGAGGCGATGCGCACGCTATGGGGCGAGGAGCGCAGCAGCTACAGCGGCGAGTTCGTCCAGTTCAAGGGCGCGCGCAGCTATCCCAAGCCGGCGCAGGGCGCGAAGCTTCCGATCCTGGTCGGCGGCGACAGCGAAGCGGCGCTGAAACGCGCGGCCGCGTACGGCAACGGATGGTGCGGATTTCACGCCAATCCGGCCGACAGCGCGGATAAGATCAAGCGGCTCAAGGCGATGCTGAAGAACGCCGGCCGTGGCGCGGAAAAGTTCGAGTTCCTGGTCTCCCCCGCCGAAAACGCCAAGCCCGATGATCTCAAAGGCTATCGCGACGCCGGCGTGGATGAAGTCTATCTGGCGCCCGTCTTCGAGCATCCGCCCGAAACGCCCGGCGCGCTGGTAAAGCAACTCGAAGATATCGCGCGCCAATGGGTCGAGCATGCGGCAAAGATGTAATGGAATGCATAGCTGAATCGAGGATTCGGCCGGAGCGCGCCTGCCGGTCGGCACGCGCAGAGAGGATCGAAGATGACGAACTTTCATAGCCGCTACGCACATCAGGCGGCCGTCGCGCTCGCAAAAGGATGGAACTGCCGTCCGCTGACTTCGCCAAGCACGCTCTACGGCGCCAACGGGATGCGCGTCGGTCCGGACGGCCGCCTCTACGTCGCGCAGGCTTTTGGCAGCCAGGTCAGCGCAATCGATATCCGCGATGGCGCGGTCAGCGATGTTAGTCCGATCGGCGGTGCGATCGTCGGTCCGGACGACCTCGCCTTCGACTCGCACGGGGTCATGTACGTAACCGAAGTGATGAGCGAGCGGGTATGCGCGCGCTCGCCCAACGGCGAAGTGCGGATAATCGCCGACCATGTCCCGGGCGCCAACGGAATCACCGCGTGGCAGGATCGCCTGTTCATGGACGAATGCCGTCCAGGCGGGCGGCTCTTCGAGCTTTTCCCCGACGGCCGCGCGCCGCGCCAACTTGCGGATAATCTGCCGCTGCCCAACGCGCGTTCGGGCGGTCCCGACGGAAACATTTACTTTCCGGCGATCGGCGCCAACGAAATCTGGCGGGTTCCGCTCGGCGGTGGACAGCCGGAACGCTTTGCCGGCGACCTGGCGATTCCCACGGCGGTCAAATTCAACAGCAAGGGCGCGCTCCTTTCGACTCAGGGTCGAAGCGGCGAAATTCTCTCGATCGACCTTCAAAGCGGCGCCCGGAGCGTCGTCGCGCAGGTCCGCCCCGGACTAGATAACCTCGCGCTCACCCCCGCCGACCGGCACTTCGTTGCGC
>VFSW01003511.1_pt1 | contig 23503 bp, 21 predicted proteins | sample 5358111 | NCBI WGS metagenome assembly VFSW01 (sample SAMN11554181, study PRJNA540505) | mine drainage metagenome | isolation source: sediment from site ElyBrook_90M | place: USA: Ely Copper Mine, Vershire, VT | collected 2017
CGATTTTTTGCCCAAGTTCCATCGCCGGTGCCGCACTGGTTGCCGCGCTGTGATCCTCGTCTCGCCGCCGAAGCGCTGGCGTTTCGCAAGAAGCACAGGCCCCCGCTCACGACACCGGAATCCCTGGCCTCGATCAACATCACGGCTTGGTTGTACCGGGACAAGCAAGGGATCGACCGCATCCTTGTGAATCCAAATACAACCATCGCCCAGCTGTTACGCCAGTTCGGGCCCGCCGAAACGCCGGACGCCGAAGTGGGAATTCACTCCGAGGGCAAGGCAGCGGAATGGTTCCGTACGCGTCCTGAGCTGCGGGTTCTGCAGATTTTTTCCGAACGCATCCCTTGCCCGATGATGTGCGCACCCATGCTCCGTCATTATTTTCCCGGCGCCCCCTGGTATTACTACTACGACCGGAACTCGTGGCGGGGCGGACCCGGTGGCAAGCTGATCCGGACCGCCGGCGAGGTGCTCAGTACCGCTTACGGGCTGTAGGCCGCCTGCCCCCCAGTCAGCACGGTGTAGGCTTGAGAACGCTCTCGATTCCGTCCACTGGCACGTCGAACAAACTCATCTGCGCCTCCGGCGGCCAACCCGAAGGGAGGGGTTCGAACCACCCGCGCTCGGTCAGCCCGTGGCGGGCGCGGATGGCGTCGACGCGGTCCGCCAGCGCGGCCGGGTCCGGGTGGCGCAGGTCCGAGCGCGCCGGAAACATCTGCTTGTAGCGCCGCGCCAGCGCCGGATCGCGCCGCTCCACGAAGGCAAGAAAATGTTCCCGCGTGGGCGAGCGCAGAAACAGCGCGCTCGCGTGGAACGAGCAAGCCCCGGCCTGGGCCGCCGCCGCGCAAACCGAGTCGACCTGCGGCTCGCTGTCGGTCCAGCCCGGCAGCACCGGCGAACAGTTGACGCCTGTGGGAACGCCCGCCGAAGCGAGCGTGCGGACCGCTTCCAGACGCCGCGCGGGCGCGGGTGCGAACGGTTCCAGCGCGCGAGCCAGCCGCGCGTCAAGCGTCGTGATCGTAACGTCGACGCGAACGGCATGGCGCCGGGCCACCGCGGCGAGCAACTCCACATCCCGCATTACCAGATCTGACTTCGTAATCAGACCGATGCGCAACCCGCCGGTTTGGGCCAGCGCTTCCAGAATCCCGCGGGTGATGCGGTAGCGTCGCTCGGCGGGCTGATACGGGTCGGTCGCCGTGCCCAGCGCCACGATCTCGCCGCGCCGCGTACGCCCGAGTTCGCGCCGGAATGAGGCTGCGTCGAAATGCTTGGCGTAGATCTTGCGCTCAAACAGCAGCGGATCGCGCAGCTCGAGAAACTCGTGCGTGTAGCGTGCGTAGCAGTACTGGCAGCCGAACTCGCAGCCGCGGTAGGGGTTGATCGTCCAGTCGAACGGCACGTTCTCACTCGAGCAGCGGTTGAGCAGCGAGCGCGAAGCCATATCGAAATACTCGACACGCCGCTTGGCGAGCAGCGTGGGGCTCGCGGCGGCAAGGCGGGCGATACCGATGAGCTGGGTCATGGGGGAGGACCTCGGGCTCCAGTATTCGCCTTTTATTCGCCTATGTCAAGGGGCGAGTTTCGCCCCGATTCAGCCCTTCTGGCTCTGGACGTACTGATATGCTTCCCGCGCGAGTTCGAGCCACATTTCCTCGTGCCCGTCGAGGGCGATCCACTCCTTCATCGGGCGGCCGTGGCCGGGATCGAAGTGCACCCCGCGGCCTTCCGCCATAAGCGCCTCGACCCTTTCGCGCGGCAGTTTGGCGACGAACCGGCCGCGGCCGGAAAACGCGAAGACCTTGCCGCGAATTTTCAGGCCGTAGCTCGACATCATCCAGCCGGCCGTAACGCCGGGCAGCGAAGCGAACGCTTCGGCGATCGGCACGAAGCACGGGTCGATCTCGCGGGAGCGCATCATTTCTGATCGAACAGCCCCGCGCGGTCGATCCGTTCGCCTTCGAAGAACACGTCGCGGATGCTTTCGGTGCGGTGGATATCGGCGAGCGGGTTGCCGTCCACCAGCAGCAGGTTGGCGTCGCGGCCCGGGGCGATCAAGCCGATGTGGTCGCTGGCGCGGAGCAGCCGGGCGGCGTTGCCAGTTGCGGCTTGCAGTGCGACGCTGGGCGGAAGGCCCGCCTCGACCCAAATCTGTAGTTCGCGATGCAGCGCCGGCCCGTGGATGAGCAGCGGATTGCCGGAGTCCGTGCCGGTCACCAGCAGCACGCCGGCACGCCAGGCCCGGCGCAGATTGTCCTTGGCGACGCTGAGGTCCAGCTTCGGGAACTGCGCGGCGAGCACTTTCCCTTCGGGCGACGCCAACACCCGTTTGGTGTCGCGGAGCAGATTCTCCGGACCGATCTGCTGCACCATCGGGCGGTCGAGCGGCTCGAAGTTCGCCGATGCCAGATCCGAAATCGCCTCGGCGACGGCGAGCGTGGGGTCATACGCCGTGCCCTGACTGTGCATTCGATCGAAAAGCGCATCGGGAATCGCAGCGTGGAACGAGCCATGCTCGATGCCGTCAGCCTGCGCGTTGACGGCGTCGCCTACATCCGCTACGTCACCGGTGTGGACGACGATCGGCAGGTGGTCCCGATGGGATTCTTCGGCGATCGCATCAAAAATCGGGGTGGGCAGGCGATTGTAGAGGTGGCCGGCCCAGCCCGATTCGAGGATCGCCTTGATGCCGTCGACGCCGTCCTTTTCGAGCGCGTCCACCATGGCGCGCGCTTCCGCAGCATCCTTCGGCAGGCGCACGAACTGGGCGTTAAACGTATCGCGGTAGGTCGCCGGCAGCGCGGCTGCGTATTCGGTTCCGTGGCCGCCGGGCGTCGTGAACAGGGGCCCGCAGAAAAAAAGCTGCGCGCCGAGCCAGGAGCCGGAGGCGACCAGCGGCCGGAGCTGCCGCATCGCGTCGAGCGGATCGCCTACACTCTTCACCGTCGTGACGCCGCTGTAAAGGTAAGCAGACAGCTCGCGTTTCAGCCTCTGCTGCTTCGCGTAATCGCTCACGTTCGCGTAGAACCCTCCAGGAGCGCTGAGGTGCACGTGAACATCGATGAGCCCCGGCAGAATCGTTTCGCCGGCGGCATCGAGCGGCTCGGCGTGCAGTGCGGCCGCGTCGGGGGCCGTGCCGGAAAATACCTGCGCGATGCGCCCATTGCGAAGCAACACCGCGCCGGATTCGATCACCGTGCCGTCGCCCGTGAAAATCCGTGCGTTGCGAATGAGCCAGGTGCGATGGCGCTCGATCTGCCTGGCGAGGATCTTCTCCGTCTCCAGGCTATCGTGGGAATGCGCCTCCCAGGCCCCGAGCACAAGGAACGGCGCAAACACCGCCACCACCCATAGCTTGGCGGTCGCGGGGATCTTCTCTTCCTTCTCCCAGCGGAACAGCTTCACGCTGAGGAATACGCCCAGCACCATCGCCGCCAGCAGCGCCAGCACCGCGGTCATCTGGCGCCACACGCCCTCGCCGTTGACGAGAATCGCCTGCAGGCCGGTGAACAGGTGCGTGGCCGGGAGAAACTGCGCGGCGATGCGCAGCCACTGCGGCAGAACCTCGAGCGGAATCGTCGCGCCGCTCAGGAACAGCATCGGCAGATAGAAGAGCTGAATGAGAACCTGGCTCTCCTGCATGGTATTTACCACCGCGGCCAGAATCGCCCCGAGCGCGCGGAAGCTCAGCACACCCACCGAAACAAAGACGAAGAACGACACCGGCGCCGCCGGCCACGCCATGCCGTAAATAAAATGCGCCAGCACCAGGATGAGTGCAGCCGAGGGCAGGTAACTGATGAGGCCGACGACGAGCGATGAGATGACAATCGGAGCGGGCGAAATCGGGGCGACCTTGAAGCGCCGGAGGATGTTGTTCTCGCGCTCCATGATCGCCCGCATCCCGGCGCCGAAGAAACCCGCCCCCAGAATGCCGATCACCAGCACCATCGTGACGATCTGCAGCACCGCCGCGCCCTGTCCTGCTTTGCCCAGCTCGCCGAACAGGAAGAAGAAAACCAGCGGGAACGCGTAAGTGAAGAACAGCACCGCGCGGTCCCGGGCGGTCAGCTTCAGATTGGTCAGGATGTGAGTGAGCGTGAACTTCATTCGCGCAGCTTCCGGCCGGTCAGTTCGATGAAGACGTCTTCGAGCGTGGGGCGCTTGAGGTGGATGTCGGCGAGTTCGGCGCCGCAGACGTCGATCCACTTCACCAGATCGACGAGCGCCCGCGCCGGGTGGTCGCAGGTGACGGTGAGCGACTTGCGGTCCTCCGACAGCGAGTGCTTCAGCGCGAGAAGAAATTCCGGAGCCGGCTCGGGCAATGCCTGCGCGCAGGCGATTTCTATCACCGACCGCGCCTGCGCGCGCTCTTGAATTTCGCGCGGTGAGCCAAGCGCGATGATGCGGCCCGAGTCGATGATGGCCACGCGGTCGCAGAGCCGCTCGGCTTCTTCGATGTAGTGCGTGGTGAGCACCACCGTGCGGTGCGCCGCGCGAAGTTCTTCAATCACCCGGTGAATTTCCAGCCGCACCTGCGGGTCGAGCCCGGTGGTCGGCTCATCGAGAAATAGCAGGTCTGGATCGTTGACCAGCGCCAGCGCGAGAGCGACCCGCTGTTTCTGGCCGCCCGACAGTCGCGTGTAGAACTCGTTGCGCTTTTCGGTGAGCTGAAGGCGGTCCAGCAGCGCGTCGGTCGAGGTCGTGCGCGAGTAAGCGGAGGCGAAAAGTTCGAGCGCTTCGTGAACGCGTATCTTCGCCGGAAGATTGGTCGCCTGCAGGCAGACGCCGATGCGATCTTTCAGCGAGCGGATCTGCACTTCGGGGTCGAACCCGAGCACGCTGACGGCGCCAGAGGTGCGCGGGCGCAGGCCCTCGAGGATTTCGACCGTGGTCGTCTTGCCCGCGCCGTTCGGGCCGAGCAGGCCGAAGACTTCGCCGGAACGCACTTCAAAGTCGATGCCGCGCACGGCCTCCACCGGGCCGTAGGATTTGCGCAGTCCACCCACCGAGATCGCGCAGCCGTTCGCAACCATGAGAAAGGCTAACCGCGGGCCGGGCCCTGGGCCAGTACGGCGAGCAGGGAGCGGCAGAACGCCGGCAGGTCCTCCGGCTTCCGCGCCGTCACCAGATTGCCATCGACCACTACTTCGGAGTCTTCGTACTTGGCGCCCGCGTTGATGACATCATCCTTGATCGCGAAGAAGCAGGTCGCCCGGCGGTCCTTGAGAACGCCCGCCGAGCAGAGCACCCACGGCCCATGGCAGATGCTGGCCACCAGCTTGCCCTGCGCGTCGAGTTCGCGGACGAACTGCGTGGCGCGGGCATGACGGCGCATGTGATCCGGGGCATAACCACCCGGCACCACCACACCGTCATAGTCCGACGGCCGTAACTGGTCGTAGGATTTCTGTGCTACGGCGGGATAACCGAACTTACTCGGGTAAGTCTTGCCGGCTTCGAAGCCAACAAGGATTGTTTCCACACCCGCTTCCTGCAGGCGAAAGTAAGGGTACCAGACTTCCAGTTCCTGATAGGATGCGTCAACATACACCGCGACGCGGCGGTTCGAAAGACCCGTTGCCTCGCTCATGATCTCCCCATTCTAACTCTCAGCGGCTCACCGTCCCGACGAACCGAACCCTCCGGCGCCCCGGGCGCTCTCCGCCAGATCTCCTTCCACCCATTCGACGCGCTCATACCGGGCGATCACCATCTGGGCGATGCGGTCGCCTTTCTCCACTACGTAAGGATCGGCGCCGAGGTTCAGCAAAATCACGCGGATCTCGCCGCGGTAGCCGGGGTCGATCGTCGCCGGACTGTTGGGCAGCGTGATGGCGTGCTTCAGCGCGAGTCCGCTGCGCGGCCGGATCTGGGCTTCAAAGCCCGGCGGAAGCTCGATGGCGAGGCCGGTGGAAACCAGCGCCGCCTTGCCGGGTGCGAGCGTCACGGCGTCGAGCGCGCGCAGGTCGAGACCTGAATCCTCGTCGGGCCCGTGAGCATAAGTCGGCAGCATCGCGTCGGGCGAGAGCTTTTGAATTCGAATTTGCATGGAATCCGTTATGATAGCGTCTTGCCCGCCGGAAACCCGAAGCGAGTCCTTACTGTTGCGCCGATGCCGCCCGAGCAGTGCGCCTACGCGCTTGCGCGCTACAGCCGTTCGCCGGATTCCATTCGCGCCTCCATCGACTGGGTGCTCCGCCACGACGCGCAAAAATTTCTCGAAAGCTTCTATTTTCAGTACGGCCACGCCTCCATCGCCGACTTAGGCCACGTCACGCTGTGTTTCGAAGGAGTAAGCGAGCTCGCGGCGGCCGAAATCGAAGACGAGGTGCTGTGGGACGGCCAGGCCCGCTCGTCGCGGTATCAGAATTTTTCCCGCGGCGGCGTCGTGGACCCGCCCGAGTTTTCCGATGGGGAGCGCGAGCGCTACCACGCCGAAACGCGCGCCCTCCTCGACGGCTACACCGCCACGCACACCGCCGCGCTCGAAGCATTGCGCCAGCGCCTGCTGCGGCCTGCCGACATGAAGCCGGACGCCTACGAGCGGAATCTTGCCGCCCGCGCCTTCGATGTCGCGCGCTATCTGCTGCCATTCGGCGTGCCTACCGGCGTCGGCCAGATTACCAGCATCCGCACGCTCGAGCGCCAGGTGCGCCGCCTGCGAGCCTCGGGCTATGCGGAACTGCGGGACCTCGCCGCCGAGATCGCCGCCGCCTGCGCCGCCCCACCCGATTGCACTTTCGAAGGCGAAGCCGCTCACCGCGTGGCGCCCACGCTGGCGCGGCATCTCGAAGCCGATGAGCACGCGATGCGCTCGCGCGAAGACCTGCGAACCTGGGCCGCGCAGAACCTCCCGCCCCGGCCGCCGCACGAGATCGAGATGGTGTCGCTCACCCGCGCCGACGATGCGCCGGCCGACATCACCGCAACACTGCTCTACCCGGTCACCGATTGGCCTTACACGTCCCTCTATGAATTCACCCGGAGTGCGAGCGCCGCGCTGCGCACCGAAATCCTCGACACCGCGCTCCATTCCCGCACGCAGAAAGACGATCTGCTCCGCGGCTTCCGCGGCGGGCCGTATGTGTTCGATCTTGTGATCGACATTGGGGCCTATCGCGACCTGCACCGCCACCGGCGCTGCCACCAGTTCCGGCAAACCTATACCGGCCAACTCGGCTTTTCTACGCCGCCGCTGGTCCGCGAAATCGGGCTCGATCCAGACTATGCCGCACGCATGAACCAGGCCCTGCAGGCAGCGGCCGAACTCCCCGCCCCCGGCGCCCATTACGTCCTGCCGCTCGGTACCCGTTCCCGATTCCTGTTCAAAATGGACTTCGCCGAGGCCGAGTACATCGCCCGCCTGCGCTCCGGCGTCAAGGGCCACTTCAGCTACCGCGAAGTGGCGTGGCAAATGACGGAGAAGATGGAGCAGATCGAACCCGAACTGGGCCGCCTCATCGAGGCGACGCCGCCGTGGGTCGAGGACCCGCTGCGACGGTAGAGCTTTCCAGACGGCCGGTAAATCTTGCGCGTTAAGTGAAGATGGCTGAGTAACCTTTCCACACCCAAAACGCTAAGCGCTTGACTGCGCGAGCCTCCGCCTCGTGGCACGGCTCGTGCAGGTAAATGCCCTCGGACCCGCTCGAGTGGCTCTCGGGTTCGGAGGAGAGGGAAGACCGCGCGCGGCGCATACGCTTGGGCCGGTCTTCCCTTATTTGTCCGGACAGCCTACATTCCCGCCGCGCGCGCCAGCGGCTCCAAGCCTTCAAGACTCCGCAGCTTGGCCGTGAGCGTGGTGCGCTTCAGCCGCAGCAGGTTCGCCGCGAGCGTCTTGTTCCCCCCGGCTTTCTCAAGCGCCTGCCGAAGGATATCGCGCTCGATCCCACCCACGGTGGTTTCATAATCGAGCCCATGTTCCGGCACCTCGACAAAAGCTCGCGGCGCGGGAGCCACCGGCTTCGTTGCGGCCGGTAAAGTCGCGAAATCCGCGAGACCAAGTGTCGTACGTTCCCCGCTCAGCGCCACGGCCATCTCGACGGCGTTCTCCAGTTGCCGCACGTTCCCCGGCCAGCTCAGCCGCTCCAGCCAAGCCAGTGCTTCATTGCTGATCTGTTTGCGCGGTAAGTCCTCGGCGAGGCACACCCGATTCAGGAATAGATCCACCAGGTAAGGAACGTCCTGAGGCCGCTCCCGAAGCGGCGGCAGATGAATTGGCACAACGCTCAGACGGTAAAAAAGATCCTCGCGGAATCTCCCTTCCCGAACCAGCGAGGTTAGGTCCGTATTCGTGGCGGCGATCAGGCGGAAATCGATGCGCACGGTTTCCGAACTGCCCAGCCGCTGGAACTCGCGCTCCTGCAGCACGCGCAACAGCTTCGCCTGCAGGTTCAGCGGCATATCGCCGATTTCGTCGAGAAACAGCGTGCCCCCGTCGGCCTGCTCGAACCGCCCAACCCGCGTTCCGCTGGCTCCGGTGAACGCCCCACGCACGTGGCCGAACAGTTCCGCTTCAAGCAGCGTTTCCGGAACGGCCGCGCAATTCAAAGCAACCAACTGTCGCGCGGCGCGGTTGCCCGCGGCATGAACCGTCCGCGCAACCACTTCCTTCCCCGTACCGGTTTCCCCCGTGATCAGCAGCGTGCAGCGGCGCTCGGCGACCAGCTGAATGGTGGCCGCGACGTCCCGCATGGCCTGGCTTGGACCGAGCACGATCTCTTTCATAACCCCGATCTTCCATCGGCCCGAATCCGGAAACATTTAACAAAAAAACACCGTAGCCCGTGCGCCAACTACAGCTTAATTGGGTCTAGGGGAAACGCGGGCGCCCACCCCAGCATCACTCCCTCTCGCGAAGCCTCTCCATCTCCCGGCGGTCCCTCTTCGATGGCCGTCCTTCCCCAAACCCCTCAAAACGCGCCATCGCCTTACGCTCCTCCGCCATCCGGAGCCGCATCTCCCGGCTCGCCTCCGTCTCCCGATACAGCGTCTGCGCCACCGCGGCCGGGCCACGCATCTCACTTAGCGCCAGCACCTCCACCTCGAACTCACCCCCGTCGTTCTTCACTCGCAGCATATCCCCCGCCCGCAACTCCCGCGCCGGCTTGGCCCGCTGTCCGTTAGCCTCAATCCGGCCCAGCTCACACGCCCGCCCCGCCAGCGAACGCGTCTTGAAAAACCGGGCGGCCCAAAGCCACTTGTCCATCCGCACGCCCGTCACGCTCCCATTCTCCTCTCTCGCCCGTCGTTCCGTCACCGGCCCCACCTCCAGCGAACGAATATAATCGGGACATTGTGTCCACGGAGCCGCAAAAGCGGTTGATCGCCATCTATCCCGGATCATTCGATCCTCTGACCAACGGCCACCTCGACGTGATCGGCCGTGCCAGCCGCCTGGTGGATCTCCTCGTCGTCTCGGTCCTCCGCAACGAAGCCAAGGCGGCGCTATTCACCGTCGAGGAGCGCGTCGAAATGATCCGCGAGGCGGTGGCCGGGCGGGCGAACGTGAGTGTCGAGTCCTTCGACGGGCTGCTGGCCGACTACGCCGCCCGCCGCGGCGCCCGGCTCATCATCCGCGGCATCCGCGCCATCTCCGATTACGAATACGAACTCCAAATGGCCCTCATGAACCGCCGCCTCCGCCCCGAAGTCGAAACCGTCTTCCTCCTCGCCGGCGAAGCGTACTCCTTCGTCAGCTCCCGCCTGGTCAAAGAGGTCGTCAGCCTCGGCGGCGACATCCACGGTTTCGTCCCCGACACCGTCGAGCAGCGCCTCCGCGCACGCCTGGGACGTGATTCGACCCCCTCCTCCGGGTAATAATAGAAGAAATGTCCACAGCAACAACCGAAGCTCGCCAGGCGAATCTCACCCTCGCCGAGCGCATGAGTTGGATCAGCGAATCCTCCACAATGAAAGTCGCCGCCGAAGCTGGTCGCCAGAAGGCCGCCGGCATCGACGTCGTCGACTTCGGCGCCGGAGAGCCCGATTTCCCCACCCCAGACAACATCAAGAAAGCCGGCATCCGGGCCATCGAGGCCAATTTCACGAAATACACCCCGGCCAGCGGCACCCTCGAGCTCAAGCAGGCCCTCTGCGAACGGCACCGCATCGACTACGGCACCAACTATGCCCCCGCCGAGTGCCTGGTGACCGTCGGCGGCAAGCACGCCATCTTCGACCTCACGCAAGCTCTGCTTAACCCGGGCGATGAAGTCATCGTGCCCGTCCCCTACTTGGTCACCTATAAAGATGTCGTCCAGTACGCCGGCGCGCGCTGCGTCTTCGTCGAAACCTCCGAAGCCGACGGCTTCACCTTCACCGCCGAAATGCTCGCCCCACACATCACGCCGAAAACCAAGCTGATCGTGATCAACTCGCCGTCGAATCCAAGTGGCGCCGTGCTCAGCCGCCAGGAGTTCGAAAAGATTCACCGGCTCACCAGCAAGCACGGCATCTGGCTCATGACGGATGAGTGCTACTGCCGCTTCCTTTACGAAGACGAGCCGTTCTCCATCGCCGCGGCGCCGGGAGCCAAGGAAAACGTGGTTGTCGCCGGATCGCTCTCGAAGACCTATTCGATGACCGGTTGGCGCATCGGCTTCGTGCTCGGTCCGAAACCCGTCATCAGCGCCATGGCCACCCTGCAAAGCCACTCGACGTCGAACCCTACTTCCATCGCCCAGAAAGCCGCGGTGGAAGCCGTCGCCGGCCCGCAGGATTCGATTCCCACCATGCTGGCCGAATACCGCACGCGCCGCGACTACGTCATCGGACGCCTCCGCGCCATTCCGGGCGTGAAAGTCGCGGAGCCCAAGGGCGCCTTTTACGCCTACCCCAACGTGTCGTGCGCGTTCAACCAGGGCGTCGACTCGGCGTTCTCCTTCGCCGAACGCCTCCTCGCCGAAGACCACGTCGCGGTCGTCCCCGGCGAAGCCTTCGGCACCACCGACCACATCCGCATCTCCTACGCGACCTCGCACCGCGAACTCGAGCGCGGCCTCGACCGCCTGGCCCGCTTCATCGGGCGGTACTCGGCGTGAAATCCGGAGCGGCGCCCACCGCTCCGCGACGCCTGCGTTCCGAATTCAAAGAGAAGATCTGGGGCGCCACACGCTTGAGCCCCTGGTTCGTGGACACGGTCGCCAAAATCGGCGAGGTGTGGTTCACCGATCCGGAAGGCCAGGCTCTGCCCCTGCTGGTGAAGTTCCTCTTCACCACCGACAAGCTGTCCGTGCAGGTCCATCCCGACGACGAGTTCGCCCTCCGTCACGAAGGCTCGCTCGGTAAAACTGAGATGTGGCACGTGCTGCGCGCCGATCCCGGCGCAAGCGTCGCCCTCGGTCTCCGCGAACCGGTCACCGGCGAGCGCCTCCGCGAAGCTTCGTTGACCGGCGAGATCGAAACGCTGCTCGACTGGCGTCCGGTCTCCCCTGGCGACTCCTTCTTCGTCCCGCCCGGCACCATCCACGCCATCGGCGCCGGGCTCGTCCTCTGCGAAGTGCAGCAGGTCTCCGACATCACCTACCGCCTGTACGACTACCGCCGCCCCCGCGAACTCCATCTCGACAAAGCCGTCGCCGTGTCGCTCGCCGCGCCCTATCCCGGAGCCCGGGCGCCGCGGCTCGATCCCGGCGGCGCGGAACTGCTCGCCGAATGCCGCTATTTCCGCGTGGAAAGGTTGCGCTTCACTCGCCCGGGCGCGCTCGCTCCGGGAGCTAACGCGAGCATCGTCACCGTCATCGAAGGCTCCGGAACCATCGGCGGTGAACCCTACCGCGCGGGTGAGTCCTGGCTTGTCGGCGCCGTCCCGGACCCCCTCGAAATTAACCCCGAGACAACTACCACCCTGCTCCGCGCACGCGTGCCTCGGCCCAGCTAGACTCAGAAAGGGAACAACGCAGATGCTGCGCACCGGCCGCAAATTCTTCCAACATGTGATTCCAGGCATCGTGAAGCCGCTTCACGTGCTGTGGAACGAAGTGATCGGCTTCCTCTTTCTGGTCCTGGCCACCTTCATCGTCGTCGCCACGCTGCGCCGCACGGCTCACGACCCCGAAGGCTTCTGGCCGATGGTCGTTGGCGTCGGCTTCGGGCTGGTGCTCGGCGCCTTCGGCCTCTCCTCGTTCCTGCGCGCGCGCAGAATTTCCCGCTCCTGAGGCACAGAAAATGAACGAATCGCCGGGCGAATTCCCTTACACGCGCGGCATCCACCCCGAAATGTACCGCGCCCGCCGCTGGACCATCCGCCAGTACGCCGGCTTCGGCGCCGCGGAAGAAAGCAACCGCCGCTACAAATACTTGCTCGCCCAGGGCATCACCGGCCTCTCCGTCGCCTTCGACCTTCCCACCCAGATGGGCTACGACGCCGATCACCCCATGGCACAGGGCGAGGTCGGCCGCGTCGGCGTCTCGATCTGCTCGCTCGACGACATGGCCACGCTCTTCGACGGCATCCGTCTGGACCAGGTCACCACATCGATGACCATCAATGCGACCGCCGCCACGCTGCTCAGCCTCTACGTGCTCGTCGCGCGAGCCCAGGGCGCCGACACCCGCAACCTCTCCGGCACCGTCCAGAACGACATCCTCAAGGAGTACATCGCCCGCGGCACCTACATCTATCCGCCGCGCTCGGCGATGCGCCTCATCACGGACCTCATGGCCTGGGCCAGCGTGGAACTGCCCGAGTGGAACACCATGTCGATCAGCGGCTACCACATCCGCGAAGCCGGCTCGACTGCCGCGCAGGAAGTCGCCTTCACCCTCGCCAACGCCATCGCCTACGTCTCAGCCGGCCTCGAAGCCGGGCTCGATGTCGACGCCTTCGCCCCGCGTCTCTCTTTCTTCTTCGCCGCCCACAACGACTTCCTCGAAGAGATCGCCAAGTTCCGCGCCGCCCGCCGCCTCTACGCGCGAATTCTGCGCAACCGGTTCGGCGCGCGCAACCCCCGCTCGGCCATGCTCCGGTTTCACGCCCAAACCGCCGGCTCCACGCTCACCGCCCAGCAACCCGACGTCAACGTCGTCCGCGTGGCGCTGCAGGCCATGGCCGCGGTGTTGGGCGGAGCCCAATCGCTGCACGCCAACAGCAAGGACGAAGCGCTCGGCCTGCCGACGGAGGAATCCGCGCGCCTCGCCCTGCGCACCCAGCAGATCCTGGCGGAGGAAACCGGCGTCGCCAGCGTCGCCGACCCCTGCGGCGGCAGCGAGGCCATCGAACGCCGCACCGATTCAATCGAACGTGAAGCCGTGCAATACATCGACCGCATCGACGCCATGGGCGGAACGCTCGCCGCCATCGAGCGCGGCTTCATCCAGGCCGAGATCCAGAACGCGGCCTATCAATACCAGCAGGAAATCGAGCGCGGCGAACGCATCGTCGTGGGGCTGAACAAATTCCGCGCCGGCGAGGATGCCGTCCCCGAGGCCCAGCGTATTGACCCCTCGCTCGAACGCCGCCAGATCGAACGCCTCCGCGCCATGCGCGCCTCCCGCAGCGCGACGGAAGTGGAGACCCACCTCGTCTCCCTTGCTGCCGCCGCCCGCGACGGACGCAACCTCATGCCCGAAATCCTCTCGGCCTGTGCCGCCCACGCAACCGTCTGCGAAATCTCCGACCGCTTGCGCCAAGTCCTCGGCGAGTATCGCGAGAGCTAACCCGCCCGCGAACCTCGACGTGGAAATCCGGCCTTGACCTTGGCCAACGCCACCGTCGGACATGGCGGCCTTCCTTCAACAGAACGGGCCGAAGACGAGGTACCGCCGCCACGCCCAACCCGCCGCCCGGCGCGTCTGAGAATCCCTCGGCTTCGCCACGTACAGCTACGAGGCCCGCGCCGTCAAAGTCGGCGAAATCTACGTCGATGAAATCCGAATGGTTTTACGCCTCCATCCCTGGCACTGCCCGGAGGCTTCCCGTCACGCCTTACTCCCCAATCCACCGGGGCCGCGTCTCCGCAGAGTTACCCACTCCGGCCTGTCCAGGAACACACTGAGGCGGGATCCGGCCGCCTCAGTCTCATAGCGAGAAAAGTCTGAGGTCTCGAACGTCAGGATTCGCCCGATCCCGTGGACGTTCATCAACGCCACCAGCTTCGCGTCATGAACCTTGCTGCCCACCACCGCGTGCCCACCACGAGGCGCTTCCATTCGGCGCAAGCCGCCGGAGAATCGGGCAGCGCGGCAAGAAACCGCTCAAGCTTTTCCGGCTCACGTAGTGCGAGTTCGACGGAGAATCCTAGCCCATTATTCTCTACGGGCCGTGTCGCCACATTGCAGAACTCGGAGATATTCTACAGCGTGAAATATACTGGCCCTCCGGAAGCGAGGAATCCTGCAACACTTTCCACCCCTAAAGTATCACTCGAGTGAGCGGGCTGGGACCGCCTCAACACGACATTCGTGTCGGCCAGGATGCTCATTAGCCGCGATCGCCGTAAATGCTCTCGCGGCTGATTGCTCGCACGAAAGCGGAGGCGTGTCGGGAAGTCCCCGAACCGCCTCGCGCCACGCGGCAGCGAGATCCGCCAAAGAAAGAACATTGCCTGCCCGTGCAAGTAGCTGCTCACCGAGAAGGTGTTCTACGTACTCTGAGAGCTCGACTCCATGAGCACGAGCTTGCGTTACCAGGAAGGCCTCGATCTCCGAAGGTAGTTCAATCGTCACGGTCATTTCGACGTCCCGGAACGTCCCCCACCTCCTGGCACATCCCCGCTCCACATCCGCGAGGAATTGAAAGGAGGGCCGCGGCCTCATCACGCGATGATGTCGTGAACCACGTTCCCCGCCACGTCCGTCAACCGGAAGTCGCGCCCGCTGTAGCGGTAGGTCAGCTTCGTGTGGTCGATGCCGAGTAAGTACAGAATCGTTGCGTGCAGGTCATGAACGTGAACCGGCTTGTCCACCGTCTTCCAACCAAACTCGTCCGTCCGGCCGTAAACCAGACCGCGCTTGACTCCTCCGCCGGCCAGCCACATCGTGAACCCATGCGGATTGTGGTCGCGCCCGTGGTGCGTCTGGCCGCCCATGAAGCCGCTGCCGAGTTCCACCACCGGCGTGCGCCCAAACTCCGAGCCGCAAACAATCAGCGTCTCATCCAGCAGCCCGCGGGACTTGAGGTCCTTGATCAGCGCCGCGAAAGGCTGGTCGGAGTCATGCGCGGTCTTGCGGTGAAGCTCAATGTCGAAGTGGTGATCCCACGGGTCACCCTTGGCGTAGTAGACCTGCACCATGCGCACCCCGCGCTCCACCAAACGCGCCGCCGTCAGGCATCCGCGCGCTGTGCTGCCCTCGCCATAAAGCTTCAGCGTCGCCTCGGATTCCTTGCGAACATCGAAGACGTCCGGCGCCTCGGTCTGCATCCGGTACGCCGTTTCCATCGACTCGAGCGTCCCCTCTAACTGCTGATCGTCGGGCGCCGAAGCATCCATCTGCATCCGGTCCAGCTTCTCGATCAGGTCAATCTCCTTCTTCTGCTGATCGAGTCCGAATTTTTCGTTATGAATGTCGGGAATCAACTTCATCGGATCGAACTTACGATCCTTCACACTGTCGGTGATGTAAGTGCCCTGATAGACCGGCGGCAGGAATCCCGAGCCCCACAGCGGAGGCCCCACCGTCGTCGGCACCTCCGGGCAAAGCACTACATATCCCGGTAGATTCTTGTTATCCGTGCCGAGCCCGTAAGTCAGCCACGCGCCCATCGACGGCCGCCCGGGCTGGATCGCGCCGGTATTCATCATCAGCATCGACGGCTCATGGTTCGGGATGTCGGTCCACACTGAGCGGATGAAGCACATGTCATCCACGCACTCGCCCAAATGCGGAAACAGCTCGCTTACTTCCATCCCGCTCTGGCCGTATTTCTTGAACGCAAACGGACTCTTCATCAACCCGCCGGTCTTTCTCTCGTGCGAGGGCGCCTGGCCGGGCAGCGGCTTGCCGTCGTATTTCTCGAGCATCGGCTTCGGGTCGAAGCTATCCACCTGCGAGAGGCCGCCGTTCATGAACAAAAAGATGACGCGCTTCGCCTTAGGCTTGAAATCCGGGATGAGCGCACCGGCTGCCTTGCCGCCCGGCGCCGTGCTCGCGCGAGCCAGCGATTCACCGACCATACTGGCGAAACTGAGCATGCCGAAGCCGCTGCCCATACGGCACAGCGCCTCGCGGCGGGTAAGTGGTTGACGGGTTGGTTGATGACGCATGGTGCCGCTCCTTGGCTATTAATCCACAAATTCAAATTCATTCGAACTAAGTAAGACACGGGCGTACTCTTTCCACGCAATAGATGGTTCGCCTTCGATCTCGTTCTCGGGCTTATCCGGATTCGAGCGGACAAAGTCGAGGCCCGCCTGCAGCTCCGCCTTGTTCGGCGCACGGTCAAACAGAAGCTCATAGGCCTTCTCAATCCGGGCCCGGTCGTCACCGGCCGCGTAGACGCGCTTGGCCAACAGTTCGGCCTGATGATAGACGAAGCTGCTGTTCATGAAGAACAGCCGCTGCAGCGGTACAGTCGTGCTGAACCGCTGCTCGGCGGTAAACGAAGGATTCGGGAAATCGAAAACCTGCAGGAAGTTACTCAGCCGGTAGCGGCTCACCTTGCAGTAAACCGTCCGCCGGTCGTTCGTGTCGGAAAACGCCGTCGACGGCCCGCCGGCTTTCTTCAAATCGCGCGCGCCGGAGACGAACAGCGTCGAATCGCGCAGCGCCTCGGCGTCGCGCCGCCGCCGGTTCGCGCGCCAATAGAGACGGTTCGCCGGGTCCTTCTGTTCGTCGGCCGCATCGGCATCCGCGCTCAACTGATACACCGCGGAAAGCATGATCTCGCGCTGAAGCTGCTTGATCGACATGCCGCTATCCACGAAATGCCGCGCCAGGTACTCGAGCAGCTCCGGGTTCGACGGCCGGTCACCCATCTTGCCGAAGTTATCCGGCGTTTCGACAATGCCCGATCCGAAATGCCACTTCCAGACGCGGTTCACAAGCACACGCGCGGCCAGCGGGCTCGACGCGATGTCGTCGGCCAGCTCCAGACGCCCTGACCCTCGCATGAACGGCTTCGGGTCGCCGGGCGAAAGAACCGCCAGAAAACGCCGAGGCGCGTCGTCGCCAAGGTTGTACGGACTGCCGTGGAGATTCACCTGAATGTCGTGCGGCCTGGCAATGTCCGCCACCCCGTGCACGAATGGATAGCGCTGCGGCAGTTCCTTCTCAAGCTCCTCTATGTGATCCTTCACCGCCGCAATATGATCCCGCACGTCCGGCGAAAGGTGCTGCTCCAGACTCCAGCCGCGCAGCACGAACAAACCCGGTGACCGCCGGTCCTCCGTTTCCCCGGAGTCGAGGTCGGCGACGAAAAGGTCCGTGTACAGCTTGCCGCGCTCGAGCGGCATCGTTTTCAGTTCAAGGTCGCAGCCCGGACAGAACTGGTCCTTGGTTTCAAACTCGTTGGGATATGCATCGCGCATCGGCGGCCTCTTCACGCCCGCCTTGGCCTTGATCGCGTCGTTCTGTCTCTCAATGTCCCTGGCTTCGGCGAGCACCGACAGCGCCAGGTTCTGGAACCACTCGCCCAGATACTTCGCCTGATCGAGCTTCCCGCCGGACCGCACCATGTCCTGCCAGTCGTGCAAGTAAGCATAGTTCTTCTGCGGCTTTCCCAGGAACTTGATCCAGCGCTCGAGCATCTCGAGATCCACCCTCTCGCTCGCCGCGGCCTCCTCCGGCTTCATCCGCGGGTCGCCGGTCACCTTCCACGCCGCCACCATGTACTTCCCCGTCTGCCAGGCCAGCACCTCGGCGTACTGCTTGCCGGCCTCGTTCTCAAACTCGCGCAGCGACTGCTGAAGCTTGTCCACCTTCCCGCGCTTCTCCTGCCACGCGGTAACCGCCGCCGCCGAAGCCAGCGGGTATTCCTTGTAAGTGGTGCTGGCGAACACGCCGCCCAGAGCATAGTAATCGCGCTGGCTGATCGGATCGTACTTATGGTCATGGCACCGGGCGCAGGCCACGGTTAGCCCAAGGAAACCGCGCGTCACCGCGTCAATGCGCTCGTTGCGCTCGTCCGCCCGCCCTTGCGGCGGATCGGCCTGGTCCCACCACCACGGCCCCTGGCCGAGCAGCGCCGTACCCGGCAGCGCCTTGTCGCGGGCTTTCGGGTCAAGAAGATCACCGGCAAGCTGCGCCTTCACGAAGAAGTCATACGGCATGTCGTCGTTAAAGGCTTTGATCACCCAGTCGCGAAACACATACGCGCCGTCGAACGGCATGTAGCCGCGTCCCTTCGGATCGAGGCCCCGGACATCGTCCTCGGCATAGCGCGCCACGTCCAGCCAGTGCCGGCCCCACCGCTCGCCGTACTGCGGCGTCGCCAGCAACCGGTCCACCACCTTGGCAAACGCATCCGGCGATTTGTCCTTCTCAAACGCGCTCACTTCTTCCCGCGTCGGAGGCAGTCCGGCCAAGTCCAGATACGCTCGCCGCAGCAGCACGCGCCGGCTCGCCGGAGCCACCGGATGCAGCCCCTCGTGCTCCAGCGTCGCCAAAACAAAACGGTCAATCGGTGTTTTTGCCCATGCCGCCTTCTTCACAGCCGGCGGGTCCAGCTTCTCCAGCGGCCGGAACGCCCAGAACGCCTTCTGCTCCGCCGTCACCTGAAATCCCGTCGGGATCGGCGGATGCACCGCGCCCTTCACCTCCGGCCACGGCGCGCCCATCTTCACCCACGCCGCCAGATCCGCAATCTGCTCCGGCTTCAGGTGGCCGCCCAGCGGCATCTTAATCTCACCCGTCTGCCGGACGGCTTCGATCAGCAGGCTCTTGTCCGGGTTGCCGGGCACGATCGCCGGTCCGGAGGTCCCGCCCTTCAGCAGCGCGTCGCGGGAATCCACGCGCAAGCCGCCGCTCTCGGCCTGGCCATGACAAGCGGCGCAGGAGGTCGCGAAAATCGGCCGGACTTTGTTTTCGAAATAATCATCGCCGGCCGATACCCCAGGCGCAGGGGTTTGTGCGGCGGCGAGCGTGGCGGCCAGCGGCAGGGCCGCGAACCAGCGTCTCAGCCCGGGGAAATAAGAAAGCAGATGAGTACGCGGCATAAACATAAAGGTCGTTGTCATGGGAGTGCAAACACGCTTGGCGCGGGGGAGGCCCGCCGGCTCTTCTTTTCAAGAAATTCCACTAATTCGCGGAACTCGGCCGTCCGCTTCCACTCCGCCGGGCTGCACGAACGCTCAGGAACCGTCAGATCGAGCGTGATCGAGGAGCCGCTCGCGCCGTTGCGCGCCAGCACCACCATGCGGGTCGCCAGGTGCACCGCCTCGGCGATGTTATGTGTGACGAACACGATCGTGCTCGCATGCTCGCGCCACAGCCGGCGGATCAGCGCCTGCATGTCGGTGCGCGTAGCCGCATCGAGCGCACTGAAGGCCTCGTCCATCAGCAGAATGCGCGGCTCCATCATCAGCGCATGGGCGATCGCAACCCGCTGCTGCATGCCGCCGGAAAGCTGGTGTGGATACTTCGAAGCGTCGGCGGGTTGAAGCCCTACTTCTTCGAGCAGCGCCATCGCCGTCTCGCGAATCCCGCGCAGCCGTTCGCGGCCCGCTGGAAGCAGGCGCGAAAAGAAACGGATCTGTTCCAACTCCGGGCCGAACGTAATGTTCTGCAACACGGTCCGGTCCGGAAACAGCGAATACTTCTGCGGCACATAGCCGCGATCTCGTCCCGGGTGGTCCCGCTCGACACCATCGATCAGCACCGCGCCTTCAAGCGGCGCCTCAGAACCCAACAACAGCCGCAGCAGCGTCGATTTCCCACACCCCGTTTCGCCCAGCAGGCACACAAATTCGCCCGCCTGCACATCGAGATCGATTCCGTCGAGCACGCGGTGCGGCGTCTTCGCGCCCTGCACCGGATACTCCACGCTCACCCAGCGCATCGCAATCCGCGGCATCGGCATCCTGAGTGGTCCCTCGTGCGCGATCATGCTTCCTCCGTGAACCAGGGATGCAGGCGCCGGTTGAGCATTTTCAGGCCCAGGTCGAGCAGGAACAGCAGCACCGCCACCCACAGCACATACGGAATGATGAGGTCCATGCCCATGTGCCGGCGAAGCAGCGCAATACGATACGCCAGCCCGTCGGTCGACGCGATCATCTCGCCGGCAAAAAGGAACAGCATCAGCGGCTTCAAATTCAGCCGGATGCTGTGCAGAATGCGAGGCAGAATCTGCTTCAGCACAATCCGGTAAGTGATCGAAAAGTTCCCCGCGCCCAGCGTGAACCCTTTGACGATCTGTTCGCGCGGCACCCCACGAGTCAGGTTCACCGTGTCGAGAAGAATCGTCGGCGCAACACCGATCACCATCAGCATGATCTTCGACAACTCATCAATGCCGAACGCGATAAACAGAATCGGCAGCACCGAAAGCGCGATGATCTTGTCGAAGAACCGAATGAAGCGCAGGAAAAACTGGCCTACGTAGGGAAACAGTCCCGCGTGCAGGCCCAGCAGAACTGCTGGAATCAGCAGCGCCAGGCTGATCAGGAACCTCCGCCCGCTCGCCATCGTGTCCGTGTACAGTATGCTCGACCGGATCTTTTGGACCAGCGTCGGCGAGGCCGCCTGCGACCCGTCCTCCGCCGGTTCGAGCAGCGAGTTCGTGAAGCTCCGGGCCATCTGCGAAAACGTCGGCACTATCTTGTCGTCCGGATTGTCGATGTGGCGCCGCTGCGCGGTCCAGGCGTAAAGCAGGATCCCGGCCGCGAACAGAAACCACGACAAGGCCCATCGCGTCGCCCGCCCCGGCCGCGCTTCGATGCTCGTCAGAGGAAACGTCATCAGAGCTTCCCCTCCGCGGCCAGCTTCATGTATGTCGCGTCATAGCGGAACCGGACCCGGCTCGTGTTTCCTTCTACCGACCCGTCCGGGAACCGGATCGCCACATCGTCGGCCGACCGCGTCCCTTCGCCCAAAAGCCCGTGCGCGAAGCAAAAGTTCCGCACCAGGTTCATCGTCTGCTTCAGCTCCGGCGCGGTGGCGAACTGCGCGGCCGAAGCCGGCGTCGCGAACAAGTGCGTCGTGGCAAGCTGCTCGGTTAGGGAATCGAGCCGATCGCCCGAGGCCTCCGCGACGCCCTCGAGCGCCTTCTTCCGCAGCGGCCCGTTCGAGCTCAGCTCGCTCATCGTCTCGTACCACGCCCCCGCCATCGCCTTCGCGAAGCGCACGCCGGACCCATCTGGCCGGTTCAGCACCTCGGTGCGCACCACCAGCAAATCGAGAATCTCGCCGGGAATCTTCGACGAATCGAACAGCGTCGTGACGCCCTTCGCCTTCCGGATCTGGCTCACCAGCGGCTTCCACGTCACCACCGCCTGGTGCGACGAATCGCTTAAAAAAGCGGTAACAATATCGGAATCCGATGTATTCAGCAGCTTCACGCGCCGGATCTGATTCTGCTGCCCGTTGAGCGTCATCCCGCGCTCGAACAGATACTCGGAAACCGTCTTCTGCACCAGCATCACGGTCTTGCCCGGCAACTGGGCAAAGCTCAAGTTATTCCGCACCTCCACCGCGTCGTTGCCGTTCGAGTAATCCCCGATCAGGATCGCCGTCGAGTCGACGCCCGAGGCCGCCGGCATATCGAGCGCCTCCATGTTCGTCATCGTGCAGGCGTCGATATTCTTGGCGACAAACGCATCCAGAGACGGCGCATAATCGAATCGCTGCACGCGGATCGACACGCCGTACTTATTCGCCCATTTCTTCAGGATCCCCGACTTATTCATGTAGTAATACGGGTTCCAGCCGACGTAGATCGACCAGCCAACCGTAAAGGAAGGCGTGGGCGCGGCCGCGCGGCTGAAGGCCGCAAGCGTCAGAGCCAGGATGGCCAGGCGTCGTGTCATTCGGGTTGGCTCCACATCGTGGCCCGCAGCTTGGCCTCTGTGGCTTGGCGGACCGCGTCGAGTTGCTTCCAGACTTCGGCCGAAGTCGGGTAGATCGTGTAATCCCGCATCGCCTCGCGCACCGGTGCGCCGTGCATCGCTGCCAGCGCCTGGTCGAGTTCCAGCAGGTCGGCGGGCGGAAGTTCCAAGCTGTGCTCGTGCGGCTGATAAAACGAACCGATCGGATAGTCGAGAAACGGCGTGCTCGACTCCTCGATATGGCATCCGAGCAGGTGCGCGATCCGCTTGCCTTGCGCGAACGCCGCCAACCGGTGAATGCTGGCCGCGAACGCCGGAAAATCCTCCACATACAGCCGCCCCGGATACAGACTGTCGCCCGTGAACAGGATGCCGGTCTGCCGGTCGTAGTAAGCGAAGCTCAGCTTGTCATGGCCGGGAATCGCGACCACGTCCAGCACGCGCCCACCCAGGTCCAGCCTCCCCATATCGTCCGGCCACTTCGCCATCCCGAACGCACCGCTCGAACCAGCCACCGTCAGCGGGATCGTCTCCACGCGGATCGCCGCGTCGTTCCACGCGCGGAATTGCCCATCGCCCGCGATGTGGTCGCCGTGCGAATGCGAGTGGCCCACCGCCAGCGTGATCGACGAGCGTCCGCTCCGCCGCAGCCAATCATGAATGACCGATGCCACCTCGTGTGCGACGTCCGTGTTCCCGGCCCCGGTGTCGAGCAACAGCACCTTGTCCTGCCCGAACAGCAGATAAAGGAACGGTTTCTCGTAGTTGACGCAGCCTGATTCGCGCAGAATAACCAGATCCGGGTTGTACTCGTGCACCTGCCACGCCGGCACTTCCAGGCAATTCGGCCCGCCCGTAATCCATCGCTGCGGCAGCCTGCCCGGACGCAGTCCCCCGCCGTCCGGCTGAGGAGCCTGAGCGAAAGCGGCGCCAGCGAGAAGAGAAAGAATGATAGCCCGGCTTATCACGTGTATCCTCATCGCCTGGGCTCTTTCGCCCGGCGAAAACACACGGCAATCAGGGCCGCCAGGGGCGCGACGCGGCCACCTGGAATACCCGCAAGTTTATCTGATGCCCCCTATGCGCCGCAACCCGCCCCGGGCCCTCCACCTTCCGGTGGCGATCCATATTTTCAATCACCCGCATTCAAGCTTTCATTGCCGCCTCAGTCCAAATGGGCATTACTCTGGAAAACATGTCGTGGAAAGCGGGCATGTTGTGTCTCGGGACCCTAGCGGCGGCGTTCTGTGCCGCTGAGACCGCGGCGCCACCCGGCAAACCCGGCGTTCCCGCGGTCCAGAAACCACTCGCCGGACTGAAGCCCGACGCGGTGTTTCCGATCCCCGGCTCGCCGGACTGGGTGGCCACGGGCGCGGACACCGTCTGGGTCTCTAACATGCCCAAGAACAACGTCACCCGTATCGACGCCAAAACCAACCGCATCGCCGCCGTCATCCCCGTGGGCTCGAAACCCTGCGCCGGCCTGGCCGTCGGAGCCGGCGCGGTCTGGGTGCCGCTCTGCGGAGACAATCGTCTCGTCCGCCTCGACGCCAAAACCGACGCCGTCACCTTCGTCGTCG
>VFSW01003512.1_pt1 | contig 23495 bp, 23 predicted proteins | sample 5358111 | NCBI WGS metagenome assembly VFSW01 (sample SAMN11554181, study PRJNA540505) | mine drainage metagenome | isolation source: sediment from site ElyBrook_90M | place: USA: Ely Copper Mine, Vershire, VT | collected 2017
CTTTTGGAAAAATTCATCGCGGGTATATCTTTTTTTAAAGAGTTCGGAAGTGGATCGCTTTGGCATCTTTTATTGATAGGCGTACATTTCAGAATAAGATTGGATTGCTCAGGCTGCTGTTCAGAGTGTGAGAGCTTGGGTACCATCGGTGAGCGTAAGATATTGGCAATGCCTCAATATTTATAGTCACTGTGCTTTCATAACTAGAGTCAAATCACAATTGCCGATGGATTGAAAATGCTCAATTGAATCTGCCTGAACGTCTTAAATGCAATTGATAATTACTTAGCTGTTCTTGGATCACATCGCTCGCAAGGTTGAATAGGCAATTTCAATGCGATCGTCACATGAATAATTCGCGAATTGATGAGACGGAACCAATAAAGCGCTACGACATAATTAGGGGACGGATGTTTTAGCCGCCGCTACTTGTTTCACTTGCGATCGCCGTTTTCGCTCTCGTCGCTAGCTTCGCTATTTGTCGCTCCTTCGGAGGCAAAAGGTTGAATTGATTTAGTGAGGTCGATTGTGTCCTGTTCAACGGTCATCTCTTCCTTGCTTTTTGCTTTAAGTGCTAGAGTAACGAGAATTGCAGTTGCGACGGTAACGATGATGCCGGATATGGCGGCCTTTTGGAAACCAGCTACAAAGCTACTAAGTACGTCCGCCAGCACGCCGTGTGCGGCTGCGCGGCCGACGGTTACGCCGCCACCGAAGGACGACGACGTAACGACGAGAAGATGATGTGGTAAGGCTGATGCAAGGTGGTTGGTGATGCCAGCATGGTAACGGGAGTTGAATATGGTTCCGAATACTGCTACTCCTAGCGCTCCGCCAATTTCCATCGTCGCTACATTAATTGCTGCCCCCGTTCCTGTTTCGTTTTGGTCCAGGGTTGCCATAACGGTATCTGTGCCGGTTGTAAGAACTAGCCCCATTCCAGTTCCGCCTAGGATCAGCGTAATTAGTGCGTTGGTGTAGCCGGAATCAACCTGTAGGCGCATTGCTTCAACGAGTGCCGCTGCTAGTACGAGGAGGCCAATTACGGTGATCACGCGGGTAGACACCTTCTCTTCTAGAACTCGGGTTATTCCAGAGCTTATGACAACCGCAATTGCTGCTGGAAGGAAGTGAACACCTGCACTAAATGGCGACTGCCCAAGAAACCCTTGGAGATATTGGGTTACAAGAAATAGATATCCAAAGATTCCGAAGTAGGTTGCACCCATCGCAATTGACGGAAAGCTGAATCGAGGGTTCAATAGAAGGGACCAGTGGATCACCCCATGGGGATCGCGTTGGGCATGTATCCAAGTTGCGATAAATGCACCTATTGCGACAAGGGCTAGAGCGAAAAACCTCACGCTTGTCCATCCCCAAGTTGGTGCCTCTATAATTGCGCCAACGAGGCTTGTAAGTGCTATGACTGATAGCACTACTCCTAATAGGTCGAAGTGCTTTTCGTCGCTTGGCTTGCTCTTTGGCAAGAGCGGAAGAGAGATAATCAACGACGCTATGGCAACGCCCGCGTTGAACCAAAAGATCGAACCCCACCAAAAGCGTGAAAGCAGCGCGCCTCCAACGAGAGGGCCAACTGCTACTCCTACTCCAGCACTCGCAGTCCATCCAGCAATTGCCGTCGCTCGAGATCGCGGCGTGTGAAATACGTCGACGAGCATTGATAACGATGCTGGAACGGCAAGTGCCGCGCCTACACCCATAACAGCCCTTCCCGCAATGATGGTTGCGGTAGTTGAGGCGCTAGCCGCAAGAAGTGATCCAAGTGCGAAGGTGACCAAAGCTGCCTGGAGCGTCGGTCGGCGCCCACGTCGATCAGCGAGATGGCCGCCGACGACGATAAGGCCGGCGAAGGCAGTGGTGTATGCATCAGTGATCCATTGAAGCGAAGAAGTTGAGGCACCTAGCGTCCTTGAAAAGGTCGGTAGGGCTACATTTATGATGGTGTTGTCCATCGCCACCAGGAAGAAGGTCAAGCACAATACAACGAGTGCTCCGATTGACCGAGAAGTTTGACTACTTTGTTCATTATTTATCTTTGAGTTGCCTCTGCGCACGCGAATGTTCCTTTCCGCGGTAGGGAGTGCGCTTCAACGTGGGTAAAGCGCAACTTTGCGACCATAGACCATATGTAGAACGATCTGTTGGCCAATTATAACTAATTCCCAAATTGATTTAGGGATTTAAAGGACATTTAGTACCTTGGAACGTTCGACTAAGCCGTCGATTGAGTGGAGGTATTCTCCTTTGATTTGATGGTGATTTTTGCTTTGGTAGCGAGAAGGTGCGTCGTTTGATTCATTTCCGCGAAGTAGAAAACAGGGAATCATATGAGATACACCGTCCAGTTGGCACATCGTTATCGAGGTCGGCGAGCTACAGATTTCAATTCCAACCTCTATCGGATCTCCACTACGCGAAGCTGCCATTGGATTTAGATTGGTGTCTGAACTCCAGGCGCTTTCGCGTTTGTTTACATCCTTGCACTTCGAGAGTTTGTGAGGTGGGGTCAATTTGATGCTTACTTCGTCGGTCTTTAAGTTTTGGGTTATAAAAAATGGTGCACTCTATTGAAAGCCTTGAGAGTGGCGATGCGCTTTTTTCACTACTAGCGTGAATCAAGCGGGAACAACCATAATTGATCATCTCAGAATACTAAGGAACTAAGGCGTGAAGAAGGTCAAAGGCGGCAACTCATCGACTGCCGGGGCGTTAGTTGCTGCTGGAGCAATTTCAATTCAATTTGGTGCGGCGTTCGCGACACATCTATTTCGTGTTGTCGGCCCCGCAGGAGCGGCAGCCCTTCGAATCACGTTTGCTGCTATCGCACTAATTGCTTTCAATGCACGTAAGGGCCTACACATTTCGAGATTACGTACAAGGCGCAAGGACGTAATGGTGGCGATCGCATTTGGCGTCGTCTTGGGAACGATGAATCTTACTTTTTATGAGTCGATCAGTCGTATCCCTTTAGGAGTCGCCGTAACCGTAGAATTCGTAGGCCCGCTTGCTGTTACGATTCTTGGTTCTCGTAGGGCCTCTGACTTTCTTTGGGCGGCATTTGCTGGTTTAGGTGTCCTTATCCTCGCCGGTGGGGGATTGTTTGGTCATCTTAAGCATCTTGACCTAGTAGGTGTGGCTTATGCGCTCGTTGCCGGGCTCTGTTGGTCGGGATATATATTGCTCAACTCTGCCTCTGGTAAGAGATTCAGCGGAACCACGGGACTCACAATCGCAATGGTAGCGGCGTCCGCGGTCATTCTTCCATTCGGACTCGTCGATGCTGGCACCCATCTATTTAGGCCTGGCATCCTTGCGATTGGCTTGGTCGTTGCGCTACTGTCTTCTGCGATTCCATACTCATTTGAGATGTATGCTCTCAAGCGAGTTACTCCCCGAGCATTTGGAATTCTTCTCAGTCTTGACCCAGTCTTTGCTGCTTTAGCAGGACTTTTTATTTTGCATCAGCATTTGGACGCATACGAAGTTTTGGCTCTGGTTCTTGTGATGATTGCAAACGCTGGAAGCGCGTGGTTTGATTCGAGACGTGAATCAGTTGTCGTTTAGTCGGGATATGGCGGAAGGCCAAGATTTTGGAGCCATTTTGGTACTGGGTGGCTCGTCTGTTCGTTTGAAAATTGAACGTCGGTCTCCGCTACTCGCGAGATTCTCCATTCGTTCTTGGGTTTAATTTCTTATCACCAAAGGTATCGATACACCGTCGTGTGTCAAGAGCCCCTATTGAATGTACTGTCCTTGTTCGGGGTCTGAAAATGACCGATAGTATCGCAGCGGTTAGACGATGAGTCTCGGGAGGTGAAAGTGTTAAATTCTTCAAATTGCGTTGTCAAGGGCGCTAAGTTTGAAGAAAATTAGTTTCGATCCGAACAAGGTGATGCGTGGTTAGGTTATTTTCAGAGGTTACGGTCGTCGAGAGGCTGGGCGCGGGACTATTCGGAGCGTCGATCGACGAATCTTGGACTATCGCTGACAAGCCTAATGGTGGCTATCTATTGGCGATTGTGACACGTGCGATACTGGATCAGTCCGACTTTAGCGACGTAGTGACAACCAGCGTTCACTACCTATTTTCTCCAGAAGCTGGAGATGCAGAAGTCCGTGTCGAACAGATCCGCTCTGGAAAGTCCTTCGGCCACTTCGAGGGTCGTCTTTTTCAAGGTGGACGTTGCGCCCTAACTGTGCTGGCGATAGTCGGGAATCTTCCCCGAGGTCAAAGCGCCTATTGGAGACACGACGATCTCGACTCCACTATTGCAGTCATTGACGAATGTAACGCATTGCCAATTACAACTCCCGGCGGTTTCAATGCCTCAATCATGACTCAAGTTGAGATTGCAATGGATCCGAGCGTGGAAATTTATACCCATGGGATTCCGTCGGGAAGTGGAGAGTTGAAGGGTTGGCTAAGTTTGCCAGGGAACGAATCATTTGATTCGGTCTCGCTCCAATACGCTCTTGATTCTTTTCCTCCGGCGACATTTGAGATAGAACGAACCGGATGGGTACCTACCCTTTCGCTCACAACGTACGTAAGAGCACTACCAGCACCGGGACCGCTGCAAATCCTGCAACGTGCCAACTTGATTCAAGGAAGTATGGTAGACGAAACATGTTACGTGTGGGATGTCGACCATAATCTGGTGGGACAAGCTACCCAGCTTGCTGCGATTCGTTTGGGTTAGCTCAACGCCTAAACGGGAACGAACGGGTCGCATATAGGCGTCCATTCGCTTTGGTCAATGCACACGCGTAACCTTCTAGAGCTTCTACCACGTCAAAAATCTCAAGTCCAGCTACAAATATTGCAGTCGCTAAACCATCGGCAATCGTGAGAGATGGACCAACGACCGTCGCTGATAGGTTGTCGATCTTTCGACTTGGATACCTTGGGTCGATAATATGGTCTCCGCGTTCGTAGAGTGCGCTAGTTGCGACGGAGTCAGCCCCTTGAACGACGAAAGCGATCTTGGCTCGATCGTTGGGGTCTACAACGCCGAAAGAGAAATTTTCGCCGCCAAAAAATGTTCCAAATGACGCTATATCACCAGCTCCATTTACGATTGCCCCCAGAACACCGTCAATCTTTAGATATGATAAGGCGCGTTCCACTGCCCACCCCTTGACAATTCCGGTTGGATCAACCCCCTTGTCTGAGAAGTGGTGATCGAAAGCGCCCCTCGTTAGAACTTTCAGGTACTCACAGACTTCAAGGACGTATTTGACGTCGTTTGGTTGGCTCTCCACGCTTGCTATTGGTCGATGTTGAGAGATCCAGGAATCACTCTTGTAGGTACTAAATCGTTGATCCGCTTGTACCAAGGATTGTTTAGACGCGCGAAGAGCTTCTTGTAGGGGTGACTCCATAAACAGTAACTCAGGACTCTCCGCGTATACATCGAAGGTCACTGTGGTCCCCATTACTTCAAAGTATTCGGTTTTATGCCTCGCTCGTGTGTCCTCGGAGCGTCTAAACATATGACCCTAGATTCCTAATTTTGAGAGGGCACTCTGGAGTGATTGGGTGAAGCCAGCCGAAGTGTAACTTGCTCCACTTACATTCTGGATATTACCGGACTGTGCCTGCATCGTCTCTTGCTCGAGGATTGGAATAGCGTATTGGTCGATCGATGCTGACCTTGAATTGCCGCCGTCATTCAAACTTGAAACCGTGACGTTCGTTATCTTATGTCCTGATGCCGTCACGGTTACTGCCAAAGTGCCAAAGTAATAGTTTACCGTAGGGCCGGTTGCACTTGCAGGACCAGCTGCTGCAGTCGTTGTTGGAGCTGCTGTCGTAGTTGGTGCGGCCGTAGTTGCAGGAGCTGTACTTGTAGCTGGAGCTGATGTAGTCGCCGTGGTCTGATTTGAAGTGGCCTTTGCTGCAGTCGTTGTTGGAGCTGCTGTCGTAGAGCTAGCGGCGGGTGAAGTGGTTGGAGATGACGAAGTGGAGGTCGCAGTCGAACCTGATGTTGGAAGTGACGATCCGAGCGTTACCTTTGCCGGACTGGATTGGAATGACAGCACTCCGACTAGGCCAACGCCTGTACCTGTTATGACGTAAAATGAGCGTTTCATAGTTTATTTAAACCTTTTCGAGTATTTCATCTGGTAATTCGGGTACGTCATTAGAAGACGAATTCTTCGATATGAATCATGTCCTGTGTGACACCAAGCTTGCTGAGGCTCTCTTTGACCTCGTCGTTGAATCCGACTGGTCCGCATATGAAGAAGTCGTTTTTGTTAGCCTCTGGTACTAATCGCTTGAGTGTGGCTGGGTCAAGTTTGACGCTGTTTCGCGAACCCGTTACCTCGTAGAACTTGCCACGGCGGTTAGCCATCAATTCAGCAATCTCGTCGTTATGGATTAGGTCATCGGCGGAAGATCCGCGCAAGATAACGTTCGTCTCAACGTCCGGTGGCATATCTTCGAGAAGCGCGCGAATTGGAGTTGCACCAACGCCTGCGCCAATGAGTGTTACCTTCTTATTTGTCGTGCGGTACCTTGTGAAGGCTCCATATGGACCTTCGATAAAGACTCTGGTTCCGACTTTAAGCTTGGAAACTAGCCCGGAATGGTCGCCTGAATCTTTGATTGTTACCCGAAGATACGGGGGTCGAGGCATTGCACTAAGCGAGTACGGATGTGAGTGTAGGAATAGGTCCTTGCTCAAGAACCGCCATTGTATGAATTGACCCCCCGAAACTGGAAGTTTGTCGAGGTGCTTTCCTTGGCAAGTTACCGAAAATACCCCTGGCCCTTCTTCGACAATCGCTACTACTTTGAGTCGGTGTACCGCGTTTCGATAGACGGTAACGAGGAGTCGATTCCAGAGAACGAACTCCGCGACGACGATAAATGTTGCAACCCAAAGATCGCGTGCGAGTGGGTGATTTAAAAACATGACCCCGGTTCGTACTTGGTGGGCCACAGCTAGGGCTACTCCAAGATATGTGTAGAGGTGGACTACCCACCAAGTTTCGTACTTCATCTTGGATCTAGCGCGCTTGTACGATGTCACGCCGGCCATCACCAGTAGAAGATATCCAACGATAGCCATGAGCACGTCAGGGTAGTGAAAGATAAATGTTGTCAGCTGTTTGAAAAGCGAAGTATTCGAAAGTTTCGCATATCCATAGACCGAGAGTACAACGTGCACCGTCAAGAGTACGAGCGCATACGGTGCTAGTTTACGGTGCCACTTGACTAGTTTATCTTGACCTAGAGTCCTTTCAATGATCGAAACACGCGCCGCAAGGATTACCACCAGGATCAACATGTAGGTTGCAATTAGGCCAGATGCCCGTGTGATCGCTAGGGCAAGTCCACCAGGTCCCTTGAGGGCACCGTTTGCTTCCCCAAGGACATACAAAGCAATGGTTGCTCCAAGACCAAGACCCAAAATTAATGCGGCTGCATCTACGGCTCCCTTGGATGGAAGGGGTAGGTTTGGGCTGCGGCGCACGTTTTGCGGCCTCGACCATAACTCTCTTACCCTCGAATGTTGTTCTAACTGTGATGCCATGATTTACACCCTAAAACTTCTGACTATATCGAATCTGAAAGAAGTCTGGGAATTGGCATAAGAGGTATTTCGATGATGCTGAGCCAGTCTTCAATCCAATAGCTGTTATTCGACAAATTTCAATTTTTTCTTTAGTACTTCTAGCGGTCAAATCTTATGAAATTTTTTTGAAAAATTCAAGAGATATCTGAGTTCATTTTGGCTTTTGTGGTCATCACTTTTGGCTAATCGCCATTTCAAAGGGTCTATTGTATCTGGAGTAGATCCTTGCACGTCTATCAAATTACACATGCTACTACTTTTATAACCGCGCTCTATTAGAAGCGAAATGATTTCAATTAACAGTAATTTGGGAGAATTAGCGTTTTATTAATGTTTTGAAAATATCTAGTAAATTTACGACATCGTTTTTATATTAACGGAAAGTTAACTACTAGCGATTCAAATGAACGGAACTAAGATCGCTTCGCGAGAGTTGAAATGGGGCGCGATCGTACCTAATCGTTGCGTTAAAGGAGATGACGGGAGAGTGGTTGCAAGTTGGATGTCGACGGTATTGGGGAATCGGCGTCGCTGGATTGACGGCATTCGCCCATTAAGGGGATATTCCTTCTAATTCGTAATGCGAGGGACTTTTTCCTTTCAGCTGTTACAGATAGTTGATATCCTTTGGAATTAGGGGATGGATGAGGTTGATGACGACCTCATTTCAGGTTTCAATTTCCTATCCATTGTGCGCAGTTGCCGTTAAATTTGGATGGAATTCGAGGCATGGAGTGCGGTTGAATTTTCGAGTTGAGTGAGCAGTTTTTACACTCAACTCTTCGATGATCACCTTCTGGAACGGGGACGGGGGATACGTATGATTTTTTCATATCCGAATCGACGACTGCACTTGGTTGATATCGAAAATTTGGCGGGTTCGCCCTGTCCGGATGACTTTTTGTGTAGAGCTTTGGGCGCTGCCTACTTCGGCCTTGGTATCGTTGGCGGAGACGATCTTGTCGTGGTCGGTTGTTGCCACCGGATGCTGGCGACGGCGGCATTCGGGTTCGGTTCGGCGAGGTATGTAGTAGCCTCAGGCAAAGATGGAGCCGATAAAGCTTTGCTCGGGGTCTGCGAAGAGGCGGGCGGTTTCGAGCGTCGTTTCGACGGTATCGTCATTGGTTCGGGAGACCATATCTTCGTCGACGCTGCACTAAGTGCACGTAGAAGCAATCTAGACGTCGAGGTAATTTCTCGCTACGGGCACATCTCTCGAGTCCTTCGATCGGTTGCTGACCGCGTTCGTTTTCTAGATATTGCTCCCGACCCTTTGGCGGCCGCTTAGATTTCGATCATGCACGATAGAACGAGAAGTAGTATTACCCTCGCTCAGACGAGCTAACCTCCAGAAATGGCGGTAACGAAGTGAATGATCTCGGCGCCCGTTGATAACTCAGGAGAAAGCATTTCATTCGGATCAGTGTCCGAGAGATCTTCTCGTTGGGCAAAGATTCGAATGTACGCTCGCCTCGTCTTGGTGGATGGATCCCGGAGCGTGCCTCGCAGTTGTGGGTAGGCAAGTTCGAGTCGATCGTATAAGTCGCTCAGCGATTCCGCTTCGAATTGCAGAACGGTGTCATGGGGGATTGAAGCATACTTCATAAGTTGTACTGGAAGCCTTACTATCGCCATAAACGCAAATATCCCTATACGGCTATTACTTCTACTGATAGGACTGAGGGAAGGGAAGAGGCTACCTGTGACCAACTCTCTCCTCCGTTTGAGCTGCCATAGACCTCTCCCGTTGTTGTTCCAAAGTAAAGGCCTTGGCCGGTAGACCGGTCAACAGATAGAGCCCCGCGGAGTACATTTCCGTAGAAGTCCTTTTGAGGAAGGCCCTCTGATATGCTCTTCCACTCTCCATCTGGTTCTAATCTAAATACTCTGAGCTGTCCATCGGGTGGAAAGTGCTCGTAGTCGCTCTTGATTGGAATGACTACGGGAGCTTCGTACGGATGATCGAGTACCCCAACTACAAATCCAAAGTCGCTTGGAAGATTGTTGGAGATCTCTCGCCAATGATCGCCTGAATCGTCGGTTGCAAGGACATCCCAGTGTTTTTGCATGTAAAGCTTTGATCTGTTGGAGGTGCTCATGGCGATGCGATGGACGCAGTGGCCAACTTCGACGTCTTCGTCGGGTAGATAGTCGGCCCTGAGGCCGCGATTTATCGGGGTCCATGATGCTCCCGAATCGGCACTTCTGAAGGCACCGGCAGCACTAATTGCAACGTATAGTCGACTTCTATCGCTGGGGTCCTGAACGATTGTATGAAGAGCCATTCCGCCGGCACCAGGCTGCCAAGACCTACTCGTACCATGGTTTCTTAGCGAGTCGAGTTCTAACCAGTTCTCCCCCATATCGTAAGAGACGAATAGAGCCGCATCTTCGGCCCCGGCATAGACGACATCTCGATCGAAGATCGATGGTTCGATCGTCCAGATTCTCTTGAAGCTCCAAGGCACTTCGGTGCCATCGAAAGTGAGATGGGTTTGGTTGCCACCGTCGTATGAAAATGCATTCGAGACTGCTTCGAAGGTAACACCTCCGTCGATAGATCTAAGGATGGTCTGTCCAAACCAAAGGTTGCTTTGAGAGGCGTAGATCACCTTGGGATCTACAGCGGATGCTTTGAAGTGATAGATCTCCCATCCAGAAAATAAGGGTTCTGATAGGTCGTATCTAAATGCTTCTTCGTTCCAAGTAGCGATGAAGCCACCTTTTTTTGTACCTATTAGTAGTCTTGGTGCCATTATCGACCCCTCATTTAGAGCATCATTGGCCAATAATCTTGACATCGATAGTGCGGTGCGTCAAGATAAGATTACTCCCCTTGAGGCAATTAGGAATGTTTCATAGTCCCGTAACCGATGTAAGTTCAAAACAAGAAGTCCTGGACTGGCCTATCTACCTCGTTTGCGATCGTTACAACTATTGCCTCTCCGTACCTTTCGATTCGTCGGCTTCCGAGGTTTGAGATCTTCACCAGTTCGGAAGTACTCTTAGGCAGTAGCTTTGAAAGTGCATCGATGTGGTCCTCTGAAAGTACGAGATTTGCGGGAATGTCCTCTCGTTTGGAGATCGACCGTCGTAGCTCGGCAATTGCCTCCTTTACGGAGGTATAGTGAGGGCCGGGCGCCGGTAGCTCATACTTTACGTTCTCGTAGAAGGTGTCGCCGTAGATGTAGTTGTCCTGTTGGATCTTCGATCGTCGTTGTATCGCTGCATCAAAGTCGAAGATTTCGTTGTTGAGGCGGAGGGCCATCTTGTTTAGTCCGCGCAGGAAGAGCCCTTCGATGGTTCGGAGGCGCGAGAGTGCGACGTATCCCATCCCTGGAGTGAATGTTCTACCAAGATCGATATGTGCGCGATCCAGGGTCATTCCCTGCGATTTGTGAATCGTCATAGCCCATGCGAGGCGAAGCGGGTACTGTTGAGCCGTCGCTACAACTTCGCCGTCAACTTCAACTACCCAACTGAACTTGTTTACCGTGAGCTGCCGTCCGTCGGTATCGAGGGTGACAACTGGATTTTCACCCTCGAGTGAGACCACGGTGGCCAAAGATCCATTTACGAATTGTCGCCCTGGGTCATTTACGGTAAACATCACTTTGGCTCCAACCTTTAGCTCCAGGATTTCGGGGGAGAGAAGACCCCTTATTAATGCTGAAACCTGGTTAGATTCGCCACCGCTTTTCATGGTTGAAGTCCACGACTTACCTTTGATCGAACCAAGGCGGCTTGAATTCTCGGCGTCGACATCTACGTTGTGCGCATAAAGTGCGGGCGTGTCAGGAGGTGGTATTATCGACATCCGTGCCGAGATCGCTTCATGAGCTTGCGGTGAAAGCTCTCCGCTCCGCATCTCTATCAGCATGCGACTAAGCGGTCCGTCATCTTGTCGGTGTTGCTCGTCGAGATAGCAGATGATCGGGTCTAAATCTCTCCATGCCGCCGATTTGAAGGCGAAGGGAACATCGATCTTCTCCTTGGTAACTGGTGGTAGTTGGAACATGTCGCCTACCAGTACCATTTGAACTCCTCCAAATGGAAGGTCTTCGCCTCGAGTTGCTTTAGCTATGTGGTCGACGTAATCGAGTGTGTTGGAGCTCAGCATTGAAACCTCGTCGATTATGAGGACTTCAATGTTGTTGAAGCGTCTCTGAATCGTCTCGCGGGCGGCAATTTGGTCTAAATCTCGTTTGGTTAGAGAATCGGAAATGCCGATCCCGGCGAACGAGGCTAGCGTTACTCCGCCTATTTGAGTAGCCGCTATACCAGTGGATGCCGTGACCGAGAAGGGAGTCTCTTCGACCTTCAGGTGGTTTGTGAAACGTCGTAGCAAAAAGCTCTTTCCGGAACCTGGAGCACCGGTTAGGAATACCGAGTCACGATGGATTAGACGGCTAAAGGCCTCTTCTTGCAGCATTCCTACAGGTTACTTTCTATCCGATTCTTAGCATTAGTGCCGTTGCAAGAAATAGTATCTATGGCTCCGGGCCAAATCCTGTCGACGTTCTTTGCGACGGGCGTTCAAAGGCGACAGAGAGCTACTCTAGAGCCTCCACTTTGCGTCCTTGAATTTTTTGCAGTTGCTTATGCACCATCGAAGACCATTCCGATGATCTTCCACCCAACGTCTTTGAAGCCGACCGCCTCTGCCACTTTGGCTGAAGCTACATTTGCCTCAGCGTGGAGGTAGATCGGTACCTTACTATCGTCGAGAATCTCTTGCGCTGCCTTTGAAACCAGACGTCTTGCGATCTGCCGACCGGCGGCTCGCTCTTCTACAACCACCGCTATCTCGCGACCATATTCAAGGTGGTGTTTGATCCCGACGCCTCCGATGTAACTCCTATCTTCATCAAATGCCATTAGAACTCTATGGCCAAATGGCTTTAGCCACTCGGGTACGATCGGGTGATCGGCGTCGATCCACTCTCCGATGTCTTCAAAGGTCGCGATCTGCGTACTCCACCTGAATACACCAAAGAACTCTCGCGCACCGAGGATGGACGCTACTAGCGGCATTTCATCCTTCAAAATGGTGCTTCGACCTATCCGGATTGTAACCTTTTCGGCGAGATATGGCGACAGCGATAGAACTCCAGCTCCATTTTGATCAATTACGCCTACCACCGGTCTGATGCTGCCATCCCACCCCTTTTGGTCGCGGAGAGGACTAGCGACGATCGAGATGGCGTCGGTTCCTTCGATCCACTCGCCGAGGTACTCCCTGAGAAAGTTATGCGGGGGTATCTCGCTGTCTTGCCGGTCTGCCTTTGTCGTCGCGGAAACTGTTACTTTACTATCGCCATTCATGGATTAAAGGCTACCTGAGTGTGGTCGTTATGGATATTTTGAAGTTTTACTATCTTGCATTTTTTGCAGAGAGGGCGAAGGTGAAAAGTTATGTAGAACTTAGGTTTATTCTGTAAGGTGCTGTTCTAACTCATTTTTAGGACGACCACCGTACATTTGGGAGCCAATCTGTGTTTGACAATCTTTCTGGAAGACTTGAGACCGTAGTAGGAAAGCTGCGTCGTAAAGGAAGGCTTTCAGTTGCCGATATTGAGGCTGCACTGAAAGAGATCCGCTTAGCCCTTCTCGAGGCCGACGTCAACTTGGAGGTTGTCAAAGGATTTGTTGATCGGATTCGCGAGGGAGCGATCGAATCGTCGTCTTCCAGAGTCTTGACCCCAGCTCAACAGATTGTAAAGATGGTCAATGATGAGTTGGTTCGAATCCTTGGTGGCGATCAATTCCGTCTAACATTTGCCTCTACTCCGCCTACGGTAATTATGCTCGTTGGTCTTCAAGGCTCTGGCAAGACGACCACTGCCGCAAAGTTGGCCCTCCACCTGCGGAAGCAGGGACGCCACCCAATGCTCGTTGGTGCAGACTTAGCGCGACCAGCGGCCGTAGAGCAGTTACGCATTTTGGCTGAATCGGCAAAGGTGGACTTCTACTCAGAGGCAAGTACCCCCCTTGAAGTCGCCAATAATGCATTGGCTAAGGCCAAGAGTATCGGTAGAGACGTCCTTATCGTCGACACTGCGGGACGTCTTGCCATCGACGAAGCGTTGATGAATGAAGTCGCCCAAATTGAAGGGGCGATAAGACCGCACTACAGCTTCTTAGTTATCGACGCAATGATTGGTCAGGATGCGGTAAACACCGCTAGAGCATTCGCCGACCGTATCAAATTATCAGCCAATATCTTGACAAAGCTAGATGGCGATGCCCGTGGTGGAGCCGCTCTTTCGGTCGTAGAAGTAACGGGAAAGAAGATCGCCTTTGCTTCAGTAGGTGAGAAGATAGAAGACTTTGATGCCTTCTATCCCGACCGGATGGCTAATCGAATTCTCGGAATGGGCGACGTACTGACCCTAATTGAGAAGGCGGAAAAGTCGATTGACCGTGAAGTCGCTGAGAGGGGAGCAAAGAAGCTTCAACAGGGAAAGTTTGACTTGGAAGACTTCATGGAGCAGATGGCCCAAGTCAAGAAGATGGGTCCATTGAAGGGCGTTCTCTCTATGCTCCCCGGAGTTCCGAAGGAGTTGAAGAACGTAGATATTGACGACCGTGAACTCGGGAGGGTTGAAGCGATCATTTCATCTATGACCCGGGCTGAGCGAAGGGATCCCTCTCTGATTGATGCCGCACGGCGACAGAGAATCGCAGCGGGTTCGGGAACCACGGCTGTTGCGGTAAGTAATCTTTTGAAGCAATTTAAAGATATGCAAAAGATGATGCGTCAGTTAGGTGTTGGCGCTCCGAGTGCCACTAGAAAGAGTGCGGCGTCGAACAAGAAGAAGCGAAATAAGCGCTGAGGCTGAACTTCTTGTTTGACCAAGTAGAATCTAAGGGCTGTAATTTATGTGACCTGGGATCGATATACAGTCTGATTTTCGACCAGGATAGGTTTTAGGAGTTCGCGTGGCAGTTAAGCTTCGATTGGTAAGAATGGGTAAAAAGAAGAGGCCGACGTATCGCATTGTTGCGGCTGACGCTGCTTCCCCACGTGATGGTCGTTTCATCGAGGTTCTCGGAACCTACAACCCAGTTGTTTCCGCAAGCATTGAAGCCGCAAATAATGGTGCAGCGGCACAGTTCAAACTCGATACTGTAAAGATCCAAAAGTGGCTAGATAACGGTGCTCAGCCAACTGAAAGAGTCCGGAAGCTCATTGACTTGAACGCCAAGCTTCAAGAAAGCGCAGAGTAGCCCGTGACTGAGGCAAATGAGAGCGTAGCATCGCTAGCCCCAACCGCCCAGCAAGTGTTGCACTATATCGGCACTTCACTGTCCCAAAATTCTGACGCGGTTTCAGTTGCCGTTGCTCAAGGTGAAGACAACAAGGTGAAGTTGATCCTGACCGTTGATAAGGGAGATATGGGACGAGTAATTGGTCGCCATGGCAAGATCGCAGGAGCAATCCGTGCTGTAGTGCGCGCAGCAGCTGCAAAAGATGGTGTAGATGCTCAGGTAGAGATTGCTGAAGTCGAGTAGGCGTTTCATTTAGACCAGTGCTTTTTAGATTGATTGGGCTATGCATCATCGCATAGCCCATATTTATTTAACACCCGTTTCGATGTGTATTCGGGACTCTTAGTGGGCTTAGTCGCTCTTGGTGGGTGCTTGGAGATGATTTTCAGGTGTTGAATATTATTTTGTGGAGATGCCTTCGTTATGGAGGATCTACCGGTGTGTACATTTGTTTTGACATCCGAGAGATGGAGTGAGTATGACAGTTGAAGATGGTTTCTTAGAGGTCGGGCGGATTCATAAGGCACATGGAATTCGAGGGGAAGTTGCAGTTTCATTGACTTCTAATCGCGAAGAGCGGAGAAGAAAAGGCGCTACTGTCTTCGTTGATGGTAAAGAGATGGTGATCAATTCAGTTAAGGAGCTGCACGATCGCTATGTCTTTGGCTTTGATGGTATAACAGATAGGAACCAAGCCGAGACTCTCTCCGGAAAGACGATGTTTGCTCCTCCGATCGACGATGATGACGAACTTTGGATCCACGAGATGATCGGCTGTAGTGTCGTTGATCAAGACGGCACTGAGCGGGGTTCAGTGGAAGGCGTACTAGCAAACCCTGCTAGTGACCTTCTTGAGCTATCTTCCGGTTTTTTGGTTCCCCTTACCTTTGTTAGCAGGGTGGATTTAGAGTCTAAAACGGTATTTGTAGAGGTTCCAGAGGGTCTCTTCGATGAATAGTTTTGAAGATGTCGGTGATTCATCGAAGACTGATATCAAGGACACAAATAAGGTTTTCGGCCTTAGTGTTGATGTTCTAACTCTATTCCCAAATCTAATCGAAGGTTACGCGAGCGAATCGATCTTGGGGCGAGCCCGGTCAGGCGGATATTTGACTATTCGAACTATTGACATTCGTGACTTCGCCAAAGATAGGCACAGGAGTGTTGATGATACTCCTTATGGCGGCGGAGCCGGAATGGTTATGATGGCTGAACCAATATTTGACGCGGTGGAGTCCTCTAACATAGCGCGCCCCCTCTTTTTGCTCGCTCCCTGGGGCAGGAGGCTCGATCAAGGATTCGCACAGGAGTTACGTGATCTCGGGTCGTTCTCGCTTCTATGCGGTCGTTATGAAGGTGTGGATGCACGCGTAGAGGATCACCTCGTTGATGGCGCGATTTCACTTGGTGATTTCGTTCTAGCTGGCGGTGAGTTGGCAGCATTGGCGGTTATCGAAGCTACGGCACGCCTAGTCGATGGAGTTCTTGGAAATTCCCTTTCGACCTATGAGGAGAGCTTTTCGACTCCACTTTTAGAAGCCCCACAGTACACTAAGCCAGCGATGTTTCGAGACCTTGGGGTACCGGAGGTCCTCCTAAGTGGTGACCACGGAAAAATCGCAAAGTGGAGGAGGGACGTCTCCATCGACAGAACTTCGCGTCTCCGACCGGATCTTCTTGAAAAGAATGAAGCGGCTCGAGGTTGGTAACACGGAAAATGTATTAGCCCATTATGCTGTAGAGGCGCTAATTTAGTCAGGAGTTGCAGTGAAGCTCACCGATTTGATTGATTCAGAGAGTCTGAAGGATGATCGCCCGTTTTTTAGCCAGGGTGACACAGTAAAGGTACACGTACGAGTCGTTGAAGGTAACCGTGAGCGAGTTCAGCTCTTTCAAGGTGTCGTTATCGCTAAGCGCGGTGGCGGCCTACAAGAGACATTCTCAGTTCGTAAGGTAAGCTTCGGCGTTGGTGTCGAGCGTACCTTCCCGTTGCATTCGCCAATAATCGCCAAGATTGAAGTAGTTACGCGCGGTGACGTTCGTCGTGCCAAACTCTTCTATCTTCGTGATCGCGTTGGTAAGGCGGCTAAGATCAAGGAAAAGCGCGACAGATAGTTCGTCGACTACAGATTTGTATTAGTTGAATCTCTGAAAGGATGGACTTGGCCAGGGCTGAGTCCATCCTTTCTTTCGTTACTTCGTTTTCGAAAGTTACCCCGATTGAGCCGAGAAAGGAAGGGTCAATGAGTGCTGAAGACCTCGAGAAGTTCGAGTCTGAGGTAGAACTTGCCCTCTACCAGGAGTATCGAGCAGTACTTTCCATGTTTCGGTTTGTAGTTGAGACGGACAGGCGCTTTTATCTGGCTAACGAAGTCAAGATCGAAGAGGTCAGTGGGTCGACGCCAATGCGTCTTCGTGTACTTTTGCGCGATGCATGGGTTTGGGATATGTACCGACCCGTGCGTTTCGTTGAATCAGTAGTGGTTGAGACCTTTAAAGACGTAAATATCGAAGAACTGCCACATAAAGAGGGAATCAACCTCAATCAAGACAAGACCCTCGACGAGATTTAAGCGCTGTTTGATCAGCGATTGATAACTGTTTCGCCGTCTGCCGCTTCGCCCCAGTGCAACTTCAAGAAAGAGACCTAAGGATTACCGTCGGGGAATAATATCAACTTCGCGTCGCATGACCGCGTACCGTAGTTCGATTGAGTTGCACAGTGCATCTTGTTGTTAATTTGCGAATTTTACGCCGATACTTTTCGGTGGCGAGAAGGGATCCTTCGTTCTTATGCGGCACCCCTTTTCAATTTCCCGTGATTTGCTTCCTGTTGAGACTCTCCGCTTTGTTTTTCCCCGACGAGTTGAACTATGCAACTAGCGGTCGTTCGATATGCCGCTTTTGAGACGTGACTTGCCATAGGATAATTCAGATGGAAAAGTCAACGATAGTCATCCACGGTGGTCGGCCAAAGAGAGTAACAGGGGCGCCACTTAATTATCCGATAGGTGCCACCTCAACATTCGTCGCCGGTGGCTCCGCAATATATTCTCGCTTTGGGACAGATGTTACGAGGGGATTAGAGGATGTTGTCTCTGATCTAGAGGGTGGCGAGACCCTATCTTTCGCCTCTGGCCTTGCTGGCGTTAAAGCTGTCATTGATACATATGCAAGGGTGATGGGGCGAGGAATCGATGTTGCTATCGTTGAGGGTGCCTATAACGGAACTCGGATGCAACTCAATAGCGCTAAGGGTATTGGTGTTAGATCTATAACGACGATTCCAGCCGATTCTCCTGGAGCATTTTGCAGCGGATTGCGCTCTCTTGAAGGTGTGGACTTAGTGTGGCTTGAGACGCCAACTAATCCACTTATGGCGGTATTGCCTATCGCAGAAGCGGTTGTAATTGCGAAGGGTAAGGGTGCGCTTGTTGTAGTTGATAATACATTTGCGACTCCGATCGCAACAAATCCAATCGAGTTCGGTGCTGACGTGGTAATTCATTCAGCAACTAAGTATTTCGGTGGTCATAGTGACGTCCTGGGCGGAACTGCGTCGTTTTCTGATCCGGCACTAGTAAAAGAAGTTGATCTCTATCGCCGCCTGAATGGCTCAATCTTGGGAGACTTTGAGGCTTTTCTAATTCTCAGGGGGATCCGTACGCTCTCTCTACGGGTTAGAGCGGCATGTGAAAATGCATCATCGCTGATTGGATTGCTGGGCGAGTATTTGGGTTCAGAGTCAGTATATCATCCCTCTCTTTTAGTAGGTGCTTCAGGGTACGAATTTTTACCGCGACAGATGCTTCTTTACGGGAGTATGCTCTCCTTCGATCTAGGACCCAACCCCTTTGTGGCAGAGCGATTCTGCGAGAGACTTCGACTGGCCATAAATTCGACGTCACTTGGCGCCGTAGAGACACAGGTGGAGAGGCGTGAAAAGCAAGAGGTGGGTATAAGTCCCGGGCTTATTCGTGTAAGCGTCGGTATTGAAGCACAGCGGGATCTTCTCGATGATTTTCGTCAGGCGTTGGATCTCTTGTGAGACCTTTTGCGGCGACCTTTTGAGCGATTTGACTTGACCTCTCGGTTCAATGCTCTCATTAGGCACCGTTCGTGCCAATGGCGCCTTGCGTCGTGGTCGAGGTGGGGAACTACTACAAAATGGCCCTCTCCTGGCCTTATGTCAAAGTTGCACTCGGGACAAAGGTAGGTCTTGTTAGCTTGATAAGGTTGAATCTTACGGCATTGTGCCAACTGATTGGTAGCCGGATCGACGATGTCACCGGTAAGCGCAATTCCCAAAATACTCCTCAGCTAGATTCAATATCGCCCAAGCTATCTTAGGGGTTTGTAGGCGAGGTGGTGAAATGGTATTTAATTCAGCTTCAACCACCTCGCTGCCCTTTACTTTTTTGGGCGATACCCTTAAGGCGTAATGAGGGTTTTAACCGCTAGTCGGTATTTCGCACGCCGGCGCTTAGTTGCTAGTTTGTGGAAGGTATGGATAAATGGAGTGAGCCAATAGTGGAAGTGGCATCGACTGGAGGAAGAGCTTCCCAGGACCTGTTAGCGCGACGAGGTGATATCCATCGCCACCAAAGAATACATTCGAAAGCCCCTGAATCTGGGTGATATTGAAGCTAATCGTCTCTTGGAAGAGTCCTACGTGGCCTGGATGAACCAAGATGGTTTCACCTGGTTGTAGGTCATATTCAATAGTCTCTCCAGATAGTTCAATCCATGCGGTTCCCTCGCCGTCAAGACGTTGGAGGATGAATCCGTCGCCTCCAAAGAGGCCAGCTCTAAATGATTGTTGGAAGCCAATCGTTGGCGTGATGCCCGTAGTACCAGCTAGCCAGCCATGTCTGTGGACCATATAGCCATTTCCAGGGGTGATCTGCACCTCTTTGATGTGTCCTGGAACCTTGGAGGCGAACGCTACCATTCCTGGACCAGTTGAAGCCATGTAGTGAGTGACAAATAGGCTTCCACCGCCCATCACTCTCTTCAATCCCGACAGGAGCCCTTTAGTTCCACCGCCGAGGCCCGACTTGGTCTGCATCGCCATCGTCGGGGTCATCCAAGAGAGTTCGCCATGTGAAGAGATTATCTCTTCACCACGTTCCAAGAAGACCTCTAGAACTGGCATGGTAGTGCCTTTTAATTCGGTACGCAATTTGAACCTTCCTTCATTGGTAGACGACGTGTGTCATACCGAAAATATAGTAGATCGATAAGGGTAAAAGTTCAAAGTTTTTTCATTTTCGATCTCCTAATCGGGAAACTTGGTTTCCTTTGTACGCAAACTCAGTTTGTACTTTGACTTCGATGGATCTTGACATCTCGTGCTGTGTTAGTCTCATCGCTATGAGTGATATCGAATTTGAAATTGATTCAAGGGCAATCGCCCGCGTTACAATAAATCGTCCAGAGCGTAAGAACGCTGTCACCACCGAGATGTGGAGTACTTTAGGTGACATCTTTGACGAAGTTGCAACAAATCCCTCCGCTAGGGCAATGGTATTGCAGGGTGCTGGGGGCGCATTTTGTGCTGGCGCCGATTTGAGCGGAAGACGCATTGGTGCAGACGGAGACTATATCGCGTCGATGCGAAAGATAGGAAAGGTGGCCGAGTCTCTCTTTCGCCTCCCAAAGCCCACTATTGCCAAGGTAACCGGCGTTGCGGTCGGAGCGGGATGCAATATGGCTCTCGCGTGCGATTTGATAGTTGCAAGTAACAGTGCTCGATTCTCGGAGATCTTTGTGAAGAGGGGATTGTCCCTCGATTTTGGAGGGTCGTATATCCTTCCTCGCCTGATTGGATTGCATCGGGCTAAAGAGCTCGCACTCTTTGGAGATATTCTCTCAGCCAAGGAGGCCCAAGAGATCGGTCTAGTAAATCGAGTAGTTGCAGACGAGGAGATCGACGAATTTGTCGACAGTTGGGCCAAACGCCTAGCCTCAGGTCCGTCAATTGCACAGTCGCTCAGTAAGTCGATGCTAAACGACTCGCTCAATCGTTCGTTGGTAGATGCTCTCGAGGTGGAGTCGTTTGCACAGACGGTCAACTTCAAGAGTGACGATACAGCAGAGGCTATCAAGGCATTTCTTGAAAAGCGCGAACCAAACTTTACGGGTAGATAGTTCGCACTATTTTTCGGCGGGGATTTCATACGGTTAGTGGAGAAAGGTGGGGTCTTTCCATTGGCCATCAACTTTGATCAGAAATTCTGTCATTGAAGAGGCTATCGATCGACCCGTAACGATTCTGCAAAGAGCGAAAGTCTATGCCGCCACAGTATGGCGGAGGATGGCTTGGATTCGTGTGCTTTCTCCCTTGAAGTTATTCGTAATCATCGATCGGATCCTCACCCTTATGTCCTGCGAGAAGTCGTTCTCTCTCAGGACGTGGAAGGCGAACTCTTCAAGGCGATCGGAGTCTTTGGGGTAATGGCAGAGTTGAAAAATCAGGTTCATCTGGGAGTGATGGGGCATGTTGAGTCGACCATCAGCAACTAGATCTGCCATGAGGAAGAGGTTTTTGCGTTCCATGGTCGCGAATTCGTTGATGGCAACGTCTCGTTGGAGATGTGCGTTGTCTCGAACAAACGACTTTAGCGCCTCAGGCACTTCTGTATTGGAGAGCAGGGTGACCCAACCGTAGTGGGGACTTTCATTGACAACCTTTTGCATGTCTTCTTCGTTATAAAAGAAGGGCGAGTATGGGTTGGTGGTCGAGACGCGACGTACCGCTTCGTCCGCGTCACTTACAAGTTGTACAAATAGATTCAGTGGAAGTTTTGAATTTTGGGCTAGGCGATATCGCACTACGTAGGCTTCTTCTTCCGCAAGCTTTTCTAGGAGCCCTAATGGCGTCCCGCTGTTATAAGCAACCGCACTTCTGACTGCCTCTCGATCGTCTCGATAGAGACGGTCGAGAACGTTTTGACTTACTGATTTGGAACGACCTAAAGCGTAGCGAACCCTCCAATCGGGGTCCTCGGCAAGTTGCATCTGGATTTCCTCGTCGGCGATGCTATTCGCGGCAACCTGAATGCGGGTGTAGGGATCGTCTGCGTCGGTTAAGATTGCTAGTATCTCGGAGTCCGCAGCCCTATTTAGAGCGAGGTACTTGCCGGCCGCTCCTAAGTGTCTCTTCGCAATCGCGCTTAGAAGATCCGGCGGTGCAGCTATGTTTTGAGAAATACCGAGTATTACCTCAAATGGGCCTTCGCGATAGAGGCGTCGAAGGCTATCGGGAGGTGTGTTGAAGTTCTTTGCAACCGCAATGCGGATCGATACGCTCCCTAGGGTTGCAAGGTGTTCAAGGGTTTCCGGCGCGGTATTAGGGGCACTTGCAATTTCGGTCAGTTTGTAGTTGGAGGAGATGTATTTGACCTGCTCGACCGAGTAGGTGGGGACGTTGACGCTTTTAGCGGCATAATTTCTCCCTTCGGGTGTGTATGAGAGGAATTTTATAAAATCGTGGTCGGGTTCTAGGCGCTTTCGCCCATGGATAACGTCACCGACGAGGCCAGGGTCAAATCCTTCGTCAAGCGCTAGCGATACCAAGCGATGGAGTTCGTTGTTGAGGTGGTCCTCTTCGGGACAGATGTACTTTGACTCTTCGCTGAGAACAAGTTCGCATTCAAATCCCCAAAGACGTTCGCATGTTATTTTGCTATTCAAACTCATCGTCCGAGATCGCCTTTCAGTCTATTGAATCTTTTGTGGTGAATCTTGGTCTTTGTATAGAGGAGCCCAGTGGTTTGCTTGGTATCGCAGATGGATGTCTGCGGTAATTCTTGGGGACGATTTGATATCGGGAGGGATCTGAATCGCCTCCATCAGCGATGTATTCGTCTGAAAGGACGTTTAGTCCACGCTTAAGGGAGATCGATCTAATCAAGTATGGGATTATTTCGTGTATTGAGGCGATTGATTCATCCTCGAAGACCACTTCTCTCTTGCCTGCATAGTTGGCAAAGTCGATCACAATTAGTGCTCCCTGAGGGTCAGATGGAGACATATTCGCTACTTATTGATCTCATATATACATTTTCGCCACTTTGAGTGTTTTTCTTTAGCCTCTTTGAAGCGCAGTAAGCTCTTAGAGTGAAGAATCAAAAATGCTTTTAGGAGGTGTATTGATTAAAAGCCTGACAATTAGAGCTGATGGCATAGAAAGAGGCAACTACCGTCTCCTCTCTTCGGTTTGGGGGGCGTCGAGAGGTTTGTGACTGTAGTTGCCTCAAATGTAGGTAATTAATGAACGGGGTTTTCTTGGGCCAAGGGCACCTCCTCTAATAAACGTAAGATACGAAGCTAAATGGTGGCGATTATGCGATCTGCTGCATTTCGCCCAGATGCCATGGCTTCTACAACGGTTGCAGGGCCGTAAAGAAAGTCTCCAACTGCAAATAACGACTGGTCTTCTATTCCAGCGATAGCACGTGTCTTACGCTCTCTCATCCAAGAAGCACTCCCGATAATCTGGTTGCGGTTGTGGTTCTTGGAAAGAATTCCGCTTGCACTCCACTTTGGCGATGGCGTCTCGCCTAATGTATAGATTGGTTCAACTACCTTGATATCTCCCCCCTTGCGATAGCCAAG
>VFSW01003513.1_pt1 | contig 23485 bp, 28 predicted proteins | sample 5358111 | NCBI WGS metagenome assembly VFSW01 (sample SAMN11554181, study PRJNA540505) | mine drainage metagenome | isolation source: sediment from site ElyBrook_90M | place: USA: Ely Copper Mine, Vershire, VT | collected 2017
TTTACATAAATATTCACTATGCTGCCGTTTTTCCAAAGCACCACCGCCGCGCCGCCGGATTGACTAGAATCAGTTTTTAATATATAACAGCGCGGAAGGAGGTGTACCTTGGAAATCGTATTCATGCCAGGCGAAAGTCTGCGTTTTGTCCTTGCGGCAGAGGTGGACCACGTGCGGCTGGCCATTCCCCTGAACAAAGGCCAGCTCCCCCAGATCTGGCTCGTCTATCCGCCGGAACTCGCGGAGATAGTCCTCCAGATAGCGCAGGAGATGGACAAGGCGAAGCAGTTTCCCAGCGCCTACGTCCTGCCGAACCACGCCGGAGTGCTCTTCAAGTTGATGACTTCGGAGCGGTCCATCCTCCGCAATCTGTTCACGGATGATTTCCTGGCCGCAATCGAAGTCCTGCCCGGAAATGTGGAGCTCATGACCAGCGGCGAGCAGGACTTCAATCCGGAGAAGCTAAAACCGTTCCACCGGGCGCTCCGGAAAAGCGAGGGTATCGTCGAGGTGCTGCTCGCCGCCGGAGACTGGAAAGAATTCCAGCCCATCTGGAAAACGACCCTGCTCGAGGTCGGAGACCAGCTGCCCGGCTTTTTCTGAAAACATTGCCGAGCCCCAGCGCGATTGCGCCGGGGCTCACGCATTTTCGGGGACGGGAATCAGCCTTATTTCATAAACTGGAACGAGGAAACGATGCGGTCAAAATAAGCCAGGTCCGAGGCGGCGGAACTGTTTACATAAATATTCACTATGCTGCCGTTTTTCCAAAGCACCACCGCCGCGCCGCTGCCCGCCGCGCCCTGATAGTTCACCCGCACGCCCGGCACCCCGTCCACTACGACCTGGACCTGGCCGGAATAGGACGCGCTATTCCCCTTAAGGAAGGCGTCGATGGATTTCACTTTGGGAAAAATCTCCACTCCGCCCAGGCCGGAAGCGGCCGTCGCCCCGGGGCCGAAAAGGGAGTTCCTGGCGTCGTACTGGCTGCCTATCGCCTGCCAGCCGGGCGGCACTTCAAAGCTGTAGCCGCCGACCAGGTTGGTAAAAGCCGAAAATTCCGGCGCGGCGGCCGGAGAGGCGCGCAATATATAGAGCGCGGCCAGGGCGGCGGCTGCCAGAAACAGCGCTCCGCCCAGCAGATATTTTTTATTTTCCGGCGCAATCATTTCTTTTTGCCCTTCAGGTGTTTGAAAAATTCTATCTGGCGCAGGCGCTTCTCCGCTTCGGCTTTGGTCTTATAACTGCCGAAGGACCGGCCGGTGTGTTCGGACAGGACCACGTATTTGCCTTTGAGCTTTTTTATCATTGGGGCAGAAGATTCTTCGCTTCCCTGCCTGCCGGCAGGCAGGGCTCAGAATGACGGAGGGGGTGGGGCAAGGCGAAAGGCAGAAGATTCCTCGCCGGGCTCGGAACGACGGGGAAGGTGGATTCCCGCCTGCGCGGGAATGACAGGAGGGGGCGGAATGACGGAATTACGACGAGCTTTCTACGGTAGGGGCTTTCAGGTACATCCCCCGCAAAGTTTTAACCGCGTAGTAGAGCGCGACCAGGAAGATGACCGCGAGGATCTGGTCCACGATAAAAATGGCACGGGGCGCGGGCGGAGCCCAGAAAGTGATGGCGTGGGATTCAAAGTTGAAAGTGGCGATAGCGGCAAAAAGGACGTTTAGAAGCGCGATCCACCTTTGCCGGGGGTTGGTGATGCCTGCGGCCATAACCAAAAGAATCATGCCTATCAGGGAGTAGGTCGGGTCTCCGCCTATTTGCGCGCTGAAGAAAGGATAGGCCAAAAGCATAATGGCGGCACCGAGGAGAAACAGCCGCCGGACAATGTCGCCGTAGTAATGCATCATCTCCGGAGAGTAGGGATGCTTGCCGTCCATATACATTAATGGTCGCGCCGGAGAGGGAGCGTGTCAAGGCAGAAGATTCTTCGTCCGCCGGCTGGCGGACTCAGAATGACAGAGGAGATGGATTCCCGCCTGCGCGGGAATGACAGGGAGAGGCCGGAATGACGAAGATAAGAGGCCCGGACAGAAGATTCTTCGCTTCCCTGCCTGCCGGCAGGCAGGGCTCAGAATGACGGAGGAAAACGGTATAATTTAAAACAATGGCAATAAGAACCAGGGCCTGGGGCGGGGCCCGCTCCGCACCCGCTCTCCTTATGTCTATAAGAAATATAAAGTATGACTACAAGAACTAGAGCCTGGCATATATTGCTGGCGGAGACCTGGAATAAGTGGCAGGCGGACCGGGCCAACGGAGCCGCTGCGGGGCTCGCCTACTACACCGTTTTTTCCATCGTGCCGATGGTCGTCGTCATCACCGCCGCCGCCGGAGCGATATTCGGGACAACTGATGTGCGGGACGCCGCCGCCGGACTTATAAACTCCACGGTGGGCCCCGGCACCGGCAGCTTCATCGTCGGCGTTCTTCAGGCCACTTCCGACCACCGCAATCTCCTGGCCGGCGTCATCTACGCCGTGCTCGCCATCTACGGCTCGCTAGGCATTTTCGGCCAGCTTAAAGCCACGCTGGACCGGATGTGGGGCGCCTCCGGCAAGTTCCGCTGGAGCCGGTATTTCCGCGAAGACCTCTGGCTTTTCATCCTGGTTTTAGCGAGCGGCTTCATGCTGGCGGTCTCCGCCATCGGCAGCATAATCGTCGCGCGGCTCTTCGGAGAGCTTGCGGGTACGGGCGCCCTGGTGCGGCTCACTCTTTCTCTGGCCGACAGCGTGCTGGCCCTGGCCGTCACCTCCATCCTGGTCCTCCTTATATACCACTTCCTGCCGGCGGTGCATTTCCGCTTCCGCGACCTGACTTTGGGGGCGCTTCTCACGGCTCTGCTCCTCACTCTCGGCCGGCTGGTCCTCACGCTTTATCTCCAGTTCACCGACCTGGCGAACGTCTACGGCGCCGCCGGAGCGGTGATGTTGCTCCTCGTCTGGGTGTATTATTCCGCCCAGATTTTTTACTTCGGCGCGGAGTTCACTTATATTTACGCCAAGCGGCGCAGAATCGGCACATGAATAACTTCCACGTCATCCTGGTCCACTTCCCCATCGCCGTTTTGACGCTTTATTCGCTTCTGGAAATTATCCGCATCCGCCGGGTGCAGAATTTTCTGCATCATTTTCACCTGAAGGCCTTCCTCGTCATAACCGGCGCCATAACCGCGGCTTTGGCGGCTTTAACCGGCAAGCTTATTGAAGCTAATTTCCGGCATGACCCGGCCATCCGCGCGGTCCTGCACCTCCATTCCACTATGGGCGAGGTCACAATCGTCTACTTCGGATTTTTTGCCCTGCTGTATCTAATCGCCTGGCTCGGACGGGAAAATCTGCTGGACCGGCTTTGGCTCGGATGGCTAAAGCCGTTCCTGGAACCCATAGAGAAGTTTTTGGGCAGCTGGTGGATGGTCCTGGCCGGAATTTTAGGCGTTCTAATCATCACCGTAACCGGAGCGCTCGGCGGCATAATCGTCTACGGACCGCAGGTGGATCCGATAGCCAGTTTCATATATAACTTTTTGCACCTTGGCGGATAGGGGTGTGCCACTTCTGATTGACAAAAATTTTCCGGCGGGGCAAGGTTAAACCTGGTTTTCAAAAATTCATTGGAACGAGGGCGATATGGCCACCAAGGAAGCATTGGAAAGGCGCGCAAAGGCAGAGAAGCTGACACGGGATCTCAAAGACGTGGAAGATAACGGGTTGTGCGCTAACCCGGAATGCAACAAACCCAAGGAGCCGGAAAGGGCCGGGAAAGTGCTATGTGCGAAATGCGACAAGAAGATGGAAAGATTCGCGAATCGCGGGATGTACCACTAACTGAAAGGAGAAGGTATGGCCAAGAAGAAACCGAAGTTCAATCTCCCGGATGGACAGGATGCGTTTTACCCGTCAGAAAGCCGGAGTCCGGCGCGCCGGATGGAAGCGGCGCTCGTCGCCAGCCATCCCCTGCTCTGCGGCACCTGCGGCTACGATACCGGCGCAGACGGCGATTGCCAGAATCCGGAATGCCCGGAATTCGGCGGCATGCGCCCGCCCCCCGCGGCGTGAACTAAACATCACCGAAACAGAGGAAGGCCCGTCCCTTAGGACGGGCTCTTTCTTTTGAGGTTTTCTTTGCGCTACTCACTACTCACTACAAACTACTCACTACTCACTTCTTATAATACTTCCTGCCTTTCAATTTCTCCGGCAATAAGTCCTTTTTGGTGTATTTTTCATAGCCCTTGCCGTAGCCGATGTCTTTCATAAGTTTGGTCGGGGCGTTCCGGAGTTCCAGCGGCACCGGCAGGTTGCCGTATTTTTTGACGTCGTCCGCCGCCGCGAAGTAGGCGTTGTAGGAGGCCTTGCTCTTCGGGGCGGAGGCCAGATAAACCGTGCCGTGCGCCAGGTTGATGGCGCATTCCGGCAGGCCGATTTCCTCCACCGCCTCAAAAACCTCGTTCGCGACCACGAGCGCGGTCGGGCTCGCCATGCCGATATCTTCCGAAGCGAAAATCACCATCCGGCGGGCGATGAAACGCGGGTCCTCCCCCGCCTCAATCATCCGCGCCAGATAATAAAGCGCGGCGTCGGGATTGCTGGCCCGCATGGATTTGATAAAAGCGCTGATGACGTTGTAGTGCTCCTCGCCTTTTTTATCGTAACGGATGAAGCGGTTCTGCAGGGCTTCCGTCAGGTGCTCCACGGTGATGTCCTTGTAAAGCTTGGCGGCGGTTTCCAGGATACCGAGCATCTGGCGGGCGTCGCCGTTGGCCATACTCACCAGCCACTCCCGCGCGGTTTTGTCCACGGCAAAACCGGTGCGGTCAATGATGACATTCAATTCTTTCGGCGTAAGCTCGTTTAAGATAAAAACGCGGCAGCGGGAGAGAAGCGGCGAGATGACTTCGAAACTGGGGTTTTCGGTGGTCGCGCCGACCAGGGTAAGGTCGCCGGATTCCACGTAGGGCAGAAGGTAATCCTGCTGGGCTTTGTTGAAGCGGTGGATTTCGTCCAGAAAAAGAAGCGTGGGGCGGTGGAAGGGCAGACCCTTTTTCTTGGCGGCGGCATCCAGCACTATCTGGCGGATATCGTCCTTGCCGGCGGAGACGGCGGAAAGTTCGTAGAAATCCGCGTCCAGGGCGTCGGCGTAAATTTTAGCCAGCGTGGTTTTGCCGGTGCCCGGCGGCCCCCACAATATAAAAGAGAAGAGGTGCTGCTTTTTTATCGCCTCGTATAAGGGCTTGCCCTTGCCGACCAGGTGTTCCTGGCCGACAAACTCTTCCAGTTTTTTGGGCCGGATTTTGACGGCCAAGGGTTCGGGCATGCCCATACTATACACCTCCGGTTAAAAGTTTGATGACTTGACAAATCTTCTCCAAAGTATAAAGTTTCAAGCGGTTCATCCCTATACCGAACCGGAAAGGAGGCGAGTCGCAGTGGAAGACAACGATTGGGACGACGAGTCTGCTGAAGATCAGGAGAATCTCGGCGAAGACACCCAGGATTCCGGCAGCGCGGCAAACGGGTAGAATCTACCCGTCGGCAGGTTGCCATCCCCATGGATTTATCCATGGGGGTAGGAAGTACTCTTTTCCCAGGTCAGGTCACGGCAGTTTGTGACACAATCGGAGAGACGGATTCCGCAAGGACCTTCTCTCCTTTTTATTTTCTATAAAATTTTATTCAGCTCAAATGGACAGGCCGGGCAGGCAAGAGAACCCGGTCCAGGCAATGGAGGACGCCGTTGCTGCAGGCCAGGTCGGCCTCCAGGACCTTGGCGCCGTTTATCTGAATCCGGCCGCGGCAGACGAGCAGGCGCTTGCCTCCGACCGGCGCGCGGGCCGGCAAAAATTTGATTTCCTCGGTCGTGAACTCGCCCGGCAGGAGATGGAAGGCAATCAGTTCGCACATGGTCTCCGGACTCCGCAGGAGCGAATCCAGATGGTCGCTCAAAAGCTTCCCGAAAGCGGCGTCGGTCGGGGCGAATAAAGTCCAGGGTCCCTTGTTTTTCAAAACATCCGTGAGGCCGGCGATTTTAATTCCGGCCAGAAGCGACTGGAAAGAACCGGCGCGAAGCAGGGCGTCATAAATGGATATGCGAACCGGGTCCACATTTCAAATATAGAAACCGGAGTTCAAGAAAAAATAAAATCCGCGCAGGAGGCGGCGTCCGGCAGGCAGGCGGACCCGAGCCATAAAGCTGCCGCAAAGTAGGTAAAAGCGGCCCAAAAAGCCAGGCGGTAACCCCGGCCGGGCACGGTGGAAATCAGCTTCCGCCGCCGCCCGCGGTCAATTTTCTGCCGGAGATTCCAAATATGGGTTTCAATGGTGTTGGAAAAAGGGTCGGCTTCGGAATCCCAGACGTGCTCCAGAATCTCGCCGCGGGAAATAACCCGGTCGCCGCGCCGGAGAAAAAGCTCCATCAGCTGGAATTCCTTGCGGGTGAGATATATCCGCTTGCCGCCCCGGCGGACTTCCTGCTTTTGAATGTCCAGGGTTAAGTCCTCAAACTCCAGCACGTCCGTGCCGGCATCCGCCGCGCGGCGCAAAATCGTGCGGATGCGGAGGAACAATTCTTCAAAATGCACCGGCGGCGCCAGACAGTCGTCCGCGCCGGAAGCGAGCGCTTCTATCCGCGCCGCGGCGTCGTCCGTTGCGGTCAGCATTATAATCGGCACGCCCCGGCCGAGTTCCCGCAGGCTGCGGCAAATTTCCCGGCCGGCCGGCCCGCTTTCAATCCGGCCGAGAACTATCGCGTCGTAGGGGTTGGTCCGCGCGAGGTAGTATCCCTTTTCACCGCACTGCGTCCAATCCACCGCGAAACAGCGCCGGCTTAAATCCTGTTTGAGCGACAAACCCGCGCCCGAGTCGCTTTCCACGACCAAAACGCGCATGGACTAATTATATTCCCCGCTCCGGCCGCCCAAGGGACTCTTCTGTGGAAATTTATAAAAACTTTATCTTCACTTTTCCTTTCGTCCGGGCGGATAAGATTGGCGCATGCCTCCCCGCGCGGCGATTCAGATTGCGGATTACTGAACCGCCAACCGCGCACCGATTCTTTCCTCTATCGCCGCGCGGAAGTTGCGGAGTTCGGAGTGCGCGGAATTGCGGAGGGCGGTAAATTCATGAATCATCTCCCGGTCCTTCATGAGCCGGATATTGCTGTTTAAGGTATAAAGAGCCGCTTCCACGCCGCCGCCGAGGAGCGCCGCGCCGGCGCCCACGTCCGGCAGGACCCCGAGTTGCACCGTCTCCGCCAGAGGCAGGGCTAAAGCCAAGGCCTGCAAAGCGTCTTCCGCGGACGCGGCCGGAGCTTCCGCCGCTTCCCGCAGGGCAAGGTTGAGCGCCGCGTCCCGGCGGTCTTTTTCTTCCGCTGTGCCGGCGGGCAGTTTGCGGGCGGCGACGTAGGCCGCGTAGGCGTCAATATCCCGGTCCGCATGCGCGGACAATTTCTGCAAAAGCTTTCGGAGCGGCGGAATGGCCGCTTTAAGCTCCTCCGCCGCATCCGCCCGCGCCGCGCCTATTTCCGCGGCCATCAGGAGGAGTCCGCAGCCGAGCGCCGCGCCGACCATCGCCGCCGAACCGCCGCCGGGCGTGGGCGCGGCGGAAGCCAGCTCGTCCCGGAACTCCGCCAATTTTTTATTCCAAATGCTCATATTTTTACTCCGTCATTCTGAGTTTACGAAGAATCTTCTGCGTTTGCCAGGAGGTCGCTAAGTTGCGGATTGTTAGTTTTTATTAAATCCAATTTTTTAGACCGAGTCCATCCCTTAATCCTTTTTTCCGCAGATATGGCTTCATACGGCGAAGGAAAAGATTCATACCAAACCAGGCGGTTTACCTTATATTTAGAAGTAAATCCTTTATTCAGATGTTCCTTGTGTTCAAATATACGCCTGGATAGGTCGTTGGTCACGCCGGTGTATAAAACGTTCTTGCCGGAATTCGTAGCGATATACGCGTAATAAGACATGGTTTTGACAGGGAGAAGATTCTTCGCTGCGCTCAGAATGACTAGCACTCATAAACCCTGCAATTTTATGGCTTTCAAAAGGTTTTTGAAAGCAAAAGCGGTCGTTAGCGGGCCAACGCCTTCCGGCACGGGGGTGACCGCGGCGGCCTTGCTCCAGACGTCGAGCGAGGCGTCGCCCAAGAGCCGCCCGTTGACCACCGTCGTGCCCGCGTCAATTATTATCTGGCCTGCCTGAATCACCCGGGCGTTTATGACTCCGGGCTTGCCCACGCCGGAGAAAACTATCTCGCAATGCTCCAGGGATTCCCGGAGGTCTACGGTTTTGGAGTGGCAGATAGTCACTGTAGCGCCCCGGTTCAAAAGCATGGGGATGAGCGGCCGGCCCACCGTGCGGCCCTTGCCGACCACCGCCACTCTTTTTCCCGGAAGCGGCCCTTCGCCTTCAGCCAGGGCAATACAGGCCTGCGCCGTCGCGGACAAAAGCGCGCCATCTTCGCGGCCGGCCATAGCCAGGCCTAGATTTTCGGGCGTGAGGCCGTCCACGTCCTTATGCGGCGGAATCGCCGCAATCGCCGCATCCACGTCGAAACGCACCGGCAAGGGCAGTTCCAAAAGTATGCCGTGCACGCCGGCCTCCGCAGCCAAAGAAGCCAGTTTGGCCTGGAGCTCCGCCTGGGTGCTTTCCGGCGGCAAGGCGATGTTTTCCACGAGGATCCCGGTTTTCTCCGCCGCGCGGCTTTTGACTTCCAGGTAATTCAAAACCGAAGGGTCGCTCCCCACGAAAACCGCGACCAGGCGCGGATGCACGCCGCGGGCGGAGAGCCGCTCCGCTGCCGCGCGCACTTCCTCGCGCATGGCGGCGGCCAGCGCTCCGCCGCGCAGTTCCCTGGTTTCCATGGGGAAAATATAGCCCGAAAAGCCGAGATTGTCATCTGGACGGCGGCAAATAATTTTCCGGAAGTGAAACCAGCGAAACGGCTTATTTATATAAGAGCGATTGCCCGCGCTTGCGGGCGAAAGAAACCGGCTTATGCGGCCGCGCCGGTCCGGCGGAAAATATGTCGAGCACCCGCCAGCCCTCTATTTTTTCCATCCAGTCCCCGATAAGCGAGCGGTGGCAGCGCCAGGGCACCGCTTCCGCGCACATTAGCGCGGTTTTCTTCCGCCGCGCGGTTTTTTTAAGCTGCTCTATCCCCCGCCGGAAATCTGCCGTCTGCATATAATCCGCGTAGCCGCGGAAAGAAGCGTTCCGCCAGCCGGTGTTTTTGGAATCCTTGCGGGCGGACCGCAGACCCCCCAGTTTTTTACGGGGGCGGTAGCCGATGCGCCGCGCGCGGAGCGCGCGGCCTAAAACATCCTTGTTGAACTGCGGGTTGTGCCGCGAGCGCGGGATGGAGCGCACGTCCAGAATCTGCGCTATCCCGTGCGCGCGCAGAATTTCCACAAATTCCGCCAAGCTCCGGTTGGAATGGCCGACGGTATAGACGGTGCGGTTCATTTGAAAATTATAAATCAAGTCGTCTTTCGCATTCTGTGTTTAGCGCCTAGAATTAAAGAGTGCTTATAGGCGAAGTGAACCTGGAAGCCGGGGGCGGAAACGGCGGCAAAGGAGCCGTCGCCTTTAATAAAAACATGATGGCCCTGGGGCCCGCCGGCGGGAGCGGCGGCAAGGGCGGGGACGTTTACGCGGAAGGCGTGGCGGACATCGGCGCGCTCCGGCAGTTCCGCTTCCAGAAGGAGTTTTTCGCGGAAAACGGCGGGGAAGGGCGCGGGCAGTTCCGCGACGGAGCGAACGGCAAAGACCTGGTTTTAAAAGTGCCGGTCGGCACCGTCATCAAGAACCTGGAATTCGGCTGGGAGGACGAAATCACCCAAATCGGCCAAAGGCATTTAATCGCCAAGGGCGGGAACGGCGGCAAGGGGAACTTCCATTTCCGGAGCTCCAAAAACACGACTCCCAAGCAATTCCAGCCGGGAGAGCCGGGAGAAAGATTCAAGATCCGCCTGGAACTGAAGCTCATCGCGGACGTGGGGTTCGTCGGTTTTCCGAACGCGGGCAAATCCTCCATGCTGAACGCTCTCACCTCCGCCTCCGCCAAAGTGGCCAATTATCCCTTCACCACCCTGGAACCGAACTTGGGGGTTTATTACGGGCTCATCCTCGCCGACATCCCGGGGCTTATAGAAAATTCTTCCGCCGGCAAAGGGCTCGGCTTCAAATTCCTGCGGCACATTGAGCGCACGCGCGTGCTCTTCCATTTTATTTCCGCGGAGTCCGATGATCCGCTGAGGGATTACGATATCATCCGCAAGGAACTCGGCGGCTACAAAAAAGAACTCTTGGACAAGCCGGAGTACGTAATTTTATCCAAATCCGACGCAGCGGCGGAGGCGGATGTAAAAAAGAAGCTGGCGGCCCTCAAAAAGAAAAATCCGCAGGCCTTCGCCTGCTCCATCCTCCTGGACGGCGGCCTGGACGGCATCAAAAAGACTCTGAACCGGATGGAGAAGGAAAAGTTCGGCGCGTCATCCTGAGGGCGGCAGAAGATTCCTCGGGCAAAGGGTATAAAATCCGGAATGACAGAGGTCCTGTATTCGTGTACCATACCCTCCATGGATAAGCACTCTTCCGCTCCGCGCTGCCAGAGCTGCGGCATGCCCCTGGCCGAAGGGCTCTTCGGCACGGAGGCGGATGGCAAGCCGAGCGCCGATTACTGCAAATACTGCTATGCGGCCGGCGCCTTCACCCTGCCAGACCTGAAACTGCCGGATGCCATCCGGGCTTCGGTCAAGTATATGCGGGATCATCTGAAGATGGACGAGGAACAGGCGGAGGTAATGTCCAACGCCGTGATTCCCTCTTTGAAGAGGTGGCGGAACAGCAAGAGTATCTAGTAGTTAGAATCTAGAAACTAGTCAGCGAACGAAACGCGCCCGTACGCGTTTTTTTGTTTTAGATTCTAAATTCTAGATTCTAGTTTCTCAGATACCTCCGGACCGCTATCAAACTGGAGATGACCGTGAGACCCACCCCGAAAAGAACCTGGTAGCCGAAAAGCAGCAGGAGATTGGAACCGAAGTAGCCGAGGATGCTGAAACCCGGAATGGACAAACTGAGTCCGCCGCCATAGACGAGAGGCGTAACGTAAATCGCCAGGAAAATCAGCACCAGGGAAAAGACCGCGGCCAGCACTCCGATGATAAGGCCTTCCATAATGTAAGGTCCGCGGACGAAGGTATTGGAGGCACCGACCGCGCGCATAATCCCGATCTCATCGCGGTTGGAGTAAATAACCAGCCGGATAGTATTGAAAACCACGAGGCCGGCGATTAGCGAAAGTAAAATGGTAAGGACCAGGCCGATGCGGTTTACCCCGTTGATTATCTGGCCAAGGCGGTCAATGGCCGTCTGATTTTTGTTATAGCTCACCGTATCTATGTACTGGCTCAAATCGGGATTGTTGAGATAACTCGCGATGTCGGCGTAGTTGCGGGGGTCTTTGGCTTTGACGTTCAGCGACGCCTCCAAAGGATTTTGGTTCAGTTCGCTGAGGGACTGGGTGATGGCGGGATTGTCCGCGTGGTTTTGCTTGAAAATAGCCAGGGCCTGGTCGGCGGAAACATAGTCCGCGGATTTGACTTCGCTTAGCTTCTGGAGCGCGGACTGAATGGCCAGGATTTCGTCTTCGGGCGTGTTGGTTTTGAAGTAAACCGCGATATCTATCTTGTCTTCAAACAAACCGATGAGACGACTCGTGGTGGCGTTCGCAAGAATCAAGCCGGCGAAAACCACCAGACACAAAGTGACGATGGCCACCGTCGCGGTGGACAAAAGGCCGTTTCGCCAGAAATTCTTGAAACCGTAATGGATTATGCGGGAGAAGACTGTGACCATTGGGATAGTTTGTAGTTAGTAGTTGGTAGTTGGTAGTTGGTAGATTGCAGTTGGCAGGTTGTAGTTTAAGGTTCGGTGAAATTGGGGGCGGTTTGTTCTACTCACTACTTACCACAAACTACCCACTATGCACTATACCAGTATATATTTTCCTTTTTCCTCGTCCCGGATGACCTTGCCGTGTTCCAGGGTGACGACGCGCTTTTCCAGCTGATTGATGATTTCCTTGTCGTGGGTCGCAAGCATCAGCGTGGTGCCGAGTTCGTTTATCTTCAAGAGCAGATTGATGATGTCCCAGGTGTTCAAAGGGTCCAGGTTCCCGGTCGGCTCGTCGGCAATGATGACTTCCGGGCGGTGGACCATGGCCCGGGCGATGGCCACGCGCTGCTTTTCCCCGCCGGAGAGCTCGTGCGGAAAATTGTTCAGTTTGTCCGAGAGTCCCACCATGTCCAGGACCTGCGGCACCAGTTCGTCAATTTCGTTTTGCGGACGGCCGGCCACCTCCAGAGCGAAAGCTACGTTCTCATAGGCGGTTTTCTGCGGCAAGAGGCGGAATTCCTGGAAAACAATGCCGATGTGGCGGCGGAGCGCCGGCAGGTCGCTGTCCTTTACTTTGTCCACCTCGTATTGGCCGAAGAAAATCCGGCCCTTGCTCGGCCGCTCTTCGCCGATTAAAAGCTTGATGAGCGTGGATTTGCCGGCGCCGGAGCGGCCGACTATGGACACGAACTCGCCGCGGTTCACGCGGAAGGTTACATCCTCCAGGGCGGGTGAATGGCCGGCGTAAATCTTGGTTACGTTTTGGAAAGCAATCATTGGCAGAAGTGCGTAGTAATAAGTAGTAAGTAGTGCGGGGGCAAACGGGCCTACACGCAAAAAACCCTTGCGGGCATGCTTAATATAGCACAAACGGAAGGCCGGTTCAATTGAATATTACGCCTTGTTTCCAAGTGTTTCCACTTCCGCCTCGATAAACTCGTCTATCTCCCCGCGGTTCAAGACCGCTTCCACATTGCCTTTTTCCACTTCCGTGCGGTGGTCCTTGACCAGCTGGTAGGGATTTAAAACGTAGGAGCGGATCTGGCTCCCCCACTCCGGTTTGGCGGCGGAGCGCAGATCGCCGAGTTCCTTGGCCTGGGTTTTTTCCATAAGCGTCAGGAGTTTGGCTTTGAGCATGGACAGCGCCTTTTCCCGGTTCTGGCTCTGGGAACGCTCCGCGCGGGCGGCGACAGCGAGGCCGGTCGGCAGATGCACGATGCGCACCGCCGTTTCCACCTTATTAACGTTCTGTCCGCCCGGGCCGCCCGCGCGGGAAAATTCCACTTTCAAATCCTTCTCCGGAATATCCAGGGCATCCGCATCCACTTTGGGCAGGTCCGGCAGAACTTCCACCAGGGCGAAGGAAGTGTGCCGCAGGCTCTTCGCGGAAAAAGGCGAGATGCGGACCAGCCGGTGCACACCGGCCTCGCCCTTGAGGTAGCCGTAGATATAGGAACCTCCGGAGGCGGATCCGCCTTTGGCGGATATTTCCGCCGTCCGGCTGCGGGGGTTGTCGTCCAGTTCGCGGAAACTCCAGCCCTGCCGCTTGGCGTAATACTCGTACATTCTAAAAAGCATCCTGGCCCAGTCCTCCGCGTCCTCGCCGCCCACGCCGGGATAAATGGAAAGAATTGCGCCGCCTTTGTCGTGCGGCCCGGCAAAAAGCGTCTTCAGTTCCAGGGCGCGAAAATCTTTTTTGAGCTTCTGGAGCTTATTTTCATCCGGGGCGGACCGCAATTCGGCGACTGCTTTTTCCAGATTTTCCAGCTGATTCAAAATATCCTGCAGTTCGCCCAGTTCTTTCATTAATTCATCCGCCTGCGCGCGGTTTTGCCAAAATTCCGGGGCGCTCATCGCGCTCTCTATTGCCGCCACTCTTTTTTTCTTGCCTTCCGCGTCAAAGCCGCCCGCCTAAGCGGCGGGTTTCAATTGCGAGTTCCTCTAAAGTGCGGGTGTCGGTCATAGGATAATTATACTCTGAGCCGAAGGCGAGAATCGAACTCGCGTCTTTGCTTTACGAAAGCATTGCTCTGCCACTGAGCTACTTCGGCATATTTACAAATAATCGTCCTTCTCTGGCTCTTTTACTCACAATTCTATTCTTCCTACCGTTACCTCTATTCAATCCTGCATAAGTGAAGCTCAAGGAATCGCAGTTGGGACATAGCAATCTAAGGTTTGCTTCCGTATTGTTGCGCCAATTCCCATCTATATGATCTGCCACCAATGGCACTTTCCCTGTTTTGAGGTTGATTTCGGACCAACCGCATAAGCAACATTTATTCCCAAATTTATTCCGTAAATAACGCTTAATATAACTGGAAACTATGCCCAGCGTTTTTAACCCTCGCTCCTGTCCGTTTTTCCATCTTTGAATATAATGGACGTATTGATATTCAAGCTGGCATGGATTGCTGCAATATTTGTACCCGGGACGTGGCGTTTCCTGTCCGCATTGTAAGCATTTACTTCGCGGTTTCCGAGGTATGGGCATATACTCAGCCTAGCTAATATGCAGACCGGTTTCAAATTTCAATGTGGTTGATAAATAACCAATATAGCGACCTACAGATTAGCAAAATAAGCCCGCTAAATCAATAAAAATTGGAGGCGGGTTTCAGACCTCCAAAAATTCCCGGGGCGTGCGGAGGGGGCGGAAATCCACGTCTAAATCCCGGCAAACATTTGCCCACATTTCATACTGCCCTGCCAGAAATTCTTCGCGGATGTAGCCGTCGTGGATGGGCACCGCGAATTTGGGAGATATCTTTTTCAGCAGTTCGTAGGCCTCCGTAATTTTGCCCCAGGGCGCGGTAACCGGCAGGGCCAGGGCGCGCACGTTCAGCTTGGCCAAAACATGGTCGTAGGAATCTCCGGGCGCCAGGAACGCTCCGTCCAGAAGGTAGGCGTTGTTCGGCGGGATGTTTTCAAGGAGCGGTCCGTGCGCGGCGGAAATAGCTTCCACCTGGATGCGCCCGATTTTTACCACGCGATCTGCCAGGAGCTCCACCTCTACGCCGAAGGGGCGCAGGGCTTCCAGGACTCCGCCGTTGCCGTAAACCGGCACCGGATTTTTGTGCAGTATTTTCCGGATGATTTCCGGGTCGGCGTGGTCGCCGTGCTCGTGGGTGATTAAAATCGCCGTTAGCTCCGTGAAATCCTCTGCTTTGGCCCGCCCCGGGAGAAAAGAGTATTTGCCGGGGTCTATCAAAATCCGCGTATCCCCTTCCTCCGCCAAGAGGCAGGAATGCCAGTATTTGCTGACGCGCATGGACTAATTATATCCGCTCCGGCCGGTTAAAGTATAATGAAAGCAACTATGGAAAACCGCCGGCGCATCCGCAGTTTGGAACACCGCTTTTGGTACAGCTATCCGCGGTCCGGTTTGCAGCGCTTGCGTTTTTTCCTGGCGCCCCTCGTGTTCCTGGCGGCGGTGGTTTTGTTTTTCGGCCTGGCGAAGATACTGCCGGTTCCGACATTCGCGGTTTCCCCGGGGGTTTTGGGCTCCGCCCTGCTCGCGACCTTCCTCCGGCTCCTCGCAGCCTACGTCTTGGCGCTCGTGATTTCCATACCGCTGGCTCTGCTTGCCACCGGCAGTCCCGCGGCGGAAAAGATACTTCTGCCGGTTTTTGACACCGCCCAGTCCCTGCCGGTCCTGGCTTTCTTTCCGCTCGTCATCCTGTTTTTCGTGCACTTCGGCCTGGTGAACGCCGCCGCCGTGTTTATCATCTTCATCACCATGCTCTGGACCATGGTTTTCAGCTTAATCGGGGGACTCACCGTAATTCCTTCCGACATAAAATCCGCGGCGCATGTTTTCGGCATAAAGGGATTCAGTTACGTCCGCAAGATACTTCTGCCCGCGGCGGTGCCGTCCCTCGTTACCGGCTCGCTCCTTACCTGGGCGCAGGGCTGGAACATCATCATCGTCGCCGAGGTCCTCCACACCTACATCCCGGGCGGCAGTACGCAAAACGACCTTTTCGGCATCGGCAGCATGATGGTGAACTCCGCCGCCGCCGGACAGAACGGCCTGTTTTTAGCGGCCATCCTCGCTCTCGTCATCTTAATCGTCCTCATGAACCTATTCATCTGGCAAAAATTACTGCACTATGCCGAACGCTATAAATTCGAATAGTATCGTAAAATTTTCCGGCGTATCCAAGATTTTTGAGCCGCGGGAAACGGCCGTAAAAAACGTGGACCTGGAAGTGTTCCCGGGCGAATTCTTGTGCATAATCGGCCCATCCGGCGAAGGCAAATCCACCATCCTGCAGCTTATCGCCGGCATAGAGGAACCCTCCGCCGGAAAAATAACGAAGCCCCGGAACGTGGCTATGGTTTTTCAATCCGGCGCGCTCCTGCCCTGGCTTACGGCGTTTGACAATGCCGCGCTGGGCCTCCGGGCCAGGAACCTGCCGGAGGCGCAGGTGCGCGCAGAAACCGGAAAATACCTGGAGATGACGGGGCTTGGCGGCCTGGAAGCCAAATATCCGCGGGAGCTCTCCGGCGGCCAACGGCAAAGAGTGGGCATCGCCCGCGCGCTCACGGTAGAGCCGGCGGTCATGCTCTTGGACGAGCCGTTTTCCGCGCTGGACCCGAAAACCACCGAGGAACTGCATAAAGACATCATTAAAATTTGGGAGGATACGAAAAAAACCATCGTTATGGTTTCCCATTCCATAGAAGAAGCGGTGACCCTGGCGGACCGGATCCTCCTGATTAAGAACCACACCGTAGAAAATACTTTTGAAATAAACCTGCTCCGGCCGCGCCGGGAAAATGAGGAGGTCTTCGCCCGGGAGGTCAATAAAATCAGGAAAGAGTTCTTCCGGTAACCTCTATTGACTATATTTCTGCTTAGTGGTATTAATTATAGTATCGGTCAAAAACCCATGAAAATCTTCGCTAAATCTGCGGCGGCGGTTCTGGCACTCGCGGGACTCGCCCTGGCCGGCACGGCTTACGCCATAACTCCCTCCCTTTACTTCAGCAATCTGAGCGGCAGTTTGGTTTCCATCACCGTAACCGGCGACCATAATGCCACGGTAATTCTTTTCTATAACACCCCCTCCGGACTCCAGAACCGCGTCCTCGGCATGACGGACGTCAACGGCAATCTTTACACTACCGCGGATACCAATATCCTCGGCGTAAACTCCGGCAGCTCCGCTTACGTCCTCGTGAACGGACAGCAGTCGGTTTCCGTGAACTGGCCGCAGGGCGGGCTTACTTTCGGCCAATCCAACGTCACCCTGACGAGCGGCCAGACCATGAATGTATCCGTCTCCGGCGGCGGCGGAAGCTATTACATCTCCGGCAACACCAATCCCGGCGCGGTGGGCGCAACCGTAAGCGGCTCGTCCGTGATTCTTACGGCTCTTAGCGGCAGCGGCAGCGCGACCGTGACCGTCTGCAGCTCCGGCGGCAGCTTTTGCGGCACGCTCACGGTCACCATCACCGGCGGCGGAGGCAGCGGAATTTATTTCAGCCCATCGGCCAATCCCACCATCCTTTCTCCCGGCGGAACCCAGACTATAACCGTTTACGGCGGAGGCGGCTATTATCTTTCCGGCAATACCAATCCGGGCATAGTGTCCGCCTATCTTAGCGGCAATAACCTGGTCATTTCCTCCGCAGGCGGCGCCTACGGTTCGTCCGTCATCACCGTCTGCAGCTCCGGCGGCGGCTGCGGGTCGCTTACCGTCACGGTAAGCGGTACGGGCGGCGGCTTACTAACTTTCAGCCCGGCCAATCCGGTGGTGAGCTACAGCCAAAGCGTGAGCGTAAACGTTTTCGGCGGCAGCGGCGGCTATTATGTATCCGCCAATTCTAATCCCGCTTCGGTCAGCACGTCCCTGACCGGCAGCGTACTAATGCTCAGCGGGGTTTCCAACGGCGCCGCGACTATCACCGTCTGCAGCTCCAGCGGCGGCTGCGGGTCGCTTAACGTCACGGTGACCCCCTATAACACCGGCGGCGGAACGGTGACTTTCAGCCAAAACTCGGAATTCATGTCGCCCGGCCAGACCCTCAGCGTCTCTTTGTCCGGCAGCTCCGGTTCCTACTACTTGTCTTCCGGCAACGGCGGCGCGGTCCAGGCGAGCATCAGCGGAAACATTTTATACCTGACGGCGGTTTCCGCCGGTTCCGCAAACCTCAGCGTCTGCTCCTCCGGTACGGGCTGCGGCACGCTCGCGGTAACCGTGGGCGGCGGCGCAGTTGACGCAAGTTCCCTGCTGGCAGAGCTCCAGTCCCTGCAAAACCAGCTTGCGGCGCTGCAGGGCGGACAGACGGTCTACAGCGGAACTACGACCGCGACCAGCGGCGGATTCGTCAGCTTCATGTCCCCCGGCGGCTCGGGTTCGGAAGTGGCGGCGCTCCAGCGGACTCTTGCGCGGCTCGGCATATTTTACGGGCCGGTCACCGGCTACTACGGACCCCTGACTACGGCAGCGGTTCAAAGATACCAGTCCATGCATGGCCTGAACCCGACCGGCACGACCGGTCCGGCTACCCGGGCGGCGCTAAATCTGGAGTACTAACTCTGGCGGTTAACGCCTGTTGACGGCGGGTGTATAATGCGGCCAGAAAGGGGGTGTTTGATATGCTGGCCGCCAATACGGCAGAAAATACCGGATTCTGCACCGTTCACCTGAAGCTTGGCCGGCAAGTTCTCGCGGATCGCGAGGGCCTCTGTCGCCAGTGTTTCCAGGCAAAAAGCGACGCCTTCATCGCGCCGCTCCTGCCTCAAGCACCGCAGGAAGCCGAAAGGCCTCCTGCGAAACAGAAAATGCCGCGTCGAAAGTTTTGATCGGAAGGAGAAAAGATGCGAAATGCATCATGAGAACCTGCGCGGACGCGTGCGCGGGTTCTTTTTTTACTGCACCACGATTATGCCGTTATCGCCGGCCCGTAGATGATTATGGTAAGACCAGGTTCCGGTTTTCTGGAACGTAAAAGACCAGCTCTGGCCGGGCGAAACTCCGCCGCAGGCGTCAAAAGCGGTACCGGCCGTGTCCGGGCAGTGTTCGGCAAGCGTCGTGCCGCTGTAGAGAGTGTGGGTGGGATGCACGCCGGAGGCGACCCACATCGGTCCGGAACTGTTGTTGGTCCAGGCCACCGTATCCCCTTTATGCACCGTGGGAGTATCCGGAGAAAAACCGCTGTCCGTGTAATTTACGGCCAGAGCCGAAGCCGGCGCCGGAGCGGGAGAGTTGGCGGAAGGACCGCTTGTGGAATTTACCGAGGCCGTATCGCCGGGCGCCGCGGAAGCGGCCGGACCGCCCTGATTGCCGGTCAGGAACATGACCACAAGGATTATTACGACGGCAATTACTATCAGACCGAAAATAATATATGATTTTTTCATCTAACTATTGTACCACTGTAGTATAATCAGAACCCATGTCTTTATTGCTTAATTATCTGAAGCAGTACAAGGGGACGTTATTTCTTACGCTCTTCCTCGCAACCGTAAATACGGCTTTCTCCCTGGTGGATCCGCAGGTTTTCCGCCTTATAATCGACAACTACGTTTCAAAGATCGGCCAAATCTCGCAGGGAGATTTCCTGAAAGGAGTGGGGCTCCTGCTTTTGGCGTCCGTGGGCGCGGCCTTTATTTCCCGGGTGGCTAAGAATTTCCAGCAATATTACGAGAATGTTGTGACGCAAAGGGTCGGGACCAAGCTTTACGCGCACAGCGTGGAACATTCGTTTTCCCTGCCCTACGCGATATTTGAAGACCAGCGTTCGGGCGAACTGCTCCAAAAACTGCAAAAGGCGCGCCTGGACAGCCAGCAGCTCATTGTAAGTTTTGTGGACATCATTTTCGTTTCCATCGTCGGCATAGCTCTGGTTGTCGCTTACGCCTTCTTCGTCAATTGGGTGATTGGCCTGCTTTACCTGATGGTTATCCCGATTCTGGGCGCGGTTCTGTTCTTCATCGGCCGGCGCATCAAGGCCATCCAGAAGAACATCGTGGTCGAATCGGCCAATCTTGCGGGTTCGACAACCGAAACTTTGCGCAATGTCGAGCTGGTGAAAAGTTTGGGACTGGAAGACCAGGAGACCAAGCGTTTGAATGCGGTAAACGATAAAGTGCTTTCCCTGGAGCTGTCGAAACTGGTGTTTATCCGCCGTTTAAGCTTCACCCAGGGGACATTCGTCAACGCCATGCGTTCGATAATCCTCTTCGTCATGCTCTGGCTCATAATGCTCGGTCACATAACGCTCGGAGAATTTATGACCCTTTGGTTCTACTCATTCTTTATCTTTAATCCGCTGGGCGACGTAGGTACGGTGGCGGCGCAGTATCAGGAAGCAAAGGGCAGCATGGAAAAGCTGGAAGAAATACTCGAAATCAAACCGGAAAAGAAACCTGCAAATCCGGTGACCCTGGGGCCGCTCGCCGATATCAAATTCGATAAGGTAGGCTTCGGATACGGGAATGATAAAATCAGGGCACTTGCCGATATAAGTCTGGAAATAAAGCAGGGAGAAACTGTCGCTTTGGCAGGCTACTCCGGTTCGGGCAAGACCACGATGGTTAAGCTGCTGGTCGGCTTGTATCATCCCTCTGCGGGAAAGATTCTTTTAAACGGCGTGGACGCTTCGGAGGTGGCCTACGACGCACTGCGCCGCCGTATCGGCTATGTCTCGCAGGATACGCAGCTTTTCGCCGGAACAATCAGGGACAATCTTTTATTCGTTAATCCGGATGCGACCGACAATGACTGCTGGGAAGCGCTGCGCGCGGCGGCGGTGGATAGAGTGGCGAACCGCGGCGGGCAGGGACTTGATACGCGTATCGGCGAGGGCGGGCTGAAGCTCTCCGGAGGAGAACGCCAGCGCCTGGCTATCGCGCGCGCTTTGCTGCGCAATCCCGAACTTATAATCTTTGACGAAGCCACTTCCAGTTTGGACTCTATAACCGAACGTTCCATTACCGACACGATAAAAGAAATCGCCAAGACGCGGCCCAACCTGATAACCGTGATGGTTGCGCATCGTCTTTCGACTATCGCGCACGCTGATCGCATATACGTCCTGCAAAAAGGGAAAATCGTTGAATCCGGCTCCCACTCTGAATTGCTTAAAAATCGCGACGGCTTATATGCCGCACTTTGGAAGGAACAAAGCGGCGGAGCGGAAGGTGAAGAATCTGCTTTTACGCTTGCGACCGCGAGATAGTGCGGAGGGTGTAGGAGTCGAACCTACAAACCCCTTGCGGGGTCCCAGTTTTCAAGACTGGTGCCTTACCGTTCGGCGCAACCCTCCAAATCTGTCGTTTATATACCTCCTTCCCATACCAGTTTTTAAGAATAACTCTCTTTTTCTAGCGGAAGTATAGTCTGGGAAATGTTCTACTTCAATAACTTTCCACAATATTCCGGATTTGGTGAAACGAACTTTCCTGAGTTATGAGCTTTAAACCTATCGTCAACGGAATCTTCATGGGAAGATCCGACATAGAATCTACGGCGTTTTTCGCTAAAAAGAATATAAGTTACAGCCATGGTTTTTCCGCCAGAGGCGGATCCGCCTTCGGCAGACAAGACCGGCGCATTAGACCGCCCTGCCTGCCGGCAGGCAGGTCTGCCAACCCTCCTCGTGCCGCTATTCTAATCCGGTTTCGGAAAATTGAGAAAGGGGCGGCTTATTCGCCGCCCCCTCCGATCGCCGCTTCCGCGGCGCGTTCATCCTCCCACAAACCGTTTAAAAAATCGCACTTCAGGAGATAATCCACCGTTTCCGGCCGCAAGCCGAGGCGCACGGTCCGGACAACAGTCCTGCGTTTGCCGTGTATTTTCACCTTACGGAAAACCCTTTTCGCTCCGGGCTTGTCCCAGGCGTCTCCGTACAACCGGTAACCCTGGACCACCCAGCCGGGTCCGCCGTTGTAAGAGGCCGCAAGCATCCGCAGGAAATCCGGACGGTTCGCCACGCTCTCCCCTAACAGCCGGACCAGAGTGTCGCGGTGCATCTGGAGTTCCAGGACGAAAGCCGCGACGTTGCCGATGTGGCTGTGACTGCCCCAATCCGCACCGTTGCAGTTCCGGTCCAGTCCGGCGCCGGGATATAGATTGCGTATATCGCGGCAGGTCCGGTTCCAGATCTGCATCGGTCCCTTGGCGCCGGCGGAGCTCACCTTGTAGATATAGGCCTCGTTTCCGTTAGCGCCCATGGTTACGAACGGCTGGTCGGAAAGAATACGGCGCAGCTGGTCGTCCGCAACCTTGAACTCGTAAGGGTCGATGCCTTCGCTCGAATAAATCAGCGGTCCGAGCTCCTCGGCCAGCTCCGCCGTGCCCGGTTCGAGCAGGTTGCGGGCTTCCAGTCCGGTAAGCGCTTCCGCCAGGTCGGCTTGGAGGTGTTTCCGGCCGGCAGTCGCCAGTTCCGGGAACATTTTCGCCAGCCGGATGGAGTAAGGTACGTAAAACACATAACCTTTCCGGCTGTAAAACCGCCATTTCAGCAGGATTACAGCTGCATCCGGTTCCTTCAGCTCAAACTGCGTATTGAAGTCATTCCAGATAGGCCGGAAATTCCGGGGCGCCAGGCCCACGCGTTGGCCGAGCGGCGGCGAGAGCCGGCCGCTCCGGATGCGGCGGGAAGTCATTAACCAATCCGCCGTGCAAGGGCCGTTCGCAACCGCCAGGGGAATCTGCCGGAACCTGTAGTCCTCGTCTCTCGGCAAAGGTTCTCTCGTGCCGTCCGGCAGGACCAGGAATTGCCGGTAAGCGGCATTGCCGTAGGCTTTCACCTGGACCGATTGAAGCATCTTAACCGCTTCTGCTTTGAGGGATTGGAAATCACACGCGGCCGAGCCATCGGCCGCAAATGCCGCGCAAAGCGCAGTTACAGCCAACAGTTTTCGCATGAAAATCTCCTTTCATTGTCGGGGGTCTGACTTAGGTATAACAAAAATACGCGTCCACAGCCAAATGGGTATCAATCCTTGCGGACGGCGTAATGAAGCTGGACTTCGTCCTCGCCGAGCTTCTTAAGCTCCAGAAGCCGGAGACGGCGGTCAAATTCGCCGTTCCCGAAAAGCTTTATCCCCTCCCCGAAAACAGCCGGTTCCACGGTCAAATAGAGTTCGTCTAGGAGGCCGTCGGCCATAAAACTGCCCAGAAGCTCCCCGCCGCCGCCGACCAAAATCTCGCTGAATTTGCCTTTCAGCTCTTCCAAAACCTCCTCCGGGGAAGAATCTCGGAAAATCACGTTTTTGAGCGGCTCCGACTGCGGCGGACTGGAGGTCATAACTACGTTCAGCGCATCCGGCAGAGGAAACGAACCTTCCGCTACCATCGAGTCGTAAGTTCCCCGGCCGATAATTACGTTGCCAACCCGTTTGGCAAAATTTTTGAAATTTTCCCAGTCCGCGGAACTCACCCAGTCGGTGCCGCCTTCCGGCGTAGCCACGAATCCGTTCGCCGTCACGGCCATACATGCAATTACCTTGGCGGGGCCCGCATCCGCGCCCGCTTTCCTTATGCCAGTATTTTTATCCATAGATTTGTGGACCTAGGCGGAATCGAACCGCCATCTCCTCGTTGAGCGGGTCCCGCTCCG
>VFSW01003514.1_pt1 | contig 23484 bp, 22 predicted proteins | sample 5358111 | NCBI WGS metagenome assembly VFSW01 (sample SAMN11554181, study PRJNA540505) | mine drainage metagenome | isolation source: sediment from site ElyBrook_90M | place: USA: Ely Copper Mine, Vershire, VT | collected 2017
AAACAAATCCTTATATCAAAGAAATTGTCAAAACAGGGAGAAGAGTCGCATAAAGGAGACGACAGTCAGCCACGGAGTTTGGACAGGGTTGAATCAGAACACCGAGAGTAAGAGGGCAGGGGAAAATCATAACTCCCTTTTTTCCCTCTTATCTTAAGAGAGAAACTTAAGAGAACACACCCCTGTGCCCCTACAGGAATCTAACGCCAAGACAGGGAAGATTGCAGGGGACACATATCTGCGCACATCTTTGAAGAGGGGAAAAAGAACTGGATTCCGTGTCAAGCACGGAATGACAGAATGTAGATTTTATTGTTTTCATAAGAATCCTATTCTGCAGTGGTTGGGTTCGGGCGAAGCAACGGCTTCAGTCCTTGAAATGTGATATGGATTGACAGAAGACATTTATCATAGATTCTTGCTGAGGCTTGCATGATGAAAGCCGTTTACACGGAAAATCCGACATACTCAAGAAAGGCTTATCCCCTCGTTGCTCAGCGTATTGAAATATGATTCTAAAACCATCTTACCGTCCTCTTCGAATTCAAGAAACTGTATCCCCAAGCCGGGTATTCTATCAGTGCCTGCGAGTTTTGCCTGCTCAGGGCTCACGGTATGAACTACCTTACCTGCAACATTAACATCTTTGGAAGAATTAGGCAGGGACAAAAGGAGTTTCAACTTTGATTCCGGGAGAATGGAGGTGTTTGTCGCTACAAATGTCCCTCCTTGAGAAATATTTTGTGTGTATCCAGGAATGAGTTTTTTCTTTGCCTCGAAAGTCACCTTAAGGGATACGTTGTATCGTATGTTCTTTCTACCGAGAGTTGTATTTATCCTCGTGAGTATCTTGTTAAGCGCAAAAGCGATGTCATAATCTCCTGTAAACTTCAGGTCAGAGGTTAGTATGAACTTGTTTTTGAATTCATTTCTCTCCATTTGCCCGAAAGGCATGAGCTCATAAATTTTGATGCCTGACTCTTCTGCCCATGCTTTAATCTTTTTGAAGTAACTTGGGAGAAAGACGTAAAAATCAAAAGTGAGAATAATGCCGAGGGAGTCACTGGAAGACCAGCTATAAAGGTCAATAGACTTGAGAAGAGAATTTGTATATTCGTTCCTTATATCTGTCAGGAACTTTTCCAGAAGATTAACCTTCTGGGACATATAGGGAACAATTAAAGCAATCTCAAAAACTTTATTCATAATTAACCTTAAGAACCTGATCTTGCCAAAGTTTTAACTGTTGCATATTTTTCATATTGATTGCTCCGCTCCAGTCTGTTAAGACATCGCTTATTATTTAATATTATAGTATTGCTCAAACACTATGTCAATAGCCAATCGGTTAGATTATGAGGGTCAGCGGTCTATTTATTATTTTGGGGAAATCAACGGGAATCAGCCACGGACTTTGGACAGGGTTGAATCAGAACGCCGGGAGGGTAGAGCATGCGAAGGGCAGGGGAAGGCAGAAATATGGTGATATATAATTATGCATAATTAACTGTACTTCCCTCTCTCATAAAAACAGGGTAAAACGATGACAAAGCATGTAAAACCACATCGGTCATAAAATCTTGGCATATTGACAATCGTTTGGGATTTGACATACAGTTTATTACCTTATGTTCTTACCCTGTTTGGACATTGAAAACCGTTATCCGCGCAAGTGGATCGTGGGTTCTCCTCCAAAGGCGGATTCGCCTCATGCGAAGAATCTTACTCCCTCCGTTGTTTTTTCAGAAGGTTTCTAAGGAAGGTATATGGGACACTTATTTAACGCAAAAGAGGAATATCTAGATCTTCAGAGGAGACTTGATCAGACCCAATCCGGCCTTCCACCATCCGAAGAGCTCTACGATATTCTCAAGATCCTATACACGGAAGATGAAGCCAGGCTTGCTGCTACCATGCCTCTTAAACCCTCTCCACTCTCTGCTATCGCCAAACAGACGGGCAGGAGCGAGAAAGAACTTGAGCCCCTCCTTGACCGTATGGCCAAAAAGGCCCTGGTCTTTGATGTCTATAGAGAGGAAAAGAAGGAATGGTATTATGTAATCTCTCCACCGCTCATAGGCTTGTTCGACGTCAGCGCAATGGCTAGAAAGAGGGGGGACATCGATCAGAAAAAATTTGCCTACCTCTACCACGCCTACATGTACGATAGGGCGGAGTTTCCTAAAGTTTTTTTTGGCGGAGATACCCAGAGCGGGAGAACCCTTGTCCATGAGACAGCTCTGGAGCAGGGTGATTACACGGAAATTCTCTCTTATGAATCGGCAAGCGATCTTGTCAGGGAATCCCGGGGAGGATCGGTGTGCCTGTGTTCATGCCGGCATGAGGCCATGCACAGGGGAGACGCATGCAGACACCCCATGGATATTTGTACACAGCTCAATGGGGGAGCCGATTTTGTCCTTAGACGCGGGATAGGACGGAAGGTGGATACGAAGGAGTTGTTGGATATATTTGCCCAGGCGAGGGAAGCAGGTCTTGTCCAGATCTGCGACAATGTGAAAAACCGGCCTACATTTATCTGTCATTGTTGCGGGTGTTGCTGTGTTTTTCTCAAGGGAATCAATACCCTTGGAATAAACAATGCCGTGAAGACGAGCGGGTTCCTCGCCGGCGTTGATACTGCAAAATGCGTAGGGTGTGGAAAGTGCGCCAGAGCCTGTCCGATCCAGGCAATCACCATGGTGGCTGTCCGTCCGGAACCGGGGAAAAAGCAACCTATTCATTCCTGGGTGGATGAGGACATCTGTCTGGGATGCGGGGTTTGTGCCGATACCTGTCACAAGGATGCCATGAAGATGAAAAGGCGGAAAGAGAAAGTGTTGACCCCTGAGAGCACCCTGGAACGAATCCTAAGGATGACCCTTGAGCGGGGAAGGCTTCAACACCTGATTTTTGATGACCAGGCAGGGCTCACCTCACGGTTCTTGAACAGGTTATTGGGGGCCATTCAACGGCTCCCTCCGGTGAAGAGGGCGTTGGCCAACGAGCAGATCAAGAGCCGCTTTATCAATTTCTGCATCAATGAAGTAAAGCATAGAGAGGGCGAAGATGTTGTTGAATATTGACCGTGGAGAAGACGGGGACAAATCTTTTACCCCGTTGGAAATCCCCGCCATTTTCAGCCCGAGGACTTGAGCCATAGGCTTCAGCAAAAGGACTGATCATCCTATGGCTGACATTCGCCTTTGGAGAAGATCCGTCCTCTGGCGGAAAGGGGTTTACTTTGACAAATTAAGCATGTCCTTTAAACGATAACCCCCTTGCCCTTCTTTAGAGGGAAATATAAAAGGTGACGGCCCTATTTTCGGATTTCGGGAAACAGGTGTATCCCATGACAGCTCTTAAAATAAATTGCATGATATTGTTTTTGCAGGAGCAGGTGTTTTTGATTAAATGAAAACTTTACAATTCCTTGACAATGTTTTATTTTTTAATGTAGCAAGCGTATACAGTATACAGGTTAAAAAAATATGATGATAGATTTCTCAAGTGTATTTATGTTTCTGGCAGTCGGCATCCTCTTTGTTGCCGTAACTTTGTTATTGGCAAGATTGGTGAGGCCTGCGGAACCGAGTGTCGTAAAGATGGGCAACTATGAATGCGGTGAAGAGCCCATCGGCTCGAGCTGGATCACCTTCAATGTCAGGTTCTATGTAATCGCGCTGATATTCGTTATCTTTGATGTGGAAGTTGTATTCCTGTTTCCATGGGCAATGGTGTTCAAATCAATTGGCTGGGTAGCGTTCTGGGACGTGCTTGTATTTATTGTTGTCCTCCTTGTCGGTTTTGCCTATGTGTGGAATATGGGGGACCTTGACTGGGTTAAAGACCTCGGCAATCTTGCAGAAAGTGAAGAGAAAAAATAATGGGTGTATTAGAAGATAAATTACCGGATAACATACTGTTTACCAATGTTGATAAGTTCCTGAACTGGTCGAAGAAATCATCGTTGTGGTACATGCTGTTCGCTACCGCGTGCTGCGGTATCGAGCTGATGCAGGCTGGCGCATCACGTTATGATCTCGACAGGTTTGGGGCAATATTCAGGGCATCACCGAGACAATCAGACCTTATGATCGTAGCGGGCACCATCACGCATATGATGGCTGACAGGGTAAAGAGACTTTATGAGCAGATGCCGTCTCCGAAATACGTCATTGCAATGGGCAGCTGCGCGAATACGGGAGGACCATTCTTCAAAGATTCTTACTCCGTTCTGAAAGGTGTTGATAAGATAATACCCGTCGATGTTTATGTTCCCGGATGCCCTCCAAAGCCCGAAGCATTGATAGAAGGGATCATGAAGCTGCAGAAAAAGGTAATGGAAGAAAAAAATCTGGTGAAAAAATAATGGAACCGAAGCAGATCTACGAGATATTGTCCGGGAAATTCAACGGTAAAATAAAACAGTTTGTGGAAAACACATTTCCCCCTTCTGTCATTGTAGAACCTGACTCCGTTGTCGACGTGTGCAGGTTCCTCAAGACGGAAGAGAGCATGGATTTTAAATCCCTCATATGCCTGAGCGGTGTGGATCTGAAGGAACAGGGGAAAATGGCTGTTGTTTATCACCTCGGCTCTATGAATCATAAACATAAGATTGCAATAAAGGTAGAATTAGATAGGAATAATCCGCATGTCCAGACAGTCGAGAGTGTCTGGCCGGGGGCCAACTGGTATGAGCGCGAGGCGTACGACCTTCTCGGCATCATATTTGACGGACACTCGGATCTCAGACGGATACTCATGCCTGAAGATTGGGAAGGCCATCCTATGCGTAAGGATTATGTGTATCCAAAACAATACCACACGTGGGATGTTTAAATGGCCAATGTTGATGAAAAATTCATGCAGATAAATATGGGTCCCCAGCACCCGAGCACTCACGGGGTGCTCAGATTGCTTGTAACGACGGATGGTGAGGTGTTACGTGGTGCGAAACCATACATCGGTTATCTTCACAGGGCACTCGAAAAAATAGCCGAGAGGGTAACATACCCCCAGTTCACTCCATTCACCGACAGACTCGATTATCTCGCCTCAATGAACTGCAACCTTGCTTATGCAATGACCGTTGAGAAGCTTCTCAATATAGAAATACCCCGCAGGGCCCAGATCATACGGGTGATCATGGCTGAGTTAAACAGGATATCAAGCCATCTTATAGCCTTTGGGTCCTTCTCTGCAGATATGGGAGCCTTTACACCGTTCCTTTTCGGTATTCGGGAGAGAGAATTTATCAACGATCTTTTTGAAATGACGTGCGGTGCCAGACTTACGTATAACTATATAAGGATAGGCGGCGTATCCAAGGATATACCGGAAGGCTTTGTTGAAAAGACCAAAGAATTCCTTGATTATTTTCCCGCAAAGATCAAAGAGTACAACGAACTTCTTTCCTATAATTCTATATTTATAAAAAGGCTTGCAAATATTGCCGTTATAACGCCTGAAGATGCTTTTGATTATGGTATAACAGGCCCGAATTTAAGGGCGTCCGGTATAAAGTGGGACCTCAGGCGTGAAGAACCGTACCTTATATACAAAGAGCTTGATTTCGAGATACCTGTCGGAAAAGGCGAAATGGGCAAGGTTGGCGATGCATGGGACAGGTATATGATGCGTATCTATGAAATGGAACAATCAGCCAAAATCGTCAGACAGTGCCTTGATATGCTGCAGGCAGGTGACTACACCGCAAAGGTCTCTAAGGTATTAAAGCCTCCCGCAGGCGAGGTTTTTGTACGTGCAGAGAACCCGAGGGGCGAGCTCGGTTTTTATCTCATCAGTGACGGCACTACCAAACCGTATAGATTGAAGATCAGGGCACCGTCATTTGCGAACCTCAGCATTATTCCGAAGCTTTCCAGAGGCGTTATGATGGCCGATCTGATAGCCATTATCGGAAGTCTGGATATTATACTGCCGGAGATTGACAGATGACAGAACTTATAAACCGTATTATCTCAGGGCTTTCCACTGCAGGTCCATTTATGAGATTATTTATAATTATTGCTATCATGGCTGTTTCAGCGGCGATTGTACTTGCAATTGCCCTGCTTTATGAAGGGTTCGCAACGTATGCCGAAAGGAAGGTTGCCGGAGATATTCAGGCAAGGATAGGTCCCAACAGGGTTGGTCCTTACGGGCTTTTACAGTTTGTAGCCGACGGTGTAAAGTTGTTGCTGAAGGAAGATATTATCCCCTTTTATGCGGATAAATGGCTGTTCATAGCTGCCCCGTACATTGTATTTACGGCATCTTTTGCTGCGTTTGTGCCCCTGTCTTACAGTGATCATATCTCTGTTGCAAACCTGAATGTCGGTGTCCTGTACATTATAGCCATTTCATCCGTTGTGTCGATGGCAGTACTCATGGGAGCATGGGGTTCAAACAACAAATGGTCGTTGTTTGGCGGTATGCGTGCAGTTGCACAGATTGTGAGCTATGAAATACCGATAGTACTTTCACTGCTTGCCGCTCTTATTATACCCGCATCTCTTAATATGAAAGACATTATCGCTTATCAGTCGGGAGGGCTGGGCATATTCAGATGGCTCCTCTTCAATAATCCTTTTACGCTCCTTGCATTCTTTGTTTATTTCATAGCGGCCATAGCAGAGGTAAACAGAACGCCGTTTGATATACCGGAGGCAGAATCGGAGATTGTCGCGGGTTACCATACGGAGTACACAGGTATGCGGTTTGCTTTTTTCTTCATGGCTGAATACGGGGATATGTTCATTGTCAGCGCTTTAGCAACAACACTTTTCCTCGGAGGCTGGCAGATACCTTTTATCGGCGGTATTGCAATGCCGCTGTGGTTACGGGAAGTACTTCAGGCCGGGGTGTTTTTTACAAAAATCTTTTTCCTTATCTATATTATGATGTGGATCCGGTGGACACTGCCCAGGCTGCGTGTTGATCAGCTTATGGAGTTGTGCTGGAAATACCTGACACCGATTGCGTTCTTCAATCTTATCGGTGCAAGTGTATGGGTGCTGCTGCTGCATGACAGGGGTGTGTACGACATTATCGCAGGGCTGTTTGTACACTAATGGAGAACTAATGGCAGGATATTTTAAGAAAATGTTTGATTCTATAAGAACCGTTCTTACCGGTATGGGCATTACCATAAAATATGGGATGAATTCAGGCAAGGAGGTTACCCAGCAGTATCCTGAAGAGAAAAGAGAGCCTCCAGAAAGGTTTCGAGGTAAGCTGTTTGTTGATATTAATATATGTACGGGATGTACTGCATGTGCAAGGATATGCCCGGTTGACGTAATAACATTAAAAACAGTCAGGGATGAAAATAAGAAGCTCAGGCCTGTTGTCTTTGATATAGACAATGGAAGGTGCATATACTGCGGGCTTTGTGTTGAAGCATGTCCTGTGGATAATTGTCTTTATTTTGAAACGAAATATGAGTTTTCAGCCTATTCAAGGGAAGATTTGATCTCCCACTTTGGTCTTGGAGAAATAAAGCCGCAGGAGCATAAGCCTGAAGAGATAAAGACTGAGGACAAGAAAGAAGGAGCGGTGAAATAAACATGGATTCTCTCACGGTGCAGGCAATATTCTTTTATATTTTTGCAGCCCTGATAATCGGTTCTGCATTGCTTGTTGTGCTTCTCAGGAACATTGTAAGGTCCGCTTTTGCATTGTTTTTTACCCTGTTTGGTGTCGCGGGTATCTATATACTGCTCGGGGCTGATTTTGTCGGGGTAACACAGGTTCTGATATATATCGGCGGTGTTTTGATACTCATTGTGTTCGGGGTCATGCTGACGCACAATGTTTACAGCGTTGATATTTTTAATAAACTCGGTACGCTTGTCATGGGCACGGTCAGTGCAATCATAACCTTTACCATAATATACTATTCGATTAAACCGGTGTCGTGGTTATATATCGGGTATAAGGCTGATTTACCGACAACCGGACCTATCGGTACGCAATTGATGACAAACTATCTGCTGCCCTTCGAGCTTGCCTCTGTACTCCTTGTACTTGCAATGGTGGGAGCGGCTTATCTGATACGATCGGAAGTCAGGGAAAGCAGGCACAAGGGTGCAGCGGATCAGAGAAGCAAAATTCAATCAACAGTTGAAGGGAAGGGGAATTAAATGCCGGTTTTAATTGTATCACTATCGGATTATCTCATACTGTCGGGCTTACTGTTTTCTATTGGCGTTTTTGGCGTTCTGACAAGAAAAAACGCGATCGCCGTGTTAATGGGTATAGAGCTTATGCTGAACGCTGCAAATATAAACCTCGTCGCTTTTGCTAAATTTGTAGATACCGGCGTGAACGGCCAGGTGTTTGCATTGTTCTCCATAGTGATTGCGGCGGCTGAGGTAGCTGTAGCCCTTGCAATCGTAATATCGATATATAAAACAACAAGGACTATAGACCTTGATAAGGAAGATACACTGAAAGGGTAGAAATTATGTACATGAAACAAATCATATACAACGGATTTATCTTAAGAGAACATTGTATCCGGAGAACCGGGATATGATCGAGCATTATATCTGGCTTATCCCGCTCCTGCCGTTGATCGGTGCAACAATAAACCTGTTGATAGGGAGGAAGTTGTCCCCTGCCGCTGTAAATGCCATTGCGGTCGGCTCGATCTCGCTGTCCTTTGTACTGTCTGTAATGACGTATCTCCATCTTATCGCATTGCCTGTCGACCAGAGGCAGTTTGTTGATGTGGTTTATACGTGGATAGCGCTCGGCGCATTCAAGGTAAACCTGTCATTCCTCGTTGATCCGTTGTCCTCGGTTATGATCCTCATCGTGAGCGGGGTCGGCTCTGTTATACACCTTTATTCCGTCGGCTACATGCACGGAGATAAAAGATACTCAAGGTACTTTGGGTTTTTAAACCTTTTTGCCTTTGCAATGCTGCTGCTGGTTCTATCAAACAGCATACTCCTTATGTTTGTGGGATGGGAAGGTGTGGGACTTTGCTCTTACCTGCTTATCGGGTTCTGGTTCGAGAAGATTGAAAACGCCAGGGCCGGTATGAAGGCCTTTGTGGTGAACAGGATTGGTGACTTCGGTTTCATTGTAGGGTTTCTGCTCCTGTTTACCTCCCTTGGCATGAAGACCGGGACATGGTCGCTCGATTACGGGGTTATTAAATCCAACATAACCCTCATTCCAACGGCAATACTGACCATCGTGGGCATCATGCTGTTTGTCGGTGCCACAGGGAAATCTGCTCAGATACCGCTCTATATATGGCTGCCGGACGCAATGGCGGGTCCGACGCCGGTCAGTGCCTTGATCCATGCGGCTACCATGGTAACTGCAGGGGTGTACATGGTTGCACGGATGAATTTCCTCTATGTCCTTGCACCGGATGCTCTCAGGCTCATTGCAATTGTCGGTGCCTTGACGGCGTTTTTTGCAGCAACAATCGGACTTGTCCAGAATGACATAAAAAAGGTCCTTGCCTATTCAACGGTAAGCCAGCTTGGTTATATGTTTATCGGTGTCGGAGTCGGTGCATTCGGTGCGGGTATTTTCCATCTTATGACGCATGCCTTTTTTAAAGCACTGTTGTTTCTCGGTTCTGGCAGTGTTATCCATGCCATGTCAGGAGAGCAGGATATTCGGAAGATGGGCGGGCTTTCAAAGAAATTACCGATAACCACAACGACCTTTATCATCGGAACCCTTGCGATAACCGGCGTTCCCGGATTTGCAGGATTTTTCAGCAAGGACGATATTCTCTACAATGCCTATGTAAGCCCGTACGGCGGTAAATTTGTATGGCTGCTCGGTCTCATAGGTGCGGTGCTGACGGCATTCTACATGACAAGGCTTGTTATGCTTACGTTCTACGGTAAACCGAGGATGGATCATCATACGGCAGAACACATTCACGAATCACCGAAGACAATGACCATACCGCTTATTATACTTGCAGTCCTATCGGCAGTTGGAGGATACATCGGTATGCCCGAGGCTTTTGGCGTACATAATGTTTTTGCCCAATTCCTTGAGCCGGTGTTTGCTTCCGGTTTTCAACTGCCGGAGGGTTCTATCTCGCTCGAATGGATACTGATGGGCATATCCGTGCTGGCAGCTTTCTCGGGTATAGGTGTTGCATATTATTTCTATGCGGTTAATACAGAGATGCCTGCCAGGCTGGCGGAAAGCTTCAAGACCGCTTACACATGGCTTCTGAACAAATATTATGTGGATGAGTTTTATTCTAAATATGTTGTCGGCGGCGTTATGAAGCTGAAAGACATCCTGTCGCTGTTTGATTCCGGCATTATAGACGGTGCAGTAAACGGTACGGCAAAACTCGGTAAAAAGCTTTCGGATTTTGACGGTGCATTCGACAGGATCGTTGTTGACGGAGCTGTAAATGCCGTAGGCGATGGTGTCGTGTCGGCGGGCGGTGTGCTCAGGAAGCTGCAGACAGGCCTTGTGCAAAACTACCTTATATTCGCCATCCTGGGAATAGCGTTATTACTATCGTTTGTTTTATTATAGGAGGAAGAAGAAATGTTGTCTAATTATCTTTTAAGCTGGATTGTTTTTACGCCGATGATAGGCTTTGTCCTGGTCTTACTGATGCCGAGGGACAAGGTCTCATGGATCAGATGGACTACGGTTGTGTTTACGTTCATACCGATGGTACTGTCTTTTTACATGTACGCTATCATGAACCTCTCTGACGGCGGGTTCCAGTTTGTAGAAAAATATTCGTGGATAACGGCATTTAATATACAGTATTACCTTGGAGTGGACGGTATCAGTGCTCCCATGGTTATTCTGACAGGCTTGCTTGGTTTCCTTGCGGTTTTTGCCTCATGGAACATCAATAAAGCCCACAAGGCTTATTTTGCCCTTTACCTGTTGCTTGTTACCGCTATGTTCGGCGTATTTATGTCATTGGACTTCTTCCTGTTCTATGTATTCTGGGAATTGATGTTGTTTCCCATGTACTTCCTTATCGGTATCTGGGGCGGTCCAAGAAGAGAGTACGCAGCGATAAAATTCTTTTTGTATACCCTTGCAGGGAGTGTACTCATGCTTGTTGTTATCCTGGCGTTTTATTTCAACAGCATGGATCCGGCGACCGGCAGGCACACCTTTGATATTGTAACGCTCATGAACCAGGCCAATCAGGGGCCGTTTATAAAACAGTTCGGGATAAGGCTTGCTATGTATATAGCCCTGTTTATAGGTTTTGCCATCAAGGTTCCGGTATTCCCGTTCCATACCTGGCTGCCGGACGCACACGTTGAAGCACCGACAGCCATCAGTGTTATCCTTGCCGGTGTATTACTGAAGATGGGTGCTTACGGTCTTATGAGGATAAGCTTTCCCTTGCTTCCCGATATGGCTGTTTATACTGCGATCGGGCTCGCCATTCTCGGCCTTATCAACATTGTCTATGGGGCGCTGGTTGCCATGGCACAGACAGACTTCAAGAAGATGATTGCCTATTCTTCGGTAAGCCATATGGGTTTTGTAATACTCGGACTGGCATCAATGACATTTATAGGCTTCAACGGAGCTCTTATGCAGATGTTCAATCACGGAATTATTACCGGGATGCTCTTTTTGCTCGTCGGTGTTGTTTATGACCGGGCGCACCACAGGGACCTGAACGGGTTCGGCGGACTGGCCACCTATATGCCGATCTATGCCGGTATCACCAGCCTGGCATTTATGGGATCACTGGGATTGCCCGGATTGAGCGGGTTCATCGGAGAGATTCTGGTATTCCTCGGTACCTTCACGGCCTATCCTGTCATTGTCATCATATCGGCTACGGGTGTCATATTTACGGCAGGTTATTTCTTATGGGCATATCAGAGGGTCTTTTTAGGTCCTGCCAATGAAAAATATAAAGGTATTGCGGAGATAAACGGCAGGGAATTGTTTACTCTTATTCCGCTTGCGGTAATCGCCATATTCTTCGGTGTTTATCCTGTGCCTTTCTTTAATCTCGTCGGCCCTTCACTTACGAAACTTCTCATGCTGGTCGGACACTGAGGGGTATCAGGAGATGCATTCAGATTTGATAAAATCCCTTTTTCTCATAACTCCGGAGATGATTGCAGCACTTACAGCTCTTGTTGCACTCGTTGGCGCAATGCTCCTGAAGCGTTCCAAAGGCAAAGAGGCTTTTTATATAGGGATAATAGGCATGCTTGGAGCGCTGGGGGCAACAATAATACTGTATGAAAGACTGACACTCGACACGGCTTTTTACGGCATGATGGCCGTAGATCCTTTCAGCCTTTTTTTCAGGATGATAGCTTATATTTCTATAATCTATGTTCTCCTGATGGCTATGAGTTCGAGAGAGCTGAAAGATACAGATGGAAAATGGGAGTTTGTAGCCATACTTTCCGGCTTTGGTATCGGCATGTCCATGATGGCGAGTTCGATGAACCTGCTGATGATCTATCTCTCCATGGAACTGCTCAGCGTTATGTCATACCTGCTGGTGTCGTACACAAAGGGCGAGAGGCGCTCAAAAGAGGCCGGACTTAAATACATAATTTACGGGTCTATTGCATCCGGGTTTATGCTGTACGGTATGTCCATTTTATACGGTGTCTCTCATTCTCTTAATCTCAGGGACATTGCTATAACGTTCATAAATTCTAATTATCCCCCTGTTACCATTTATGTGGCAACGTTGTTTGTTCTTGCGGGTTTTGGATTCAAGATAGCCATGGTTCCTATGCACATGTGGGCACCGGATGTATACGAGGGTGCTCCGACACCCGTAACAGCACTCCTTGCAGTAGCTTCAAAGGCCGCGGGTTTTTCGGTGATCCTGAGGTTCTTCTACACGGCATACATCAGCTCTGTGAGCATGACACAGTATTATGCGAATGTAAGCCCTGTTAAATGGCTGGTGCTCATCGGTATTATTTCCGCTTTCACCATGACCATCGGCAATATCGTTGCCATACCGCAGAACAATATCAAAAGGATGCTTGCGTATTCCAGTATAGCCCATGCAGGGTACATGCTTATCGGTTTATCCATCATATCAAAAGATGCTATAGGTTCGATATTGCTGTATCTCGCGGTTTATTTCTTCATGAATCTTGGTGCATTCGTCATTGTCATGGTCGTCGATAACAGCCTGAATTCAGAGGACATCAACCATTACTCCGGCTTGTCCCAGGCAGCACCCGGTTTATCCGCTGCAATGGCTATATTCTTGTTTTCATTAACCGGGATACCCCCCTTTGCCGGGTTTATCGGAAAGGTGGTCATCTTTCTTGCTGCGATCGATAAGGGGCTTTACTGGCTCGTTATTATCGCCGTGCTGAACACCGTTATTTCGCTTTATTATTATGCAAGGGTCATTAAAAAGATGTATCTTGAGACAGCCCCGGCGGATATTCAGCCGATCAAGGTCGGGATACTGCCTGCGCTTATTATCATAAGCCTGCTGATACCGACCATCCTGTTCGGTATCTGGTGGGCGCCTCTGCAGAGCTTTGCCCATTTCTCGAGCTTCATGTATTAGACGATATAAAGCGGTTTAAACGGTTTGAACAGTTTAAACTGTTTCAATCGTTAAGAAGGTAGATCGAAGAATTGAGCGAAGGAACAAACTTTCCCGGTATATGTTTCAGATTTTAAACAAATTTCAGAAAGAACCAATAAACAGCGACATTAATCACGGTCAGAGGAATACCTGCCTTTGCAAATTCAAGGAACGTCAGGGTTTGCCCGGATTTCTTCTCTGCATTCTGGATAATGATAATGTTGCTTGCCGCGCCGAGGATGAGCAGGTTGCCTGCAATGGTGCTTCCTGCGGCAAGTGCCGCTAATGCCTTCGATGAGGCACCTGCATGTACCAGGAGAGGGAGATAAAGCGCTACCATCGGCACGTTTGAAATAAGTTGACTGAGTATCACGCTGATCCCGAGTACAGAATGAATGGATGTTATCCCATCAACGTTTTGGCCGATAAATTGCTGAAAAAAGCCCGTCAGCCATACGCTCTTCATCAGAACAAACATTGCCGCAAAAAATATAAGGGTATGCCAGTCGATATGCTTGATAATTTCGAATCTTTTCCTGCTGAATATTAGTACGGGCAATGAACCGAGCAGTGCAATATCGGTCAGGTTCAAATCAAATCCCAGGTGAAGCAATGAGATTGTTGTTTTTAATCCGGCCAGGATAATGACAATGATGAGGGAATATTTTGAGAGCATCGCAAGGTTTTTATCCTTTATCGGCTCATACACATGCGTTAACTTGCTGTCGTGAAACTCGTTCCTGTAAAACACCCTCAGGATGAAATAAGCGGCGAAGATGTTGATGACGGTCGGCAGGAAAAGATACTTGAAAAATGTTACAAAGGGATTTGGAAGGTTACCGTGTATGGATATGAGAAGGTTTTGCGGATTGCCTATCGGGCTCATAACACTGCCTGTTGTTATGGCAAAGGCGAGTGTCAGCAGTAAAACTCCGGGCTTTATGGTATGTTTTTTTGCAAGCAAGAGCATTAACGGAGTTCCGATAACGGCAAGGGTATCATTCATTAAGAACGCTGAAGTGAATCCCATAAAAAATAATATCCTCAGTACAAGGGTATCCACTGAGCGTGCGTTTTTGAATAACAGGTAAGAAAGGTGGGAGATGTACCCGCTTTCTTCAAGAGCAACCCCTATAACGAACATGCCGAATAAGAACAGCAGGACATCGATATCTATGGCTTTCAATGCTGTTGCAGCAGGAATACTTTTTGTAAGCAGGACAGCAATTGCACCCAGAAGCATGATCTGCCAGATCTCGAACCGTATATTGCCTACCTGCCGTATGGCAATCAATATAAAAATAATGGCCAGAACTACTATGGGGACTGATATATGATTCATGAAGCTCACGCGTTTGTGATAGAAAAGGGTTATTCCAATATGCCGGAATATCTCTTTAAGGACGGAGAAAGTCTGCGGCTGTGTTTTATGGCTTGAAGTGTGAACGACTTTGCTCTTTTTACAGCCTCAAGCTTATCATACCCCTTTATAAGATATGCGGTTATTGCGGATGACAGGATACATCCGGTTCCGTGAACATCTTTGTGTACAACCTTTGCCTCGAGAAAAGCGTACTGTTTTCTGTCCATATACAGATCGAGTCCCTTTTGAATAAAATGACCGCCTTTGATAACAACCGCTGCTGCTCCTTTGTCTATGAAATATCGTGCAGAAAGCAGCATATCTTGTTTATTGTTTATTTTTATACCCGACAGCGCTGATGCCTCTGGTATATTCGGGGTAATGATTGTACAAAAGTGGAGCAGGGTGCTTACAGCGGTATGAGCGCTGCCTCTGAAAAGGGATGCGCCGCTCGAGGATACTACGACGGGATCGAGTACGATGTTTTTTAACCTATATTCCTGTATGGTTTCCCTGATATGTTCTGCCGTTTTACTGCTGTACATCATGCCGATCTTCACGCCGCTTACATCACTATGCTCAAGCAGGATCTTTAACTGTCCCCTGAGAACGGATGGTTTTACACCTGTTATGCAGTTTACCGTGTCGGTGTTTTCTTCAACTATGGCCGTGGGAACTGCAAAAGCGTAAATATCGATTGCTGAAAATACCTTTACATCCATAAGCAGCCCGGCACCGGCGGATGGATCGAACCCGGCCAGTATGAGGCCATTTTTACTCATTGTTTTTTAATGCTTAATTTTGTCATTTTTGCTTTTAAGGTATTCCTGTTCATGCCCAGCAGCAGGGATGCCTTTATCTGGTTGTTGTTTGAAAGTTGCAGTGCTGTTTCAATAAAAGACTTTTCTATTATGGGCATAACAATAGAGTACAGGTTCACTATCTTTTTGTGGGTTTGTTTTGCAAACAGAATGGATAGTTTTTTCTTTAATAATTCATCAAGTCCGAGATTTTCTATGTCCGTATCCGATACCGGATCATCCGGAGCTTTATTGTTTGAATCCTCTGCTCCATGGTTCTCGTTTATTACCCTTTGGAGCTTCACGACATACAGAGATCTTTTTAAGGAGGCTTCTACAACGACCGGGTTGAGCGGTTTCTGGAGCACATCAAATATGCCGTTATTGATAAGTTTTGTATAAATGATTCCCTTGTTTCTCGGTATGATTCCTATGATGACCGTATCATTTTTTATTTTTAATATCCTGTCGATGGTCTCTTGTAAGTCGATAGTCAGGCCGGTTGCATCTATGAAGATGATCCTGTAAGCCTTCTTATGGACAAGTTCAAATGCCAATTTCACCGTTTTTACGACGCGCACGTTTAAACCGCTTTTTCTTATCACCTTTAATAAGATAGCCGGTGGTTCATTATTCGAGAATATAAGTACCTTTGTTCTATACATTGCCTGCCTCAATCAAATAACCGAAATAATTATTTATTAAATCTATAAGATGTTCAAGCTTTTCGATGATAACTGCTTTCGCCCTGAAGTCGGAGCTGTATCTTGCAGCCGTCAGAGGAGAAACCGGTCCTCCTTTCGAGTAATGCACCACGTGTTTGCGGAACAGTTTAATGCCTTTGTTTTCACCATAGAATTCGCTCATCAACTGCGCATGTTTTATCATAATATCCCTGATAGTTGGAAGTGAGGGTAAAACGTATACCCCTTTCTGCATGGCGTCAACGATCATCCGGAATATCCATGGATTGCCGATTGCGCCCCTTCCTATCATTACACCAGCGCATCCCGATTGTTCCATCATGGACCGGGCATCCAAAGGAGTGAGTATGTCACCGTTACCGATTACCGGTATTCTGGATATCTTCACGGCATCTATAAGGCTCTGCATATCGATCCCCTTTTTAAACCCCTGAGTTTTTGTTCTGAGATGTATTGCTATTGCATCAACGCCCTGTTCGTTGGCAATGTCCACAATCTGTAAGATGTTCTTTGAACCATCATCCCATCCTATCCGCGTTTTTACGGTTAACGGGATTGTTATTGCCTTTCTCATTTCAACGATAATTTCTCTGAGCAACTCCGGTTTCTTTAACAGTGCAGCGCCGGATCCGTTGGCTACAACATTGCGTGCAGGACATCCAAGGTTAAGGTCGATAATATCGGCCCCCCCGGCCATTGCTATTTGTGATGCCTTTACAAGGACATCTATATTGTTGCCGAGCAGCTGGACAACAATCGGCTTTTCTTCGGGAGCATGCATGAGCAGCATCATGGTCTTTTTATTATTGTGGATGAGTGCCTCTGCGCTTATCAGTTCCGTATAAACAAGGCCTGCCCCCATGCCCTTAACAACCCTCCTGAAAGGGCTGTCCGAATATCCTGCGATGGGTGCCATTACAACGGGTTGATTTATTTCTATAGTGCCGATTTTTAACATAAAGATGCAGAGTATACTATTTATAAAACGTCAGATTGGCAATAAATAAATTTGTGGCTGTTTTGTAAATGTTTGACAACTATTTTTGTGAAGTTTATACTATTTTTCAATGAGCACTCAAAACTTGAGTCGCAATCCAAAAATAATTTTGTCTTTGCTTTGGGAGAATCTTTAAGAAAGGAAGGATGGAATCCATGATAAAAAAGATGTTAATCTTTGCGGTCAGTATGATACTCGGTTACACTGCTTATGCAAACGCAAGTGTCTTTGATATATTCGGGGTGGACGCAACGGGTATTGCAATGGGAAATGCAAGGACAGCCTCTGCAGATGACTGGACAGCAACGTATTATAATCCCGCCGGCATCACCCAGACGAAAGAATCGGTAGGTTTTAATTTTCTTTTTGCAGTGAATCATCTTTCCGTAAAGTCTTTCGGTTCCGGCTTTCAAAATAACGACAATAAAGATATTGAAGGCCTCTCTGTGGGTATGACCCATGAATTTTTAGCGGATTTTGTCCACATCGGCATCGCGTTCTATACGCCTTTAGGTGATACACAGCAGCAAATAACCCATTATGCAGATGCGAGCGAGTCATTTCTTACCAATAAACTGTATTTCGAATTCCTTGAGAATACTACGGAACAGCAGGTTATACTTCCAACGATAGCCTTCAGGGTTCTGCCATTCTTGTCCATTGGTGGAGGGCTTTCCCTGTTCATTAAATCAATGACCTATTCGTATGAATATTTTCCCAACCCTTTAAACCAGTCGGTATGGTATATGAATTTGAACAATACCCAGCAATACACCTATGTGGCGAACCTTGGTATACTGTTCCATCCGTCCGATCGTTTTAAGGTCGGGTTTTCCTATATGAGTGCCGATGATTTTCCGATTGTCGGTGCGGCATATGTCCACCTGAATGCTCAGGGGTTGCCTATTGCAAGTAACTTTACCCAAACGATCAACACAATTTTATTTTACTCGCCCGCACATGCATCGCTCGGTATTATGTATAAGCCCATGGATAATCTCCAGCTGAACAGTGATCTTACCTGGGTTGGCTGGTCGAGTTATCTCAATAACCATAACGTCAGGCCCCAGAATGAGTCATATACCGATCCTGCCACCGGCATTACCTATTCAGGACAGGGATTTAACGACATCTATATACCCAAACTGGGTGTTGCATACAAACCTGTAGAAACATTATGTGTCATGGCCGGTTACGAGTATGAGCCAACCCCGGTGCCACCTCAGATGAGAACTACAAACTATGTCGATAGCGTTAAAAATGTATTGTCAACCGGTGTCAGCTATATTATGCCCTACAATGACGGGCACATCCATTTTACCGTGGACTTTCAGGGGATCCTACTTGGCGACAGGAAGACCTATAAAGTAGTAGCCATTGATGCAGATCCGAATACCCCCGGCATTCAAAATCCAGGCTATCCTGGTTATGAAAGCAAAGGATATATTTATGATACAGGGTTTGCAGTAAGCTATGAGTATTAGGGATCATTCAGGAGAAGGAATAGCTTCAGACATAATAAATAGTTATCTCAGGCATGAAAAGCTGATAATTTCTGTATTTCTTGTAACCTTTCTCTCGTTTGGCTTTTATTATGTAGACTGGCATAACCATCTTCTCTGGAAAGAAGGCATGAAATTTTATAGCCTTTCTATTTCTATCGATCGCTCTATACCCTTTGACCCCGGCTGGGTCTGGGTATATCTGCTTTACTATCCTTTTTGTTTCACACCTTTGTTTTTGCTGAACAATATAGATACCTTCAGAAGGGTGGCGGGCGCATACCTTATGGAGTTTGTTGTGGCCTTTCTCGTGTTTTTGTCCTTCCCGGTAAAAATGATTAGGCCTGTGGTTATTGCGGATACATTAAGTACAAAAGCGGTTGGGATGATCTACAGGTTGGATCCCGGATTTAATGTGTTCCCAAGCCTTCATGTTGCGAATTCACTGCTTGTTGCCTTGATATTTTACCGGTACAATAAACCTCTCGGTATAGTCTTCATATTGATAGCGGTCTTGATCTCGGTATCCACGCTGTATGTAAAGCAGCACTACTTCCTCGATATTGTTACCGGAGTACTTGATACAGCTCTTGTTTACCCTCTGATCTTTTGGGGGCACAGACCGGCAAGAAATCAACACACCGCATAACAGTCAGAACAAAAAACAATATTTTAAAATATATCTTGACTTGTATACAATCGTATGTTTTTGTATGAATGAATAATCATTCATTATGGAGGTAGGTATGAAAGACAGTGGAAGAGATGCAGTGATAGTGTCAGCAGTAAGGCTGCCGATAGGCAGGGGAAAGAAAGGCTCTTTTGCGAAAACGAGGCCTGATGATCTATTTGCAACTGCAATAAAAGCTGCCTTAAAAAGATTACCCGAATTCGATTATAAAGAAATAGAAGATGTTATATGCGGTTCTGCATTCCCTGAGGCTGAAGAAGGTATGAACGTAGCAAGGGTAGCAAGTATTCTTGCCGGTCTGCCGATTGAAGTCCCGGGCACGACGATTAACAGATTTTGCGGTTCTGCAATGACCGCCCTTCACAAAGCTGCCTATGAAATCATGGGCGGAGCAGGTGATATATTCGTAGTAGGCGGCACCGAGAGTATGACCATGATACCGATGACAAGTAATAAACCGTCCCCCAACATAAAATTCGTGCAGGACGGCTCTGCATTGCCCAATGTATATATATCCATGGGTGAGACTGCGGAGAATGTTATAGACAGGTATGAAAAGAAATATGATCTCAGTCGTGTAAGCCTTGATACGTTTTCGTACAACTCACATAAAAAGGCCGTTGCTGCCCAGGAATCAAACAGGTTTAAGGATGAGATGGCTCCGGTCATAGTAAATAAGGCAACCGGTGACATAGAGCTTTATAACGGGGAAAAGGTCCCCGAGGGCTGGATGCTTGTAGATAAGGATGACTGTCCCAGGGCAGACACAACTGTTGAAGCGTTGGGGAAATTAAAGCCCGTATTCAGGGCAAAGGGCAGGGTAACAGCCGGTAACTCTTCACCGACCAATGACGGTGCAAGTGTCATGGTCCTTATGTCGTCATCAAAGGCAAAGGAACTCGGCATAAAGCCCCTTGCAAAGATAAAGGCAACAGCAGTGAGAGCGTTGGAGCCCGAGGTAATGGGATTGGGTCCCATCTATTCGACAAGGCGTATCCTCGATAGGGCCAAGATGACCGTAAAAGATATACAGCTTTTTGAGATCAATGAGGCGTTTGCATCCCAGTCAATAGTAAGTATAGAGGAGCTCGGTATTAATCCGGATATCGTGAATGTCAACGGTGGAGCCATTGCTCTTGGACACCCTCTCGGCATTTCGGGTGTCAGAATACTTACAACACTGCTCTACGAGATGATAAAGAGGAATTTAAATACAGGTCTTGGCACCATGTGTATCGGGGGCGGCCAGGGTATAGCGACAATTATTGAACGGTAAATTTACAGGAGGAATTTTTTATGAGCTATCAGATAAAAAGGGTAACAATAATAGGTTCGGGAGTCATGGGCTCTGGTATTGCCGCCCATCTTGCAAATGCAGGTATACCTTCCTACATCCTTGACATAGTTCCGAAGGAACTCACCGAGGATGAAAAAAAAGCAGGATTGACCCTAAAAAGTCCCCAAGTAAGAAACAGGCTCGCACTCGCAGGTATTGAACATATAAGAAAAGCAAAACCGGCCCTTATCTATTCACAGAAGGACATAGCGTATATCACGCCGGGTAATATGGAAGACAATCTTGATTTTATAGGTCAGTCCGACTGGGTCATAGAGGTAGTCACAGAAAGGCTTGATATAAAGAAAAAGGTTTTTGAACAGGTGGATAAATACAGAAAGCAGGGTTCAATAACAAGTTCCAACACATCGGGTATAAAACTGAAGGATATGGCAGAAGGAAGAAGCAAGGATTTCAAAGAGCATTTTATGATTACCCATTTCTTTAACCCTGTACGGTATATGAAACTGCTTGAATTTATTGTCGGTGACGACACAAAGCAGGAGATGGTATCATTTATGCAGGAGTTTGCCGAGAATGTTCTCGGTAAAGGGGTTGTTTTTGGCAAGGACACACCGAACTTCATTGCCAACAGGGTTGGGACCTTTTCCATGCTTGATACGATAAAAACCATGCTTGAGGATGGATATGCAATTGACGAGGTTGATGCAATAGTCGGCAAGCCCATGGGCAGGCCGGGAAGCGCGGCGTTCGGAACGGCTGATCTTGTAGGTCTCGATACCTTTGTGCATGTGACAAACAATGTTTACGAAAATACTCCCAACGATGAAAAAAGAGACGTTTTCAAGATTCCTGAATTTATAAACAAGATGACTGAAAAAGGTTTGCTCGGTGACAAAACCGGTCAAGGGTTTTATAAAAAAATAAAAGATGAAAAAGGAAGAAAGAAGTTAGTACTCGATTACAAAACAATGGAGTACAAAGATTCGCAGAAATACAAGTTTGACTCTCTTTCCATGGCAAAGAATGCAGAAACCCCGGAAGAAAAAATAAAGGTACTTGCATCGAGTGACGACAGAGCGGCAAAATTTGCGTGGAAGGTAACAAGGGATACGCTTCTCTATTCATTAAACAGAATTCCCGAAATTGCGGATGATATTGTAAATATCGATAACGCAATGAAATGGGGCTATAATTGGTCTATTGGTCCTTTTGAAACATGGGATGCTATAGGAGTTGCAGACTCTGTCGAGAGGATGAAAAAAGAAGGTTTCAGTGTTCCCGATAGTATAAAGAACGTGTTTGAAAAAGGATACGGAAAATTTTATCTCGATATCAAAGGTGACAAATATTTCTTTGATTTCAAAACAGGAACCTACAAGCCGATAGTAAGGAGAAACAATGTAATATCCCTTGAAAGCCTTAAAAAGAAGGGCATGATCCTGAAAGAAAACGGCAGTGCGAGATTAATTGATATAGGCGACGGTGTCATATGCGTTGAATTTAATTCAAAGATGAACGCTATTGATGAAGATCTGATAGCCATGATCAATAATGGTTTGGACATGCTTGAAGCAAAACCTGATGTAGCCGGTATGGTCCTTGCCAATGAAGGTGAAACATTCAGTGCCGGTGCGAATATCTTTTTAGTATTAATGGCAGCACAGAACAAAGAATGGAAGGCACTTGAAGCTTCAATAAAAGGTTTACAGAATGCCAATATGAGAATGAAATATGCAACCAAGCCTATCGTAGCAGCGCCGTTCAATATGGCACTGGGCGGTGGATGTGAGGTAAGCATGCATGCTCATAAAATAAGGGCATACGCCGAGCTTTACATGGGGCTTGTTGAAGTTGGTGTCGGTGTCATACCTGCAGGCGGTGGTACAAAAGAACTTTATTTAAGATCACTTGGTGATGGTGTTGTCAAGCCCGATCCAATTAAAGCTGCTATCCATACCTTTGAAACAATAGGAATGGCGAAAGTTTCTATGAGTGCAAAGGAAGCTGTTGAATTATATGGATTTCTTAAGCCAACAGATCGGATAACCCTTAATAAGGAGAATCTGATCTACGATGCAAAGCAGACCGTCCTGGCCATGGTCAAAGAAGGTTTCAAACCATCAAGACCGAGGACCGATATAGTTGTCGCAGGAAGGGAAGCAATAGCAACATTGAGGCTTGGGGCTCGAAATCTAAAACTCGGTGGCTATATTAGTGAGTATGATGAGTTCGTAGCGGATAAACTTATAAATGTTATAGGCGGCGGCGATGTTACTCCTGGTACTATAGTTGATGAACAAAGGCTGCTTGATCTTGAGAAAGAAGCATTTTTAAGTCTGTGCGGTGAGCAGAAAACTCAAGATAGAATACAATACATGTTAATGAATAATAAACCCCTCCGCAACTAAAAAACGGTGCAGATCTCGGTCCCCTCCGGAGGTCTGCACCACCCCTCTCTTAAATTTGTAATCTTTTTAATTGACAATTCACAAGTCACTGTATAGATTTTCTCTCGTGTTGCTGGTGAAGAAGGATAATTTTTTTATTATTACAGAAC
>VFSW01003515.1_pt1 | contig 23484 bp, 22 predicted proteins | sample 5358111 | NCBI WGS metagenome assembly VFSW01 (sample SAMN11554181, study PRJNA540505) | mine drainage metagenome | isolation source: sediment from site ElyBrook_90M | place: USA: Ely Copper Mine, Vershire, VT | collected 2017
CATGGTTTCCACAATCTTTCGTTTGACGGGATTTGAAATCGAGTATTCCGGCGGTTATCCGGGGTGGAAACCCGAACCGGCAAACGATATCGTGCGGAAGCTCCAGACGGTGCATGAGGAGATGTTCGGCAAGCCCGCAAGGCTAATCGCGATGCACGCGGGACTAGAATGCGGCGTCATTGGCGAGAAATATCCGGGGATGCAGATGGCCTCGTTTGGTCCGACCATCGTGGATCCGCACAGCCCGAACGAGCGAGTGCAGATCTCCACGGTGGAGGCTTTCTGGAACTATCTCAAGGCGGTTTTGGAGCAGTTTTGAATCAAGTCGTCGACCCGTGCGACCATCTATTTGCGATGACTTGCCTCGTGATCATCAACAGCGGGGGACGCACACAACGCTTCGAACGCTGACTCGCATAATCTTCGGCATTACAATCCACACTTCCCTCGGAGAAATCTTGGATGAAGTCACCAGCTTGCCAAAAGAGCAAAGGCGCGATTGGCATCGACTTTGGGACTACAAACAGTTCAATCGCCTTTGCCGACTGCTCGGGTGAGGTTCGGCTTGCCAAGTTTCCCTATCTGGGGGGCCTGACTGATGCGTACCGGTCACTGCTATACCTGCAGCAGGCAAAGGAACGGGGCGTGAATACTCTGAAGTCGTGGACGGGTCCTGAAGGTATTGAGCAATATCTCTCTGCGGACACGAAGGGCCGCCTGATTCAATCTCTCAAATCGTTCCTGACAAGTCGCAACCTTCACAGCACAGAGGTTTTCGGTCGAAGGCATACGCTTGAGGATTTGATCGCGAGGATTCTCCGGGATTTGCGCAAAAAGGCGGAACTTCAGTTTGGCATGAACATCAACTCCGCGGTGGTCGGACGGCCGGTTCATTTTGTGGGAATGGAGAAGCAGGAAGATGATGGTTACGCGGAGGGTCGACTTCGATCTGCCTTCGAATCGGCTGGCTTCGAATCCGTACAGTTCGAGATGGAACCCATAGCGGCGGCACATTATTACGAATCCACGCTCGATCACAACGAACTCATCCTCATTGGGGATTTCGGAGGCGGGACCAGCGACTTCTCTTTGGTTCACGTTGGCCCTACGGTTCGCAGTGCAAATGACGGTTCCGGCAACATCGTTGGTAACGCGGGAGTGGGCATCGCGGGAGATGCCTTCGATGCGAAGATTATCAGGCACCTCGTGTCGCCGGCTCTTGGAGCCGGATCGCAATTGCGGTCACTCGGCAAGATCCTAACGGTTCCCAACTGGGTTTACATACGGCTAGAACGTTGGCACCACCTATCGCTGTTGAAGGCCAGAGACGTGCTGGAGATGCTGCGAGGTGTCAAAGCGCAATCGCTTGAACCGGAGAAAATCGGAGCGCTCATTCACTTCATAAAAGAAGATCTCGGGTTTCACCTCCACCGCGCCGTACAAAAAGTTAAGAGCGACTTGTCGAATGCGCCCCTGGCCACATTTCAGTTTTCTGACGGTTTTGTGGATCTAGAGGCACCGGTGGAAAGAGCATCCTTCGAAGATTGGATTTCTGAGGAACTTGGCCAGATCTCACGGTGCGTTGATACTCTCCTCACGTCTTCCGGCGTTCTCTCCAAGGACGTCGATATGGTCTTCCTGACAGGTGGCTCTTCATTCGTACCCGCGGTGCGGAGAATCTTCGAAAGCAGGTTCGGACGGGAGCGAATTCGGGGAGGAAACGAATTTACCTCGGTCGCTCGCGGCTTGGCGTTAAAAGCGATGGAGGTGCGAGATCGAATCGGGTAGTCAGAAACGATTCCGAAGGTTTTCAATGTGCGTTCCGGCCTCTAAAGAGGGTTTGATCCTTTGCCTCTTGATCGTCGGCCTCGCGCTCGCATTCCTGCAGTCTCTTCAGTACTTCCACGAAGCACTGCCGTGCCGATTCGTCTCCATGTTCTGCAGCTCTGTGATACCAAAACGCGGCATGCCTAAGACTCGGTTTGACGCCCTGTCCGAGTTCGTACATAACCGCCAAGTTGTACTCAGCGATCGCATAATGCTGATCGGCCGCCCTGCGATACCACAGCACTGCACGAGCATAGTCCTGCGGTGCACCACGCCCTAGACGGTATATCCCGCCTAGGTTGTATTGAGCCACAGCGCAGCCCTGTTCGGCGGCCTTGTCATACCAAGCCGCAGCTTGGGCAAAGTCCTGCGCCACGCCGCGCCCGAACTCGTACATCACACCGAGATTGAACTGAGCTGTGACATGACCTTGCTGCGCTGCCTTGCCAAACCAAAATGCCGCCTCCTCGGCATCTCTGGGTAGACCGAGGCCTTGTTCATAACACTGACCCAAATTATTTTGCGCTTCTGGGTTGCCTTGCACTGCAGCCTTCCGCCAGCAGATTGCCGCTTGGACATAGTCCTTGGCCGGCATTCCAGCCCCCTGGTAGTAGGCAAGACCAACATAGAAAAGTGATCCAGCGTGATTCGAATTTCGGCGCAGGCTCTGCGCTAAACATTGCACGGCCTCTTTATAGTTTTGCTGGTTCCATAGGTTCAGACCTCTCTCAAATAGTCGATTCGCCTCGTCACCTGCAGCGAGATCGTCCACTCTCCGACGGACCATCGACGACAAGGCATCGGACGATAGAGCAACGGACGATGAGGGCAACAATCCCGCGGTTTTCTTGTCTTTGGCGCTCATACTTTCTGCTTGACCGCCCTCAGCACAGAAAGGTCCCGCCGCTTGATCTCAATGCGTCTTCGTAGGTGTGCCGCCATTTCTGCCAGCAGGTCACGCCCCTCGGCAAAAGCCGCGTCCGCATTCGCCTTGAGCTTGCCAACGCTCGAGTTCATCACAGCCGCGATGTCGCGCTCAATCTGTGATAGTCGTATGTTGACTTGTTTAACCTGCCGGGTGACACGAACCAGGTCGGCCGCGATGCCCCTTCCCTGGACTGACTCTGGGCTGTTTTCATAGTCTTCGAGGATTTTTCGCAGGGCCTCCTGATCCCCACGCTGGTACGCATCGTTCGCTTCCTTCATGAGGAGTTCGCGCTTGTGCCGGTCGGCTTCGTCAGTAGCGAGGTCAGGATGAACTCGTTTCGCGACCTCACGATACAAACTCTTCAGTCGAGATGAAGGACGGAAGTCCTCCGCATCCTCGTCTTGATCTACGGCTGGATGGATCCTGGCGGCAGGCCTCCCTGATCCAGACTTGTGTTCACGCTGGGGCTGCTCTTCACCAGCTAATTCGGCAATTTTTACTTCCCACTCTGCGTATTCAGCGGAACCTCTATCGACGTTCTTCGACAACCAGTCGGCGAGCTTGTCGCTCCAATCGTCAAGTTCGGCGTAGAGGGCGCCTATCTCGCGCCGATAACGCCGCTCAAACGCTGCAAATTCGGCACGCAGGTTTGCCAAGAACAGCTCCCGCTCCGCGAGTACGACTCTCAGCTGCGCCAGTTCCCAGCTCTTCCTCGCTAACTCAGCTTCTTTCCGTGCTACTCGCGGAACGAGTTCCGTGCTCATGGCTGCCCTTTCCAGGAGGGAATAAAGCACGGGGGTAGGCGACGACTGAATCGTATGGGCGACATAAGAGAGCTCGTTGAAGCCGAGCGGGGACCACAAAGGTAGGAGCCGTCAGCCTTTCGGCAGTTCGGCGGGCCCAATCGCCAATCTTGTACGTCGATCTAAAAGATACGATTACAAAATATGGCGTGTCAATCCGACGTGCCTGTTCCCGAAGAATGCCTGTTTTGCGTTGGCCGCAAGGAAGGCTTCCCATAAGCAGAACCGGCGATATAAACTAAGGGAAATTAAACATCGGTGAAGGAGTTCACCGTTAACCGCCGTCCCCTCTTGGGATGGCTGATGACTCCTGACAAGAGGATTCTTGTCTCGGGAGTCGTCTTTCCTGGCAAGTATCCCACACAGTCTCTGTTGAGGTTTCTCTATGTGGGATGGCGATGTTTTGCCTTCAGCAATAAAAGGGATCCCTATTCACCCTCGTCCGGCGGGCATTCCGCCGATGCGCGCGTTCAAAATCGATCGTTATCTAAGTCGGGTTTCTGCCAAGAAACTCATTCTCGCCTACGATGGCTCCCGGTCCTCGGAGAAAGCTCTGGACCTCGCACTCTGCGTGATGCGCTCGTTCAAGGCAAGATTGCACATTGTCGGCATTGCGTCTTTGCCCACCACATCGAGAGCGGCCAATCTTCAGACAACCCTCGAGCGATTCCGAAAGCGCTTCTCGAAAAAGTTCTACAAGATTCGCCTCAACGCCATGAACGAAGGGCTGCAGGTCGAAACCATGCTCATGCTGGGAGATCCCATCGAACTCATCCTAGCCAACGCACAAAGATTTCATGCGGGCTTGATCATTTTGGGATGTCCGGGATCCTCAGCACCGCTAAAACTGGAACCGGCCGCGCTCTTGAAAGAAGTCTCCGCGCGCACCGCACGGCCCGTACTCGTAGCGAGTTCAGTAAGGCGGATGAAGCAAACGGCATGCAACACGAACGAGGTCAGCGAATGAATATCCGGCGCCTTGTCCTGGACGTTGATAAAGCCGTATCTCGACCGAGCGTTGTAGAGATCGCGAGAGCGATTGAAGAATTTCCAGGGGTTCATGGAGTGAATGTGACCGTCACGGAAATTGATATCGAAACTGTTGGTATGGAAGTCACGGTCGAAGGCGAGCACCTCGACTATGACGCGTTAGTGAAGTCCATTGATGCAACGGGTGCGGTTGTCCATAGCGTGGATGAAGTGGTGAGCGGAAGCAAGATCGTCGAGCGGGTTGCAAGAAAGCGATGAATTTTCGGGGACGGTGGTGGCAAGGCCAACTTCTACCGGTGGTGCTTGGGCTGTCTGATGGAGTGTTAACCGCACTTACCCTGGCTGCTGGCAGCGTGCTCAATCCGGGGCGGCAGATTGCGATGAGTATGGCACTGCGCATCGCAGTCAGCGCGTTCGCTTCCGGGGCGTTTGTATTCTTTGTGGCGCGCTATTCACAACTTCGCAGTGAATTGGTGAACGCTGAGAAGCAACTGAACCTAACCTCGCATGGACGGCTGGCTACCAGCAAACTGGGGCGGGATGTGCTTCGTGAAGCCACCCTGTCTTCATCGATATCAAGCGTCTCCAGTTTCGTCGGAGCCATGATTCCACTCGCTGTTGCCGCACTTCTTCCGGCACATGGTTGGGCGGGATTGGCGGCGGCGCTTGTGGCACTCGCGGCCTTGGGGTTGGGCTTGGCGAGGGTCAGTCGTGGAAATCCACTTTATTGGTCGTCGGCCTTGGTGATCGGGGGAGTGGCGTTATCCATGTTGGGCGTTCGATTGAGAATTGTTTGAGGAGAATTGCATGCCGAAGGTAACCGTGAGTCTTTGCGACGTTTGCGGCGATCATCTGCCCGGCGGAGACATACCGGATGGCTACATCGTCAGCTTTTCGATGCGCGGCTGGCGATATCTTCCGAGTGAGCGTCCTCAGCCGCCAGAAACCTTTCACGGCGCATTTGATGTGACCGTCTGTTTCGAGTGTTTCCTGCAGAGTCAACGAGTATTGGAAGCGGTCTACGGATGGCGCTCCTATCGCAAGGACGTGAACCTGCACGATGTCATCGTCCGGCCGGCACAGCGCAAGCTGCCTCCTCCAGGGGGACGTGGCGAATAGTCCGGCAACATCGCGAGGCTGGCTGGTGATAGCAAAACACAAATCCCGAATCAATCGCGAAATCTTCGGTTGCGCGTTCTTGCTCCTGGCGACCATTGGAATCGCCTGTAGCGGATCCAGAGAGCCAGCGCAGAGACTGCTCTCGTCTGAACTGGCGCTGACCTTGGCAACCATTATTTGCTTTGTCACAAATTTCTTCGCTTCAATATTTTACTTAGCGCACCGCCACGCACAGGCGGACGCATTGGCGCTTTCAGCCGCGCAGGTGGGAGTAATTTTCTTGAGCGCTCTCCTTGTCGGTGGGCCGTTTTGGTTTCATCACCTTTTCGCTGTCTGGTGGCCGCGAGATAGAGTTCTGACCTGGGGCGTATTGGTTTGGCCGGTCTACTTGAGTTGCTTACTGCTGCGGCGCTATGCCAACCTCGGTCAAGCGTCAACTCTGGCTGCGGTTCTCAGCGTCTTCGCGTTCCTTGATCTTCCCCTTGCCTACTTCTCCGTCGTTCTGCGACTACAGCGAAGCTCTTCCGTGGCCCGCTTGAGTGGAGTGCTGCCTTCGGTGGTGTGCATCTGCGTAAGTCTGACGGCGCTTGCCGCAGTAGCGATCTGGTTGCTGTATCAGCGGGAAAGAAATCAGCAGGAGGTTGAAGCGCAAGAGGCATTGATGGCCCGATAACTTTCGCCGTTTCGCGCACAAATTTTGGTTTCGCAGGGGGAAAGGATAAACAACGATGTCGCATCCATGGCATGACATTACACCGGGCGGGGACCTCCCCAAAGAGTTTCGCACCGTTATCGAGATCCCGCTGGGTTCAAGCGTGAAATATGAACTGGACAAGCCAAGCGGTCTCATTCGAATGGATCGTCTCCTCTACTCGGCGGTCTACTATCCCGCGAATTACGGCTTTATTCCACAAACGCTGGCTGAAGACGACGACCCGCTCGATGTGCTCGTACTCTCCCAGGAAGCTGTGGCACCTCTGACTGTCATGTCCGCCCGAGCGATTGGATTGATGACGATGATCGATGCAGGAAAAAAGGATCATAAGATCATCGCAATCGCCACTGGTGATCCAGAGTTCAATGCCTATCACGAAGCCAGCGAACTGCCGCCACATCGCTTGCTGGTGCTTCGCCGTTTTTTCCAGGACTACAAGCAGCTAGAAGAGAAAGCAGTCGAGGTAGAAGAAATCGTATCTGTGTCCGCGGCATATCCCGTGATCGAGGATGCGCTGCATCGCTACAGTGAATATCGCAGACGAGGTTTCAAGTCCTGAATTGTCGGTCGCGCGCCGGAATTGTCGCCAAAACCTATGAGCAAGTTACCGGAAACTCTCAACACATATTTGACAGCGCTCAGTCTGATTGTGATCAGCTATGCGGGTTTCCAGTGGTATCAGGGCGGCGGAATAATTTGGCGATTCCTTGTGGGCCTGTTTGGATATCTATTTTTGGCTGGAGTCTGGCAGGCATGGGTGCACAGGCCGAAATAGACAGCCTATGCCGGACACATTGTCCCTTTTCTGCTCGATTCTGCTCATTTGGTGTCGCCCACGGAAGTACTGTTGGCCCGAGCGTTGCTCTCGCTATCTTGCGGCATTTCGCCAAGACCGAGATGACTGATCTGCTTTATTGAACCATCAATCCGGATGTGGTTGTTCACGAAGCGCTCCGTCTCGAAGGATATGCACAAGATCCTTTTCTACATCCTGAGGAAATAATAGAGCGCGAGCCTTTGCGACTGTCTTTTCGACGGGGTAAGAATATGCTTTGAGCTGGAAAGAACCATCCTCCCAAACTGCATAGCACGCTTCTGCTTTACCCGTCATAGATTGGCCGAGGCTACCGGGATTGACGATAAGGTGTTTGCCGATTCGGCGCATGAGAGGCAGGTGCGTGTGGCCGACGAGGAGTACATCGGTTTGCAACGTCTCGACTTCTGCGACCCACTCGGAAGAATCCGGTGCGCTGTAGCCGTAGAGAGGATCAGATGGTTTCGCATGGCAAAGATAAAAGCGAGTATTCTGCCGCCGAAGCTCCCGCCGAATTGGAAGGTCCCTTAGAAACTGCTTGTGTTCCTCGCTCAGCACTCTCGCGGTATTGCGCCGAGTTGTGTCGGCCATCTTCTGGTAACGAGCGACACAACGAGGATCCTCGTCGTACCCGACTGATTGATCATGGTTCCCGCGAATCACAATCGAGGCGTTTTCCCTGATGAAATCCACTACCTCTGCGGGCTCGGGGCCGAAGTTCACCAGGTCTCCGAGGACCCATAGTTCTGTGTAGGTTTCAGGCAGCGCGCGCAAGGCGTCGTAGTTTCCATGCACGTCAGAAATGATGACGATCTTCATGAAAGGCCTTCTCCGTTCTCACCCCGGCTCGGTCTCGCGCAATTCGCCGACTGTGCTCCCTCGGTGAGATTGCACTGAACCGTCAGAGCCGGTTTGAATCTCTAAGCGAGGTCGGAGCAAGAAATCGTCATCGCGACCCGAACTTCGAAAGAACAAAACTTGGTTCATGCGACCGCTTGACATCGATCGCGATGATTTTTTGGGATTCTTCCGCCTGAGCGCCATGACTCCGCGACAGAGAACCCTTGTCAGGAGTCATCAGCTGTGCCCGGCTCAACAACAGGTGGGACAGCGGTTAGTGGTGAACGCCTTCACCATTTGTTACACAGATATTCTACTACGCACAAGGCACATTTTTCCGATCGGGATGATCCGGTTGCCCTTATGACAATTCGGAGCGGTAGAAGTAACGGCGCTCGAATAGGTAAAGAGGAAGGTCAAATGTCCGTGTGTCCACCGCGTCGAAGGAGAACTCTTTCGCACAGTCCGGAATTGCGCAGGCAACTCTGACAGGCGAGCTCTTGCTGGAGGTCTCGGCTATTTTGACACCTTGCACTACTATCCACGCTCCACACTGCGGACAGGTCACGCAGGAGCACGCAATGCGATCCGCCATTCAAGAATTATAAAGCTGAGGTCGGTGAGAAGACCCCATTCGCAGCTTCGGGGAAGAAGGCTTCCGACAGCTGTGATATCCGTTGGGGAGTACAATTTTGTCAAATCGGTTTTCGGAGGCAAACCGTGGTTCAGACTGTACTCGCAATCAACGGCCAAGACTGTATGATCGGCGACGTGAACACCCCGGAAGAGTTAGAAGCCATCGCGGTGACTCTCCTTCGCGCCGCCGAGGCAATCCGCAATCGGGAAGAGGGCGCGATCGAGTGCACCGGAAAAGATGGTCAACTGCTCGCTTATGCCCACGTTCATCATTGTGGTCCGGCCTGCACTTTAGAAGGTTCTGACGTGCCCACGATTGAACATCTTGCTTGCCTCGCCGGAGATTCGACGCCATTGCATGTCATTTCGCATTCGATGATCGACGAATATCGTCGGATGTCGGTGCAATGAGGCTGCGCCTTGGTCCCGACCCGAAGCCTTGAGGCTAGATCGACCGAGTCCCAGGAGGGGGATGGCTTCGATTCAAAGATTCGCGAATCCCTCGAACCAATTCTTCCGGCTCAAACGGCTTTTGCAGCAGAATCGTGCTTCCCGCAGCGAGCATCTGGTTTTCTAGTAATGCATCCTCGGAGTAGCCGGAGATGAGGACCACGCATATTTCGGGACGAACCTCGGTCAGCAATTTCGCCAACTCAGTTCCGCGAATGTGAGGCATGATCACGTCCGCGACCAGCACGTCGATGCGGCCGACGTAATTCTTGGCAATCTCCTGGGCTTCGTTGCCATTTTGCGCCTCCAGCACTTTGTACCCTTCGGCCTCCAGGAATTCGCGCAGAGTGTTGCGGATCGCGGGCTGGTCCTCCGCCAGGAGAACAGTTTCCGAACCTTTTAAAGAAGACGCGGGCCGTTCGTGAATCTTTCGACGCGCTACGGTCTGTTCAACTATTGGTAGGTAAACGCGAAAAGTGCTTCCCTTCTGGGGCGAGCTTTCTACCTCAATGGAACCTCCGCTCTGCTTCACGATCCCATAGGCGGTGGAGAGTCCAAGTCCCGTCCCCTTGCCGAACGGCTTCGTAGTGAAAAACGGTTCGAACAGATGGGCTTTAGTCTCAGCATCCATGCCGTGGCCCGTATCTATCACCTCCAGCATGGCGAAGGGAACTGCATCCCAAGATTCCCCCCGTCCAGGAGCAGGTCTGGGTGCACGACCGCTCCTTATTATTAGGTCTCCACCTGAGGGCATGGAATCGCAAGCGTTTACCGCCAGATTCATGATGACTTGCTCAATTTTCCCCGGGTCGACCTTGACGGGCAGGGACTCGACACTCAGCCTCATTGTCAGTCGGACCTGCTCTGTTGGGAGGGCAGAAAGCATCTCTTTCACCTCCCCAAGGAGTTCGTTCAGATCCAAGACTTGAAGCATCAGTACCTGCCGGCGTCCGAAGGAGAGCAGTTGTCGCGTGAGTGAAGCAGCCGCTTCGGCGGCTATTCGGGCCGTGTGGACGTGTTCCAAACGCTGTGCCTGGCTCGGCGAGGCGCGAACCTTGGAAAGCTGGGTGAGAATCACCATCAGGAGATTATTGAAATCGTGGGCGATCCCGCCAACCAACCGGCCGACAACTTCCATTTTTTGGGCCTGCCGAATCTCTTCCTCCAGGCGTTTTCGTTCTCGGATATCCCGAAAGATTCCCTGGATCAACTTCCTACCCGCAAATTCGGTCATGACAGCGTTGACTTCGACTGCCAATGCAGTCCCATCCGCGCGCTTTAGGTGCAATTCTCTTCCGGCGACCGAGTGGCCCTCCAGCGTCGCACTCACCATATCTCGGTAGATTTCACGATCGCTCTCCGACACAATTGTCTCTAGTTCCTTGCCAATCATTTCTCCGGATAATCGGCCCAGGACCTGGCTGCTGCGAGCATTGGCTTCCACCACTACTCCGCTTTCAGCATCGATGACCAAAATCACATCGTTGGCCGCGTCCAGGAGTTGCCGATGCCTTCGCTCCGTCTCTCGCATGTGTCGCAGCATGAAGAGAGTGAACAGGAGACCTCCGACGAATGAAGCAGCCGTCGCAATGAAAGTTACCCACAGAAAAACGTGCTTCGCTTGGCGAGCACCTGCACCGAGCGTGTAAGAAAAATTATCCTCAAGCGGAGTAAGTTGATCCGCAATGGCGTTCACTTGACTGGCAAGTTGCGCAATCCTAACGGCATTGGGTTTGTCCGAGGAGATCTCGCGGTGCAATTCGCTGCCTCGCCCTTGTAACTGGTCTATGAGGGCGTCGGCCTGCGACCAAATCTCGATTGCCTCCGACATACGACTCATTTTTCGACAATGGCGGAACAATGCCGCCATTCCGTTAACGTCTTCAGGATTGTTCCTCCCTTGGAGCAGGCCGATCCGGACGAGGTTCATGTCCGGGTGCGGCTTCTCCAACTCCAAACGCGCGTGTCTGTCACCGAGGGGAACCAAGAGGGCTCTTTGATATGCGTCATAGTGGGTTTCCGAGCGCGAGGTCGAGTAGAGCAGCAATTCGCGGACTGCCTGCTTCTGTGCCTTCGACCAGAGACCCTCCCCGCCGACATAGGCCCTTGCGGCTGAGAGGTTTTCAATGGTCAGATAGCCCAAGCCTAGTAGGAGAATGACAATGACGAGGAAGATCCAAAGGATTGCAACCAGCTTCTTCGGGACCGGCAAATCGAAAAACAGCGTGCGGGCAACAGACACGGCAATCTGCTCCAATCACTGAATTCGACGGGGAAGCCTCGCTTCTAGAATTGCAACCGCAACCTCAACTTTCATGAAGAAAATCTCCGCCGAGATAGGATCCGTATCCATCGGAATGGTGGCCCGATACGCCTTCAGCTTTGTCCAGCTTTCGATCATTCTTTCTCTCGGCGCTGGAATAGTCGTTACATACCAGTCGAGCTGATCGGTCAGGTCTTCGATCGAAAGAGCAACCACTTGCTTGTAGATGCGTTGATGACAGGCGAGCATTGCTCCATCGGCAATGCGCTCGGAGAACCGGCGCGCCAGGTCCGGGTGGAAATAATGGCCAGAATTATTGTCGCGCAGCGTCGCTAGAAATATCAGACGGGAGAGGTCATTGGGTAAAGAAACTGTGAGCGCCCTCAGAATATCTGCGGCAACCTCGCCATCGCCGGATTCTACGGCGTAGTGCATCCCGAGAATATAAGGGCGGATTATTTCTTTGCCACTTAGGTTCTCCAAGTTTGTTTCGTCGTTAATCTCCGAATCGGTCAGCACATTGCCAACATTCCGCAAGATGTTGGCGGATAAACCAATCTGCAAATGACGGGGGATTCCGTGCCGCAAGACGCCTAGAACGTCAAGTCCTAGCCTTCCAAGTATGCAAGCGATCAGCAACATCAAGTGTTTCATCTTCAATGGGAGGGACTGGAGAAGCAGCAATAAAGATCTATTGAAGCTATTCCTCTCGGTCTTGCGGAGTTGCCGTACCAGTATCGAACTCGCGAGCTGCAACGAAAAGCTTGCGAGTCGTTGCTGGCGGGCTTCAAACGAATGGACGACCTCCCACGGCGCATTCGCTGCCACAAATGACAGGCTGCCTGGGTTAAGAACACTGCGGCAAACTTCGTGGAACGCGGGCACAGAGTCAGAGCCTGAATGGGTCAGGCTGAGATCGTGTTCCAGCATGTCGTCCTCCGCTATTGAACCTTTGAACGTAGAACCTGCCTAGCGTGCTAGACCTGCGATACTGGGCTCCAATCGGGGGATGTCCGCTCGATCGAAAACGGTGGGTGTTTCGTAATCCTGAGACTGCCAAATCCTGCGGTAGACCTGGCATCTCAGGATAAGGTCGGCATGTCTTCCAGAATCGACGATGGCGCCGTCCTCCACCACCAAGATTCGATCTGCCCAGAGGATCGTCGAGGGGCGATGGGAAACTACGACCAGAGTTCGGGACCGGCGAAAGTGTTCCAGTCCATGGAGAAGGGCGGTCGCGGAGGGCGCATCGAGGGAGCTTGTGATCTCGTCCACAATGAGAATTCTTGGCTGCTGCAAAAGAGTACGAGCCAACGCCAGCCGTTTTTTTTCTCCGCCAGAAAGCTTTGCCCCGAGTGGTCCCAGCGGCTCGTCATAACCTTTTGGAAGTCGCCGCAGCACTTGGTCGAGTTGCGTGAGCCCGGCGACTTCATCCAGGTCGCTGGAAGTGGCCAGCGGATTTCCGTAGAGAAGGTTTCCCCGGATCGTTTCGTCAAACAAGATAGGATCTTGTGGTACTAGGCTGATTGTCGCGCGAAGACTGCGGCCGCCCACTTCTTGGGTGTCCCTGCCTCCGACTAGGATCGAGCCTGCATCCGGCGTGTACAAACCGGTGGCTAGAAGTCCGATCGTACTCTTCCCGGACCCGTTTAGACCGACCAGTGCCACCGTCTCTTCCGGCTCAATCCGGAAGCTCATGTTGCGCAGAATCGCCCGATCTCGCTCGTAGGAAAAACATACGGAGCGGAATTCCAGCTCAGGCTTGATGTCGCGCCGCAAGGGCACCACATTCCCTCGGACTTCAAAAGTCGATTGCAGACTTGTTATCTCCACAATGCGCCGAATGCTGGCGCCCACCCTCTGAAATCTCGATTGAAGATCGATTGCGATGCTGACAGGCGCGAACAAACGGAAGATGTAGCCGTAGAAGGCAACCAGACCGCCGACCGTCAATAGGCCTCGAGTTACCTCATACCCCCCATACCCGAGGATTAACCCCACGCCGACGGCTATCGCTGAGACAGACGCTGCCCCAAAGGCCATTTCCGTCGCCCGTTGATTGATCTGGAGCTGCGCCCCTTTGGCGGTGAGACGAGCGAATTTCCCGGCTTGCATCGAAGTACGATTGAGCAGCTGCAACTGCATTAGGCCGGCCAGGTGCTCCTGCAGGAAGGCATTCACTCTCCCAGACTGATGTTGAGCGTTGTCCGCAGCTTCCTTCAGCTTCCCGGCGTAGGTGCGCTGCAAAAGATAAAAAAACGGTAGCATCGGAGCAACTAACAAGGTCAAATGCCAATTCAAAAAACCCATCGTGACAAGGACCATGACGCCCATGATCGCCATCTGGATGGTTAAGGGAAGAATGTCTCCACTTAGTTCCGCCACGCGGTCCACATCCTGCTCGATGCGGTACAAGGTGTCTCCCACTTGGGAATCTCGGCGGTATTGCGCCGGCAACACATGCAACCTGCGCAGAACGGACATCCGGATCCGGAACACCATCTTTTGCGTGACAAGGCAACTGAGGAATGAGGCCAAGTAATTGATCCCGAGACTCGCAACGTAGATCAAGCAAAAAATCAATGTACCCAACAGCACAGGGCGCAATGTGTGGCTCGGCAAGGCAACATCGATCAGCCACTTTACGACCAGCGGATCCAGCAGCGAGAGCGCACTGCCGACAATCATGCACAGAAAATCTGCAATCAGTAGAAACCGCAGGGGTCGAGCATAGCGGACGAGCCAGTGCATTTCGGAAGACAGCAATTCACCCCGGCGCTCCGACATGTCTGTGCTATTAGCACGGTTCGCCAGTAACGGCACAAATCTTGTTCTCGTGCATGAATTCCTGCACGCCTAACCGCGATCTGCCGGGCACCTAGGACCGAAGAGATCGTCTAACCTCTTGATCACGCTGCAATTAGATGTTTTTTCACCTTGTCCTTCGAGAAAATGACAGGCTAGATTGCCCCGTTCGTCTGTGCACGAATTCGTGCACGGAGAAGGGCGTACCGGGCGTGATTCTTCGTCTGGCCCAACCCTCTTTCAATGCCGGTCGATCTTTTTGCCGGCTTTCGTTTGCAGGAATTTCTGCAGCAAAAAGATTTCTCGCCGAGAACGATGGCCATGGTTCATTGTGCGAAAACTCAGGTCTGAGTAAAGCGATGACGAGGTTATGGACCATGGATCAAGAGACGAACACCGCAGAGTTGGCGATTGCACCGGGCGTCCGAGAAGTTTCTTCTGAAGATGGAGCCGTTCTGTTGGACGTCGAACAAGGAGTTTGCTTCAGCCTCAACCCGGTCGGACTCAAAATTTGGGAGTTGTTGAAGAAGGGATGTTCTCTTGACCAGATTGCGGATGCGCTAGGGCAGGAATTTCCTGTGAGTCGACCTCAGCTTGTTTCAGATGCCGGGGAATTCATCGCAGCTCTCGAAGCGAAGCAATTGATTCGCAGACCGAACCAGTCGACACCCAAGAGAACCGGGTTCTTCGAGAAACTACTGCGGCGCAAGAGAAGCCTTTCAGCCCAATAACCTGGTCCGCTCTCCAGTAGTCAGCCGTGCCTCGGGATGGTGAGTGGCGGCCAGACGTGAACGACTTGCCCGATGATCGACGCCGCGCGTGGCGTCTTGAAAATTATTACAGGCTGGCGCGAAGTCGGATAGGGAATGATGAACAAGGTTTCGCGCGTCAGGAAACACCACGAGCAGCTGAATCCGTTTTCGTGCCACACGAAATAAATGGGTCGCTCGCGAATACTTTTCCAGTCGCCCATCTCCACCGCATTGCGAGATTTGTCGATGACGACGACAGAGCCGGCTGGAACTAGTTCGCCCATCGTGTCATCGTTAATTCCAACGATTCCGAAGCGAAAGTCGGCGTCGTCGAGCTCGCGACGTACAGCCGCGGGGATACCCAGTTCTTCGGGGCTCTCGGTGACCAGCCGCGTGGTATCGAAACTCATGCTGGTCTGAAACTTAAGGGAAAATGGGCGGTCCGCTTCGGTGAAAAACCATGGCTTTTGTGGAGTGCGGGACTCCATCGGAGGCGCAAAGATGTTCCGCGCTTCACTTAACTGCACCCCAAAAGCGCGAAGTACTGAAGGGTACGGCACCTTGTAGCATTCGGAAAGGCTAGCTACCTCAAAGATATCGGGTGGACTATGACCATCTTCAATATCAGCGAGCCGTCCGCGCCGAATGCGATAGCGTTCATTCTCTGCTCTGCTGGCTGATTCACTTGTCAGACGCTCCACACCCACGCGCGTGAGATGCAGTTCCTCACGAAGCTCACGCAGCCAATCCCCCGGATTCGTCATGACGACTACTCCCGTCGTAACCGATTTGACGGGAGCGCCTCCGCGAGACCGAGTCGGTCTTGCAGAGTGCTCCTAATGAATGGCTCAGCACCCCCTCGTTTGCGAGCCGCCTTTGATTTCTTCGGATAGGCATAGTCAAATTCGACTTAGCCCGCCCGAAGCCGTTCTTGGCGTCAAATATTCCCCATCGGGTTCCCAGTAGTGTAGAAGCAGAATCGACGAAAGCAACAAAAATCGCTCATCCGTTCTGAAAACCGGACAAACAGAAATGCCCGTGACCCCAAGCCCTCCCGCCGGTCAGACATTAAAAGAACTGCATCCGCGTGGCTGATCCGTGACTCGCTGGAAGCAACATAACGCTTAGAACCATCCCCAGCGGAGAAAGTTTTGTTTTGGTGCACGATTTTGTGCAGCCTGCAAAATGAGTCGCGTGACCTGGCGGCGTACGTTGCGACGGTTCCAGCTACCCAACCTGCCTCCGCGGCCAAGGTGGTGGTCAATCAAGTGATTGGTAGTAAGGACATTGTGCCTTTCGAGGCCCCCTGCACGTATTTCAAGCCGCGAGGCAAATCAAGATTTAACCTGCGCAAATCCAAGCATGAAAAAAGTTTTTTCGCAGTAGGACTAGTGCGGGTTTACGGTTCACCATCATTCGCTCAGATGTGGGATTGAGTCCAATTCTTAGAGCTGCCACCTCGGTAGCTGCCGCACATTCGGGAGGGTCCGTACATGGCTCAAACAGTACAAGTACCTCCGCCAACACCAGTCGAACCTGTTACCGAAATTCTCCACGGCATCGAGATCACAGACCCTTATCGGTGGCTTGAAGATCAGAACTCACCTCGAACGAGGAAGTGGCTCGAAGAACAAACTGCTTACACGCGCACATATTTCGATGCGATTCCGGACCGAGAACGAATTAGGACGCGGGTCAGTGAGTTGCTGGTTCAGAAGGAAGTCATATCCGAACCTTGGAACATCGGCGACCGCTACTTTTTCCTCAAGCGCGAGGAAGGCCGGGAGCAGCCTGTCATCGTGATGCGAAATGAATTATTCGGAGAAGATACAGTCCTGGTCGACCCCGCATTGCGCGCAACCGGGCCTTCGACAGCTGTTTCCATCGTCTCGATCTCTCGTGATGGTCACTTCCTGGCCTACTCAGTGCGGCAAGGCGGTACTGATCACTCGTCTCTCGAGATCCTCGACGTTGAGCGCCATATCGTGATTCCGGACCGCCTTCCGGAAGGCTTCTGCACAGGGTTTGTTTTTGTTCCTGAGGGTACCGGGTTTTACTATTCGCATCGCGAACTACACGATTCACACCCCAACTATCGCGCAGCGTTCTGGCATCGTTTTGGGACAGAGAGATCAGAAGACAGCGAGACATTCGTTGCCGGAGAAGAACCGAACCTTTTCCTGGGGATCCTCGACTCACCCGAAGTCAATACACTGGCCTACTCTGTTTCTTGGGCCGGCAAGTCACCTCGAACCTCGGTTTATCTGCAGGAGGTGTCATTCGGACCGTCTGAGGCCAAGCTCGTAGTCGACGAAATCAAAGGCTGCTTCGTACCATTCTTCGTGCGTGGGGAATTGCTGGCTTATACAGACGTCGCGGCTCCTAATTTCCGCGTCATCCGAATCGATCTAGCCCATCCTGAACCCTCGAATTGGCACGATGTCGTGCCCGAGTCCGACCGGCGCATCCAGCAATTCGCGGTCGTAGCTGACCGTGTGTTCGTAACTCGGATTGATCGCTTCTCTACGAACGTCGATGTCTTTGGTCTCGACGGAACGCAAAAGGATGCCGCTGCCTTTCCTGCATGCGGGACCATCGATTTGCTCAATCGATCGACCGCAACAGAGAAATTGTTCTACAGCTATACCTCAATTGCCAAACCCGCGACCGTTTGTTCTTGGGACGTGCGCCGAGAACAGATTTTCACTTGGGACGAAGCAAACGCTCCTGGCGATCCGTTTGAGATCGCGGTCGAAGAAACGTTGTACAGCTCCACAGATGGAACCTCGGTTCCACTCTTTCTTGCTGCCCGCAAAGACGTTTTGAACTCTGACCCACTCCCGACCTTCCTGACGGGCTACGGTGGCTTCGGGAGTTGTGTGACGCCTCGATTTACAGCGTTCGCCACCTTCCTCATGGAACAGGGATCCCTTTTTGCTGTGCCAGCCTTGCGCGGGGGCTCCGAATTGGGCGACCAGTGGCATCGCGCCGGCCAGCGCGAAAACCGACAGATATCGTTCAACGATCTGGTGGCGGCAGCTGAGTGGCTCATTCGAGAAGAGCGCTCGATATCCGGCCGCATCGCTATTGGCGGTGGCTCGAACGCTGGCCTACTCGTCGGCGCTGCCATTACCCAACGGCCTGACCTGTTCCGCGCCGCCATCTGCCTTGGTCCTTTGCTCGACATGACGAGATATCACCTCTTCGATCGGGCATCCGCATGGGCTGAAGAGTATGGCTCCCCTGAAGATGAGCAGGACTTTCACCACCTGCTGAAATACTCCCCCTACCATCGGGTCAAGGATGGCACGCATTACCCTGCCGTCCTGCTCATCTCAGGTGATGCCGACACGCGCTGCAATCCGATGCATGCACGAAAAATGACGGCACGTTTGCAGGCGGCGAAGTTTTCGGAACACCCCGTTTTGCTCGACTACAAACTAGCATGGGGACACACCCCGGCGCAGCCGCTCTCGGTCAAGATCGAATCGCTGACCGACCGGCTGGCATTCATTTGTCACGAACTCGGAGTTGCAGTTCAACCTAGGAGGTCACCGGGATGCTCTTCATACAGGCCCTGTGCGCACTCTTAACTTACGATGTGGTCCGGACATGTTGCCCCTTCGAGACTATTTACACCATGGTCCGGCAGTGGAAAGTGGCGGACAAGAACGGGGCTGCACAAGTCGCGCTCGACCGCGTATGTGACGCCATCGACTACGCCTGTATCTGGTATCCGAGGCAGGTCCTCTGTCTCCAGCGCTCCTTCGTCACAACCTATCTGCTGCGCAAGTATGGAGTGGACGCGTGGATGGTGCTGGGAGCGCAAAAGATACCGTTCCAGGCGCACGCGTGGGTGGAAGTAAATGGACGAGTCGTGAACGAGCGATCCGATGTTCAAGCAACATATTCCATCTGGGACCGCTGTTAATAGAAGTCGTCAAGAGGAATTGAGATGAGCGTGCAAGCAGGTATATGGAATTTTGACGGCAAGCCACCTGATCGAGAACTGATGCATAAGTTCAGTGCCGCTTTGCGGCAGCAAGGGCCGGATGGCGAATCGCTGTACTGCGAGGGATCCGCCGCGCTAATCTATCGCCCATTTCATACCACCTACGAATCGCGGCGCGAGAAGCAGCCTTACGTTTCGCGGCGGGGTTTTGTACTCACTTGGGACGGGCGGCTCGATAATCGCGAAGAGTTAATCGGGGAATTTCGTGGCGACCTGGATCGCACGGCCACGGACATCTCCATGGTGGCGTCTGCCTTCGACCGCTGGGAAGGTGATTCATTTGGTCGCATCGTGGGCGATTGGGCAGTCACGATCTGGCGTCCGGAACAGAAGGAGATGATCTTTGCTTCGGATTTTATGGGAGTGCGGCACATTTTCTACCACCTGAAGTCAGATCAAATCCGTTGGTCGAGCGACATCACCCCCCTCGTGCTGCTTGCGGGCGTCAAGTTCCGTGTTGACGACGATTTCGTTGCTGGATATCTCGCCCACAATCCAGACGGGTATTCGACTCCATATCGCGAAATTCGCGAAGTTCCGCCGGGGCGGTTCCTTCGTGTTCGGCCTAACGAAACGAGAACAGAGCGGTTCTGGCGGTTTTCCCCGCGAACAAGAAATCGTTACAAGACCGACGGTGACTACGAAGAACACTTCCGTCAGGTTTTTCGACAATCCGTACGCCGCAGGTTGCGTTCCGACTCGCCCGTGCTCGCCGAGCTGAGCGGAGGACTTGATTCGTCATCGATCGTCTGCATGGCGGATGACATTCTAGCCAATCAAGGGGCGGATGCTCCGCGACTCGACACAATCTCCTGCTACGACAAGACCTAACCGAAGGGAGACGACTGGATTTACTTTCAGAATATCGAGCAGAAGCGCGGCAGAACCGGCATCCACATCGACAGTAGCAAAATGGCTAGATCGCTCACGTCGCTGGAGTTTCGCGAATTTTTCCCATTTCCTGGCGCACTCGGAGTAAGCAACGAACTTGGCGATGAACTCTCCAATGCCGTTCGTAAAGGCGGTTACCGCGTTGTTTTTTCGGGAATCGGTGGCGACGAGTTTATGGGAGGCGTTCCCGATCCGCGCTCTTTGCTGGGCGATCTCATTGTGCAAGGGCGGATCTTTCGGCTCGTCCGCCAGCTTGGCGCCTGGAGCCTGATCAAACGTCGGCCTTGGCTGCATCTTCTAGGGAATTCGGCGGCTGCAGCATTGCCCGCAGTGTTTACACAATATCTGGTTCCGGAAGGAAAGGTCGAACCCTGGTACCGCAAGGATTTTGCCCGCCGCACGCGGCTTAGGTACCGGCAGTCGGCTGCGAACGAAGCTCTTGGGTTCTGCTTGCCGACGCGGCGTTCCCTCATCGGCTGCGCTCAAGCGATGGCCTGCAACCTGGCGACAACTCCCGCGCGAAGTTCCGTGCCGGAAGAAATCACATATCCCTATCTGGATCAGAATGTGATCGAGTTCGTACTGGCAACGCCCGCCGATCAATGGCTGCGGCCGGGCGAGCGGCGTTCTCTCATGCGTCGTGCTCTCGCCGGAATCGTGCCAGCGGAGATCCTCGCGCGAAAAACAAAGCAATTTGCCGCGCGTACTCCAGCGGTGATGCTCGATCAGCACTGGAGTGAGATCCAAGCCGTTTTTTGCGAGTCGATCAACGCAAAACTTGGATATGTGGATGATGCTGAACTGCTGAAGATCGTGGGCGACCTCCGGGCAGGGAAAACGGCTTCTCTTGTGCGGGTACTGTGGACGATTTCATTGGAATTCTGGTTGCGAGACTTGGCGCAGCGCGAACTGCTGGAACTGCCAGCAGTATCTCTGCCGCTTCTCGGTAGGCGAGAGATGCCACAGCGTGCCTGACCGCGACCACCGCAAGCTTCCGCCCATATACGGTGGACGGAATATTTCAACCAAGGAGAACCACAATGAATTACCGCAAACCAGAAGTGAAGACTCTCGGTGAAGCGACCGTCGTGATCGAAGGAGGAAAGGTAACACCGGCCACCATCGATCCCCCCCTCAACCAAAAGACCCCCCACCCGGCATACGACCTGGATGAGTAGTCAGTGAGCAAGTCGCATCCCGGCGGTTACCGCCGTCGGGATGCGCTTGTCGAATCCTCAACCGAGGAAGAAACTGAAATGAACTATAGCAAACCAGAGGTGAATACTCTCGGTAAAGTCTAAGCTGTGGTCGAGAGAGCGGGCAAGCAACGCCCCGTGGCGACTGAGCCGACTCGCCGCTAATTCAAACCAGCCTACGACGTGGATGAATTGACTCAGATGACTAGACTTGGTTTGGTGGTCACACTCAAGACTTGATTTCCAGCTCCGACGATCCGTGCAGGCACCGACGCTTCAACGCTTTCGCGCCAATGCAGTTTGCCGATCCTTTTCCTCGAGTTGGCGAAGTTCGTGCCAGCGCTTGTACTGGTCGGCCTTCGCGGGATCGGAATCCTCCTGGTCGCGAAGCCAAAAATTGAGCCAGTCCACATTGCGCTGGTAGATGGCGTAGCGATGCCTGGGCTGGTTTTTTTCATGGCGCTCGCCGGGGTAGATGTACATCTCGACTGGCTTTTTCAAATCGCGGAGAGTAGTGACTCTTTGCATGTCGAAGAGATACTCTCCATCGGCTACATTGATCAGCAATGGAGTGTGCACGCTCGATGCATTGAGGGTGAGCGATATCTTCTGGTAGCTGGCCAGCATATCTCCCTCCGGTCGCCCAAGGTTAAGCCAGTTAATCAAGCCGCCGGAGCGATCAGCGTCAGTTGTAAGGTAGTACATAATAGGATCGAATGTGCCATTTCCACTGTCAATCGCCGACCGGAAGAGATTGGTGTGGCTGATGGCATAGTTGGTGATGATAGCTCCGCCACTGAGTCCAGTGATGGCCACTCTGGAACTGTCAACGATTCCCATATCGGACAGCTTTGTGATAGCCGCCTCAATGGCTTCAAGAGGCCCCTGATACAGCCGCAGTGTGCGGCCGAAGTCGCCAGGCTTTGCCGTGCGGACTTGCCCAAGGGCGTTGAAATTCAATACGGCAAATCCGTTGGCCGCGAAGACGTGAATCGGATATTCATCGCCTGTGCCCCCGCGCAGAAAGCCATCGTAGTCCACGTAAGTCGTGATGACCAGCGGGTAGCGTTTTCCTGGTTCATAGCCGAGCGGCAGTACCAGGTGTCCGAAGTAAGGCTGCCCGGTCTTGTCGGCGACGTCGATTCGCGTGGCCGGACCGATCTGCAGGTTCTGCACTTCCGGATTCACGTCCGCCAGCATGTGGAGCGCGCCAGTGGAGAGATCGGCCAGCATGAGGCTCGCGGGAGTTGCATTGTCTTCGAAGATGCACACCGCCAAATGTCCAGATCGATCGGGGGAATAGGACCATAAAAGTCCGTGGGACTCCAGCACCAGCCGCTGTTTGCCGCCGGTAATAGCAACTGCCATGAGTTTTGCTTTATGTGGGTCGTTCGGATTGGCGTCGGCGTCTTCCGTGAAGTAGATTTCCTTGCTGTCGGGACTCCACCAGTACTGGCCGTAAAACACGGGCCAACTGGTCAACATAGTGGGAGCGCCACCTTCCGACGATCTCACCAAAAGTGGAAACGTTCTCCACTCCGCCTCGGAAGAATTCGGCACCACGCGTGCATAAGCAACCTTCTTGCGGTCCGGTGAAGTTGCGAAGCTGAGAATCTGCAGATCATCAATTTCCTTTTGCGTAAAGTTTCTGCGAAACGTCGTTCCCAGTGGATCGTGCTGGGTGTCGGAGGCGAAACTCAGTTCCGCGATTTCGCTCTCGCTCGCTTTGTGCGCGTTGCCCGTCTGCAGATCCTGAAGCCATGCTTCGCTCTCTCCTCCGGGCGTCTCCGCAATTCGATCGAGAATCGGTTGGGGTCTGGCCTCGAATTTTCCGTCGTAGAGGATTCCATCCTCGGCCAGTTTTTTCAGATCGACTGCAGAAGGAGTTGTCAGCATCATGAGCAGGCTTTTCCCGTCAGGACTCAGAAAAAAGCTTTGCACGTCATGCTTCGCCTTGCTGATTTGTACCGGAGCGCCACCCTCGCGGTACCATCGCCACCCCTGCCACGAGCCTGCGGCTTTCATGGTGCCATAGATGTAGCGGCTTTCTGGAGACCATTGCGGGTCTTCCGGCGTCCACTGGTTAATGTCATCCCAACGTGGCTCGCCGGCAGTTCCCAGGCAAACAGGTCGGCTACCCTTCTCCGTGCCGATCAAGAATAAAGCGCTACGGTAGCTGTTGGTCGCATACACGGCCTGTCCCAGGACAAATGCCACGGATCGTCCGTCGGGCGATATCTGAAGGCCGTGGAAATCCCGCAGCGTAAGCAGGTCCATACTCGTGACCGGACGTGGAGGGGCTTTGGGCACGGTCGGGATTTCCACTGGAGCTGGATCGAATGCCACCGCTACGCCGGTCTCAGACTCAGCGAACTGCGAGGCAGACTGGGCCAGAGCCAGGCAGCTCAAAGCGAATGATAAAAAGATTAGGGAACTGTTGCGA
>VFSW01003516.1_pt1 | contig 23479 bp, 25 predicted proteins | sample 5358111 | NCBI WGS metagenome assembly VFSW01 (sample SAMN11554181, study PRJNA540505) | mine drainage metagenome | isolation source: sediment from site ElyBrook_90M | place: USA: Ely Copper Mine, Vershire, VT | collected 2017
TTGTGTATGACATGCGCAACGCGGCGTGGGCGTTTGCGCAGCAGTTGCGTCCGCAGGACTACGTGGCGATGATGACATTCGACATGCGTACGCAGATTGTTACCGACTTCACGCAGGACAAGCAGCAGCTCTATCAGGCCATCAACGAACTAGTGATTCCGGGCTTCAGCGAGAGAAACCTGTTCGACGCGCTCTACGAAGCGGAGGACCGGCTGAGCCGCATAGAAGGCCGCAAGTACATCATCTTGGTTGCTTCAGGCCGGGACACCATGTCGAGGCTTACTCTCGACAAGATCCTGCAGAAGGTGAAAAACACGCCGGATATTACGATCTTTACGGTTTCCACGGGCGGAGCGCTGAGGGCCATGACCGAGGGGATGGGCGGAATGGGCGCCCAGATGCGCGACATGGATTATCTCCAGGCCGACAACGAGATGAGGACATTTGCGAAGCTGACCGGAGGCAATAGTTACTTTCCCCGGTTCGAGGGCGAGATGCCCGAAATCTTCGAGGATATCAATCAGAACATCCGATCCAAATACCAGCTTGTTTACCGTCCGACGAACACCAAACAGGACGGAACCTATCGCAAGCTGCGCGTGGAACTGGTGGACGACGAAGGACACCCGCTGCGCTTCCAGGACGAGAAGCACAAGCCTCTGAAGTACGACGTCATCGCACGCGACGGTTACCGCGCACGACCGGAAGTGGAATAGGAAAACGACAATAAATTCTCGGCTCGGCGGCTGCAATGACGCGGCCGCCGTGCCTTGGATTCTTCAGTGTCTACTGCCCGGCTACTACTTGAACTGGCGCACGATGTCCATGAGGTAGTAAACGATCACGAAAAGCGTCGCAGCTGCGGCCAGACCCATGGATACCCGAAGCAGAGGCTCGATCTTGTTCACCTTGGCAATGATGGCTGCCTGGGCATTCTTCTCATGATCGAAGGACTCGTCCAGGAAGATCTGGTCTTCCTCGTCACGGGTGAGGCGCGAGCGATACAGATAGAGAGCCGAAAACACCAAAACCAGTGCTCCCCAAACAGACCACATCACAGGAACCATTGTCATAGTGCACCTCCAAGTCTTTCCGGTCCCGGATACCGACGAGCCCGAAATGGGTTTTCGCGGGTCTCGTGAGTAGAGGGGCCTTTTCGGGTGACAATCATAACGCGGAACGGATGTGCCCGTGGTGATAAAGATCACAGCCATTTTTATTAGGCGAATCGGTCTGTTTCAGGCATGGAAAAGCCCATTTTTGTGCACTTTCGCCCCCCCCGGGCGAGCCGACATCGCGGGCCATCCCCCTTGCGACTTTCGGCAACCCTGTTGCATCCAATGGGATGATGCCGCGAAATGGCGCTTGTATCGGCGTTCACGGACCGGTAGAGTAGGATTAAGTAGCAAGGAAATTCAGCTTTCGGGAGAAGTCATGGCCACCACAGCAACCGTTGCACCCGCACAGGAAACAAAAAAGGCGCCCCTTAACCTGACGCCCCAGGCAATTACCAAAGTGCGTGAAATCATGGCGACCCAGGATCCGCTGCCGGCAGGGCTGCGCATCGGTGTCGTGGGTGGAGGCTGCTCCGGCTTCCAGTACTCCATGGCTTTCGAAAACCAGAGCGGCATGATGGATAAGGTCTTCAGCTTTGACGATTTGAAGGTCTTCGTCGACGCCACTTCGCTCATGTACCTGAATGGCTGCACGGTCGACTACGTGGAGACGCTTGAAGCGGCAGGCTTCAAGTTCGAGAATCCCCAGGTGAAGAGCACCTGCGGTTGCGGTTCTTCGTTCAGCGTTTAGGTTACGCAAACCGGCATTCGCGCAAAAGCCCGTCCAGATGGACGGGCTTTTGGCATGGTATTCGATTCTGTCAGGTCGAGGCTCTGTTCTATTGCTGTGGCGTGGGAGCGGGCGTAGGAGTGGTTGGAGACGTAGGAGACGTGCCGGAGGTTGGACTGAACCCAAAGCCGCTACCTGTTTGTGTACCCACTCCCGGCGCGCCCACCCCGGGCGGGCTGACTGGGTTTGGAGTCCCTATGCCACTGCCACCCATCGCCTGCTGATCCATGAGCGGACTATAGAGAAATTCCCATTCGTTGTAGTGGTTCTTTTTCTTGTAAGTGAGGATGGATGGCTTGGGGCTTGCAGGCGTGACGCCGATAATCCCGCCCCCGCCAAAGGTTTGCCCGCCGAAGGCAGTTCCTCCGCCGGCCGCGTTCCCGCTTGCATCCGTGCCGCCCGGGGTTGGGGTGCCTGTGCCGCCCCCGGCCGTACTATCTGTCGTGCCCGTTCCCGCAGGTGTCCCCGGGCTGCTTCCTGGTGCGCCAGGCCTGCTGCCGAATGACGAACCCATCCCCCCGCCAATGGATGATGCGCCCATCACGCCGTTGCCGCCGCTTGGTCCGGTGCCTGCCACCAGGCCTCCCCCGAGACCTCCCAGGGGCTGGCCAAAGAACCCCATCGCCATGGGAGTCTTGTTCTGGCCAAACATTAAAGGCTTCCAATCGTCTTTGCCGGTTGTGGGATCGAGATACTTCTTGCGCAGAAAGCGGATTTCGTTGGTCTTGACCAGGGCATCCACATTGGGTGGATACCGTTGGAATTTGCGGTAGTAGAGCTGGATGGCGCGCGTGTACTGCAGGCCGCGGTGCATGGTTTCAACCTCGCGGTCGCGTTGAATGCTGGCCGCAATCCGAGGGGCCGCGACCGCCAGCGCAATCATCATCAGGGCCAGCAGGCAGATGACAGCCAGCAGCATGAAGCCATCCTCAGAAGGCTTGTGCGAAGGGCGAATTGGGAAAAACTCGGTCATGGATTCGTTCCAGCGAACCTTCTAGGGTCTGTTCACACTATGGAGGTGGATGGCGTTGCGAGCGAAAATTGGGCTGGACGAAGCCGAACCCGAAGGCTGTGGCGGGTCCACCGTCGAGGGTGAGAATGAAGTATGGGCCAATCTTTCGCCGCAACCTGTAGGGCCGGGGCCAATTTTCCCGATTTCGTCGTCGATTGTCGCTAGCAGACACCCGGTATGCGTCACTCCTCACTCCTCGAACTCGAAAAAATTGGCTCCCGGCGCCACCACCTCAGGAGCGTGAACAGACCCTAGTTGGACTGCCGGGAGATCAGTTTGGCGCCAGCGGCAGCGTCTGCGTGTTGTCGTAGGCCAGATCCGTAATCTGCACGCTTCCCAGTGTGATGGCGCCCACTTTATAGCGGTGGTCCACGATCTCCCCGGTTCTTGCCATGAAGATATCCTCGCCGTGGACCAGGAAGGCCTTGATCGATTTGTCCGGGGTCTGCGTATAGCCGAAGTATTTCAGATCGATGGCCGGCGGCCGGGGCGGCTCAGGTGGGCCCGACGGCACCGTTGCGGAAGCCTGATCCGGACGTGGCCCGACCACAGGCTGGGGAATATTGACGGGAACCGATTCAGCCGAAAAGATGTTCCTTCCGGTACCCGAATACACCACCGATTCGCTTTGCGCCAGTTGATCCAGGTGCAGGGTGGGATCAATTCCCGCATTGGCGAGCTTCTGTGCCTCCTGGCCTGCCGCTGCGGAGCCGGAAGCAGGCGTGGCTGCAGTCCCGGCGTTGCTGGCGGGAACCGTGTTCGCTGCCGATGAGGCCGCGGTCCGGGCAGCAGCCGGCGCGGGGCTGGTGGGCGTGGACGGCCCGCGAAACGAGCTGTAAACCTGGTAACCGCCGAACACGGCAATAAAGGCAAACAGTCCGATGACCAGGTAAACCTGGCGCTTGTTTTCCGTACCCAGGGCCAAGGCCATCGCTATTTGCCCTCCTGTCCGGAAGCTTCGGCGTTTGCATCCGTCTGGGGCAGTCCGCTGGCCGCGGCGTCGGCCGGACGCATCCACGTGGAAACGCGCAGCCGCAGGTTCACAAGCCCACCCTGCTGACCGGTCAGCGCCATAGCGCGGATCACGAAGAAAGTCTTGTCGCGTTCCAGAGAATTCACAAAGCGCATGATCTGCGGATAATCGCCGCTGATGCCCGCATCCATGGAGATTTCCGTCAACTCGCTGCCCGGAAGGCCCTGCGTGTATATCACCCGCGAGAGGCGCACTCCCGATTTCACTTCGAGATCGCCGATCTCCGTGGCAATCGAAGAATAGTTTGCTGGGATGCGTTTGGCATAGAAGTTCCGGATCTGGTCGCGGGTCAGGCTCACCCGCTTATCGAGGCCGCGCAGCGGAGCGGTCTGCAAGTCCATGGCCTTCAATTCCAACTGTTTGCCGGCCAAGGCGTCGGTGGAGCGCGCGCTGGTGGCAGCCCAGTCGAGCGCGAACCGTGTAGCCAGGGCGATCACCAGCACCAGCACCAAGGCAAAGCCAACGTAATGCCACGTCAGAGGGGAAGCCAGTCGCTCGCGCCACACGTCCGTCTTTCGATCGCTCATTGGGAGCCTCCTGCATGCGGCTTGGGCGGTCGAGTTGTGACCGTGGATGGCGGTTTCCGCAGGCCGGGACCCGGATTCGGCGAACCTGCGGCGGGCGAATTTTTCTGCATTGATCCGGGAGGCTTTGTTTCGGTCCCCTTCTTCCCTTTGCCGGGAGAAGCCGAATGGGCGGAGTCTTCCGATCCCTCAGCCGTCTTTTTGGCGATCTTCTGCTCGTTGAGAGTAGCGGGGTTGTACAAAGCGAGCAGTTCAAAGTTGACGCGGTTTGAGTTGCTCACCGGTTCCAGTTTTTCTGCGGGACCGCCGGTGGCTTCGGCGCTCTCCCCCACAATGCGTGGCAGGAGAAAATGGCGCGAGTGCTCCAGATTCTGGACCAGGTCCACAGCCTTGTCGCGCGGACCGATCACGCGCAATCGCAATGTGATCTGTCCATCCTTGGCGCGCGTCGGTTCCAGGGTCGTCGCCTGCACGCCGCCGGGAAGAACCGTCTCCAGGTCCTCCATGGCGAGGGTCCACGAGAACGCCTTCTCGTCGAACAACTTGTTGAGCACCTCGGATTGTTGCAGCACCTGCGCATTGTCGGGCTGGCGCATCATGGTCTCGTAGCCCTGCCGCTCGTGAGTCACGCGAGCGATATCTCCGTCGAGTGAGTGATCGCGCGCCCGGGCAGCCTCGGCCTTGGAGTGAAGGGCGTGCAGCCCCACGCCCAATCCGATGGCGACCACAACCATCAAGGCCATGGTGATGCGCAGGCGTTTCAGCACCGGCCCCAGGTCGGCAAACGGGTGCGTAGCGAGATTGATGGAGATCTGCATCAGGCTGCTCCCGCGAGCGCGCCGGCGAGTCCGGCCAGGCTCATGGATCCCAGCGCCGTGGCGGCTCCGATTTCAGGGCGTGGCGCCATATCGATCACTTCGAGTTCCGGATCGCCGATGAGGCCCGCAAACTCGTCCCGGCTGATGTTTCCTGCGTAATGCAGATGACGCGGCCGCGCCATCAGCTTGTCTTCGAAGTAAGCGGCGGCGACGGCAATGCTGCGCTGCACCTCGGACAGCCGCGCCTCGGGCTCGTCGGGTAGATCCAGGGTCCGATACAAAAGCAGATCCTGTCCGCTGGTGATGGAGGTCGTCAGCGCCATGTGGTTGAGGTTCGCGGCTAGAACCGGCTGCAGCGAATCCAGGGTCGCGATCGCAGCCAGGCTGGAAGGCAGCACGGCCCCTGGCTCATACCCCGCGGCGCGCACAACGCTCTCGTACTCGGCCAGGATAGGGCCGGGCATCAGCGTCGTCAGCACTCTGACCGAGTTCGTCTCCTGCGCCAGCACCTGGTAACTCATTGCAGCGTGCTCTACGTCAAACGGAACCATCTTGCGCAAGCGGAAGCGAATCACCGGCGCCGCTTCAGCAGCTTTGGAGGGCAGGGAATCGAAGTCCAACACAAACACGCGCACTGCCGTATCCGGCAACACCAGGGTTACGGCCCGCATGCGCGGCGATACCTGGTCGAGCGCGGCACGAATCGCTGCGCCTACCGTGTCCGGCGTGCGGATATTTGTCTCGGCAATTCCAGGCGTAAGCGCTCCCGGAGGCAGCGGCGCAAAGGCGTATACAGGCGTCTGGCCGGGCGCGGGAATCGCGGCGGCGAGCGCGCCATCCGGCGCCAGTTCCACCGCGGCCTGCGGACGCCCGCCGGACGGGGAAACAGATTTGGTCCTTCTCAGGATCGGGCTCACTATCTCGACGCCTCAATAAACGTAACCTTGTTGATTTCCTTGAGCGTGGTCAGGCCGCGCCGGACGCGATCGAGTGCCGACTCGCGCAGAAAGCTCATGCCTTCCCGCTGTGCCAGCTTGCGTATTTCAGAGGTGGGCTTCTTTTCCAGAATCAATTCACGAATAGGATCGGTCAAATCGAGCAACTCGTGAATCGCGGTTCGGCCGCGATAACCGGTGCCGCCGCATTCGATGCAGCCTGAGCCCTCGCGGAAATCAAAGTCGCGCCACTCGGCCGGATCGAGGCCGGCGGTCAGAAGTATGTCGTTGTCGTAATGAACGGTGTGGCCGCAGTATTCGCAGATGGTGCGCACCAGCCGCTGTGCCAGAATGCAGTTCAGCGCGGAGACAAAGTTGTACGCCTCGACGCCCATGTTCAGGAAGCGTCCCAGCACATCCACCACGTTGTTGGCGTGGACGGTGGTGAAGACCAGGTGCCCGGTGAGCGCTGAGTTGATGGCAATCTGCGCCGTCTCCTGATCGCGGATCTCTCCCACCAGGATCTTGTCGGGATCATGGCGCAGAATTGAGCGCAGGCCGCGCGCAAAGGTCAGGCCCTTTTTCTCATTCACCGGAATCTGCGTGATGCCCCGAATCTGGTACTCGACCGGGTCTTCAATGGTGATGATCTTATCTTCGTCGCTCTTGATTTCGTTGAGCGCGGCGTACAAGGTTGTGGTCTTGCCGGAGCCGGTGGGCCCGGTCACCAGCACCATGCCGTATGGCTCGCGAATGTAGCGCCGGAACCGCCTCAAATCGTCTTCGGCAAAGCCCACTACGTCGAGAGTCAGGTTGCGAAATTTTTCGCTCATCGACTCCTTGTCGAGTACGCGGAGCACGGCGTTTTCGCCATGGACCGTGGGCATAATGGAGACGCGGAAGTCGATCAGGCGGCCCTTGTAGCGCACCCGGAATCGGCCGTCCTGCGGTACGCGCCGCTCGGCGATGTCGAGCTCGCTCATGATCTTGATGCGCGAAAGAATGGTGGAGTGATGCTCGCGCGCGATAGGAGCCATGGCCATCTGCAGTACGCCGTCGATGCGGTACTTGACGATGACCGAGTCGTCCTGCGTTTCGATGTGGATGTCGGACGCACGCCGCTCGAGAGCCGTGAAGATTGTGGTGTCCACCAGCCGGATGATGGGGCTGATGTCCTCTTCTCGGGTGAGCTTTTCGATGGAGATGTTCTCATCGGAGTTGTCTTCGCCGGTGAGCACATCGAAGGTGAGGCCCTCGCTGGCTTCATCGAGCACGCGCTGCGACTGCTCCGTCTTCTTCAGCAGGTCGGTGATCTGCGAGAGCGTCGCCACGCGGGCAATGATGCGGTGACCCAGCAGTCCGGCAATCTCGTCGAGCACCATAAGCTGCGACGGGTCGGAGACGGCGATCACCAGCTCATCTTCCCGCTGCTCGATGGGCACGAAGTTGTAGCGGAACATCAGTTCGACGGGAACCGTGCGCAGCAGGTCGTGCTGAATTTTGAAATTCTTCAGGTCGACAAACTCGGCGCGATAGCGGTGCGCGAGCGACTCTGCCATAGCTCGTTCGTCATGGCCGTTGGGCAGCGGAGCGATGGGAAGTGCGATTGCTGTTGTGTCAGACATTGTCAGTTACCCCTGACCCACTGGACCATTGCCCATGGAGAAGATGGGCAGATACAGCGAGATGAGAATGAAGACCACCACGACACCCATAACAATGAGAATGGCCGGTTCAATGAGCGCCAGCGCGGCAGTCAGCGCCGTAGCCACGTCTTCCTCAAAGAACTCGGCGACCGAGTTGAGCATCTGCGGCAGAGCGCCCGTTTGTTCACCGACCGCGATCATCTCTGAAGCGAGATCGGGAAAGATGCCGGTTTCCGTCAGCGACTCGGCCAGGCTCTTGCCTTCGCGAACGGTCTCGATCGACTTGATGACCGCCTTCGAGACCCGCCGGGATGAGATGGAGCGAGCAGCCGTTTCCAGAGATGGCACCAGGGGCAATCCGCCCGTGAGCAGGGTGGAGAGCGTGCGCGCAAACAACGCTACCTGGTACTTGAGCCAGATTTTTCCAACCACCGGCATGCCGATGCGCACCCCGTCGATAAAGTCCCGCCCTCGCTCGGTAATTGCGAATCGATAGCCGGCGAAGCCGCCCACCACAAGAGTGAGGAAGATCCAGAGGATGCTGTGCTGCAGCCACTTGCCAAAAGCCAGCAGGTTCATCGTGATGCCCGGCAGCTTGTTGCCCATCTGGTCATACAGAATGGCAAACTGCGGAATCACCACGGTGAACATGAAGACCATGAGTCCGCAGACCAGCGTGATCAGCACGCCCGGATAGATGAGTGAAGCGATCAGCTTCTTGCGAAACGTGAGCGATACGCGCTGAAAATTGACATACCGCTCCATCACCTCCTGCAGGTTGCCGGAGCGCTCCCCGGCAAGCAGGGTTGTGGTGTACATGATGGGGAAACCGCTCTGCGACTCAAACGCCGAGGAAAGCGCTTCGCCCGTCTTGACGCGGTTCGTCACGTCGTCAAGCTGCGCGGAAAAGTGAGCATTCTTCTGCGTCTTGGCCAGCATCTGAAGCGAGCCAAGGATCGGCAAACCGGCGCGAATCAGGGTCAGGAACTGCTGATTGAAGATCAGGAAAGGCTCCAGCTTTACCTTGCGCCGCGACAATCCTCGCAGGCCGCCCCGCGCCTTGATTGAAAAGACGTGGTATCCGGCATGGGTGAAACGGGCGCGCAGCTCATCCGCCGTCGCCGCCGTCTGCACCTGTTCCTGTACCCGGCCGCGTTCATCGGCCAGCTTGATGACGAACTCTGCCATAGCTCGGGTCTCCGGATCCGCCCTTGCGCGCGGCCGGCTTTCCTCATATCTCTCTCATCTTCAAGGGTAACAGTGTCAACAGAACTATAGACGAACGCGGGACCGGAAGCGTTCGACTCCGATTTATGCCGGGAATTCCCAAACCCATGCCTTCGGGAACCGCAGCTTCCCCACCCCCGCGTCTCAGTACCCGTTCGCCACCAGCCAGGCCTCGGTCAACTCCATCTCGGGCTTCTTCTGGGTCTGCATCCGGGCATAAGCCAGCTTCACCAGCACATCCGCTTCCACATTTAAGGGAGCGCCGGGTGCCAGCGTGTTCAGGTTGGTACGCCAGTAGGTCAGGGGCAGGATTGCGATGCTGATCTCTTCGCCGTCAAATCCCGCAATGGTCAGGCTGATGCCTTCGATGGCTATGGAGCCCTTGGGTACCATCCACTGCCGCACGTTTTCCGGCACGCGGATCTTGAGCGTCCAGTCGGTGGTCTCCTTGTCGAAATGCGGGCTGGTCTCCGGAATCACGGGATCCAGCGCGGTGAGCGTCCCCGTGCCATCCACGTGTCCCTGGACGACGTGGCCCCCGAGCGGACTGCCGGCGGCGGTCGGCAGCTCCAGGTTCACTTTGGCCCCAGGCGCCAGCGACCCAAGCGACGTGCGATCCAGCGTCTCCTGTGCCAGGTCCGCGTGAAACAATGTCGGGTCGACGTCCAGCGCTGTAAGGCAGACGCCGGATACCCCCAGCGAATCTCCCTCGCGCAGCCGAGCCGCCAAACCGGCGGCCTCCACCGTTAACCGCCGCACTCCGCCCGTGTCCTTCAGGCTGAGGAGTGTGCCTGTCTGCTCGATGATGCCGGTAAACATGCTTCTAGTGTAAGGGGCCGCGAGGTCCCATTTTCGCGGTGCGCAACACAAAATCAAGATGTAAACGTTTCTTCCGAAAAGTGGCCTTGACATGCCGTCAGATTCGGAGTAACACTCGGGGTAAGTTAGTTTTCACCCAGTGATTTGTTGAGTTTTTGAATCAAGACCGACCCTGAAGTGTGCGTCCCTCTTGGTTCTTGGCTGCATGAGCCTTCGGCAAGGAGCCTTCCAACTAGGCCCGCAAGAAGGTTCTAAAGCTATCAACATCGACAATGTTGCGCCACCAGGTATTCCGGCCATTGTGCAGCGGAACCTGGCCCGTATCGGGTGTGCCTTGCCTTGGTAGTAGGGATAGGTCCTGCTCTCCTGGAGCATTCGAATCCAGTTGAGTGCCGTAAAAGCCGACAACCGAACCGAAAGGAATTGCAATGGTCCCTCCCACCTTATGCGATGTATGCAGTGATCCATCTTCGGGCAGGAATCGAAGCAAGCACTCATTTAAGACATCCGCCCGCACCTCCCGGCCCGATCCTGTCGCCACCAAATCTGCTGACAGGGCAGGCACAAAACTGACCTTTGGCGAAGACTTCGTACTCGAACATTCTTTCCGCGGCGTCACAGTCAACCTGATGACGATGTCGGACGATTCCGGAAGTCAACGCAAAGACCAGCAACGTTCACCGCAGGCATTCGGCTTCCCTTGCTGAAGTTGCGCGTGCGCCAATGCAGGGTGGAACGCCCGTTTCACCCTGCGTGGAAAACTCCGGCCGCCCTTCGGACTACTCCAGATCGTTGTGCGGCAAATTGAGACTCAAAGTGCGTGGCTGCGGTCCGGATTGATTTCCTCCCGAAGCCACGCACATTTCATTTGCAGACCACAATACCTGCTATCCTTGACCCGCGCAGTGCGAATTCCTTCGATCATCGGCATCTTGTCTACCCTCGTTCTCTTTGACGCCGGGCATCGCGCAGTTGCGCAAAGCAGCATGGCCGAGGATCAAAACCCATCGGCCTACAGTCTTAGAGTTTCAGTCGACGATGTAAGTCTGACCTTCCACGCTGCCGACGCCCACGGGCTCCCTGTCAACGATCTGCGCGTGAACGAGTTGAGTCTTCTGGACGACGGCAAGCCCCGTCGCACTGACCTCTATCTATACGGCGAGCCAAAACTACCGCCAGACTGCAACGCTGGTCTCCTTGTTTTTCGAGACGATTCGCTTCTAACATTTGATCCCTGATCACTGACCACTGTTCCGCGGCCACGGATCTTTCAGCAGCGAACACAGCCCCAGGTCGTTTTCGTAGCGTTCGACCTCAACCTCGGCCATGCGAATTGCATGCGCCATACCGCGGAACGCCGGAACCGCATCGGAGCCCATGATCTGCGGCGATACGAACATGTGAACGCGATCCACCAGTTCCGCGGCCAGCAGAGCCGTGTTCAGGCGCGTGCCGGTTTCGGTCAACAGGGTCAGGATGCCCTCCTCCCCCAGCTTGTCCAGCACCTTTCCCAGCGGAACGCGTCCAGCTTCAGCGGGAAATACCTCCACGCGGATTCCCCGCGAACGCAGTTCTCCGATGCGCGCCTCATCCCTTGAGACAGTAAAGATCAGCACATCGTTCTGAGCCGTGGCCACCATCTTGGAGTCCAGAGGCATGCGCAGCGCCGAGTCCAGCACAATGCGCTGCAGCGGACGACGCCGGCGCAGGCCGCTGCGATCCGTAAGCATGGGATCGTCGGCGAGCACCGTGTCCACGCCGGTAAGCGCTGCGTCCGCCTGCCAGCGCAGCGGCTGCACGGCCTTGCGCGCAGCCTCGCAGGTGATCCAATAGGGTTCGCGCAGAGTGTGCAGGCCCGGCGGCGGCGCGATGCGGCCATCGAGCGTCATGGCCACCTTCATCAGCACCAGCGGACGGCGGTGCTGGCTCCAGCGCGCAAAGCCTTCATTGAGCCGTCGCGCCTCGGCCTGGCAAACGCCAAGTTCCACGTCGAGGCCCGCGGCACGTATTCGTTCCATGCCGTGGCCTGCAACGGAAGGATTGGGATCGATGGTGGCCGCAACCACGCGCTTCAAACCGGCCGCGATGAGCGCCTCGGTACAAGGTCCGGTGCGACCCGTATGGTTACAGGGTTCGAGCGTCACGTAGGCGGTGCCGCCGCGCAGTCGTTCACCCGCATGTTGCGCGGCCACTTTGAGCGCGACCACCTCCGCGTGATCGAGCAGGTCATACTCGTGCCAGCCCTCGCCGGCCACCTGGCCCGCGCGGTCAAGAATCACGCAGCCCACAGCGGGGTTAGGCGAACTGACGGCGATGCCGCGCCGGGCCAGTTCCAGCGCCCGTTGCATCCAATAAACGTCCTGCTCGCGTTGATTCATGCGCGTACGTTCCCCGTGAACCTTCATCAGGACTCCGGCACAGCAGTAGACAGGTTTTGATGGGCGAGGAGCTTCAGCCTTCGAGGAATGGCTGTTCGCCCTATCCCAGCAGCGAATCCACGAAAACCTCGGGCGAAAACTCCAGCAGGTCACCCATCTTTTCGCCGATGCCCACAAAGCGTACCGGCAGGTTCAGCTCGCGCGCAATCGCCACGGCAATGCCACCTTTCGCCGTCCCATCAAGCTTGGTGAGCACAATCCCGGTAACGCCCGCGGCCTGCGTAAACAGCCGCGCCTGCTGCACGCCATTTTGCCCTGTCGTTGCGTCCATCACCAGCAGCACTTCGTGCGGCGCTTCGGGAATCAGCCGCTTTGCGGTGCGGCGCATCTTCTCAAGCTCATCCATCAAGCCGGTCTTGGTGTGCAGGCGTCCCGCCGTATCAACATACAGATCATGAATGCCGCGCGCCTTGGCCGCAGTCATGGCGTCGAAAAGTACCGCCGCGGGGTCGCCGCCATGCCGCGTCTTGATCATCTCCACGCCGCTGCGGCTGGCCCACACTTCAAGCTGCTCAATGGCCGCCGCGCGAAAGGTGTCGGCGGCACACAGAAGCACCGAGTGGCCCTGTGCCTGCGACCAAGCCGCCAGCTTGCCGCTGGTGGTCGTCTTGCCGGTGCCGTTCACGCCCACCAGGAAAGTAACCTTGGGCGGCGTTGCCGGAGTAAATACGGGCCGCTGCGGCGCTTCCAGAATGGCGCGTATCTGGGCCTTCAGCAGCGTGCGCAGCTCTTCGCCGCCTTCGATGGCCTGGCGGCGCGCGCGCTCACGCAGCGCGTCCAGGATGTCGGTCGTGGTCTGGACGCCGATATCGCTGGTCAGCAGCGCCGTTTCCAGAGCCTCAAGAGCCGATTCGTCCACCGTGCGGGTCAGCGCAACAATGTCGTCGATCTTTGATGTGAACGACTCGCGGGTGCGCGTCACCGCCTGCTTCATCCGGCTGAAAAAGCCGGATTTAGAAGCGGGCTCGGAGGCCGATTCCGTCTCCGGTTCCGGCTCTGGCTTCTCGGGTTCCTTGTTGCCAAACAGGCTGATGAATTCCATGATCCTCATTCAAGTCTAGAGCATTTGGACCGAAGAACCGCGGACGGCCGGGACTTGCCCCGGTCCCGACATTTCATTACCGTCTATCCAGCCAGGAAAAGTACGGAGGGAAGGTCCGCTATCGAGCGATGTATTCCTGCAATGCGCCGAAGACTATTTCTTGAACATGCTCGCCAGAATGGGTCCGGCTTCGGCGTCTTCGATCACAGGGATCGTTCTAAGCTCCATCAGGCCCGCCCAGATTGAAGCGCCCTTGTAGAGTTGAACGGGCTTATCCGTTTCGTAGAGGCTGAAGCCGATGCTCAGGTCAACGCTGTGCCAGCGGCCCAGCAATGCGACGCCCTCCTGCGGCGCTGCTTCGCCGGCAACGAATTTTGCAACGGCTTCCTTGACGGTTCCGGGAAGCGCGGTCCAGGTGACCATGAATTTCATTGTTCTTATCCTCCTGGGAGAGATTCTTGAAAGGGGACTTTTTCGGGGGTACGCCGAAGGCAGCGATTATAGGTCACATTCAAGGAACCGGTTCAGAATCCTATTTGGAGAGTTGCAACAGCGAAAAGCCGGACCATAAAAAGCGCTTGTATATTGCCGTGCATTTAGGGAAGAATTGCGGAGCGGCTTCCCCTGCAAACCCCGGTTCGTGAACCTGGGCTGCAGAACCGCGCCAAGGAGATCAAATGAGCAAAGTACGGGTGCTGGTGGGCACACACAAAGGTGCGTTCATTCTGAATTCAGATGGCAAGCGCGATCATTGGGAGGTAAGCGGACCTCATTTTGCGGGATGGGAGATCTACCACCTGAAAGGGTCTCCCGTTGACCCCAACCGGCTTTATGCCTCGCAGACCAGCGGCTGGTTCGGTCAAACCATGCAGCGCTCCAACGATGGCGGCGTCACCTGGGAGCCGGTCGGGAATAAATTCGTCTACGACGGCGTTGCCGGCACCCACCAGTGGTACGACGGCACCCCTCATCCTTGGGAGTTCAAGCGCGTGTGGCACCTGGAGCCGTCCCTTACCGACCCCGACAAGGTGTATGCGGGCGCGGAAGATGCGGCGCTGTTTGAGTCGACCGACGGCGGCGGCACGTGGACCGAATTGTCCGGCCTGCGCAAGCACGACACCGGCCCCCACTGGCAGCCCGGCGCCGGCGGCATGTGCCTGCACTCCATTGTGCTCGACCCTCACAACGCCGGCCGGATTTACGTGGCCATCTCGGCGGCGGGAGCCTTCCGCAGCGACGACGCGGGGCAGACCTGGAAGCCCATCAACAAGGGCCTCGTGTCACCCTTCATGCCGGATCCGACGGCGGAGGTAGGCCACTGCGTTCACCACATCGCTGCTCACCCGTCGCGGCCCGACGTGCTCTTTATGCAAAAACACTGGGACGTGATGCGCAGCGACAACGCAGGCGAAACCTGGCGGGAGGTGAGCGGAAACCTGCCCACCGACTTCGGCTTTGTCATCGACGTCCACGCCCACGAGCCGGAGACGCTCTACGTAGTCCCCATCAAGAGCGACTCAGAGCATTTTCCGATCGATGGAGCGCTCAAGGTGTTCCGCAGCCGAACCGGCGGCAACGAGTGGGAGGCTCTCACCAACGGCCTGCCGCAGAAAGACTGCTACGTCAACGTGCTGCGCGATGCCATGGCCGTGGACCGTATGGAAGAGTGCGGCATCTACTTCGGCACCACCGGCGGCCAGGTGTACGCCTCCTCCGATTGCGGCGACAACTGGGCACCCATCGTCCGCGATCTTCCCGCCGTGATGTCCGTGGAGGTGCAGACGCTGCGATGAAGCATGCGATGCATTGCTGCCGTGAATTTCGATCTGGACTCAAGGAATCGCAACGTGAATGACGCATCCCCAGGCGGGGCGGAGATCAGCATCATTCGCGTTGTGCTGCCGTATCACCTGCGCAACCTGGCGCGCGTAGACGCCGAGGTGTCGCTCGAGGTTCCCGCGCCGGTAACGATTCGCCGGGTGCTCGACGTCGTAGAAGCCCGCTACCCCATGCTGTGCGGCACCATTCGCGACCATGTAACCCAGCAGCGACGCCCCTTCCTCCGCTTCTTCGCCTGCGAAGAAGACCTTTCGCACGACTCGCCGGATGACCCGCTGCCGGATGAGATCGCAAAGGGAAAGGAACCGCTGCTGATCATCGGGGCCATCGCGGGCGGATAACTCTGACTCGCCTACTTCCACGCCCGGCACCAATCTTGCCCATGCCTTTGGAGCGTGGAGTACTGTGAACCCGACCGCAATGTGCGCCTCGTGGCCGAGAGTGGAGGGACAAGGTCGCGCCCTGGGGCGCCAGAAAACAACAACGGCCTGGAGGATTCTCCAGGCCGCTGCCGGCAGACTGTTGGGATTAGACGGCTACTCCGCTTTTAGAATCAGTAAGTGGCAGATTCTAAAAGGCACACCAAGGGGCAAAAAACACCAGAAAACGGAATCGGTAGCACAAATTAGCACAAAAATCCGGAGATCATTCAGCCCGTCACCTTGGACCCGTCATCCGCCGTCTTAATTGCGCCTTGTGTGCAGGGGAGACCATTTTTAATTCGTTGCAGCGACAGGTTTTTCCGAATCGCTGGGAATCTTCACATCCAATGCCTCGTCACTGCAAGCAGGTAATGTGCGCCAAGAACGCGCCCTCAAAGCCGCCTCGAAGGCGGTGCGGCAGGCGAGTTCCTTTTCATCCATCGACTTCAAGGCCGTATCGCGTTTCAAGACGTCACTCCTGTCCATGAAAGGTCTAATGACGTTCAGGTCGGCCTCAGCAGAGATCGCTTTCTTAGCAAGGTTGTGTAGACTCTTCTGTGTCGCGTAACCGTAGAGGGTTTCAACGACCTGCCTCTCCGGCTTCGTGGTGGCATCAGCGTCTAGATCGGAAACAGCTTTGTTCAACTCGCGAGACATCTGAAGTTCAACGGTGTCGGGAAGATCGAGTGAAAGATAATTGCTGTCGACGGTGAAGAGCGTACGGAGGGCAGACTTCGCGAAAGTGTCAGACAAGTTTTTGGCGGCAGGGTGGGTGGTAGTGTTGGACTTATGCGCGGTTTGAGAGATCCCCGGCAAAGTCAGCAAAAGACAAGCGACAAACGCCTGCAAAGTGCGTTTCATAATTGGCCTTAGGCACCATTGTATCTCTCTTAATACTCGCGCTCGCGCCCAGAGTTCGCAGGACAGCCAACCCCTCACCACGACCACGCGCAGGGCAGGACGGGCTTACGGGGCTTGTTCCTGTCCTATTCCTTTGGGTGTCCTCCGCCGTCAGTCCTCTTTCTTAAGCATGTCCAACTGGTATCCGATTTCAAATCTGACGCCCTCAAACTGCGAGTACCACTCTTTTTTTGGCATTGCGTCAACCCGCAATTGACCGAATGCTCCGTGTGCAGCGCCTGTGATTGCCGGGAAATAAAATGCGCGTTCTGTCGTGCTCATTGCGTCCTGAACCCGCTGAGGGTTCATGCGCTTGCATTCCGCTTGCAGTGTCCTCTTCAACCACTGAAACAACTCTGCGGCCACTTCTTTCTGTGGCCGCCCGTACGGGCTTGCAATGACCAGATTCGCCAGCTTATCAGCCTTGTCATAAATTGCTTGAAGTTTTTCGATACCCTCTGCTTTTGTCATAGACTTAACGGTACTCCCTAAAACAAGAAAAAGCCCCATCACCCGAATCATGGGCAATGGGGCAATTCTAAATTGTTGCTGAAACCAAACGACTCGAATCTCTCTTGATTGAGCAGCGACTCTACCGCATAGGGCATAAGAAAACCCCGCTGTTTATGCGGGGCTTTCTTATCGGTTAACTGTTGGGATTGGACTAAGGCCATCGCGCTGCCGCGAGTGCCAGTAGCCCGGCGGTTGAGGAACAGCCGCTGGGGCTTACATTGGGGTCTGGGGCGCGATGCCCTAGGCCTCAGTCACCTCACGTACAAAACAACTGGAACAATCACTATTCATCAGCTGGATCAACCTCCTTTCCCGTGTAAGGCCAAAGTACAGCCACCGCCGGAGGCGCGTCAAGAGGCTTCTGACTAGGAAAGACCGGCGCCGCGAACTAAGCCAGCGCCTGGTTCAGGTTGTCGATCGCCTCGTCCACCTCGGCAGGGCTCTTGAACCCCACCGTGACGCAATCCACTCCGGCGTTGCGGAAAGCGAACTTCATCGCCGCGGCGCGATCTTCGTGGTTCGTGAAGGTGCCATCGCCGCAGAGCTTCATGCTGATGACGCCCATGCCGTCGCTCTTCACCTGCTTGACGTGCTGCACGACTTCAGAAACGCTGCCGGGATTGTTGCTGTCTTCATACGTGGGGCCGTCCATGCGCGTGCCCTTGTGGTTCATGCGGATCATCGCCACCTGGAGCCATGGGTTGCCGGGCATCTGGCGCAGGGCGGGGAGGCCATGCACCGAGGCGCCACGGGAGAGGATGGTCTTCTTCGCCTGTGCTTCGTCGATGCCATCCTGCCAGCGCCGGGTTTCGGCCACCCAGTCTCCGGAGTGCTGCCAATGGAGCAGCATAATGTCGAAGTATTCGGTTGCAGAGATGCGGCGCATCTCGTCGAAGCGCTGCTGCGGATCGACGCCGGTGTCGGTGGTGACCTTGTTCATCAGCACATAGCTGTCGCGTGGAAACGGTTTAAGCGCTTCGCCCAGCATGGCCGGCGTGGCGTACGATTCCGCGGTTTCAAAGAACCGGATGCCGCGTTCGTACGCGTGGGCAACCAGCTTGGAGAATTGCTGCTGGCCCAGCGAAGCCTGCACATGGCCGTTGTTGCTGCCCGTGCCGAAAGCGAGGCGCGTCACCCGGAGGCCGGATTTGCCCAGCGTCACCTGGTCGGTTGCGGTTTGGCGTGCTGCTTCGAGGGGAAGGGTCCCGACGCTCGCCAGTGTTCCGGCAGCGATGCCGGTCTTTAGAAAATCTCGTCTCGAGTAGCCACTCATTTTCAACCTCCGTGGATCGGCTCGTGCGAATCCGATTGCCGAGATGGTACCACGATCCGGCCGGGGTCGCGTGCGTTGGGGTCCCCTCTAAATCGCTTTTCTTTCTGCGGCCATTTACAGCGTTCTCCGTTGTCCACTTTTTTTGTTGACAGGCAGTCATTGGTGCGTGGTAGCTTACGGTAAGTGGACGCTTACCTACAATCCGGACTTGATGCACTGGGCGATGCCACCCGCATGGCCATCTTTCAAAAGCTCTCGGCGGGACCGGTTGCCGTGAACGAACTGGCGCGAACTCTGCCCGTCAGCCGCCCCGCCGTATCGCAGCATCTGCGCGTGCTGAAGGATGCCGGCCTGGTGACCGACACCCGGGCCGGAACACGCCGGCTTTACCAGTTGAATCCCGAAGGCGTTGCGCGCCTGCGCGCCCACTTCGACCAGATGTGGACCAAGGCGATGAGCGCCTTTCAAGCTGTTGCGGAAAATCCCCCTCATTCCCCTCAAGGAGGGAAACATGGCAAACATCCTGGGAGAAGCCGTCGTACGTAAAAGCGTGCGCGAGCAGGTCTCCATCGAGCGTGCGTTCAGCGTGTTCGTGGAGCAGATGGAAACCTGGTGGCCCGCCACCCATCACATTGGATCAACGCCCTTCGAAGCCATCTTTGTAGAGCCGCGCGTGGGCGGCCGCTGGTATGAAAGAAACGCACAGGGCAGTTTGTGCGACTGGGGAACGGTGCTGGTATGGGATCCGCCGCATCGGGTGACATTTTCATGGCATGTAGGGCCGGGGCACGACCGTCCCGAATGGAAGTTCGACCCGGACATTGCTAAGGCGAGCGAGGTCGAGATCCGCTTCGTTGCGGATGGTCCCGGCGCAACGCAGGTGATGTTGGAGCACAGCAAACTGGAGCGCCATGGCGAAGGCTACGAGAAGCTGCGCGAGCTATTCGACGGACCGGGCGCCTGGACTGCGATACTTTCGTGCTACGCCAAAGCACTGGAGAGCGGCCAATCCAAATGAAGCCGGCATTGTTCCTGAGGATTGCTTCGGTACTCACGCTGGTTCATGCGGCTCTGCACCCTGACGGCGGCGTCTTCGGCAAACCCGGGCCGGGCGCCGCCCAGGCCGCCGTCGCCGTGATGCGGATGAACCGGTTTCCCGCCATGGGCTTTACCCGAAGCTATTGGGAGTTCTATCGCGGCATGGGTCTGGCGGTCAGCATCTTCCTGACCGTGGAGGCCATCGCCTTCTGGCAGCTTGGCACACTCGCCAAAACCGATGCGGTGCGATTGCGCCCCATCCTGGCAACGTTTCTGGCTGCGTACCTCGTTCTGGCGGTGAACTCGTATGCGTATTTCTTCCTGGGCCCGGTGATTGCCGAGATCCTGATTGCGCTGTGCCTTGGCATGGCCGTGATCACCGCGAAGCCGGGGATGGCGCTTCAATCGGCGGATCAGATGCGAACGCAATGAGTGCGCCGTTCTGCCTGAACTCTGAGTCCTGAAATTCGATCCTGGGCTTTACCAGCTATGCAGCCACTCCTCGTCGCGCCCAATGCGAACGGGCGTGTTGAAGAGCTCGCTGAGTCGCGGTGCGGTAAGCATGTCTTCGCGCGGCCCGTCGCCCACGATGCGGCCTGACCGCATGAGAATAATGCGCTCGATTTCCGGCAGAATGTCGCCGAGGTGGTGCGTCACAAGGATGAGCCCCGTGCCCTCCGCGGCCAGGCGGCGCAGAGTTTCGCGCAGTTCGCGCTGGGCCGCCAGGTCGAGCGCGTTAGACGGTTCGTCGAGCAACAGTTGGCTGGGCCGATGCACCAGGGCGCGGGCAATGAGAATACGTCTCTTCTCTCCGGCGGACATCTCGCCCACCAGTTGCTGAGCCAGGTGCAGGGCCTCCATACGCTCCAGCGCTTCCACGGCGCGCTCGCGCATCTCTTCGGTGACGTGGAGGTTGGGCCACAGTGTAGACGCCGAAAAAAAGCCGGCGATTACCGCATCGAGTCCGGTGGTAACGGCGGTGCGCTCACCCGGCAGCTCGGTCCCCGTGAGGCCGGAACCGACTATGCCAAACTGCCTGCGCAACTGGGTCAGATCCCAGCGCTCGCGGCCAAAGATGCTTACTTTCATGCCTGGCATAACAATGGGGTAGATCTGGCAGGTAATGGCCAGGATGAGCGTGGATTTCCCGCACCCGTTGGGCCCGAGAATCGCCACATGCTCGCCGGCGCGTATGGTGAGATTCACGTCGTGAAGCACGACGCGATCGCCGCGCGCCACATTCACATTACGCAGTTCAAGAAACTGATTTTGTTCACTGCAATCTGAGGCTTCCGCGCGGCTCTCCGTCATCCGTCCCCCACCTGCTAGATTAAATGGGTTACACCGTTTCACCGCACCGGTGAACACCTTCCACTGCAAACTTCGGAGCACATGAGCGACATTTCACAATTTCTTATTCCCAAGGGCTTCCGCTTTGGCGCCACCAGGGCGGGGTTGAAAGCAAGCGGGCGCACGGATTTTGCGCTGATTGTGGCAGATGCGCCGGCCAGCGCTGCTGCGGCCTTCACCGCCAATCGCGTGACTGCCGCGCCGCTCATGGTGGATAAGGAGCATCTGCGTTTGACCGGCGGAAAGGTGCGCGTGGTGGCCATCAATGCCGGCAACGCCAACTGTGCCGCGGGGAAGGCGGGGCTGGCGGCGGCACGTGCCACGTGCGAGGCAGCGGCCGAGGTCTTCAACTGCACGCCGCAGCAGGTGTTTCCGTCCTCGACAGGCATCATCGGCGTACCGTTGCCCGCGGAGAAGATGATTGCCGTGATGCCAGAACTGGCGGCGCAGATGGGCGCCGAGTCCGACCACTTTCAGCAGGTGGCGCAGGCGATTCTAACCACAGACACCGTAGAAAAAACCGCCTTTGCGCGGCTTGAAGTGGACGGCAGGGAAGTGCGGATCGCGGCCACGTGCAAGGGCTCCGGGATGATCCACCCGCAACTGGTGCCGCATGCCACCATGCTGGTGTATGTGCTCACCGATGCGGCGGTCGAGCCGCAAGTGCTGGACGGCTACCTGCGCCAGGCAATTGAGGTGAGCTTCAACAGAATTTCTGTCGACGGAGATACGTCAACCAACGACACGGTACTGCTGCTTGCCTCAGGGGCGAGCGGCGCCTGGGTGGGCGTGGGAAACGCGGAGTTCGCCGCCGCGCTAACGCAGGTGTGCACGTCGCTGGCCCGCCAGGTGGTGGCCGATGGCGAAGGCATCACCCACGTAGTGGAGTTACGCATTGACGGAGCCGCGTCCGATGCCGACGCGCTCAGGATCGCCAAGGCCATCGCCCATTCGCCGCTGGTAAAGACCGCCTGGGCCGGCTGCGATCCTAACTGGGGTCGGCTCGTTGCGGCCATCGGCTACTCAGGCGCCGAGATCGACCCGGAGCGCATCGACATCTGGTTCGGCGAAATGCGCATCTGCCGTGACGGAGGCCGCGCAATGGAGTTCGACGAAGCTGCCGCGCACGCTTATCTGAAGCAGACGGAGTTTTCGATTGCAATCCAACTGAACCAGGGCACAGGCTCATGCGTCTTTTGGACAACCGATCTAACCGCCGAGTATGTGCACATCAATGCGGATTACTCAACTTAGGGCGCGGGCGGCTTGGCTGCTTCCGGCGGATAGGCTTTTTCCACGGCGTCTTTAAGCTGCGCCAGCAGCCGGACCGCAGGCGCGCTGAGGCCGTCTTCCATCTCGCGGGACCAGACCGGGCCAATCAGCTTTCCGTCGGGGTTCAGAGTGTAGACGCGAAGCAGATCCTCCGGTGGCCCCACCTCGGCTGCCGCGCCCATCTCGGTGCTCCCTCCCATGGGGGCTGGGCCGCGCCCCTGCGATGGCATCCCGCTCCCTGGCTGGCCGGGATTGAGACCCCCCGGTTGCGGAGACTGGATGCCAGGGCTATTGCTCACGCCTACATGATCCTGCTCTCCCACGAGGCGGCCCTTGCGCACCACGAAGACCAGGTCGGCCTGCTCGCGCCGCGGGGTGATGGCGTACCGCTTCCAATCGCGCAGCCCGTCGGTTACGTCGGCAATCGCCTGCCGGTCCTCGGGATAAAGGCCCGGCTTCATGATGTCTCCGCTGACCGCTTCAACATACACGTAGCGCGCATTCTGGAACACGACGGGGACGGCCGGCTTTTTCGGCTTGCTGTGCCCAACGCCCAGCACGCAAAGCAAAATGAGAGGAAGGACGACGGCTTGAGCAGGTTTCATGCACATACCTCGCACCGCAAGGATTCGCTTCGCGGAGCCACCTTGTCAATTCATTCTGATCTGCGAACCGCAAATCGTCAGGTCGCCATTTACAATCGCAGAAATCGGCGAGGTAGCACAGGACAATGAAGAAGCAGAGGCAGGGAGCGGCTGCGGCGGACGCGACGCTTGAGGGCGAGAACGGATTCTCGCTGATCTCCAACGAAACGCTCATCAGGCTTTATGCAAATCTGCTGAAGTGCCGGCTCTTTGAACAGCATGTGAGCGGCCTGTCTACGGCCGGTACAAAGTCTGCTTCCGTTATGGGCGGGGAAGCCGCGATTGTGGGCGTAACCATGGACCTTGTGCCCGAAGACATCGTTCGCTCGCTGGATCGTCGCTTCGTTGCCGGGTTTCTCAGCGGCTTGCCGCTGCAGGAGGTCTTGCATTCTGCGAAAGACAGCATCGCGAATGGAGCGGACTCTGTCTCTCAATTGCATACTGCCATCGGCGCTGCGCTGGCTTACAAGACGAGGAAGAACGGCAAAGTGGCGGTTGTCTTCGGAAATCACGACGTCACGAAGGACTGGCAGGATGGGCTTGACGCTGCGCGTGCCCACGGGTTGCCCATACTCTTCGTCTCCCAGGTTGGTTCGTCCCCCCGACGGCCCGTGCGAACGAAGGCGGAAAAGAGCGCGGCCAACAGCGACGAACTGGGGCTGCCAAAAATCACGGTGGATGGCAACGACGCGGTTGCCGTCTATCGCGTGGCTCACGAATCCATTGCACGCGCGCGCCTGGGCCGCGGGCCGACGCTCATTCGAAGCGAAGTCTTCCGCATCAACGGGTACCGTAAGGCGCCGGACTCCATTGCGAACATGGAAACTTATCTTCGCGGCAAAGGCCTCTTCAAGCGGGAACTGAAGGCGGAAATCGTCGGAGACTTCAC
>VFSW01003517.1_pt1 | contig 23476 bp, 36 predicted proteins | sample 5358111 | NCBI WGS metagenome assembly VFSW01 (sample SAMN11554181, study PRJNA540505) | mine drainage metagenome | isolation source: sediment from site ElyBrook_90M | place: USA: Ely Copper Mine, Vershire, VT | collected 2017
AGGTTAAATAGTTGAAATTACAACTAAAAAACTACCATGTCGTAAAATGTTCATAACTGTTAAGTAAATGGTAAATTGTCAGTTGTATGGGATTGTTATCAGCAGTAACCGGTAATTGGTTGCTCCTGCCTGATCAACATATATATTGACAAGCTACAAGATATAAAAACATAATAACAGAAAATCTTATATCAGGAGGTTATCATGTCAACGTGTAAATGTATCAAGTGTGGTAGTAGTTGGACTGCTCGTGTAAACAGACCAATTATGTGCCCTATTTGCAAGCGTAAGGACTGGGATGGTAAACACAATAGCCTAGGCGCCGTCATAACAAGCGGCACACAATCATGTACCTGTTTGCGATGTGGTAACGAGTGGAAAAGTCGCGTAGCCTTGCCGATTGCCTGCCCAGCGTGCCTGAGCCGCCAATGGAATGAACCTCGACAGGATGATACGGCCCGTAAATGCCTTAAGTGTGGCAATGAGTGGGTTAGTCGTGGCACGGCGCGGCCTGTTGTTTGCCCAGTATGCAAACGATATAACTGGGATAAACCGACGCCGGAAGACGCGGCGCTACATTGCGCCAAATGCGGCCACGAATGGACCCGGCGCGGCGCGGTGTCACCTGTTCAATGCCCCTCATGCAAACGCGCTGACTGGGGTGGAGCGCCGGCCCGCGAAGTGCCGTGCTATCGATGCGGCACGGTATGGATCACTCCGATAGATGCCACGACAGGCCGTTATGTGCGGACGCCTGAACGCTGTCCATCGTGTCATTGGCTCGGGTGGAACGTCAAGCCGAACCCGGATTGTGACTGGTGTGGTGGCTCGGGGTGTGACAGGTGCCAATCGGAGCAACCACCACCGGGCCGCGGAGTAGTCAAGGGTCCAGTTCAGCCGTGCGTAATCAGGCGTGAACCTGACGGATCGGTGTCGCCGTGTTTTTGGTGTGGTGGTACGGGGTGCGAGTGGTGCGGGGGTGGTGCTGATAGCGAGTGACGACAAGGCGCCGGGAGTCTCATAGCCCCGGCGCCTTGTCTGTCAGTGGTGCGGTGCCGCACCTGTCCTATCGAGGGGCGGCACCTGTCCGCCATATTATGACGATGGTTAGTATCAGGGCTATTAGTTCGGGCATGGCGCCACACTGGCGGCTGGTTGCTCCGTCTCCTTTCGCACGCGACGCTTGATAATTTTGAAGCTGACGCCGGGTTCATTCTCCCGATAGCATTTAAGATGCTCGCGCGCGGCTCTGTAGCTGTCCTCTGCTGTCACTTCCTCGTATCCCTGCCCATAGTTGCCATGTATCTGATATTCGTCTGTCGTGCGACGCTGGTAGCTCATAGCTGTGTGTCCCCCTGGTCTGTAGTGTCGGCAAGCATGCCGGCCCATTGCATCCGGAACCGTGCTATCTCTGCCGCGGTAAAATAATGGCATCCTGCTTTTACGTTGCCTTGGCTGTCGATGCTGTCAAGGGTAAAGTGTCCTAATGGCACGCGGTGGCCGTTGGTTGCATAGGGTGTGCAAGCGGCTGCGGTCGGGCGGTGGTGCTCCGTGTCGCCTTCTATTACTGCCGGATAGCTCCATTCCGTGACGCGGCTGTCATAAAACCGCAAGGCTTTAATAACGTGCTCCAGGGGGGCCTCGGCGCCTTGCGAGGTAACAACCTTATATATTAATGGTTCGTTGGGTGCCATGCGTGCAACTGTCGGCTTTAACGTTATATAGTCCTCGCCTCTGACGCGGTAGCTGTTCGGAAAATGCCCCTCGCCGCGCTGCATCCAGGCGTCACGGCGCCCGGCGTCAATAATCCGTTCTGCTCGCTCGCGTTCTTCCCGGCGGCGTGTCTCGTCGGCGCGGCGCTGCTTATCCTGGGCGGCAAACTGGCGGGCCTTCTCCTTCAGGTCGCCGGCGGCTTCCGGCATATCTGGCATATCGGTTACATTAAAGCGGGCGGCGGTGTCCAGGATCACGGCGCGGCGTTCGGTGTAGTGTTCTATCGCCCATTCCATATTGGATCGAGCACGGCAAACAGATTTAAATGTCTCGGCGTGCTCCTGGGCGGCTTCTCGGATACAGTCGATAGGTGACGGGGCGGCGCTGCTGCCGTAACGAAAGGCCGGCGTGCTCAGGTAGGTGTAATTGTTACGCAAGGCGCTGCGGGCGTAGGAAAGCTGTTTGCCGGTCGTCGGGGTCATGTTGTCCGATGATACAAAGGCCGTGCCGTCTTGAATGAAGGCAATGCAAGTGCCGTATGAGTAGAGTACGTTGTCATTACAGCGGAAATTACTGCCGCGGGCCTCTGCTCTGTTCCCTTGTGCCCAAATGTGGGCTACTTGTCTGTTTGTTGTGCTCATAGCTTGCGGGCCTCCTTTGCCCATTAGATCATAAAGCCGACAGCGAAAAGGTAAAATGTCACTACTACGCAAGCGGAAAACAGGAAAACAATCAGCCAGTCTAGGCGGGTCATGGCATCACCTCAAAAGTTATTACAGCCGAGAAAAGCGGCGAGCGCTACCTCGTCCATGTCAACAAGTTGAATATTGAAATACAAATCATAGTCGGCAAGCTTCAAGCTGATTTTTCCGGCTTTAAAGTCCGCTTCCTCTGCGGTGCTCGGTTTCCTGCCGTATCGGTTCTCCGTCCGCTGATACGTGGCGCGGTAAAGTCCGCGGGCGGTGTTATCCTCAACGGTGCGGGTTGTCCCGTCGCGGCGGTCCTGGTAAATGTTAGGGTCAATCGTTCCTATGTCCTGCGCGGTAATAGCGGGGTCACGTACCAGTTGAATAAAAGCGTCGGTTATGCTGAGAAATGGACCGGCGGGCATTTCGATATTGACACGGCGGGTTGAATCAGGATCACAGCCGTTTTCGTAGTGGTCGGTTTCGGTTCGCTTCTCTACTGCTTTAATGATGATATGATAGTTCATGGTGGTTAGTCCTCCGCGTGAGTGTAGCAGGGTAAAAGAATAGGGCTGTCAGGTTCCACGATATTAGCGCCACAATCGCCACAAACATTATCAAAGCACGAGCCGTGACAGATTACTACGGGCTGTTTTAACAGGCGCTCGGCGCGCTCCTGGTCTGCCCAATTATAGGCGTTGACGGCGCCGCACTGCGGGCATATCCAAAAATTGTGCTTGCCGAAGGGAAGATGTTCTTTTGTGGCGCTCATTGTCTGGCCTCCTTGTTGTTGGTATGCTTAACAGTAGCAGGTGTATGATTATCTGTCAACTAAATAATCAATAGGTGTGTCGCTGCCAGTGCTCGCGGTCGGGTTGCTGCTGCCTGGTCTCCAGCTCGCGGCGCTGTGCCGTCGTAATGTCCACAAGTTCTAACATCATCTCCCCAAGCTCCTGAATGGCCCGGCGGGTGCGTTCGGTGAGCTGTACTATCTCCTGTCTGATAGCCTGCTCTTTGGGGGTCGAGTGGTTCATGGTATGGGTGGGTGTGCCGGTACCTACATAACGCGGTCTATCCGTGTTCATGGTTATATTCCTTTCTCCATTTTTGTCTTCAGTTCAAAGAGCAGTGAATTATAATAGTATTCATCTTTAGTCAGACCTGCGTTAAAGCAGGAAACAACGCGAACACCTAACTGCTTCATTTCTTTTTTCAATTCTGATATTTGTTGTTTTCGTGTCATGACGGTGTCAGCCTCCTGGCCCGTTACAATGCGACGGGCGGCGCGGTGGTGGGTGGTTACAGTTTCTTTTCGTAGTTCTTGATCACCATATTAATATATGCGGTAGCTTTTTCCGATCCTTCGGTTTGCATGATTCTTTTAATCTTGTTGAGTTCTAAGCAAATAATTGAAGCGTCTGTTCTGTTCATTGTCTGGCCTCCTGAGGGGGTGATTTAATAAAGTATACTTTAGATATAAGCATACAGCGTGCCAACTCGTAACTACTTGATTTTACGTCGTACAGGTAATTAGTAAGTGACGTAAAGCGGCACCGTAAGAGACAATTTAGGGCATTATCGACATAACTATATGATTTTATAGGTACTTATTTTTGTCACCGGGATACGCAAAAAATGCACGGCCAGCAGGTATGCAAAAATTGCGTAGTAGACGGCTCAGCCACTCACGTGCCTACATGCCGCCGATTTTGCCAGAAGTTTTTGGTCAACTTTTTATTTAATGTGTGGGGACAATGAGGGTAATGGTTTGAAGGCTTGGTCGCCTAATTGTTAATTGCGTCAGGACAATGCGGACAAACGATAACGCCGCGGTTTCCTCAAGCCACCGCGGCGTTATGTGCTCTCACCAAATATGTTGCCGCCTATTACCAGCGGCGATGCATGACGATCACCTCCTTTCTATTCGATGCCGTATTTGACTCTAAGAGCTTTTAGTGTATGATCTGATAATCTCCTCACCACAAAATTATTATCAAATATCTCCCGCGCCGTCTCCTGCCGAACATTTTCTGGCAGTCGGTCATCAGGGCATATCGCTGCATCCGCCAATCGATTATTTGCCTCTTTCAGCGCGTCACGCTCTTTGGTAAGTTTGGCCAGCTTGGCGATGTAGGACATTATCCGAGCTTCACGTTGGAACGCCTCATCTTTAAGTGCAGTCACCTGGGTAGCGAGTCGGTTTATAGTTTCATCTCTCCAGCATCGGTCACATTTCAGCCTATCAGGATCATCGTTGATTGCGTATGACCCGCATTTACATTGTCTCATTCTTTTACCTCCTCGCTGTTGAGAGCAGTCAACGTATCAAGAGTAAATTTACGTATAGCCTCAGTCAACCACTCGTTCTGCTTCTCCCTGTCTTTCAGCCGCTCTATCTCCTGAGCCAATACTGAGTTTTGTTCTTTCAATTCCTTGTTCTCAGCAACGTAATGAGTAGTTACAGTATTCGCAGCTTTCTCATAAGTGGTAATCTCGGCTTGCAGTGCGGAGTTTTGCTGTTCGGTGGCTTCGAGGGCCTGGATGAGATCAAACACCATCTGGTGGTTGCCATATCCTCCCGCGAGATATTTTTTCGCAAACGCCTTAATTTCTTCGTTCATTGGTATCTCCTTGTCTGTGGCACAATCACCGCACGATTGAGTGCCTGATCCCTTACGTACTCGGTCAAGTTATCACCATAGCCGCACCGCTCGGCGGCAGCAGTCAGCAGTTGCATCTCGCTGTCCGAGTAGCGTTGCGTCAACCGGTTTCGTCGGCTGTCGGGCTTGCTGCTGCCTGCGGGGCGACCGGCGCCTGGGCGCTGACCGCCGCGGTGCGGTGGGGCTGCTCGGTCAACAATCATCTTGGCGGCAGCGTGTTTGTTCTTGAGGGTGGGTGGTAGCATCACGGCACCTCACTCAGCTCAGCAAGCACCCTATCGGCATACCGGCCAGTGTGATCACCACCGTACAGACTGAGTGCCTTGCGCACCGGCATCTCACCAGTTAGCTCGGCCAGTATAGCATCAGCCTGAAGCGCCTGTTCGACTGGGCTGTAAGGCACACGGCCCCAATAGCGGCTGTTCACCTGCCAACTGCCCGCATGCCGGTGCCGGTAACCACCATGTCTGACCGTGTACGGCGTGCATTTCTCACCGGCGACATGCACCGCGGCCAGCAGGCGGGGCTGTTTGGTCGCCAGCACGGCGTCGGCCATGAGGGCTGGAGCGGTGGCGCCGGCACGTTGGAAGTAATCACGCATGGCGGCTTTATATTGTGCCGCGGCGGTGCGGCGCTGGCTGTGGCACTGCGTGCAGGGAGTGACGGACGACCGGGGGTGCGGTGGTAGCGGTGCAACATGCTCCTTGACGCACATCACCAGGAACAGCACGGCGCACAGTATGGACAGCTCCAGATAGCGGTGAGTGGGTTGTTGGCGCTGATAACGGTTCAGGCGTTGTATTCGGTCGTAGCGGGCGAAGTCAGTCATTGGTTGGCTCCTTACCTGTAATGTCGTCCGGCGTACAGCGGGTGCATGAGTTGCACCGCCCGTCTGGCGCAAGCCAAGTTACTTCTTTGTCACATTGGTAGCATCGCATATTAACCCCCTCCCCAACAAGCAAATCCGACTGCTTTTTTAAGGTCAAACACCTTCGGTTCGGAATGCAGATCACCGGTAGGAATATAGTCACAGTGTTCAAGCAGAACCTTGCGTGCGGTTTCCACATCAGGCGCAACCGCGAACATCATACCGCTCGTGTAGTCAGTCAGAACATCGTCCCACACAAATAATTTCATTGCTTTTCTCATGTCGGTGTACCTCCTTGCTGTGGAGTATACCTTAATTTGATTATCTGTCAACATATTTATTTTGCTGCCCACCGAACACCTGCCCTGCCGCCGTCGCGCCGGTCTGCGCCTCCAGATATCGGCTTACTACATCCGTCGAGCGGGTGATCTGCGCCAGCAGGCTATCCTTCTTCACGTACAGGCGCGGTCTACCACCCTCTGGCAAGGAGTTGTGAACACAGCCATCAGGCAATGCCGGATGCGGCACGTAACCTAACCCTATTATCAATTCCCGGCGCTTGTTGCGGCTCACTCGTCGGCCTTTACGTTCCAGCAGGTCAGTTACCGCCACGCTGCTGATCCACCCACCAGCAAAGCCCGGCATACCCATTTCCACCTGCTCCATTATCTCCTGCTCTGCTGGCCCCATGCTGGCGATGATCGCCTCGTCGGTACTGCTGGTGCGCGGCGCACGCTGACAGATGGTCGATGGATTGAGTTCGTTCGGGATGGCGTATGACCGCAAATAGCCGTTGATAATGGCGTATCCTTCCCGACGCAACCAGTCGTACAGCCGCGGGAAATAATCGCCCTGCATACCCGCCAGATCACCTGCTTCCTGCTGTGCCGTGTAGAAGATGGCGTAGCGGCGGTCGGTGCCGGTCTTTCTGATGGCGTCTTTATGGTTGCTGCACAGGATGAAGTTGGCCCGGTTGTCGCCGGTCGCCTGGTCGGCGCCCTTCCCCTGAATCTCCAGGCGGTCGTTGGTGATCATTGGTTTCAGCGTCTCGATCAGGTCGGCGCGGTCGGTGGTGTAGACTTCCTCAATGCCGATTAACAGCTTGCCTTGCAACCAGGCGTTGAATTTATTGCTGATGTCCTGGGCATTAGGCAGGTGGGTATAGCGATGGCCGACTGCATGCGCCAGCACCCTGATGATCATCGACTTACCGTTGCCCTCCATACCGATAATCAGTGGCGCCCATTGGAATTTGGCACCTGGATACTGTACGACCGCCGCCATGTAGGCGAGCATGATAGCGTAATCAGAGGGATCGGGAATCATGCGGGCGAGGTGCTGAAGGAATGGCGCCGGATCACCGGGTTGAATGGCGGTGACAATAGGCACATAGGTATTGACCATGCTGCGCCCCTGCTCGTTGATCACAGCGCCTGACGGCTGCTCTGGCCTGAAGCACACATCCTGCGCTTTCGGGAAGGCGATGCAGCGTGACAGCACGAAGGCTTCCCAAGCGTCCTTGCTGCCTTTGCTGGTGCCTTCCTCGACCATGAACTCGTAGCCGCCATACGCCGCCTTGAACTGACCGCTGTCGAGCAGATCGCCATCAGGCACGAAGATCTTGTGCGGGGTGCGGACGTAGACACAGCCAGCGAAGTGTGTCAGTTGGTTGGTGGCGGTGAGTATCTGCCCGCCGCCACGATAGACGGCCTCGGCGCTGGTGGTGGTTACGACGGTAGGCTGCATGACAGGCGTGGCATCGCGCTGCCCGTAGACTGCTGTGCTGCTGGTGCCGTACTTGGCGATGGTCAATTGTCCGTAGGTGCGCCCCTGGCCGGCGGATCGATCCCATTTGGGGCGCATCAGGCCGCTGCGACGGAACAGGCGGTCGATGCGGTCACAATCTCTGCCGGTCCAGAATGACAGGTGGCTAACCAGGGCGGCATCGGCTTCGGATTGACCGTCGGGATCGCAGACACCAGCCCACAGGTCGGCTATCGGGATGGAGGACGAGAAGGGACTGGTGCGGCTGGCAAGCATGCGCTCAATGAGGGTGTCGTCATCGGTTGGACCATTATAGCCCTCGCAGGGGCCGTGTTGCCAATCGGAGGGTTGTATGGCGATGCCGGGAGGGAACCATGTACTGATTAACCATTGTAGTTGCGAGTCGCATTGATAGTCCGGTGAACCGGTGGCGTGTGAGCCGGTAAGCGCCACATAACGCAACTCGTGGTACAATTCCAAACCCATATTAAAAATGTCACGGGTGCGGTGTTCCGGTATGTTGGCAGCACGACCGATTATATGAAGGCCGGTGCCGGATCGTGATACCTCAACATAGCAACCGCCAAAATATTGACATAATTGCACGGCGTAATCTGACCACTGCCCATTGTCGGTCAGGCATTTGTCAATATCAACGAACACATAAGGGTCGGCAGCAGTAAACACAAAGCCAACGCCATCACCCATACCACGAGTAACCGCCTGCTCGGCTACTTGCTGGGTCGCCCAATTTGTAGGATCGTGTGGGTCACAGACCTGACCGGTGTACGGTGAGCGTGGTTTCTTGTCGGCGGCGTAGATGATATATTGTGGTAGGTTCACTCACTCACCCCCACCAGCGTCATTGCCGCCGCCTGTTTGAGTGCCGATGGTGCGGCGATAGCGACAGGGTGACGATGCGCCAAACCTTCAGCCACCACACTAAGCACATTGCGGCGTACTGCTTCCGTCATCACGGCTTCAAGTAAGACCTCAACGGTCCAGAAGTAGTGGCTGCACAAGGCTGGTGACACACTGGCGACACGAGCCACCCGTTGTATCGTCAGGCGAGGGTACCCTTCGAGCTGCGCCAGATTGAGAGCGGCTTCGAGGATGGCGGCTTTACGGTCCGCCGGCGAGAGGCGTCTGGTGGGTTGGGTCATGGTGTGTGGCTCCTGTGTGCTGCTTCAATACGTCTACCAATCCAGTTGACAATGGGTACTGCTTTTGAGTTGCCTATAGCCTTGTAGCGTGGCCCGTCCGCCGCACCGGGGATGGCAGTGTGATCGTCAGGCATCCCTTGTAATCTTTCACACTCCCGCGGTGTCAGGCGGCGGACTTGCCAACCTATTGCACTCACGACCCTATGGCAGACTGCCATAGGGTCGTGTCGCCTTATTGTCGGGCTGAGTTCTGTTGTTGCGTCGGCACCGAAATCTACTGACTGGAAGGCTATCGCCTGCTTATTATTTCCACCGCCACCGGACTCCAGCGTACAGACGATATTTTCTTGCGCTCCGATGCTGCGAGCATCTGCTGACTGACCTGGCTTGAAAGCCACCACGTTCATTCACCGGTCAGCACAGGGGCGGCTGGCGGGGCGGGCAGCCAGCCGGCCCGCCACTGAGCCGTATTGAGTGGTAGCTGGTTGCACAACAAATGTCTCGCTCTCGAAGTCCAACCGACCGGTTGGACTCTTACACGCATTTCGGGCGGTCGCAACATCTATTGGTCCTGCTAGATTATTTCCACCGTAACAAGCGACAACAGGGTCTTGTCCTCTACTATCCCCCCCCTCGTTCGACCCCGCGGCCACTACTCGTAAGGCATCCAACAACATCGTGGGTAATGCTTTCCCCCTTTTCTCTGCTCGGCGGAGTATCCCGGCGCATGCCTTCGCACTCAAAAAGTATTTGCTCGACACGGACGGCTCCAGCACTTGCGACAACAAACACACGGCGGCGTCGTTGGGCCACTCCTGCGTATTGAGCATCGAGTATTCGCCAGACAGCCGTTCTTTGGGGTCCAAACACATAACCACTGTTCGTCCATCTTCCCCCTGGCGGTTCGAGCGGGACTTCTTCCCCGACAAGAGCGGCGAGAAAGCATCCGAACGCATTATCCTTGGTGCTGAGTATTCCTGGGACATTTTCGTAGACAACGATGATCGGTGGTCTTCCATAAAATCTCCTTATTTCGTCTATATGATTTATAAGTTGAGCGTAAACTAACGTGAGATTACCGCGGGTATCGTCAAGGGATAACCGCTGTCCTGCTACACTAAATGCTTGACAAGGACAACCACCTATAATCAGATCACATTCAGCTAAAATACTCATAGGCCAGTTGAGAAACTGAGTCATATCACCGAAGTTTGGCACGTGAGGCCAGTGATGTTTTAGAACCGCACAGGGGAATTTTTCTATTTCCGCAAAAGCTAACGGTTCCCAACCTAAAGGATGAAATGCCAGCGTGGCTGATTCAATTCCTGAACAGATACTTATGTATTTCATAATATTATTCCACAATGTAACAAACGGTGACAGTTCGGACATACAACACGCCCGTTGCTAATAGTATTTTGTCCACCGTCCTCACGAGGTATAATATGATGAACATCACAAGGCGCATCTTTCCAGTTACATATTTCACACTGATCTTTTTTTACTCTTTTAACTGCTGCCGACCATGCTTTCTTATTGGAAAACACATGATCCTCTGAACTGTTACTGTATGTTGTTCCTTTGTTCCAGGGTACGTGTCCTAAATGTATTTTACTACGTTCTGTTAAGTAGCATCCACAAGAACATATCCCTTTAGAATTACGCAAAGTTGCCGATGCTCTGTTCACGATATTTCCGCAATCACATACGCACTCCCAAAGCAGGCTATTAGCCTTGCTTTTACCTACAACTCTAACAGCGACCAATCTTCCGAATCTATGATTTGATATGTCTCTTGTGGGTGCTTTAACTCTCATACCATCAGGTAAAGGTAATGTGGATTTTTGAAAAGGTTTCATTATACCCTCACTTAATTTAAAAATAACTTTTATGACAGATACAATGCTTTTTGCTCAAAGTCAATCGTTATCATGGTAGCTGGTCAGGTGACGTGATGAAGGCAGCATAGCCGCCCATAGCAACCACCAGCATCAGAAATGCTTCCTGCGCCTTCTCGTGCTCGTTGCCGGTATAACGCCAGCCAGGTCGTTTGCATTCTAGTGCCATAAATTGCCCTCGTGATGATATACCGATCAGGTCTGAACTCTTGACGATCTTGTTGATCTTTGCGGAATCATTGGCGATTCCATATCTCAATGGCACGCCGCGTTCGTCGATCAGGCTTCCGACGTTATTGCGCCATAGCCGCATGCCCCTCCGCGCCGCCTCCATGCGGACAGCATTCTGTACTGCCGCCTCGCTACCTGGTTGCGTGGGGCCGTGGTCGGGTTGCGTGGCGGCTCCCAGGATGGTTGCTAGGTCGGCTATGGCGGCGGAGGGGATGTGCCAGCGTGCTGCCCAGGCGGCTATCATACTCCACTTCCACCTTTATATCGGTATTCAGCAGACTGTGACATGCTATTGGCTTGTGTCACAGTGTCAATTTTACCGTCTTTGTGTTCTGCGACATAGCACCGAAGGTAGACCTGAACGGAATGATACCACTGCCGCGCGGTCACTCGTTCGAGATTCATATGACCATGTTTACCGTCTGGTTGTGCAGACTTCATGTACTCTTTTAATTCACCAGATACCCATGCGCGGGGAAGATACAGCCACCACGGTTCGAGTCCGAGAGACAGTTTATCCGCCATACAGAGACGTGATGGCTGTGCGTTTTGTTGCTTTGCGAGAAAACGTGAATGATAGAGACAAAAATTAAACCAATCGTGTTTACGTTCCGCAGCAAAATCACATGACCATTCGATGCAGGCGTAATAAATATAACCATCGAACAACTTGTGTATTATTTGAGCACCAACGTAGGGGTGCAAGTCACCTTTCGGCCCGTCCATTTCAGGACAGCCCCAATAGCCCCAATCATGAACGATGAATGCTACCCACAGCCGAGGATCGAACGGAAAGCCGTAGAGTTTCCACCACGCCAACGCGACCCATAACGGATGAATGAAAACTTGATGAACTCCGAACAGTAATGATTTTGTGCCTACCCGCATATCACCCCTCCTTTAGTCAGTTGTTCCTTCACCCTCACCGTTAGTGCTTCGGCTTCCGGTCTACCCAAAGCCTGTGCGCTCACCACGTCACACCCGAACCCATAGTAAAACCGCCTGTACGACTCCGCGTCTGGTCGTCCCATAGCTCGCTGCCATCCTGCCCACAGGCTTATAGCCTCCCTGAGTACCGCCTGCGCTTCCTGACGCTCCCGGTGTCGCGCCGCCACGCTGTTGTAGACCACCGGCTGCTGGCCGGCACGACGCATGGCGTCACGCACCTCGTCAGGGTGTCTATCGACAGCAGCCACCTCGCCGCGCATGGCGGCAAGTACCTGTGGGTCGAGTTCGTGTAAGTCGCCGTCAATCATCTCAATCGACTGTCTGTTGCTCGGTGAGACTGCCGGCGCCGTGCCACAAAACGGACAGGCTACCAGTACCCGCTCGTAAGGTGCCAGGCAGGTAGGATTACAGCAGACACGCATCGGTATTACATCGTCAGCCTGTTGAGCTTTACGTTCGCGGCGATCCAGCGACCAGACGCGAGGGCGGTCAGGCAGTCCGTGGCGAAGCACATTACCAACGTGGTCGATGATTTTTGCCCATTGCTTACCCTCAAACAGTCGTAAAGGCCGGCAGAACATCTGATGGTAGAACGCATAGGACATGGTTGCTCGCGCCATGCTGATAACTTCGCACTGCGGGATGTCGGTCCCTTCGCCGAAAAGCCCCACGTTTACAAGTTGTAACAGGTCACGCCTTCTGAATCGACGTAATATCTCGATGCGGTGATAATCGGACGTCTTGGCGGTGACTATTTCCGATGGTACGCCTGCCGCATTGAAAAGCCGGTTGAACTCTATCGCCGTTTCGACATCTGGCGCAAAGGTGATCCCTAACTCGCCTGGTGCAATCCGCAAATAATGCTCGATTACATTCCCCATCACTGTGCTGCCACGGGTCTTTAAGGCGAGTTGACCGGCGATGTAGTCACCATCGGCGCCGAGTGCCACAGTAGATACGTCAAGGTCTGAAGGCGGACAGAAAATACGATAATCAGTCAGATAAGGTGTGATCGTACCGCTGTAATCCGGCAAACCATTAATCATTTGTCGCAGACCGGCACCCTGTACCAGTGCGTCGAACACACCGTCAGCGTGTCGTCCAAGTCCCTGGCCGTCTGCTCGTTCAGGTGTCGCGTCAACACCAAAGCCGAGCGCGTTGGGAAACATTTCGACGGCTTTTCCCCACTTATTTTTCTTAGTAATGTGTTTCGCTTCATCAACCACCCACAGCGTCACCTGCTTCAGCCAGCGGTCTAACTCGGTGCCGCGGCGAATCAGGGTGTCCACGCCAGCTACGGCGCACGGCGATGCGGGGTCGTAGAAATCTCGGCCGAACTCGATGATCTGTGCCTGGATGATGTTCTTAATGATGGATTTTGGACCGATGATGCGGTGCTTGACACCATAACGAGCGAAGTTGAGAGATAACTGACCGACGAGTTCCTGGCGGTGTGCTATAGTGCAGGATGCGCCATTATGATCGTGTACTCGCTTGGCGATCACAGCACCCTTGCCGCCGCCGCAATCTAGTACATAAAGTACGTTACGATGACCCGCAAGATAGGCGTTGTCGATAGCTATATTATCCTCTGCCTGGTAGCGACGAAGCTGCATGTGATGGTGGCCCCCTGGGTTGGTGAAAGACAACATACTGCTGTCGAGGTCATCGTGTCAACAGCTAATTGACACTGACATCAATTATTTTCATCGGGTGCAAAATAAATATTGACAGACTGACCGATAAGTGATTTTATGGTCATCACAATGTTGCAAGAGCAATTAATCTATAGGATGGGTCTGATGGAAAAGGTTATACTCACCACGACACTCAATCAACTGAAAGAAAAATCAGCCTGCCGAGAAGGTTACGAAAAACTGGTCAAACACCTGGGTGGTGTGTCATATGACCATGATGCGCCGATTAATCTCCTGTCCATCCTGGATAGCAACGGTGTTGACGACATGCTCTGGTCATTGCGTGCTGTCGTACATCCTGACGTCGAACGGATCGCACGGTATATCGCCTGCGATTGTGCTGATCTATCGCTTGCCACCTACGAGAAATACGCACCCACTGACAACCGTCCTCGTTTGGCCGTTGAAGCTGCTCGTAAATTTGCTGATGGTGTTACTACACCTGAAGAATTGTCGGCGGCATGGTCGGCGGCACGTTAGGCGGCAGAGTCGGCGGCAGAGTCGGCGGCATGGTCGGCGGCAGAGTCGGCGGCATGGTCGGCGGCACGGTCGGCGGCACGGTCGGCGGCATGGTCGGCGGCAGAGTCGGCGCAAGCCGAAATAATCAGACAGTATTTAGCCGAGTAGCAACACGTCTGCAAGTAATTTAAATCTGAAAAAGAGGTGTCTAATGAAAGAGATTATTATTTTACTTGTAGGCTGCTGGATCGGTTTTGTGTGTGGTCTTGGATCGTCATTCGGGCGTATCGAAAAATTGGCCTTGGAAAAACCAAAAATCGAGGGCAATGTGACAATTCATGGCTATGGTAAACCGGTCACAATTTCAGGTTTTCAAATCGACATGACCAATACACAAGGTAAACCAGCAATTACACTGTCGAATAAGTAGTAGCACCACCAAACTAAGGAGGTAATACCAATGAAAGAGAAATTGCGGGAAATGAGCGACAAGTTGGCGGTCGCTCATGTCGAACTGGAGAAGTTCACAGGAGGGAATAAGAGTGCCGGTGTCCGCCTGCGCAACGTGATGCAGGAAGTCAAGGTGCTTGCCCTCGATGTGCGGAACGACGTGCTGGCGGCTCAGAAGGGAGGTGCGGTATGAGTATCAGCGTGACAGTACCTAATAAAAAAGAGTATTTGGAGGCGGCTGCATCATTTCTGGCCGAGTTGGCTGATCTGTCGGAAGGGCAGTTTTTACCACCGATAGTATCAGCGGACGGCCAAACGGTAAATCTTCCCGTTGACGGCACAACTCGTAGGTTTGTCGCTGCCGATATTGACGGCTACAAGCCCGAATCATTTCCTGGCGCTCACGACGACTCGATGACACTGAGCAGCGCGGATGTTGCCGAGATATTCGGCCTGCCTGCCGCACCGTCGTATGACATTAATCGCGTGGTGGCGGGTCCGGGTCTTGTAATTGAACATGCGGGCGATTGGCAGCAAGCAGACCTCACGACACCGCCGATGCACCCGACTACAACATCGCTTCTTGTTGGTAACGGTATTCCTGGCTACGATGGTGTGCCATTCGACACACCTGCACCGCCGCTGACAGCAGAACAACAGGCTACTCATACTGGCTTGCCAATGCTACCCACACCGCCCACCATCATTTCCGGCGTGAAGCTGGACGGCGAAGGTCTGCCGTGGGACGGGCGTATTCATGCCAGCACCAAGACCATGCGTGTATCTGACAATACCTGGAAGCTGCTCAAGGGTGTTGACAAGGCACTCGTTGAGAAGGTGAAAGGTGAATTGCGGGTTGCTATGGGGCTTGCCATGGGTCCACCTGCCTCCACACCTCCGGCACTTACACTCGTGCCGCCCCTGCCGCCAGCAGACGATAAAGGATGGCCCGATCCGCCTCCTGGCCCTGCCGTCGCACCTCCGGCACCGTCCGTGCCAGGTCCGCCTGCCTCACCGCTGGCACCGCCCGCCGCCGATCCGTATCCTGACTTTGTGCAGTTTTGCACCAGTAACCAGCAGTCGGGTCGGCTTCAGTACCAGCAGATTGTGGACACTTGCGGCAAGTACGGCATCATGCAATTGCCGATGCTCAACGCACGTCACGACTTGATCCCGACCATCCGTGCCGAACTGGAGTCGTTATGCAAGCCGCAGTAATGGGATCGGGAGTATTTCATATTACTCCTCCTGCACCGGCACATGCACGGCTCAGCCCATCAGCCGCCTCGCGGTGGGTCAATTGTCCTGGCAGCGTGCCGCTTGCGTCCCGCTATCCTGAAGTCGGGTCGTCCAGCGCCGCCGAAGAAGGTACGGCGTCACACTGGATCGGCAGTGAAACCCTCTGTGGTCGTGGTCGCTACCGGGAAGAATGGGTTGGTGTCAAGGCACCCAACGGTGTCGTGATTGACATGGAGATGGTGGACGGCGCGTATGTCTACGTGCAGGCTGTCAAGGCTGTCACCGACGCAAGCACCAAGCTTGGCGTCGAGTCACAGGTAAGCTGTGCGGTCATCCACCCGGAATGTTGGGGTACGACCGACCTGTGGTATTGGCGGGGCGCACCAGGGGCAGCGGGCGCCGAGCTGCACGTGTGGGACTACAAGTACGGCTACGGTATCGTCGAGCCGTATGAAAACTGGCAGTTGATCTGCTATGCTGCCGGCCTGATGACCGGGCTTACCGGCCTGCAAGACCAGCAGATAACGGTCGTGTTGCATATCGCTCAACCGCGACCGTTTCACGCCGAGGGTGTCACACGCGAGTGGCGGGTCAATGGTGCCGACCTGCGTGGTTACATTAACCGCCTATCGCTTGCCGCACACCAGGCGATGTCCGACACACCCTGCACGGCGTCGGGCCACCACTGCAAATATTGCGCGGCGCGTCTCAACTGCTCGACGTACAGGCTGTCGTGCTATGCGGCGATAGACTATATCGGTCAGGCGCAACCTGAAGAAATGTCGGTCGAAGCGATGTCTGCTGAGTACCGGATACTGGAGCGCATTGAAACATTGGTTAAAGCTCGCAAGTCGGCGCACGAGAGCCGGATGATCGGCACCATCAAGTCAGGTGGCTCGGTGCCGGGATACACCATTGACTACGGGCAGGGCCGCGCCAAGTGGACTAAGCCTGCCAGTGAGATTATCATGCTCGGTCAGCTTATGGGTCTCAACCTGGCGGCACCGCAAGAGGCGATCACGCCCGCCAAGGCGATTGAGGCAGGACTTGACAAGGCATTGGTTGACAGCTACAGCGAACGCCCGCAGACCGGCATGAAGCTGGCCAGTACGCAGGGGTCGCTGGCATCGAGGGTATTTGGGGTGACGAGATGACACAACGAGTATCAAGTTATTCAGTGGACGACGATTCCCGCCCGTATATCGGTAAGATGAAAGCACAAGGTTTTCATGTCGTCTTACCTACACCCACACAACTACTGATTGACATCGACAGTGACGAGCAATTTGCTATCTTTGAGAAGCAGTACAAACGGTTCTGCGAAGTTCATGAATGCACCCATGTGGTCACTGAATCGAAAGGTGGACCTCCTAGGCGACACATAATCGTCGAACTGCCGTTTGAGGTCGATTCGTTCAAACGCATCACTTTACAAGGCATTCTCGGTTCCGACCCGATGCGCGAACTGTTGTCATACTTCAGAGCGCAAAAAGGCGATCCATACCCGACATTATTCATCGAGAAGAAGTAAGCACAGCAGCTTAACGCCCACGGGCACACCTTAAAGGAGGCAACACACAATGAGACACGGAGAAAACGCAGTAATCACCGGCAATGCCATCATCGTTTGGGATGGCATCACCAAGCCTGAAACTACCAAGAACGGTCAGCCGCTCCCCAAACCGAAGTACAGCTTCAAGCTGGCTTTGCAACCCAATGACTCGTCGGTGCAGGAGATTGACGCTATTGCCAAGCAGGCGCTCCAGGCCAGCAAGTTCAAAGGCGTCATGCCGCACGGCGGCTCCTGGCCGCTCAGTCCCTGCAACCCGCAGATCGCTGACGGCGTGCTGAATGGTCTGATCGCCATCAACCCGAAGACCGAAGACAGCGGTATCACGCAGAAGGTATGGGATGCCAACGGTCAACTGCTCAACCCCATGACCTACGCCCGCATGCTCTATCCCGGTGCCATCGTGCAGGTATTGGTTCACGCCTTCGCTTTCGATAACGTGCAGAAAGGTGTGGCTTTGGGCCTCGACGGTATCAGAATCGTGAACGCCCAGGCACCACAGCTTAACATCGGCGCCAGCATGTCAACGGCAGAGGTCGAGTCTGCCTTCGCCGCTGCGCCTGTGGTTGGGGCGCCGCAGGCAGGCGCACCGCTGCCGGGTGTGCCTGGGGCGCCCGCACCGCAGATGGTTTACGGTGTTCCGACTACACCCCCTGCTGGCTACCCGGCTCCTGGCGCTCCCATGCCGCCTGTCACTGGCCCGATTACTCCGGCGCCCGAGTTCCTGACGCCTGGTGTTGGCGTGGGTGCGGGCGCACCGCCAATGCCTCCTGCTGCCCCTGTCCACCAGATGACCGCGAAGGCTGGTGGTATGACTTATGAGCAGTTCAAGGCCAATCCGGCGTGGACGGACGAACTGCTGCGGTCTGAAGGCTACATGCTGTAAACGAATTGGCAGCAGATACGACCCAAGGACAGGAGGAGGCGGTCACGAGTTAAAGTGGGAGTACGAAGTAGCTAGTCAAAAAGGAAACCACGAGTTGCTTTAACGCCGTCACTCTTGTTGGTATAAGTCGTATCTGCTGCCAATATTAACTACCTATCTGGAGGGGATAATGGCACGTGTTATCATATTGCTTGTGACTGTCACATTCTGTGTATGCGTCTCTTACGCCAAATCAGTACCTCAAATCTGTCAGTCAGGCGTCTGTGTTCGTTGGGATCGTGATGCGTCTGGGAAATATGTCGAAATTCATACTGAAAAAACGACAACGCGCATATACGAAGATGGTCGTGCATTAGAATCAATGACGAAAAAACAGTTTTTGAAAAATACGGACAGTAAACCTGAGGAATGGGGCGATGGTCCTTACTGGACAAGAATTGATCTTAAATCTCACAGGAGATAATATAATGGCACGTCTTAAAGATATAGCTGAAGGGGTGAAGGACCTCTACATGTTGGACCCGGCGATCATCACCGAAGAACCGGGTTGGAACGCTCGTATCGAAGGACCGGAACTCGATGCCCATATCCGGCAGCTCTGCGACAGTATCAAGGAAAACGGCGTCAAAGAGCCGCTGACCGTCTACATGAAGGACGACGTGGTGATTCTCACCAACGGTCATTGCCGCTTGGCTGCTGTCAAGCTGGCACTCAGTGAGAGTGCTGAAATTAAGTCGGTGCCGTGCCGGGTCGAAGAACGTTACTGCAACGATGCCGACCGCGTGCTGTCGTTGATCACACGCAACAGCGGTAAGCCGCTCAGTCCGCTGGAACAGTCGTCGGTTGTCAAGCGTCTACTGGCTTTCGGGTGGTCCATCAGCCAGATTGCCACCAAAACCGGTTTCAGCATCAGCCATGTGAACGATTTGGCCGTGCTCTGCGGTGCCGATGCTGTGGTAACTGATCTGGTTGCTGCCGGAACGGTCAGTGCGACAACAGCCGTCAAGACGGTTAAGAAGCACGGTAGCAAGGCACCTGAGAAGCTCCAGGAAGGCGTAACGGTTGCTAAGGCGGCTGGCAGTACCCGCGTCACCGCCAAGCATCTCGCTGAGAAGCCTACGGGTGTTGACTGGTTGGTTCAGGGTCCGCGACTGCGGGATGCATTGGCAGTGATGCGTGAATCGGCTGACCGGCAGGACGATTTCGACATGGCTTATGGTATGGCGATGACGGTGCTTGCCGAGGTGGAGGCTGCTGGTAATGGACTTTGACTTATTAGTGCTCCACATCAGAGCCTTCCACGCCGAGTTCAATCACGACCTGTCGCCTGAAGCCCGCGCCGACAAGCTGTTCGACGAGGTGAATGAGTTCGCCACGGCGATGGTGCATGAGAGCAAAGAGCGGGCCGACGCCGAGGCTATCGACGTGCTGGTGACGGCTATCAGCAATGTGGTAAATAGAGGGATCATCAATCCGCTGGATGCGTGCTATTTCACTATCCAGCGGGCGGCGGTGCGGTACAGACTACAGGCTACGGGGCTTGAGCCGTGACGGCGGCACTTGATATTCTGTACGATTTGGAGAGCTACCCGAATTTTGCATGCGTCACCTTCAAGGCTGCTGGCCCTGGCGGCGCCTACTGGTACTTCGAGATTTCCGACCGCCGCAATGACATCGGACCGCTCTGCGATTTCGTAGCCACCATCAGACAGTGGGGTGCTCGACTGGTCGGCTTCAACAATATCGGTTTCGACTATCCGGTGCTGCACAGCATCTTGATGCGACCCGACCAGGCGACCGCCGCCAACATCTATACCACCGTTTGCCACATCATCAACAAGCCGCACGAGGATCGGTTTGGTCACATCATTTGGGATCGTGACCAGATCATCCCTCAACTCGATCTGTACAAGATTCACCATTTCGACAACAAGGCGAAGTACACGTCGCTTAAGATACTGCAATTCAACATGCGGTCAGCCGCCGTGCAGGAGTTACCTTTTGCGCCGGGTAGTTGGCTGACGTGGCAACAGATGGACGTAGTGGTGGCATACAACCGTCACGATGTCGATGAAACCGAGGCGTTCTATTGGTACTCGATAGACCTGATTCGCTTCAGGGAGGAATTGAGCAGCAAGTACAACCGTAATTTCATCAATCACAATGACACCAAGATCGGCAAGGATTATTTTATCATGCGCCTGGAGGAAGCAGCACCTGGAGCGTGTTACGATAGCTCCAGCGGCTCACGTCGCCCCAGGCAGACCGTCAGGCAGCAGATAGCTCTTGCCGACGTAGTATTTCCGTACATTCAGTTCCAGCAGCCCGAATTTAACCGCATCTTGCAATGGTTCAAAGGGCAGGTGATTGAAGATGCCAGCATTATCAAAGGTATTTTTACCGACATCTCATGTATCGTCGAGGGGTTTCAGTTCGACTTCGGTGCCGGCGGTCTGCATGGGTCGGTGAGCAGCCAGACGGTCAGCAGTGACGCCGAGTGGGTGTTGCTAGATTTGGATGCAAAATCGTACTACCCGAACCTGGCAATCGCCAACAGCCTGTATCCGTTACATCTCGGTCAGATATTTCCCGCAATCTACAAAGACGTATATGAATTACGGTCACAGTATGGTAAGCACACACCTGAGAACGCCATGCTCAAACTGGCGCTAAACGGTGTTTACGGTGACAGCAACAATCCGTACAGTGTCTTTTTCGACACGCAGTACACCATGAGCATCACTGTGAACGGCCAGTTGTTGCTCTGCATGCTGGCCGAGCAGTTGATGCGGATACCAGACCTTCAGATGATACAGGCGAACACCGACGGTTTGACGGTCAGGATACCGCGCACGGTTCATGAGCATGTGACGGCGGTCTGCAAGTGGTGGGAGGGCTTTACACATCTGGAGTTGGAAGAGGCGATTTATGACCACATGCACATCAGGGATTGCAACGCCTACATTGGTAGGTATTCCAACGGCAAGATCAAGCGCAAGGGGCCGTACCGCAGTGTGTTCAACCCGCCGAACATCAACAAAGGATTAGGCGACCTCGAATGGCACCAGGACCACAGCGCCTTGGTCATACCGATGGCAGTCGAGTCGGCGCTGATCAACGGCGAATCGGTAGCTGACTTCATTCACAATCACGACAACCTGTTCGACTTCATGCTCCGTACCAAGATACCTCGTAGCAGCCGACTGGTACTGCATACTGAGCAGGGTGACGCACCGTTGCAAAATGTCTGTCGTTACTACGTGTCGAAGACAGGTGGTTCGCTGGTCAAGATCATGCCACCGCTGGCCCGCAAGCCTGATGCCGAGAGGCGCATCGGTATTTGTGTGGGGTGGCGCGTCAGCGAGGCTAACGACATCACTCAGGCGGTCGGCTCGGATATTGACTTCGATTACTATATACAAGAAGCTGAAAAGTTGTTAAAACCATTGCAGGAGGTGGTGAGATGACACATGATTGGCAGAACTGGTTGATTGTGTTTGTGATAGTAGTTGCTGTATGGGCGTTCTGCACGAAGTAGTACCCAACTCAGGTTGGTAAAATATAACGGAGGTATGCAGACATGGAAATCAAGGTGGGTAAATCGTACACAGGCAGGTCGGGTGCTGTAAAGAAAGTAGCGGCAGTCGATGACAAGACTGTCAGTTATACCATCACCGAGCAGGGTGCCGGCAAAGGCAATCACCTGCCCGTAGGAACAACCGGTGTTCAGACGGTCAGTTCGTTCAAAGCATGGGTTGTTAAAGCGGTGTAGCAATGGGGTAGTACTCGACAACAAAAAGCCCCACCGGCAGGTAGTCGGTGGGGCTTTTCTTCTTCATGTCTCACAACTACTCGGATGTCAGAATTTATATCCTAACGCAATGAATGTTGTATTGGCTGTAACAGCCTTTCCGATGTTCTCACCGGATTGCCATAGCCTCGTTCCGATACCCACCCCGAAGCCTCCTATGCTTGCTGTTTGGTAGAGGTTCAGATAAACCATTGCGTTGATTGCCGTGGTCGTCACACCGTTGACCAGTTGACTCGATGGCCCGGCGTAGATGCCAACCGAGTTCATGTTCTTGCTCGGGTCGGTAAAGGTGTAGGCAGCTCCAACGTTCACACCTGCCGCCAGCAAAGAGTAGTTGCCGTTCAGGTAGAACGCCCCCACACTACCGACAACGGACGGACCCCAGCCTGGCACCGAGGTGGTAACGGTTGATGTGGTTGGTGTGGTGTCGGCCAGCGCGGTGCCGACCAGACAGAGTGATATGCAGACGAGTAGCAGTAGACTTTTCATTGTGTTGCCTCCTTGGATTTGGCGATGATCGCCTTCAACTCTTGAACTTTTGCTGCAATCTGATCGGGTGTCAGCGGGTCGGGGTCCGGCAGCGTGGTTGATTTGAACGTCACACCGTCTTTAAAACCTTGCACGATGGTGAGCACCACGCCGGTCAGTGCTGCAAACAAAAACGACAAAGGTTGCGGCATCGTGTATCCTGGTATCGCTGTCAACGCCAGAAGGACAAGCCACACCAGTACCGCAAGGGCAAAAACGTACAGGTTGACCGCTATTTTGATTTCGTTCACACTACACCCCCTTTACTAATTCTGAAACCGCATGCCAAGCATTCTGTTCCGCAGGCGAAAGCTCGTGCCATTCAGGTAAAACCTTACTGCCTTGTTTCGCGACAACAGATCGGTACGTTGAATATGCGTTTTGAGCATCAGTGATTGACTGTTCGAGCTTGTCCACATTACACCTCCTTTGTTTGTGCGCGGAGAGTTTGCCATTTTATCAGATACTTGTCAAGCCACCGTTGCGTATCTCCGGGGTCCATCAGGCAGGCCACCATGTTCTGAAAGAGGCCGATAACCTGACACGCGGTGCAGACAACCTGCGAACAGAAATACTGCTCAGGATTTTGCCGTACAATCGGCTGGAGAAGAAAATTGAAACAGATACCCTCTTTGTTATAAGTCGGTACTTCCCCATAAATAATGGCTTGATTCTTGATCATTTGCGCCGCACGATAGACCAGACGCTCGTCCTCTTCGGATACCCCTAAATCGGTGACAAACCAGTCGTTGGGATTTTGAGACACGAGCTTGTCAAATGTGGCAAATCTCGGGCCGGTGTCCATGGTTGAAGAAAAAAATGGCTCCGGCACGTCGATGTCGAATTTCAATTCTGTATGGGCCTCACCGCTGAACGTCCCCGCCTTGATGGCGACAGCCCATGCC
>VFSW01003518.1_pt1 | contig 23475 bp, 29 predicted proteins | sample 5358111 | NCBI WGS metagenome assembly VFSW01 (sample SAMN11554181, study PRJNA540505) | mine drainage metagenome | isolation source: sediment from site ElyBrook_90M | place: USA: Ely Copper Mine, Vershire, VT | collected 2017
GGCGCGCAGGTCCAGACCGGCTGCGCCGGCGGTTGCATAGTGCGGCAGATTGCCCCTGAGACGCGGGTCGAGGATTTTGACATCGAGTTTGTGCATGTTTTATATCTTGATTTAAACACCAGGGATACGAAGGAAACGAAACGCCGGACGCCGTGCCGCCGGCGCCCTGCCCGCTTGCAAGCTTGCTATTTTTTTGGCAACAACTTGGCGATGTGGGCGATGAGCGCGCGCGCGAGATCGATCTTGGGCGCGCGCGCAAGCTCGTGCCTGCCCTCGTCGTCGATCAGAATCAGTTGATTGTCGTCGGCGCCGAACGCGTGCTGGGCGAGATTGGCTGCGAGCAGCGGCACGTTCTTGCGCCGGCGCTTTGCCTCGGCATAGGCTTCCAGGTTCTCCGTCTCTGCGGCGAAGCCGACGCAGAACGGCGCTTTCCTGCGCGCCGCGACGGTGCCCAGGATATCGGGGTTGGGCCGCAGTTCCAGCGTCATTCCGCCCGTGCCCTTTTTCAGCTTGTGCCGCTTCGCGTCCTTGGGCCGGTAATCGGCGACCGCGGCGACGCCGATGAACACGTCCGCCCGCGCTACGCGCGCCATTACCGCGTCATACATTTCCTGCGCACTGGAAACGTCTACGCGCTCCAAACCCCGCGGCGCAGACAGCGCGGTGGGGCCGCTCACCAGCGTGACCGCAGCGCCCGCGTCGCGCGCCGCGCGCGCCACCGCATAACCCATTTTTCCGGAACTGGTATTGGCAATCCCGCGCACAGTGTCTATAGGCTCGAAAGTCGGCCCGGCCGTTATCAGCACGCGCTTGCCCGCCAGCAGCCTGGGCTGAAAAAATGCCACGATGTCCTCGAATATCTCTTCCGCCTCGAGCATGCGCCCCATGCCGACTTCGCCGCAGGCCTGGTCGCCGCTCGCGGGTCCGAGGATGGCAACGCCGTCCGCACTTAACTGCTTCATGTTGCGCTGGGTTGCCAGATTGGCCCACATCTGCCGATTCATCGCCGGCGCCACCAGCAGCGGGCACTCGCGCGCCAGGCATAGCGTCGACAGCAGGTCGTCGCACAACCCCTGCGCAAGCTTGGCGAGGAAATCCGCGCTGGCCGGAGCGACGACGATGGCATCGCATCCGCGCGAAAGCTCGATGTGCGCCATGTTATTGGGCACGCTCGCGTCCCACAGATCGGTGTGGACCGGATTCCCGGACAGCGCCTGCATGGTGACCGGCGTAATGAAGCGGCAGGCCGCCGCCGTCATCACCACCGGCACTTCCGCGCCCGCCTGGATGAGCAATCGGGTCAGTTCGGCCGCCTTGTAGGCGGCAATCCCGCCGCTCAAGCCGAGCAGAATGCGCTTGCCCTTGATATCGGTCATCGAAATCAGCAACTACGCGTTAATTGTGAAATTGGATTTTACGCCAATTGACAGGGGGAAACATGGCGATCACCGACTGGCCGGCGCTGGAGCGGCCGCGGGAAAAGCTGCTGCAACTGGGCGCGGAGAGCTTGTCCGACGCGGAATTGCTCGCCATTTTTCTGCGCACCGGCGTGCGCGGCAAAAGCGCCGTTGACCTGGCGCGCGACTTGCTCGTCCGCTGTGGCAGCCTGGGCGGCTTGTTCGCGGTCAAGCGCATCGAACTGCACGGCCTGCCGGGCCTGGGCGACGCCAAGTTTTCCCAACTGCAGGCGGTGCTGGAACTGGCGCGTCGTGCGCTCGCGGAAACGCTGCGCGCGGGCGACGCGCTCGGTTCGCCCGCGGCCGTGCGCGACTTTCTGCGGCTCACGCTGGCGAACCGCGAGCGCGAGGTATTTCTCGCGGTGATGCTGGACGCGCAGAACCGGGTGCTCGCGTGTGAGGAATTGTTCCGCGGTACGCTGACCCAAACCAGCGTCTATCCGCGCGAAGTGGTCAAATACGCACTGGAGCACAATGCGGCCGCGGTGATTTTCGCGCACAACCATCCGTCCGGCGTGGCGGAGCCGAGCAATGCCGATCAGGTGCTGACGCAGTCGCTAAAACAGGCCCTGGCTCTGGTGGACATCAAGGTTTTGGATCATTTCATCGTCGCGGGCAATTCGGCGCTGTCATTCGCCGAGCGCGGCTTGATCTGAATCGGGCTCGCATCGCAACCGCCGGGATTGCGCAGGCGCGTTTCAATCGACCATGATCGCAGACTCTCTCGTCGCAAATCCTGAATCGCTCGAGAAACAGTGATTTGACGTCTGCTGTACGCTCCCGCGCCTGCGCCCTCCGCTGAATTTATGCTTGGAATTCCGCGGGAGACTAGCGTATAATTCGCCTCTTTCCGAATTCGGAGTATCGCCATGGCACGCGTCTGCCAAGTAACCGGTAAGAAGCCCATGTCCGGGCACAACGTGTCGCACGCCAACAACCGGACCAATCGCCGCTTCCTGCCCAATCTGCACTATCGCCGTTTCTGGGTCGAGAGCGAGAACCGCTGGGTCAGCCTGCGCGTGTCCGCCAACGGGCTGCGCACCATCGACAAGAAGGGCATAGACGCCGTTCTGAAAGAACTGCGTGCCAAGGGAGAAATTTAGTCATGCGCGAGAAAATCAAACTGGAATCGAGCGCCGGCACCGGCCACTTCTATACCACCACCAAAAACAAGCGCACCATGCCGGACAAGATGGAAATCGTCAAATTCGATCCCAAAGTGCGCAGGCACGTGGTCTACAAAGAAACCAAGCTGAAGTAAGCGTACCGGGATTCACGTGAACAGGGCCGCTAATGCGGCCTTTTCATTTTATGCGTAGCAGCGCAGCCGCATTGAGAACTCCTCCAATTGCCGAATACCGCTCGCTTCGGCGCGGCCGCACCACTCCTGCAACTGCTTGAGCAACTGCTCGCGCGAGGCGTTGGAGCGATCCCATAGCGCCGCCAACTCCCTGCGCATCGCGTAGACCGTCGACAGTCTCTCGCTCCTGGCCAGCGCCTCGGCCAGCTTGGCGCGCTCATCGCCGCGCATCTGCCTCTCGTCGCGATTGAGCCAACGCTTCAGCCCTTTCAACGATTGCACGTCCTGCGGCGCAAAGCGGCGCAGCGCGCGCAATTCCTCGGCATAGGTTTTCCTGAGCGATTTGGCGTATTTCGCCAGCACGTCGTAGCGGCAGGCGATGACGGCCTGCAACGTATCGAAATCGGCGACCGGTTTGGCCTGGGTGAAGCGCGGTCTGGGCGCCAGCTTCTTGACCTCGGCCAGCCGCAACATCTCCAAAATGCGGATATATACCCAGCCGATATCCAGCTCGTACCATCTGTTGGAGAGCCTGGCCGACGAGGCGTAGGCATGGTGATTGTTGTGCAGCTCCTCGCCGCCGACCAGGATACCCCAGGGAAAGATATTGGTGCTGGCGTCGGCGGTGGACCAGTTGCGGTAGCCCCAGTAGTGGCCAATGCCGTTGATCACGCCCGCGGCCCAGAACGGAATCCACGCAATCTGCACCGCCAGAATCAGCAGGCCAGGTACGACGCCGAACAGGGCGATATTGATCAGCCCCATGAGCACCAATCCGATCTTGGCGCGGCTGCTATAGACATTGCGCTCCAGCCAGTCGTCCGGCGTGCCATGGCCGTATCGCTCCAGGGTTTGCCGGTTATGCGCTTCCTTGATGTAGAGAAACACCCCGCCCCAGAGCACGCGTTGGATGCCGTAAATCCGCGGGCTGTGCGGATCGTCCGGGGTTTCGCACTTGGCGTGGTGCTTGCGGTGAATGGCAGCCCACTCCTTGGTTACCATGCCCGTGGTCAGGCACAGCCAGAGACGGAAGAAATGGCTCGCCAGCGGGTGCAGATCGAGCGCGCGGTGGGCTTGGTGGCGATGCAGGAATATGGTTACGGCGGCAATGCTGACATGGGTCAGAACCAGGGTCACAACGACCAGTCCCCACCAGGGCAAATCGAACAGCCCGGAAAAAAGCATCAAATCTCCATACAATTCATAAAGTGGGTCGAGATTCTACGTGAATCTCAGCATACCGCAATGGCCGATTGCGCGATGCTCCCGTCCCGGGGCTGCGCCGCTCCGAATCAGCCCGGGGCGCCGTCCGCGCCGGGCAGAATGCGGACTTCCCGCTGCGGATACGGGATCTCGATGCCGGCATCCTGGAAAGCGCGCCAGATGTCGAGGTACAGTTCGGAGCGAATGCCGAGCGTACCGTTCTCCGGATCGCCGATCCACACTCCCAGCTCGAGGTCGATGCCGCTGTCGGCGAAGCGCAGCAGGAACGCCTTCGGCGGCGGGTCGGCGAGCACGCGCACGTGCTTGCGCGCGGCGTCCTCCATCAATTGCATGGCCCGCTGCAGATCGCTCCGATACGCGATCTGCAGCGCGAGCGCGAATCGAATCTGGCGGTTGGAGTAGGAGTGATTGAGAACCGTCGTCGCAATCAGGAGTTCGTTGGGAATGATGGCCTCGCGCCCATCGGCCGCGCGCACCACCACGTAGCGCGTAGTGATGGTTTTCACCTCGCCGTAGAAATTATCCACGGTGATCAAGTCGCCGATGCGGATCGAGCGGTCGAGCAGGATGATGAACCCGCTGACGTAATTGCTGGCGATTTTCTGCAGACCGAAACCCAGGCCCACGCCGATGGCGCCGCCGAATACCGACAATACGGTGAGGTTGATGCCGACCAGCGGTAACACGACGAGCACCGCGAGCAGCACCAGTAGCGCCCTGGCCAGCCGCGAGAACACCACGCGCAGGCTGGAGTGCAGCGATTCGGCACGCATCAGCCGCGCCTCGATGATGCCGCTTAGCCACATCGCTGCGAGCAGCGTGATCACCACCCAGAACAGTCCCTGCAGCACCAGCCAAAGCGTGAGCTTCTGCGTGCCCAGATGGAAGGTGATGTCGTCGAGGACATCGATCACGTCCGGCAGCAAGCCGGAAACGTGCAGCACCAGTCCGCCCCATACCAGGACCGCGATGGCCCGCTCGAACGAGCGCACGATGCTGCCGCGGGCAAACACATGGCGCAGCAAATAAAAGAAAAACCGCACCAGCAAAAGCGATATCAGCAACGGCACGAACAGCCGCAACAGATCAACCGAGATCCAGTGCTTGAGCAATTCGATGGAGAGCGTCAGCGGAATCAATGCAACTACCGGAAACAGGATGCGGCGCAAGCCACCGACGCCGAATTTCCAGATGCCGTCGGCCTCGACGCGGGCGAGGCGCAGCGCCCGGCCCGCGGCCCAGGCCAGCACGAAGCACGACAGCAGGACCGCAATCTGCCATACGACGCGCGGATCGTGCAGATCGAACCAGGCATTCTCCAACAGGTTACTGAAAGGATGTTTCATTGCTCGGCGTAGGGCAAAGCGTCGGCGAAGTGCCGCCTCCAGTTGGCGGCGTAGGCATTCGCGACATCAGGGTTGTGGCGCAGGATCAGCACGTTCTCGGCATTCTTGTGTTGTGCGGCGTAAGTCCAATTGTAACTGCCGGTGATGACCGCAGCATCCGCCGAGCCGGCGTCCATGACCATTATCTTGTTATGCGCGCTTTGGTAGCGCACCTCCAGCATCACCGGAATGCCCGCCCGGACCAGCTCGGGTATGCGGCTGGCCTCGCCGCTGAAAGTCTGTTCGCGGTCCGCCATGACTTGCACCTCCACGCCGCGCCTTTTGGCTGCGATCAGCGCATTCGCCAGCGCGCGGCTGGTGAAGCTGAAGGCCTGCACTAGAATTTGATGTTTTGCCTGGCGGATGCAGGCGACGATCATCGCCTCGGCATTGTCCCAGGGCGTGAACGCCACCTGCACCGTGCCCTGTGCTGGAACTTCCGGCGGCATTTGCTGCGAGACGGGGGCGCGGGACTCGAGTTCCGGAATCTGCGCCCCAGCGCGGCAGGCGAGCGGCAACGCGAGCGCGACCACGAGCAGCGTTCGTTTCATGTTTTCTTCTTCTCCAGCAAGGCGGCGAAAAAGCCGTCGGTGCCATGCACATGCGGCGCAAGGCGCAGGTATGCGCCGGTATCCAGGGCTATGCGCTGCTGCGCCAGCGCGGCGTTGGCCGGCCGCAGTTCGAACTGCGCGTGCGCGGCAAGAAAGGCCGCCGCCACCTCCGCGTTCTCTTCATCGAGCAGGCTGCAGGTCGCATACAGCAGCAGACCGCCCGGCTTCACCAGCCTGGCTGCGGCGGCCAGAATCACATCCTGCTTCGCCCGATATCCGGCCAGCGCCGCTTCGCTCTGGCGCCACTTGAGATCCGGGTTGCGCCGCAGCGTCCCCAGGCCGGTGCAGGGCGCGTCCACCAGCACGCGGTCGAGCTTGCCCGCAAGACGCTTCAGGCGCGCATCGTTTTCGTTCGCGATCCATTGCGGATGCACATTGGAAAGACCCGAGCGCGCCAGGCGCGGCTTCAGGCCCGCGAGGCGTTTTTCCGATATGTCGAAGGCGTACAGCCTGCCGCTCCCGCGCATCATGGCTCCCAGCGCCAGAGTCTTGCCGCCGGCGCCGGCGCAGAAATCCGCCACCATCTCGCCGCGGCGCGGCGCCAGCAGTTGGCACAGGATCTGGCTGCCCTCGTCCTGGATTTCGATCGCCCCCTCCAGAAACAGCGCATGCCGGTTGATCTGCGGCTTGCCCTCCAGGCGTATTCCCACCGGCGAATAAGGCGTTGCGCGCGCGGCGATGCCGTCGGCCGCCAGGCGCGCGAGCACCGCCCCGCGCTCGGCCTTCTGCAGGTTGACGCGCAGGTCGAGCGGCGCGCTGTGCTGCAGGCTGTGGGCGAGCGCCAACAACTCCTCGTCGCCGTATTGGCGCTGCAGCCTGGCGAGCAGCCAGTCTGGAAAATCGCAGCGCAGCGCAAGCGAGTTGTCCTCCGCTTGCGCTTTCAGTTCGGCCAGCCATTCGCGCTCCCTCGGTTTGATTGCCGTGTCGAGCTCGCGCAGGCTCAGACCGCGCAGCCTGGTGAGCGCGGCCAGCACCAGGCGGCGCGGATCCCGGCCCGCACTCAGGGTTTCGAGCAGGCGCAGACGGCGCAGCACGGCGAACACGGTCTCGGCGACGAAGGCTCTGTCCTGTTGGCCGAGGATCGGATGCGCGCGCAAATAGCGCGACACGACGGCATCCGCCGGATACCTGAATTCCAGCACGGCGGCGAGCGCAGTCGCAGTGTGCTCAAGCAGGGGCCGGGGCAAGGGCATGGTCTAGTGCGGGTGCGAGGCGCGTCAGTCGACGATGCGCGTCAGCACCTGATCGATGCGCGCGCCGTCCTTTTCAATGACCAGGACGCGTACCGGCAGGTAATCGCGATCGCGCGCGAACCAGAGCTCCGTGCCTCTGTCATCCTTGTTCTCGCGCTGCTTTACCAGGTGCACGGCGTCGAACTCGCCTGCCGGGGTTTTCACCATTTCGGGTGCGGCGACGGTATATTCAAATTGCGTCAGGCCCCTGCCGTCGGTCAGGGTCACTTTGATCTGCCTGCCCGGCTTGAGATCCGGCGCAGACTGGAAGGCGAAGTTGTAGAGAAAGCTCAGCCGGTCCTGCAGCGCGGGCACCATGGCCGTGGTCTCGTTCTTGCCGTCATGCTCCAGCGTCAGCGTTTTCCTGGCCCAATCGAATTTGGCCACGGAAACCGGCTTGTCGCCGCGCTGGTCGCGGTATTCGAGCGGGCGCAGGCCCGCACGGGTGATGTCGCCGCGGCACGAGCGCTTGGCCACGCCGTGATAGAGCAGCGCGCCTATACCTACGCCGCGGCCTTCGGAACTCAGCGAAAAACTCTTGCCGTCGTGCTCGAGCACCTCGGTCAACTCCGCCGCGACAATGCCGTTGTAGCTGAGGTCGTAAGTCAGGCTGACCTTGTTTGGCGGCTGCGCAGCGCAAGCGCCGGCGAAGACACAGACAGCTATAAAGGCGATCGATCTGATCACGGCGCGTACAACTGTTGCGGATGATCCCCCTTAACGCGCACCAGCCCGTTTTCGACGACCAGATTTCCTTCGAGGAACCAGCGCGCGGCCCGCGGATAGATGCGATGCTCCTGTGCCAGCACGCGCGCGGCGAGCTGCGCTTCATCGTCGTCAGGCAGCACCGGCACCGCGGCCTGGATCACTATCGGTCCATGGTCGAGTTCGGCCGTGACGAAGTGGACGGTACAGCCATGCAGCTTCACACCTGCGGCGAGCGCCCTGGCATGGGTGTCCAGGCCCGAAAATGCGGGCAGCAGCGAGGGATGGATGTTGAGCATGCGGCCTTGGTAGCGCAGAACGAAGCTGTCGGTGAGTATGCGCATGAAGCCGGCCAGCGCCACCAGATCGGGGCGAAAACCATCGATCGCCTGCGCCAGCGCTGCATCGAAAGCTTCACGCGTGGCGTAATCGCGGTGCGCGACGACGGCGGTAGCAATGCCGCGACCCACGGCGTAGGCAAGCCCGGCCGCATCCGCGCGGTTGCTGATTACCGCCGCCACTGGCAGACCGGCTTCGACCAGGGCCTGCATATTGCTGCCGCGGCCAGAAATCAGGATAACCATGCCTTTCATACCGGCATTCTAAAGCCAAAAGGGTGTTCGTCCCGCAGTAACGCCAGCGCGCGCCTCACGCCTGGCGCGGAATCGTACCCGCAGCCCCCCGCGGAAAATCGGCCAGCGGCCCGAAGCTGTCCGCCTCGAACAGTTCGCGCAATTGCTCGGCCGCCTGTTTCGCGCTTTGGATCAGCTGCGCCTCGTCGTGCTTCATCGCATATTGCGCCTCGAGTTGAGCCTCGTCGTGCTGGCGGAACAACGCGATCGCGTGCTCGGTCGCGGCGGCGCCGATACCAAGTCGCAGCAGCGCCTGGTGCGCGACATCCAGGCTCGCCGGAAAAGTTTCGCGATGTATCGCCTTGATGCCGAGATCGCGCAGCCGGAAATAATGCACGCGATTGCGCGCGCGCGCGAGGATCGGCAGATTGGGAAAATGCTTGCGCACCACTGCGGCGGTCTTGACCGAAGCTTCGACGTCGTCGATGGCCAGGACGAACAGCTTGGCTTCGCCAGCTTTAGCGGCATGCAGCAGCTCAAGCCGCGAAGCATCGCCGTAATAGACTTTGTTGCTGCCGAAGCGGCGCACGAAATCGACCTGCTGGTAGCTCGCCTCCAGCGCCGTGAACGGCAGGCCGCACATACGCAGCACGCGCGATACGATCTGGCCGAAGCGGCCGTAGCCGGCGATGATCACCGGGTTGCCCGGCCCGTCTATGCTGTCGTACTCCGCCGGCGCGCGCCGCGCCGTCCAGTGCTGGAGCGCGCGCTCATGCAGCGCGAAAAACGGCGGCGCGAGCAGCATCGACAGGGTCACCACCATCACCAGCAACTGCGCGGTGGCCGCGGCGAACACGCCCAGGCCCGCGGCCGCGGCAAACAGCACGAACGCAAACTCGCCGCCCTGGGCGAGCGCCGCAGCCAGTCGCTGCGCCGTTTCGTTGGGCGAGCCGCCGGCGCGCGCGATGGCGTACATGAGGGCGAACTTGACCGCCATCAGACTCAGCGCCAGTCCGAACACCGCGATGGGCCGCTGCCATGCCAGATCGAGATTGGCGCTCATGCCCACGGCGATGAAAAACAAACCCAGCAGCAGCCCTTTGAACGGCTCGATGTCCGCCTCGAGTTCGTGGCGAAACTCCGAATCGGCAAGCAGCACCCCGGCCAGGAAAGCGCCGAGCGACATCGACAAGCCGATTTTCTCCATGATCAGCGCGGCGCCGATGACCAGCAGCAAAGCGGCCGCGGTGAACACCTCGCGCCCGCCGTAGCGCGCGGCCCGCTTGAGCAAGGGGCGCACCACCAGCCGGCTGCCCGCGATGACCGCGGCGATCACCGCCACACCCTTGAGCGCGGCCATCCAGTTGCCGCCCGCATGCGCTCCATTCGACGCCAGCAGCGGCAACAGCGCCAGCATCGGGATCACCGACAGGTCCTGGAACAACAGGATGGCGAAAGCGTTGCGGCCGTGGCGCTCGCCCAGCTGGCCGCGCTCGGCGAGCGAGGCAATCACCAGCGCCGTCGAGGACATGGCCAGGCCGAAGCCGACCACCAGCGCCTCGCGCCAATCCAGACCGAACGGCAGGCAGGCCGCGAGCAGCACCAGCGTGGTCACCGCCACCTGCGCCCCGCCCAGACCGAACACCGGCCGGCGCAGCACCCACAGCCGGCTCGGCTGCAGCTCGAGGCCGATCAAAAACAACAGCAGCACGACGCCAAATTCGGCGAAGTTCAATGTCGCCTGCACTTGGCCGACCAGGCCCAGGCCCCAGGGACCGATGGCCATGCCGGAGGCAAGGTAGCCCAGCACCGCACCCAGCTTAAGCCGCCGGAACAGCGGCACCAGGAGCACTGCGGCCAGCAGGAAGATTGCAGCCTGTTCGAGCAGATCCATGGCGATACCTCAAGTGATCGGCAAGACGGACAGCCCGACGCCGGGCCGCTCGTTGCAGAGCCGATTCTATTGAATAACGCCGGGACAGGTGAGAATTACGGAGCGCAGAACTGCTCTTGGGCAGCGAGGCTGGCGCTCATGCTCCAGCCCTCGTCTGTGTTGGCTCTAGCGCAGCGTCTTCAGCGCCGCGGCGACGCGGGCGACGCGCTTGCCCTGGAAGCGCGCCACCTCGAGGTCATCCGCGCCCGGCGGCGCGCTGTTGGTGCCCGAAACCGAGGAGGCGCCATAGGGCGTGCCCGCCTTGAACAGCGCCGGATCGGCATAGCCGGTCGGCACCAGGATCAGGCCGAGGTGCGCCATAGGCGCATACAGCGCGGTGATGGTCATCTCGTTGCCGCCATGCAGGGTTGAAGTGGACGCGAACGCCGAGCCGGCCTTGCCGATCAGCTTGCCCTGAAACCACAGTCCGCCCAGGCCGTCGATGTAGGCCTTGAGTTCCGCCGTCATACTGCCGAAGCGGGTCGGCGTGCCGAACACGATACCATCGGCCCACTCGGCGTCGGCCTCGGTCGGCGCCTCGTACAGCGCATTCATGCGCCTGGCGCCTTCGAGCCAGCCCGGCGCTTTTTTCATCACTTCTTCACCGACGAATTCGCGCGCGCGGCGCAGGCGCACTTCGGCGCCTTCGGCTTTTGCACCTTCGGCGACAGCCTTGGCCAGCGCTTCGGTCACGCCGCCACGGGAATAAAACGCGATCAAGATTTTGCTTGTCATCATGGTTCTCCTGGTTATGCGCGGTTATGCGCTTTTCTTTGCATCTAGACTGAACCCGCCGGGGCCGAATGCGAACAGTCCCAGCATCCCGCCCATGATCGACACGTTCTTGAGCAGATTGATCATTTGCTGTTGCGCTTCGGCCGGCGCGAGGCCGGCGGGATTGTGGAATACCAGCGTGACGGGAATGATGAACAGGAATATCACCGCGGCGGCCCAGCGCGCGTTCCAGCCCAAGGCGATGAGCAAACCGCCGCCCAGTTCGACCAGGATGGTGAGCGGCAGCAACACCGCGACCATGGGCAGCCCCTTGCTTGCCATGTAGCCGGCGGTGCCGGCGTAGCCGGTGATTTTTCCGTAGCCCGAGATAATGAAAATCAGCGCCAGCAGGATGCGGCCGACCAGGGCCGCGGTGTTTTGTACGTTGGTGTTCATGTGTTGTTTCCTTTCGCCATCGTTGTTCAGGCCAAATCGAACAGGATCACTTCAGCCTGTTCCCCTTTTTCCAACACGATCTCGGCCACGCCGCTTGCCTTGAGCGCATCGCCCGCCTGCAGCGGCTGGCCGTTCACCGTCAGCTTGCCGCGCGCCACATGCACATACGCTTTGCGCGCGGGCGCCAGTGTGTGGCGGATGCGCTCGGCACCGTCGAGCAGCGCTGCGTACACGCTCGCATCCTGATGAATAAGCACTGAACCTTCGCGCGCGTCGCCGGAGGCGATCAGGCGCAAGCGGCCGCGCTTGGATGCGGCATCGAAATGCTTCTGCTCGTAGCTCGGCCGGATGCCGGTCACATTGGGTTCGATCCAGATCTGCAGGAAGTGCGTCACGCCGTCCTTGGAATGGTTGTACTCCGAATGCAGCACGCCCTTGCCCGCGCTCATGCGCTGGACGTCTCCGGGAACGATGCTCGAGCCGTTGCCCATGTTGTCTTCGTGCGCCAGCGCGCCTTCGAGTACGTAGCTGATGATTTCCATATCGCGGTGGCCGTGGGTGCCGAAACCGCTGCCCGGAAGCACGCGGTCCTCGTTGATCACGCGCAGGCTGCCGAATCCCATGTGCTCGGGGTCGTGATAACCGGCGAAGGAAAACGTGTGGAAGGACTTCAGCCAGCCGTGGTCGGCATAGCCGCGCTCCTTGCTCTTGCGAACTTGTAGCATGCCAATCTCCTGTCGATTAATTCTGATACTTTGAATTAGTAATGCAGATGATAGGATTGCTCTAATTGAAATAAAAGCGGATAATTTTCACATAATCATTCAATTTAATTGAATATAAATCCAGAAGATGAAACTGAGCCTGGACGCGCTGCAGGTGATGGACGCGATCGAGCGCTTGGGCAGTTTTGCCGCGGCGGCGTCCGAGTTGCACCGCGTGCCCTCCGCCCTCACCTATACGGTGCAGAAGCTGGAGCAGGATCTGGACATCGCCCTGTTCGATCGCAGCGGCCACCGCGCCCGGCTGACGCCCGCAGGACAGGAATTGATGCAGGAAGGCCGTGCTTTGCTGCGTGCCGCCGGCGAACTCGAATGCCGCGTAAAGCGCATCGCCACCGGCTGGGAAACGGAGCTGCGCATCGCGCTCGACATTATGATTCCTGCTCTTCAGTTGTTCCCGCTGATTGCGGAGTTCTACGCCGAACAATCGGGTACCCGCATACGCCTCGCGCACGAGGTGCTCGCCGGCACCTGGGACGCGCTGGTGTCGGGGCGGGCGGAATTGGCCCTGGGCGTATCGGGTGAAGTGCCGGCTGGAGGCGGCTATGCCATCCGCATGCTCGGCTACAAGGATTTTGTGTTCGCCGTCGCGCCTAGCCATCCCCTGGCTGCGCTGCCCGAACCGCTCAAGCACGAACAGATTCTCGCCCACCGCGCCGTCGCCATCGGCGACAGTTCGCGCAACCTGCCGCCTCGCTCGATTGGACTGTTGACCGGTCAGGACGTGCTCGCCGTCCCCGACCTGCAGTCCAAGGTGGCGGCGCAAGCCGCGGGTCTGGGCTGCGGCTATCTGCCCACGCATGCCGCCGCGCCGCTGATCAAGGCCAAGCGCCTGGTGGTCAAAGCGGTGGAGGAAGTCACCCCCGTGGGCAATCTCTACTACGCCTGGCGCTCGCAGGAGAAAGGCAAGGCGCTGCGCTGGTTTCTCAAGCGCCTGGAACAGCAGGAAGTGCGCGCTTCGCTGCTGCGCTATTGAGCGCCGCGGCTAGGGCTTCGCCTGCGCCAGCCGCGCGCGGATGGATTCGATGCGCTCGCGGTTGACGCCGAAATCGCTTCTCCCCAAACGCGATGCCGAACGCACCTGGATCACGCCGGCTTTCTCGTCCAGGTAAAATTCGGTGTCGTCGACATAGCCCATCAGCTTGCTGGTGAATTCGACGTAAAGATAGTTGGGCTCTGCGGTCACCACCTTGGCGCGCGGCATGCCATCGATGACCTTGCGCAAGGCCGCCCAGGCCTTGCGCGCGTCGCCGCTATAGCGCAGGGGCTCGATGTAATGCGCCGCATCGGCGCGCTTGTCGGTTTGGCTGTTGACGTTATTGGGCGTGGGCTTGGGCGGCGCCAGGCGCCCGTCGCGTACACCCAGGTTGTCCGGCCGTGTGCCGCTGAATAATCCCATGGGTGCTCCGATCGCGATGGTCAGCGCAATGAGCGCAACAATTACGGCTGCGACGCGCAGCAGTTTCTTCAAAGCAAAATCGACTAGGCTTCGGCGCCGCGCTCGGCGATCTCGCGGTGCACGGCAGCCATGTCGATGCCCTTGGCCTGGGTGATCACCTGCTCCAGCGCCGGCGCCGGCAGCGAGCCCGCTTCGGCGTAGAGGATCACGTTTTCGCGAAATACCATCAGCGTCGGAATGGAGCGGATGTTGAACGCGCCCGCGACTTCCTGCTCCTCCTCGGTGTTGACCTTGGCAAATACCACGTCGGCGTGCTGTTCGGACGCCTGCTCGAACGTCGGTGCAAAGGCGCGGCAGGGCGCGCACCAGGGGGCCCAGAAATCGACGATCACCACGTCGTTGCCGGTTACCACCTGCTCGAAATTTTCCTTGGTGAGATCTACGGTTGCCATGCGTTTCTCCGGATAGATGGTGAAATTATATCAGGACGGCGCAGGCGACCGCGCGCGCCTAAACGTGTTTATCGGCCAGCTGCGCCAGAAACGTCGCGATCGCGCCCCAGTATTCAGGCTCGCCGGCAAGGCTGTCGTGGTCGGCCGGACCTGTTTCGCGCCACTGTTTGGTCCCGCCCCAGGCCGCGTACAGGCGCTCGGAATGCGGCCGCGGAATGACGCGGTCGTCGCTCGCGACCAGGCACAAGAGCGGCGCCTTGATGCCCGGCGCACGCGACATCGAATCGAAGCGATGCTTGAGCATCAGGCCGATCGGCAAATACGGATAGATGCCCCTGGCCACGCTCTCGATGCTGTCGTAAGGCGATACCAGGATCACTCCCGCCACCGGCCGCTGCGCCGCGAGATAGACGGCAACGCCGCTGCCCAGGCTGCGACCCATCAGCGCAACGCGGCCGCCGCGCGCGCGGCTGGCGGCATAGTCGTAAATGTGCACGGCATCGGCGAAAAACCCGGCCTCGCCCGGCTTGCCTTCGCTCCCGCCGTAACCGCGGTAATTGACGAGCAGCAGCGACCAGCCGGCATATCGACCTCCGGTCGAAGCGAGCCAGGACACTTCCTCGGCGTTGCCGCCGAAATAGATCAGGATAGGCGCAGGCGTTTGTGTTTGTGCCGCCTGCACCAGCCAGCCGCGCAGCGTTACCTGGTCCGCCGTGACCAGGCTCACATCCTCGATCGCCGCGCCAGTATTGGCTTTCAGAGGATCCTCGGTGAGCGGCTGCGGAAAGAAGATCAGGCGCTCCTGGAATAAATAGATCAGCACCGGGAAACCCAAAGCGACGCAGCCGGCGAGTTTGAGCCAGTCGAGCAGTCTGGTTTTGAGTTGGGTGTTCACGTCACGCTATTGCACAGCGTAGATACAATATATCTCGTGCTCACGGGCTCACACTTGCGTGAGCACGCTTAGAAATTTATCGGCGACAATAATCGGACATGAGAACTCGCCGGCGAGCGCCAGCAAATCACGGTCGCCGGTCACCAGAAAATCGGCCTTGCCGGCGACGGCGAGCTGCAGGAACGGCACGTCGAAAGGATCGCGGCATGGCGGGGTCCTGGGCGGACGAGCCGGCATGGGTACGATGCTGCAGTACGGCAGATAGTCGGCGAGCAGTTCTTGTTGCGCCTCGGCGGAAAGCCGAAACTTCGGATAGGCCAGCGTGCGCACCAATTCCGCAGCAGTCGCCTGGGACAGCAGCGGCCGGCAGCGGGCACTCTGCCAGGCGTCGCGCAGCGCGCCGAGGCGGCGCTGCGCGAACACCAGCGCGGACAGCGCGATGTTGGTGTCCAGCACCACGCGCGGCGCGCGACTCATTTTCTGGTTTTGCGAGCAGGCTTTCTCGCCCACGCAATGGCGGCGGCGATGTCCTGCTGGTTCAGATCGAGTTCCGCCAGCTTGGCGCGCACCGCGTCGGCGCGCTGGATGCGCACCGGCGTCAGAATAATCTGACCATCCTTGGCCCTGACGTCGAAATACTCCGTCGGCCCGACGGCGCTGGTTACGCTCTTGGGCAGGGTGAGCTGATTCTTGGCGGTCATTTTCGCGAGCATGGTTTACTCCGTTCGAGCATAGTAAGGATTCCTTACTTTATCACTTTTCACCAAGGCGGCTCAAGCAGCCGAAAATCGCGCTTCAGACTTTCCCAATCAATTGTTGCTTACAATCTCCCCATGGAGAAATACCGCGGCCGCTTCGCCCCCTCGCCTACCGGGCCGCTGCACTTCGGCTCGCTGGTCGCGGCGGTGGGCAGCTATCTCGAGGCGAAAAGCCGCGGCGGCGCATGGCTGTTGCGCATGGAAGACCTGGATACGCCGCGCGCGCAGCCCGGCGCGGCGGATGCGATCCTGCGCACGCTCGAAGCCTGCGGCATGGCATGGGACGGCGACATCGTGTACCAGAGCCGGCGCAGCGTAGCCTATCGCGCGGCGCTGGCGCACCTCGAAGCGCAAGGCCTGGTCTATGCCTGCGGCTGTTCCAGGCGCGAAATCGCGGATTCGGGCCTCGGTCCCGACGGCGCGCTGATCTACCCCGGCACCTGCCGCAATGGCCTTGCACCAGGAAAGCAAGCTCGCGCAATTCGTGTATGCGTGGACCACGAGCGGATCGATTTCGAAGACCTCGTTCAGGGAAATCTGAACCAGGATCTCGCCGCCGAAGTCGGCGACTTCGTTCTGCGGCGCGCCGACGGGCTCTATGCCTACCAGCTGGCGGTGGTGGTCGACGACGCCGAACAGAAGATTACCGACGTGGTGCGCGGCGCCGATCTGCTCGATTCGACGCCGCGGCAGATTTACCTGCAGCGCCGGCTCGGCCTGCCCGCGCCGCGCTACCTGCACCTGCCCGCGGCGGTCAATGCCGCCGGGGAAAAACTGTCGAAGCAGACGCTGGCGCCGCCGGTGGACGCGCGCGACCCGGTGCCGGCGCTCGTGCAAGTCATGGATTTTCTCGGCCAGGCACCGCCGGCGCAGCTTGGCCGCGCGTCGCTCGCCGAATTCTGGCATTGGGCGCTCGCTCATTGGGATGCGCAACGCATCCCGCGCCGGCGCAGCCTGCCTGCGCCTTAAACCGGGTCTGGAAATGCGGTGATGCATTCGGAGAAAATGCTACCATCCCACGCCACTTATTTTTTCAACCCGCAGCGGAGTTTTCAAAATGATGAATCGAGACCATCCCGTCTGGCTGATTTCCGGCTGTTCCACCGGCTTCGGTCGCGAACTGGCAAAACTCGTGCTGGCGCGCGGCTGGCGTGCCGTGGTCACCGCGCGCGATCCGGCGAAAGTGGCGGATATCGCTGAAGCTCACGCTGACCGGGCACTCGTACTGCCGCTCGATGTCACCCGGCGCACGCAGATCGACGCCGTCGTCGCCGCCGCGAAGCAGCGTTTCGGGCGTATCGATGCGCTCGTCAATAACGCCGGCTACGGCTATCTTGCCGCGATCGAGGAGGGCGAGGACGAGGCCGTGCGCGCGATGTTCGAGGCCAACGTGTTCGGGCTCGTCGACCTGACCAAAGCGGTGCTGCCGATCATGCGCGCGCAACGCAGCGGATTGATCGTCAACATCTCGTCGATTGGCGGCCTCACCAGCCAGGCGGCGACCGGCTACTATCACGCGACAAAATACGCCGTCGAGGGTCTGTCCGAATCGCTCGCGGTGGAGCTAAAACCGCTCGGTATCGACGTGCTGATCGTCGAGCCGGGGCCGTTCCGCACCAACTGGGCGGGGCCGTCGATCAAGCAGTCGGCAACGCGCATCGAGGACTACGCCGCGACTGCCGGCGAGCGCCGCAAGCAAATCGAATCACGCACCGGCACCCAGCCCGGCGATCCGGTGCGGGCCGGGCAGGCCATTATCGATGCCGCGCTGTCGGACGCCCCGCCGCTGCGTCTGCTGCTCGGCAAGGTTGCGCTGGAGTCGGCGCGCAGGAAACTCGATTTTCTGCGCAAGGATTTCGACGCCTGGGAAGCGACGACGCTGGGCGCGGATTTCCCGAAGAGCGCGAATTGAAGTCTGCTTTCTAGTTCTTCCGCAGCAGCGCGCGGATCGAGCCTGGCGGCAGCATCACCGTGGCCAGCGCCAGCAGCACCAGCCCCAGCGCGGCGAAGTCCTGCCAGTGCGGCCGTTCCGAGAGCACCAGCATGCCGCTGAACACCCCCACCACCGGAATCATCAGCGTCGACAGCGTCGATACGCCCACCGGCACCGATGTCACGACCTTGTACCAGGCCCAATAGCAGAACACGAATGCGATCACCACATTGTAGGCGACCGCAACCGCGGGCCACAGCGTCAGCGGGTGCAGGCGGTGCTGGTCGAACGCAAGCGCGCCGGCGTAAATCGGGATGCCGCCGAGCAGCAATTGCCACGCAGTGAGGGAAGTGACGGGCAGATCGACGGGGAAGCGCTTCATCAGCACCGTACCGACCGCCCAGCTGAGCGCGCCGCCCAGAATCAGCAAGGTGCCCTTGGGTGCCGCCTGCACCACCCGCCACTCATTCGACAGCAGCAGCAGTATCGCGCCCATGCCGAGGACGACGCCGAGGACGCGGCGCGCCGTGATGCGCTCATGCAGCAGCCAGGCCGACAGCGGCACGCTCCACAGCGGCATGGTGAAAGCGAGAATGGCCGCGCGCCCGGAGGGCATGTAGCCGATGCCGTAGGCGACGCAAAGGTTCCACACCGTGATGTTGAACACGGCCATCAGCAGCAGCCTGCCCCATTGGCCCCGCGGCACCCGCAGCGGCAGGCGCGCCCGAGCCGCGATCGCGAACAATCCCGCGGACCCGCCCAGCAGACAGACGCTGCGAAAACTCAGCACCGGCATCTCGGTGAGCGCCAGCTTGATCATCGGCCAGTTGAACCCCCAGCCCAGCGTGAGCGCCGCCAGCACCCACAGGATGGAAGCCGGAAAACCGTGGTCCTCCTGCCGCTTCAAGTTTTCTTCTCGGCGCGCAGCGCGAGTTCCAGCGCGAGCAGATCGGCGCTGGCGTAATCGAGTTCGCCGCTCTGCACCCGGGCGCACAGCAGCTCGAATTCCGCGCCGGCCAGGGTCTCGACGCGCCGCTTCACCCAGTCGGCGGCGCTGGCGGCGATCATGCGCCGCACGCGCCCGCCATGCGAGCGCCGCTGGCTGGCGCAGGCGGCGGCATGCCGTGCTATCAGGTCCGCGAGTTCTTGCACACCCGCGCCGCTGGTGGCGACCGTGCGCACGACCTGCGGCGTCCAGCCGTCGTAATGGCGCAGCGACAGCATCGTCAGCAGCTCGCGTTCGGTGCGCGCGGCGGCGGGCAGGTCGGCTTTGTTCACCACCAGAATATCGGCAATCTCGAGGATGCCGGCCTTGAGCGCCTGCACCTCGTCGCCGAGGCCGGGCGGGCATACGACGATGCGCGTATCGGCGACTTCCGCCACCTCGACCTCGGACTGTCCGGCGCCCACGGTCTCGATGATGACGTGATCATAGCCGGCGGCGTCGAGCAGGTCGACTACCCGCGCCGCGGTGCGCGACAGGCCGCCGCCATGGCCGCGCGAGGCGAGCGAGCGGATGAACACGCGCTCGTTCGCCTGGTGCTCGCCCATGCGGATGCGATCGCCGAGGATGGCGCCGCCGGAAAACGGACTCGAGGGATCGACCGCTACCACGCCGACCCTGGCGCCGCGCGCGAGCCATGCGCCGATCAGCGCATTGACCAGCGTCGACTTGCCCGCGCCGGGGGGGCCGGTGATGCCGAGCACGCGCGCGCGCCCGAGATGCGGCTGCAATCGGTGCAGCAGCACCTTGCCCTCTGCGGTCTCGTTCTCCACCGCCGACATCGCGCGCGCCAGCGCGCGCCGCTCGCCGGCGAGGATGGCGGCGACTGCGTCCGGCGCCGGCTCGATCGTCATGCGACGACTGCCATGTCCAGGCCTTCAGACCGCGACCAGCGGCTGGCCGAAGCCGAGCTCGCGCCGCAGCGTCGCGCAGATCTCGCCGTGGGTGCAGCCGGCTGCGGCGGCCTCGACCACCCGCTCGAAAATATTCTGCTGTGGATCGGCCGCGGCGGCGGCGAGGCGGTCCTGCGCCGCACGCAGCGCGGCCTGCGAGCGCGCTTGTTTGTACGCAGCGAACGCGGCGATGTGCGCGCGCATTTTCGCCGGCTCGGGTACGGGCAGGGCCTGGCGCTCGCTTTTGTCTTCTTCCACCTGGTAGGCGTTGACCCCGACCACAGTCTGCTCGCCCGACTCTATTTTTTCCTGGAAGGCGCGCGCCGATGCGCCGATCATTTTCTGCACCAGACCCTGCTCCACCGCTGCGTACATGCCGCCGGCGGCCTCCACCTGCGCCATCACGCCGAGAATCTTCTGCTCCATTTCGTCGGTGAGCGTCTCGATATAATAGCTGCCGCCCAGGGGATCGATCACGTCGATGAGGTGCGCCTCTTCGCGCAGAATGTTCTGCGTGCTCACCGCGATGCGCGCACCGAACTCGGTCGGGCAGGACAGCGCCTCGTCGTAGGCATCGGTGTGCAGCGACTGCAGCCCGCCGAGGATGCCTGCGATCGCCTGCACGGTGACGCGCGCGATGTTGTTTAGCGGCTGCTGCCGTGTAAGATCGGCGCCCGAGGTCTGGCCGTGGAACTTGAAGCGCCAGGAGCGCGGATCGCGCGCGCCGAAGCGCTCGCGCGCGATGCGCGCCCAGATGCGCCGGCCGGCGCGGAACTTGGCGATCTCCTCGAACAGGCTCACCGAGATGTCGAAGAAGAAGGTGAAGCGCGGCAGGAACGCATCCGGCGCCATGCCGCGCGCGCTGCAGTCCCCGGCGTACTGGATCGCCGAGGCGAGGGTGAAGGCCATGGCCTCGGCGGGGGTGGCGCCGGCCTGCTGCATGTGCTGTCCCACCACCGACATCGGATTCCAGTTGGGCACGTGGCTGTTGCAGAATTCGATGTGGTCGCCGAGGATGCGCCGCGCGCCGGGAAGCGCGATGCGGAAGAACATGTGATTGGCGACGTAGTGGCTCAAGTAGTCGCTCTGATTGGATGTGCCCCGGATCGCGCGCCAGTCGACGCCGCGCCGTTTTGCCGTTGCGAGCAGGAAGGCGAGCAGGGTAAACGGCGAAGGATCGTTCATGGCGCAGGAAGTGCGCGCCAGATCCACGCCGGCGAGGCACTGCTCCATGTGCTCCGCGGTATTGAGCACCACGCCGCAGGTGCCGAGCAGCTCCGCGTGCACCTCGTCCATGTCATAGCCGCGGAACACCGAATTGCACGGTATCAGCGATACCGCGGTCGTACCCTGCGCGATCATCTCCAGCAGGCGCGCGTTGTAGTCGGACGGCGTGCCCAGGCCGATCAGCTGCCGCTGCGACCAGGTACGTCCGCGGTGCATGCTGGCGTAAATGCCGCGGGTATAGGGCGGCTGGCCCGGATAGCCGAGCTTGGTCGCGTAATCGCCTTGCCAGTCCTGCGGCGTGTACAAGGGCTTGACTTCGATGCCGGAACGGTTGCGCGTGGGCGTACCCGTACCAGCGCCCGCGGCGTAGTCCTGCTGCCAGCGCCCGGGCCCAGTTTCGTGCTCGGACAGCTTGCTTGCGTCCAGTGGCTGGTTCATCTGCGTCTCCTGTTCAGACGTTTACGGTGCGCCGCGCGCGGGTCAGGCGGCCGATCTCGGCCGCAATTTCCTCGAGCGCGCTGCCCGGGTGGAACACCCGCGCCACGCCGGCTTCGAGCAGCATCGCCTCGTCCGCGTCCGGCACGATGCCGCCGACGACGACCGCGATATCCTGGAGGCCGGCTGCGTAGAGCGCCCGCATCAGCTTGGGCACGATCAGGTGGTCGGTGGCGAGCGAGGACACGCCGATCACGTCGACGTCTTCCTCCATCGCCAGTTTGACCACCGCCGGGACGTCCTGCCAGGGCGGCGTGTACACCACTTCCATGCCGGCATCGCGCAGGTAGGACGCGACCACGCGGCTGCCGCGGTCGTGGCCGTCGAGGCCGATTTTGGTGACGAGAACCTTGACTGGATGCGTGCTCATGATGTCCTGCCTCGATCGGAGGTTACGGTGTTCACGCCTTCTGCGCCTCGCGCAGCAACCTGAGAAAACTGCGCGCGATGCCGCGCGGGGTGTTCCTGCCGTCTTCGCGAAACCAGTGCTGGCTCCAGTTGAGCGCGCCCAGAAGCAGCAGGCGGAAGGTCTGACGGTCGGTTTCGGGCGGCAGCGGCAAGGCCGCGACCAGTTCGGCGAACAGGCTGTCATAGCCATCGCGCAGTTTCACCAGGCGCGCCGCCGCCTTGGGCACATCCTGAGGCAGCACGCGGATCGCCACCAGCGCATAGTCGCCGGTCCTGAGCAAGGCCTGCAGATGTGCCACAGCCGCTGCCTCCAACCTCTGCCACGGCTCGACGTGCCTGGCAACGGCGGCGCGCACCTTGTCCGTGATCAGCCGCACCCCCTCCTCGTACACCGCGACCAGCAGATCTTCCTTGGCGGCAAAATGGTAATACAGCGAGCCGGGCAGCATGTCCACGGCGGCCGCGATGTCGCGCATCGACGTGGCGGCATAGCCTTTCTCGCGAAACAGCCGCGCCGCTTCGTCCAGGATCTGCGGCAGCCGGTTATCGCTGCGTGGCAGGCGTAGGGTTTGCGCCATGGGGTGCGGACAATAAGAAAAGCAAGAAAAGAAAAACAAACGACTGTTTGCTTTATAAACGATTTCGCAGCGCTGGTCAACGCAGCGGGCGCCGCTGTATCGGCATTCCATAAACACCTGCTTGCGCCGGATTCGAACGGATGGTCCAATATCGCGGTGTCCATGCTGCGCCCCATACTGATTTCGCTCCTGGCGCTGTCGCTCCTGGGCTGCGCCACCGCATCCGCGCCGCCAAACGCGCCCGGCACGATCGCACGGCTTACGCCCGACGAGCTCGCGCGCCTGCTGCCCCGGCCCAATCCCAAACTTGCGCTCAGCGAGCTCGTGCGCATGTCGCAGCAGGGCGCGACCGCGGCGGACATCATCGCCAGGATCAAACAAACGGGTTCGCGCTACGATCTCAAGCCGTCGCAGGCGATCGAGCTGCATGCGCAAGGCGTAAGCGCGGAGGTGCTCGACTACATTCAGTCTGCGCGCGAGCAGGACCTGCGCGATCGCATGGCGGAGGAGATCGATCAGCGCGAACAGCGCTACGCGGAAGAGCTGCGGCGCGCGCAGGATCTGCTGCGCGACAATTATTACTGCGATCCCTGGTGGCCCGCTTATCCCGGTTACGGCTGGAACCGCGGCTACCCCGCCCTCCCCTACGGCGGCGGCTTCTACTGGCGGCGGTAGACCACCAGGGCGACGCCGATCGCCGCCAGCGCCATCCCCGCCATGACCGTAAGGCTAAGCGTCTCGCCGAGGATGAAATAGGGCATCAGCTTGCAGCCACGGCCGCGCAGTATACCAAGTCAGGCTCAGGCGGGCCGGTTCGGACGGCCAAGACAGCGCAAAAAGTAAGTCCACGCTAACTCACATGCGCAGACGTGCCAGCATATTGTTTCATAACTTTATGATAGATATCGCTATTATAGGTTTCAGTTCAGCCATATTCGCGCTTGAAATGATCTAACATGATGATTTAAAAACAGTTTGTGCAACACATCAATGCATAATCAATAATTGAGAAAAACTACTTGACAGGCAATCAGTTGGGTGTAGAATTCAAATTGTTGCAGTG
>VFSW01003519.1_pt1 | contig 23472 bp, 32 predicted proteins | sample 5358111 | NCBI WGS metagenome assembly VFSW01 (sample SAMN11554181, study PRJNA540505) | mine drainage metagenome | isolation source: sediment from site ElyBrook_90M | place: USA: Ely Copper Mine, Vershire, VT | collected 2017
TTATCTAGGTTATCTAGGTTATCTAGGTTATCTAGGTTATCTAGGTTATCTAGGTTATCTAGGTGGATGGCGGGTCGAGGCCCGGGAGAGAGTAAAATGAGAGTTATAAATAAATGAGAGTTATAAATAAATGAGAGTTATAAATACTGGCAAGAACAGGCCGCCGCTATGGCAGTGTGGCGATGGGTCGTGGACCTACACGATTATGGGGGAAGGTGGAAAGCCTAATCGGTTGGCGGGTTCATGGGCTACCGTGGAGGAAGCAACCTGTGCGCTGAATATTTCGCATCCCATAACAAATACGACTGTGGATGCCATGATTGCGGTCCGGGTTAGTCGGGGTTTACATATTGCCTTGTCGGCGCTAGCGAAGGAGAGGGGGGTGACGCTATCGGTGCTTGTGAGGAGGATGGCGGAGGAGGCCCTTGACGCCGCTTCGGTAGGAGGGGAAGATGCGACCACGGCGACCACCATGGTCGGCGACGCCCACCTACAGACAGACATAATAGAGGAGTTTATATGAACGACGCCAATGATAACGGGGCCTTGAGTGAGGCTGTTGGGTCCGAGGCTTTGAGTGGGGCCGCTGTTGAGCCGGTGGCGGCAGCCGCCAGCGTCGAGGCCATAGCGGCGGCCGTGACCGCCGCGACCACTGTGGTGCAGGCGGCCGCGCCGCCAACCATGGCGACCGCCGCCGAGCACGAGGCGCATACCGTGAGGCAGCATCTGCTCGACGAGATCACCGCGCTGGCGGAGGCGCTCAAGGCTAAGTTCGAGGCGCTGATAGCTAAGTTGTGAACCCCTTCGATAAGTTCGAGCAGTTTTGCGCCAACCTGCGGATCGACTCGAAGGAGCAAGGCATGGTGCCGCTGCGCCTGAACGGGTGTCAGCGGTACTATATCAAGCGGGCGCGCAAGGCGTTCGCGGAAGGGAAGCGGAAGCTGATAATACTCAAAGGGAGGCAGCAGGGCATTACCACGGTCGGACTGGCGCAGGACCTTTACTGGTCCTTTAAGTTTCCGGGCACCCAGGGCTGTGTCGCCGCCGACACGGACGGCAACCGGGATTTCTTCCGGGCGACGCTGACGACGTACATGGAGGGGCTGCCCAGGACGCATAAGGTCAAGGAGAAGGTGCACAACCGGAATCATTTGATATTCACCAACCGATCAAACCTGCAATATATCGTCGCCGGTACGCGGGCCAACGGCAACCTCGGGCGCGGTAAGGCGCTCAACTATCTCCATGCGACGGAGGTCTCATCATGGGCGGACGAGGAAGGGCTGGCCTCTTTGCAATCTACCTTGGCGCAAAATCACAAGGATCGCCTTTATCTGTACGAGAGTACCGCCAGGGGGTTCAATCTGTTCTTCGATATGTGGAACGATGCAAAGTTGAGCGTGACGCAAGAGGCTATTTTCATCCCCTGGTATCTCAAGGAAGATTACTGCGTGAGCCCCGGCGACCCCCGGTACGATACGTACTGGGATGGTGAGGTCAGTAGCGAGGAGCGCGAGTGGATAACGGAAGTCAAGGAGCGGTATGAGATGGAGCTGAAGCCGGGGCAGATCGCGTGGTGGCGCTGGATGCTGTACGAGGAATACCACGGCGACATTACACTCATGCATCAGGAATACCCGCCCACGGAGGAGCATGCTTTTGTTATGACCGGCAGCAAATTCTTCTCGTCGGAAAAACTGACAACGGATATCAAGGCCATTCAGGGTCTCGTCTACGAGACCTACCGCTATACCTACGGGATGGAGGCGCTGGATATTGATTGCGTCCCGACTAATTTCCATAACGCGGAGCTGAAGATATGGGAACACCCGTTGCCGCGCGGCACGTATGTCCTCGGCGCCGACCCGGCCTACGGAGCCAGCGAGTTGAGCGACGCGTTCTGCGTACAGGTATGCAGAGTCTACGCCGACAGGATCGTACAGGTCGCGGAGTTCCGGTGCGTGTCAATGAACACCAGTCAGTTCGCCTGGGTGCTCGCGCATCTGGCCGGGTACTATCGCAACTGCATGGTCAACCTTGAAGTGACGGGTCCCGGCTATGCGGTGCTGTCGGAACTGCAAAACATGCAGCGGCGCACCAACGAGTTCAATCAGCGCAACGATAGCGGCGCTCGTCTGGGTGATGTCATCGGCAACATTCGTCATTATCTCTGGCACCGTCCCGACAGTATGGGCGGCGGCTATTCATTGCATTGGAAAACCAATGCGGATACCAAGCAGTTGATGATGAACACCATGCGGTCGGGGTATGAGAATCGCAAGATCGACATCAAGAGCGAGGAATGCCTGAGCGAGATGCGCTACGTCATGCAGGACGGCGGCGCCATCGAGTCGCAAGGCCGCAGCAAGGATGATCGCGTGATCGCCATCGCGCTCGCTGTCATGGCGTGGAGTAACTGGATGCAGTGGGACAACACCGCGCGCAAGGAGACCTACGACCAGAGCAGGGCGCGCGAGTCCGGCGAGCTGCGTGATGAGTCCCCGTTGAGTCACGGTATAGAGAAATACTTCAAGCGGTTCAATAACCAACAGAAGGCGGCCGGGCGGAGACGCTGATGGAAATATTCACCCGCAAAATACTCGCCAAGCATATCTGCTCCTTGATTAATATAGGCTCGACGACGCTTGAGGATATCGTCAGCTTCACCGGTCTCGATGCCGCGACACTTCGCAAAGCCTATAACCACGAAACCATGTCCGTCAGGACGCAGGCGCGCCTGTGCGCGTTCATTGATGCGCTGCGGTCAGGGCGCATTCTCATACGCTGCGGCGACGTTGATGAGAACAAACTGCCGCGCGTCAGCAAAAAACGCAAAGCCATTCTTGACGAGATAGGCATCAAGACCACCGAGGCTGACGACGAGGCCATGAAGTCAATCGTCGATCAATGGTTTAGGGAGCAAAAGGAAAAAATTCCACCGTCGTCACGCAAGGTCTGGTGGCGGGCGTGGCGCCTGTATAAAAAGTGCCGGGATTACGAGTTGAACATCCCGCCGTTCCCGAGCTATGAGAACGTTGATCAGATACGGCGACTGTCGATGGTGTACGAGTATCAATTGAAACGAAAGATGGTGGCGACCTACGATAAACGAATGGTGGTGGCAAGCATGCGCAGGGGGTTATATGACAGATGGTCAATTGAAAAATGGTGGTACGAAACTATTCTCGCCGGAGGCGGAAAAGCGTGACGAGAGTCGTGATGAGAGTCGTGATGAGGTATTAAAAAAGGTAGCGGAGATCGTCGCCAGCATTTCCTGGGAGGAGATATTCTATATCCGCATCCCGCATAAGACCGCCGCCAAGTGCAAGCAGGGCTTGGTACCAAACTTCTCAGACGCCAACATCGAAAAGATACTGGCATACAGCGAAGGCAAGCTATGAAGCGAAGCGATAGCCTGTCCGACAAGGAACTCAATCAATTGAACGCGGCTATCGAGGCGTTCAAGCGCGAGGAGTGGAAGCCGGGCCCGCCTAAAGACTTCGTTAGGACGACAGACCCCAGCACCATTTCCTACCTCAAACTGGCGAAGATGATGTCGTCAAAGCGTCTGTCGAGGGATGAAAGCGCCATGATATTTGCGTTCGGCACTGTCGTTGATATCACCACTAAGTTCTCGGTCATTATGTGCGGCCAGTCGGTCTGGTATGTAAAATGGATCGGGAGTATTGTTCCACCGGGGGTCTCGCTCGGTAGCGAGGTTGGGTTCTATGGGTGCCCCTTCACTTGGCTGCTCGGTCGTCACGCGATGGTAGATAGCGCCATCGTAATACCTCACGCGACTGGAAGGACGGTGAAGGAGGGGCTGCATTATCTGATAAATAGATACGGGACTTCGCCAGACGAGTACATCAGCGAGCAGCAGATGGAAGAAATGCACGACACTTATATTGAAGCGCGGGAGAACAAAGATGCCAATGCTTGATTATCGCTGCGCCGCATGCGGTGGTGAGTTCGAGGCCAACTTCGGTAAGGATGAGGAGAAAGTCTGCGTCGGTTGCGGCGGGGAGATATCCGTCATCTGGCTCAAGGCGCCTGGCATCATCGAGGCGGGCACTAAGCATACCGACAAGACGATGGACAAGATCACCAAGGAATTTGGGCTGACGGACTTCTCGAACAGCGAGAGTCGCGCCAAGGCGCACCAAACGCCGCGCAAAGAGACCGGCATGAAGTGGGCTGGGCTGGATGATTTCAAGAAAGAAGTTCCGGCGGCAGCGCGCGTTGACGCCTACACGCCGGTTAAAAACTCAGGTCTTTTCCAGGCTTTTAGGCCGAAAATCAGGGTAAGAGAATGATTATTCCAAGTGATCCACTGCAACTGGCGTTCCTCGCTTCCGAGTTGTATAGCAAATGCTTCGCCTCTCGCGGCGAACGCATGGCAAGGTATGAGACCTACCGTCGCTTTTATTTGCAAGGGGCCGAGGATGGGTTCTCTGTCTACAACAAGATGTACGCGCATATCGACCTGCTTTCATCTTACCTATTCTCTGGGGAGACAACCCGGTTTTCGGTGAAGACCGAGGACCGCACGGAGCAGCAGTTGATGCTTAATAAGCGCATCATTGAGGAGTTGAACAACACCTGGAACGAGGGCGCTATCGACATCACCTTCTCCGACGCCCTGACCTGGGCGCTGGTGTTCGAGTCTGACTTCATCAAGGTGTTATGGGGTCGCGGCACAGGCGGCGCTGGCGTTCAGGTCTACATGGTCGAGCCGCATAACATCGGCGTGTTGCGCGAGGATGTCCCTGGTACCGACAGCCAGGAAGTTATCGCTCATCGGTTCTACAAGTCGCGCCACGAAGTCAAGCGCATGCTCTCGCAGATACCGGGCGGCGACGAGATGTATCGTCGCATCAACTTTGGCGAGTCCAAGGTCGAGCAGCCGGAGATGACTACCATCGACAAAATTCTGATATCGGCAACGCAGCCGGACATTCAAGGGTCCTTCGCGCAAGACCCTACGACAACGCAGGAATTGCCTCAGGCCAAGGTAGTCGAGGACTTGGCGACATTCTGCGAGCTGTGGGTATGGGACGACATCGCGGAAGATTATCGCGTCATCACTATTGCGGAGCCTGATGTTGTGGTGTTCAACAGAGCCAATATGCTCGTTAAGCGCGAACATCCCTTCGTTCACATCAACCCCAATCGCATGTACGACTATTATTTTGGACGCAGCGAGCTTCTGAATCTTATCCCCATTCAGCAGATACGCAATATGCGTATTGGCGAAATACAGCAGTTGCTTCGTCGTCAACTCAGGCCCCCGACTGGATACAGTGGAATGAGTGGCCCGAGCGACGAGATGATCGCGGCCATGTGGGATAGCGGCGGCAATCTCAATCTCGGCGTCAACGGAAAGCTTGAGCCGTATATTCCGCAGATGCCTCAGGATGTATGGCATGAGTTGCAACAATATGACGAGTGGTTCATGGATATGTCCGGTATCCGCGACATCATGATGGGTAAAGGAGAGCAGGGTGTTCGAGGTGGAGGTCATGCCAATATTCTTGCGCGCATGGCGTCGAGTCGCGTAAAGAAAAAGGCGATGATCATCGAGGACGCGCTTGAGAAGATTGCATCATTGGTTCTCAAGTTGAAGATGAAGTATGACGGCAGGCACTTGCGTCTCGATGATGGAACTATGTTCGTCATGAACCAGTTCACCGACGACCATATTGTTAAGGTTGACGGCCATTCATCGTCGCCGCTCTTCCAAGATCAGTACACGGAGATCAATCTTGCATTAGCGAAGGGCGGCATCATCGACGGTCCCACGCTGATCGACGCATTGCAGTTGCCGAACGGTGACGAATTGCGTATGAACGCCGAAAAGGTACTTAAAGGAAAGGCTGAAAGCGCAAAAGAGGAGTTCGCCTTAGAGAAAGAAAAGGTGGAATTGAACGCCAGCAAGCACAAGTAGGAACTGTTTTTGTTGACATGCGCATACGGCCCGATCAATCTATGGCTGCACGGATCAAAAAAGTCCGTTTTGCAGGGCGGTATGAGATTCCTTGTACCGTTTGTTATCAACCCGTAATAGGAGAGATGTCATGGCTCGTAAACACAAGCGCGGTCGTAAGGCCAAGCGTTAATTTGGCCCGGAGCGCGGTGCTAACCCGCCCGCTCCACTAATTCATCGAGGCGATGCAATGAGTCTATTTACGAGCATTCGTGATTCAATCAGGGGCATAGCCACTGCTCGCGCTAGACCGGGCCGAGCCACTGCTCGCCGCAGCATTCCAAAGCCACCGTCCAGAAAGAGCGCAAGATAAATGTCAGTTCCGCCCGGTATAATGCAAGGCGCACCGCCCGGTCCTCCCGGTGGTATGCCGCCCGGCGCACCGCCGACAGCGGGACCGTCTGGCGACGGCGCCGCAACACCCCAGCAACCGCAGGGCATGGTTGAGTCGGCAAAGGCATCTGTGCAAATTGCCATTCAGCTTCTCGAACAATCCATCTCGCAGCTTGGTTCCGCCTCCGCAGAAGGTTCCGCTGTCTTGAAGGCGTTGAGCACGTTGTCGCATGCGTTCGCCAAGTCGAAGTCAAAAGAAATCGCGCCAGCAGAGTTGATGCATATGATGCGAACTGCTAACTTAGGTCCACCCAACAATCCGCCGCCCCAGCAGCCCGGTCCTCCGGGCGGTCAACCACCTCAGTAATTAGGAGACTGCTATGTTTGCACCAAAGAAAACTTCGTTCCGCAAAAAGATTGGCTCGTCAGGCGAGGACGGTAAGATCGTTATGCCGCCGAGTTATCCGCAGATGGGCGGCCTAAAGGGTGGCGCTGTCTCCAAGAACAGCATGCGCATCGTCCCTCCCGGTCGCGGTAAATAATCATGACGGACGACGCCGATCTGAACGAGGACCTGGGTTCTCTGGCTAAGTCGCTGGCGAGCAATCCAGATACCCGGAAAGACTTTCTTCGCCTGATGAAGAAGGCCAGACCAAACTTGCCAATCCCCGAGCTTGATGTCGAGGATCAGATCACGGCAAGCCGTCAGCAAGACATTGATCGCATCAACAAGCTTGAGGAGCAGTTGGCGAATCGGGATATCGAGGGCCGTATCTCCACGAGCCGCAAGACGATCAAAGAGAAGTATCGCCTTAATGATACGCAGGTTGAGGAGGTCGAAGCCATGATGACCGCCAAACGTATCGGCGACTATGACTCGGCGGCGCGTCTGTATCAGATGGAGCAGGAAGTGGCGGCACCGACGCCAGCGGCGGTTACTTTTGATTTGCCGGTCAAGGCCGACGAGTTGAAGGGAACCAATATCAACAATTGGGCCAAGAACGAAGCGTACAAGACGCTGAGAGAAATGCGCGGCTCGCGTTAATTAACCCGGAGATAATGTATGGCACTCAGCGGCGTAGGCATATTACCCACAGGTTCAGTCCTCACGGAGCTGACCAACGTAACGCGTAGGGCGTTCGTCCCGAAGCTGATCGTTCAGCTTTACAAGTCAACACCCTTGATGATGGCGCTGATCGAGAACGCGCAGATCGCAACAGGCGGTATCGACGAAGTGACCGTCCCTGTTCAGGGCGCTCAGATGGTGAACATGGAATGGTCGGGCTACTCCGGCACATTCAGTCAGCCCGCGTTGCAGACCGGCATCAACCAGGATGCGGCCTACGACCTCAAGCTGGCGATTGTTCCTATCCCGTTCCTGGGCATGGAAGGGCTGGTCCAGTCGGAGCATGCCATTGTCAATCTGGCTGAGGCCCGCATGAACGATGCCGCCGCTGTTATGCGCGACGGTTTTGCCGGTTCTCTATTCGCTTCCGCAGGCACCAACACCACGCAGATGCTCGGCGCACTGTCTGATTGTATCGACGACGGTCAGATCACCGCTTCCTATGGCAACATCAATCGTACTACCTCGTCATACTGGGCCTCTTACTCGAAGGCGATGGGTAGCGTTGCGCCTACGCGGGCCTCCGTTCTGGAAAATATTTCCGCCGTCACTGGCGGCGCGTCTGGTACGGGCGGATGGGCGCACGGCCTCGGCGGCGCGAGTGAAATGCCGACGATGGGTATTTGCGGATTTGCCACTTGGACCAAGCTGGCCGAGGACTTTCAGGGTCAAGAGCGGTATCAGTCCTCGGGTGGCGAGAGCGTCAACCTGTCGGGCGGCACCGGCTTCACTGCGCTGATGGTAGCGGGAGTGCCAATCTACCCCGATCCGTATTGCCCGGAAGGTACGCTGTATCTGCTGAACACGAACTATCTGAACCTGTATATGCATCAGGCAGCCAACTTCGCGTTCACCGGCTTCGAGTCCACTCTGCCTAACTTCCAGATCGGCTATGTCGGCGCGCTGCTGAACATTCTCGAACTGGTCAATGTCAAGGGTCGCGCCCACGGCAAGATCACTGGCTACACCTACGCTTCGTTCTAAGAGGAACCGGAAATGTCATCCCCTAATTTCGACCATATCTATCTCGCCGGTCAGTTCCTCGCGATACCGAATGTCGGCACGGTTACGTCGGAGACGCTCTCTGTCACCGGCAGCGCAACGAACATCTTTGTGCCGAAGGGCGCCTGGATGATCTCGTGCGGGGCCAACACCAACATCCAGTACCTGTCGCCGACCGACGGTACCACTTGGCGCACAATGGGCGCAGGCGGCATGGTGGTCTCTGATGGTGCAAGCGTGAGACTGTTTAATAGTGGCGTCACGGCCAGCAGCTTCATCGCCGCTATCGGCCAGTAATGGTTACTGTCACCAATCAAAACGGCACATTCTTGGTCGGCAGGTGTGGCGGGGAGGAATATGAATTTCCTCCCGGCCAAACCGTGTCTGTCAGTGATGCCGTAGCAAACTACCTATTCCATTTCGGGAAGCCCACTTGTCGGTTTCACATAACACAGGTGTTCAAGATTTCGGAAAAGGAAGCTGCTAAGATAAGGTTCAACGAAGCCCCAAAGGGAAAGTCAGATGACCGTCCTTCAAGATTACCTGACTCAAACTCGGCGGCTTCTGCATGATGCGTCCAGTCAGTTCTGGTCCGACTCTGAACTGACTGACTACATCAACGAAGCAAGAAACAAGGTCGTCGCCGATACTGGCTGCGTCCGCATCACGGTCGGAACGCAAGCGACCGCCACGGCTGCGCTCTCTGGCGGAGCTGTCAATTCTACCAACATAATCCTCAACGGTGCGGCCTACCTATCTGTACCGACCGTCACATTCTCGGCCCCTGGTGGCGGTGGCGTCACGGCAACCGGCCATGCCGTTATGCAGTATGGCGGCGTCAAGAATATCGTCATCGACAACCCCGGTACACTCTACGGGGCTGCGCCGACAGTAACCATCTCCCCGCCCTCCAATCCTGCGGCCCCCGCTTTCGTGGCCGGTCAGGAGCGGTACGCATTCCCCGTCAAGGCCGATTCGTCGCAGGCCATCATTGACGTGCTTGGCGTCGCTATCATCTGGGGTACGCAGCGTGTTTCGCTCGGGTACATGCCGTACTCGACCATGAACAAGACGTTCAGGTATAACACTAGCTATCAGCAAAATCCTGTAAAGTTTTCCATCTACGGCTATAACTTGATCGTTACGCCGGTGCCCAACATGCTTTACTCGACGGAGTGGGACGCGGTTATTCTTCCTGCCGCCCTGTCCACCGGCTCCCCGGCAGAGAATGACTTGATCTTCCCGTGGACAGAGCCAGTCAAATATTACGCCTCGTATCTTGCTAACCTATCTAATCAGCGGTTCGACAAGGCAGAGCAGCAGTTGAAGTTGTACCAGATGCGCTGCGGAGAGTCTGTTCAGTCATCCGCGCGGCGGAGGATCGCCAATGCCTAGACCGGCAGCCGCAGAAGGCCCTCTTCAGCACGTCATACGGAATTTCGGGGGTATTAACACGAAGGAGTCCAGAGCCGCCATTAAGGACGGAGAGTTTTATTGGCTGGAAAACTTCATTCCCATTGGCGACGGTGTACTCGTCCCTCCTCCGTCGTACACGATGCTCTCGATCACGTTATCATCCGGTAACGCAGTCAAGATGGAATATGCAAGCATAGGCAGCGTTGGGTATATCGTCATTCTGTCGGATACTGGATGGCTGTATTTTTATAATATAGTGACCAACACTATCGTCAGCTCATCAGGCGGTTGGACCAACACAGCCTGCGTGTCGTGGCAGTCTCTCTATATTCTCGTGATTGATTCAGCTAATGGATATTACTATTTCAACGGAAGCTCTGTGTCGCTCCTGAATGCGACGATCAAAGGTACCACAGTTGCTGTTTATGCCGGTCGCGTCTGGATCGGTAATGGATTGACGGTGGTATTCTCGGCCCCTAATGCCTACAACGACTTTACCACTGTGAACGCGGGTGGGTCATTTGTTCTTCAGGATAGTGACGCGGGGAGCATTACGAAGCTTATTGCCGTCAATAATTACCTCTATATTATCCGAAGCAATTCGATCTCTGCTATCGGTAATGTGCAGGTGGTTTCTGGGACGACATATTTTTCAATCACGCCGTTGGCGGATAACACGGGAACGAGCTATTATCAGTCTATCATCAAGTTTGAAAAATCCATTATCTTCTCCAACTCGTCGGGCGTTTTCGCTTTAGTGGGTTCTCAGGTCACTAAAGTTTCCGATCCTCTTGATGGCGTATGGTCGTCTCTCGACCCGACGACTCCAATTATCAGTTTTGTGTCCACCATCTACGCCAACAATTATGTGAGTGTGCTGTTCCGTTATATCGGGGGACTGTTTAACTCCTATTCAGGTTCTGTCGCTAATGGTCATTGGTATATGGCGGTTCTGAGAGAAGGAAAGTGGAGTATTGTCAGCACTTACTTTAACGGCAGTATGCCCGACGTGACGAATGCCGTGTCGGTCGGGCAGGGCGGCAATTATACGGTGTATGCGGCAACCCCAGGAGCCGGGGGTCTGGAAGGATTCGCGACTTTGTTTTCCGGTGTGTCGCAATTAAACGGGACGTTCTATACCAAGCTGATGGACTTCGGCGACCCGATCACGACCAAGCAATTGATCCGTGTCGGCCTTGAAATGCAGACGCTGCTGGCGTCGAACGTCACGATACAGGGTCAGAGCGAATATAAGGTGCAGGACATAAAGTCTCTGACGACGGTCATCCCAGCCCACGATTATCCTGGCGGTCCCGTGGGCATCATGGTTGTAGGAATTGGGGTAGTCGGTTACGTTCAATCTTCAAGCTTCCAGCTTTATGGAACATTACTGGTGGCAACAGACATGGTGACTTACGGAAAATATATTGGGTTCATTGTCCGATTCACGGCTGCCGACCCCGGTCATGACGCCCTGTCGGTCAACGGAATATTGCTGGAATACGAAAAGGCTGCGAGGTGGTAAATGACTGACACAACATTCGTGAATGGCATAACGCTAACTGATGCCGGTTGGTTTCAGGATGTAAACAATCTGGTTTACAGGAATATGCCTCTGTTGAAGGCCGGCGGCAACATGAACGGCGCGATCAATGAGGCAACGGGAAGTTTGGCAGTTGCGGCATCTATGGATATCGGCGCGGTGGCTGGAAATACAGTGTATGTCTCCGGCGCGGGAACGGTTAGCGCGTTCGGGGTATCTTCCGCGCCACAAGGGTCTGTGCGCAGACTAGAGTGCGGATCATCCTTCACGATAGCCAACTCGGCGACTATCGCTACAAACACCGGCGCGAGCATAGTCACGCAGCCCGGCGACTGGTATGAGTTTGTGTTATCCGCTGGCGCGGCGCAGTGGCAACTAGCGTCGTATATGCGCGCCAGCGGCCAGCCGCTTGTCACGCCGCCATTTAGAGGGTGCATTGCCTATAACAGCGTAAATATCTCAATACCAAACAACCTCACAACTCTTATGACGTTCGATTCAGAAATTTATGACACCGACACCATCCATAGTACGACCACCAATACGGACAGGTTGACAGTCCCTACTGGCGTATCTTATGTCAAAATTACAGGCCAAGCACATTTTCAAGCGAACGCGACAGGAGGTAGAAACGCATACATAACGAAAAACGGAGTACCTGCATCTATATCAGGCGCTCAACAGACAACATCTAGTGCCACAACCAATAGCATTTTTCCCATAATCTCTCCCATTCTAGCTGTAGTTCCTGGCGATTATTTTTCTCTTAATGTGGTTCAGGACTCAGGAGGAGTGCTTGATTTTATTAATGGTGCTAATGGTGCTGGCGCTTATTCATGGTTCGCTATGGAAGTTATTCGGTGATCTTTCGTCAACGCTTAACAAGCCCGCTTCAGCAGGTTTTTTTATGCCTTCTGTTCTCGCTCGCCGGTTGCTCGACCGCGCAACTGCGCACCACAAGCAACGCGCTACTCGTCGCGGATTGGGCGCAGACGCGCTACATCGCGGCGCACCCGGATCAGTACCGCGAGTTGAACCCAACGATTGGCGAGCATCCAAGCACGGGAACCGTCAACACGCATTTCGTCACCGCGCTGGCCATCAATAACGCCGTTTTTTACGCGCTGAACGAAGAACACAGTCGCTGGTGGTCAATGGCCATCATCGGTCTCGAAGGCACAATGGTCGCGCACAACGCGGCAATCGGTATTAAATTAAACTGGTAGGAGGATAATACATGCTCCCGTTCTCGACTCATCTTTTGGCGTTCTACAATATCAGTAACGACAGGAGCGAGTTGTGGCAGTGGATGTTCTCTCACGCTCAGGAGCATGAGAATATCTATGCGTCCATTCTTTCGACGGGCTATGTCATTACTCATTACCCATTGGATGATAAAGCGGTGACGACTGACTGGCTAGACAATCACTATCAGGAGCATTTGTCCGTTGCGCAGAAATTAAATTTATCGACCGGGTATGATCTGAGGGGTCTGGACATGAAATCCTCTGAGTCCATGGGACTGTGGAATGAAGCGCATATCCAATACCATACTGATATTGCCAACGCGTTGTGACGATCATGGACCTGAAAAGACTTTTTCGACAATCTGAACCTCGATTCATCGAGTTCGACCCGGATTTGCACGATGAGATATTCTGGGAGGCATATCGTCTCAAGTCGTTTGATATGGAAAGTGATCTCGATTACTGGGAAGTGATTGACCTGATGCACCACCGCATCGCCGCTCACCAGGATGCTTTCATGGCCTACGATGACGGCGTCCCCGTCGGGATCATTGTCGCCGACATTTTCGCTGGCGCCGTCGAGCCTCACCTTGAGTATTTCCGGTGGGCATCGGCGCGCGCTATCATTCGCGTGGAGGTCGCTTTCTTGACTCGCCTGCGTTTCGCTGACTCCGTGGATAAAATAATCATCTATTCCTACCCGTCGAATGTTGCTTTCTTCTCTAGACTGGTAAAGTATCTACCCATTGTCAGTCAAGGCTTGCAGGGCGACGGTCGGCATATGTTTGTCATTGAGGGGGCGCATCCGTGACTGGGTGGATACGGGAAAATTCAAGCTGGATAGGCCCGGTGGCTGATGTGGCGGCTGTCGTTACGGGACAGCCGTGGATAGCTGCTGCCGGTAATGCGGCCACCGGATACTCTAATAATGGCGTGAAAGGCGCTATCACTGGCGCCATAAAAGGGGAAGTGATTGGCTCTGCCGGTGTTGGCGCTGTCTCTGGTTGGGAGGGCGCCTCCGCATCGGGTGCCGGGATTGGCGGTCAACTAATAGGGGCTGGCACGGGCGCCGCTGCTGGCCTCGGGATTGGGTCCTCCGCCAATATCGCCGCCGACGCGGCCCCCGGCTCTATCGGAAGTATTATTCGCGGCATCAGCGCGTCGGGGGTTCCTGTTTCAGTTAATCCAGCTACCGGGTTAGTGTCGAGCGGCCCCGCCACCGGTATGGATGTTGGCACGTTACTGAAATACGGGCTCCCCCTTGCTTCCCTGGCTTTAGCTGGATCAGCCGCCGGAAATCCCTTCTCGAACACCGGGTCCGCTCAGTCTGCTCTCGGTAATATAGCGGCGGCAACTACTCCGGCTGGCGAGGCGTTATTGGCGGAATATACGTCTGGTAATTTGCAGCCAGGACAGCAGCAGCAATTGGATACGCGGCAGCAAAACGAAACGGCTGCCGTGCAGCAATATTATGCCAACGCTGGGTTATCTGACTCGTCTATGCAGACCGCCGACATCAACAAAGTCGGCAACGACATGATGGTGATCAAAGCACAGTTAATGTCCACTAATCTGAGTAACGCAATCTCTCTGCTCGGCGCCGGATCGACCGTCTACAGCGCAATCATGGCTCAGCAGACAGCTCAGAATACCGCTCTATCATCCGCTATCAGTAACGCGGCGGGCGCCTTTTCGAGTATATTCAGCCCGAGTAATGCGCCATCCTCCTCTGACCCATCCACTATTGCCTCAACGATCAGTACGCCGGTTCCCACTTTGGGTCCGGTTGATTATAGTGTGACCAAGCCATGACCGACATCAATAATGTCCTAGCTAACTCCCCGACTGGCCTACTTGGAACTCAGGCGCCCGCGCCGTACTCGGCCGATCTCACCGCTCAGTTAGCCGATGACGCTCAGTTGGCGAAGAATACCGATCCATATGCTGAGACCATGCCGCCGGTCCAGCCAGCGGCGTCTCAGACGGTAGGAGGCGCGATCCAGGGCGGCCAGGGCGACTACATCACTAAGGCGCTGTCTCAAATCCAGCAGAACACGCAGGCAATAGTTGACGCCAAAAAGAAGGCCCAAGATGGATTTATTGCTGCGCACACGGCTGAGTTGGCGCGGGCTCCTGCGTTCGACCTGAATCAATTACAGAAACTTCCTCAATATGCCCCTCCGCAGGTTGACCAGCATGCCGTCCAGAACTACGCGGGCGTGATGATGCTGTTTGCCGCCATCGCTGGACGATTTACCTCAACCCCTCTGACCACGGCGCTTAACGCCTTCTCGTCATCCATGCTGGCCGAAAAGCAGGGGCAGAAAGACAAAGCCCAGCAGTACAAAGACGAGTTCAAGGCCAATATAGACAAGGCGGTCTATGAGAACAAGCTTGCAACCGAGAAGTACAAGATAGTCATGGAGCAGCACCAATCCGACCTTGCTACCATGCAGGTCCAATTGAAGTATGTAGCGGAGGGGTTCGACGACCAGTTGGCTGTGCAGGCGCTCAATCAGAAAGGTGTTCTCGGCCTTGAGCAAATATTGAGTCATCGAGATATCCTGGCGGAACAGGCCCGCTTCCATTCGGCGGAGATTGACAAGTGGAATACTCAGATAGCGGATCAGGTCAACTACAGGAAGGCTATGCAGGACGGAACGCTCCTTAATGGGTACAATGCAGCCATAGCGGACGGCGCTCTACCAAAGGGGACTACCTTTAAGGACTATGTGGCAATGGTTAAGCCTGCCTCGTCCACATTCGGCACCTTCGGGGGGCAGTCTGCCCCTGCCGTGCTGTCTAGTGATGGTATCCCGGTCATTGGCGATACATCTGCTATCCCCACCACGGAAGAAAATGTCGCGGCGCCCAACCTGGATTAATAGCCATGACGGTACTTGTCAACATCACAGACCCGAATGGCAACATCAAGGCGCGAGTCAATGTGCCCGATAACTACGCCGACGACCCTGAGCAAAAGAGTCAGTACATCAGGCGGGAGTACGCTAAGTTTGTCGGGAAGCCAGAGGGCGTTGCCTCTGAGATATGGCGCCGAGCCGCCGCCGAGCCATTCACTCAGGTCAAGGCGGCGTTTAACGAGGCCGTCAAGGCCCGCAAGGCTGATCTCGCCTCTCCCACCAATACGACCCTCTGGAATAGCGTAAAGACGCAGGGCGAATTGGTGTTAAGAGTTCTTGGCTATGTCCCGAACGCTATCGGAGAAGCTGCTGAGGTTCCGCTTGAGCGCGCCGGGATGACCTCTACCGCCTACGGGGTCGGCGCTATCTTACCGTGGGTAGCTCCTGGCATGTCAAAGACGGTCAGAAAGGTCGGTGGCGCCGCATTGGAGGCTGGCGGGGCCGTCGTCAAGAAGATAGCGCCTAAACTAACTGAAAAGCTTGCCAGCAAGGGCGCAAAACCCATCTCAGAGGCCGCTTCTGCGCTCGAAAAAGAGATATCCGGTAAGTCGGCGGCGGACGTTGATGCGGCGGTGGCAACCATTACGCCGCATGCGCCGGAGGTTGTGGACGCGGCTGCCGCTAAAAATCCGGCAGTCAAGGCGGCTAATGGCAGATTGCGCGACAGGATACTCGCTTACCGAAAGGAATCCGCTGCCGCCACAAAAAATTTAACTCCTACTCAGCCGCCGCCAGTCAACCCCATGCCTCCCGACAAGGTGAATTGGTTGCGTCAGTTTGCAACAAAAAAGAACCCGACCGCGCTGGACAATGCGCATGCTGTCGCTCTGCTTGAGCATCATCAAACCGACTTTGTATCGAGCGTGGATGGTCTTGTAACTCACGCGCAACCTACCGAGTTCGAGCGCCGTTATGCTGATTCTGCCGGTAAGTACGCGTCGGCCACCAAGGCTCTTGAGGATAAGTACCCAGAGCAGGTTATCAAGAACCGTGCCGCTGCTCTGGGTTATGTGCGTGAGAAGATAGCCCGCGAGACACCGCCTCAGAAGTTGCTCGACGCGCCCCATCCGGCGTCCCAGCCTGACTTCCTCGTGTCGCCCCGTGGTGTCGCTCACACGTTGGATCAGCATCCTCATTATCAGGCCGTCCAGGCCGAGTACGAGACCGCCTTGAAAGAGGTCGAGGCTCGCAATCCTGAGGCGGCAATCATTCATCGCGCCAAGACGCTTGGCTATGAGCATGAACCGGTCGTGATGCCGGAGGATACGCACGAGGTTAAGGTAAAACTTGCCCACGCCGCCGAGCAGGAGATGAATGCCAAGAGTTTTGCTATCCGTGAAAAGACGGCTGTATCCTTTGGGCGCGCAGAGCAAGCTGAGGCTGTGCGCAAAAAACTCGAAGAAGAACTTGCGTGGCGTCAAGCGGGTGGCGGGATAGGCGGCGTGACCTATCACGGCGAGTACGACCTTTCCAGTTCTATCATGAGCAAATAACCATGGGCGTCGCGACCATGTTGGAGCTTGGCGAGGACGGCGTGAAGTGGGTCGCTAATATCGCCGAGAAGCTAAACAACCCAATCAAGACCACGATGATTACGCATATCAGCCCGGAGGACGTTAGCGAGATATCCAAGGTTGCCGGGGCATCGGTCGGTAAATATAAGTCCACCTTGGCGCAGCGCAACGACGCTTTCGCTCATGTATCCGACGGGCGCAAGGCTATGTGGGAAGCCGTGAGCAAGCCGCTTCATATGGAGTTCTTGAAAAAGGTAGAGACCGGCGCACAGATGAAGGGTGTTGCTGGCGACATGGCTTCTATCTATCGCAAGGGTCTTGAGGCGGCCTATAAGGAGGAAGGAAAGTATGGCTCGAAGTCTGAGTACGTGCTGAATTATTTTCCGCACATCTGGGATAATGAGGATAAGGCCCGGCAATTCTTCGCTGAATTAAAGCAGTCGCGCGGCGAGACATGGTTCATGAAGGCGAGAACCCATGAGTTGATCGAGCAGGGTGAGGCTGCCGGTATGAAGCTTAAGACCACCAACCCGGAGGAGCTGTATGCCCACCGCATGACCGCGTCGCACGAGATGGTGGAAAAGACCCGGCTTATACGTGAACTGCAAAGTATGAAAATGGCGGCCCCCATCGCTGGCATGGAGAAAAAGCCGTTCGCTGGATTTGAGATATCCGCTCCGAACGGGTCACGCTGGTTGCTGCATCAGGATTTGCGCCCGTTGTGGACGAACGCCATCGAGTCACGCAGCATGTGGCAGTCTCCCGGTGTCGGCGGTTCTATATTCCGTAGCTGGATGGAACTCAAGAATACCTACGTCCCGATGAAGCTGGGTGTGTCGCTTTTCCATCCGATCCATATTGCCGTTATAGATGCCAGCCAGAACATCAAGACCGCTATAGAGCATGCCATCAAGACTGGCGATTGGGGAACCGGGCTATCACAGGCCGCGCATGCTCTAGTGCCGCGTATCGGCTTCAAATCCGGGGCTGGATTCCAGGTAGGCACGAAAGAAGGGCGTGATGTCCTTGAAAACTGGCTGAAGCCGGAAGCAGAATGGTCTGATAGCGCCCGTGCAGCCATCCATTTAATTGAGGAAGGCGGCGGCTCCCCTCGCATGTCGGAGGAATTACTGCTGAATGCCCGTGTGTCTTTTCGCAAGGCGCTTGCAACCGGTAATCATGCGATGGCTGCATATCACGGTTCGCGTCGATTCCTTGAAATGATGCAGGAAACTATCTTTGAACGCTGGATTCCCAGCCTAAAAGTAAGTTCCTACCTGCGTGAAGTGAAGAATCTATTCGAGCGCGAACCTGAGTTGATCGACAATATGGCCGCTCGGCAGGTTAAATTGCGCGAAATATGGAAGTCCATCGACAACCGTTACGGTGAAATGTTTTATGGGAACGTGTTCTGGAAGCCTTACCTTAAGAATTGGGGCACCGCGACCTTCTTATCGCTCGGCTGGCAACTTGGATTTGTGCGTGAAATAGGCGGCGCTCTGGTCGTTGACACACCTAAATACCTTTACAGGGCGCTTACCGGGAAGGGCGCATGGTCTGACATCACCAGCAAAATGCTTTTCTCCTACATCTATCTCGGGATGGGCATGATGCTGCATGGCGCCATGACCGCCATGATGACCGGCAAGGCTCCGAATGAAATGCTGGATTTTATCTACCCGCGCACGGGAGATACCAATCCTGATGGCTCCGAACATCGCCTATCTACATCCCATTATATCCGCGAAATCGGCAGCATCTACAAGCATATCTCGACCGAGGGCGTTGTCGAGGGAACTTGGGATGATGTTCAGAGTAAATTGGTCGTTGGTCCGGTTATTGAACTAATGAGGAATCGTGACCACTTTGGTTACGATATCTATGACGAGAACTCGCCGCTGCATGTCAAGGTAGGGAATGTGCTCAAATATGTCGGGCAGCAGTATAATCCGATAACGCTAGAGCAGATTCAGCAGGTGCGCCGCTCCGGTCAGCCTGCAAAGTACGAAGCTTTATCCCTGATAGGATTCGGCCCGGCTTCAAAAACAATCGACCAGACCACTGCTCAGTCAGAAATTTCGCGCACGTTCGAGCGTCGCTTTGGTGGCATCTCGAAGTCGCTCGACCAAAAGACGATTGATGACATAAAGCATAATTTGAAGGCCGCGATGGCGACCGGTAATGGTGATTTAATTCAGCCAGCCATTAAGTCCGCCGTCAAGGCGGGGCTCAACCTTAAGCATATGCATAGCGTCGGGCTGCCTAGCGATATCGTCCAGTTCAGCATGCTCCAAAAATACGACCAAACCCACTTGCTTGCCCGCTTTGACGCCAAGGCTATCGGGAGGTATGCTTGGTTTGCACATAAGGATGTCAAGGCCCAGTTTGCCGAGATAAGCCCGGAATGCGCCGGGTTCGTTAAGGATGTTCAGGCCGGTAAAGTTCATCCGCCCGCAATCGGAGTTGGTTATGGCAAGAAAGTCCAAAAAGAAGGGTCTCGATAATGGCAACATGGAGGAGATTGATCGTCAGATTAATGAGGTTCTGAAATCGACGGAGATCAAACCTTCCAAGTTGCAGGCGTTGAAGCTGGCTATCCATTGGGAAGCCGTAAAGAGAAAGATTGAGGACGATGATGAGGGCAGCTTCTTTAATGATGAGGAACCGGTAAGTGCCGAGCAAGAGTGAAGCGCAGAGGCGACTGATGGCAGCTTGCGCTCATGGCGCTGGCTACAAAAAGTGTCCGCCCAAAAAAGTGGCGAGAGAATTTAATCGGGCCGACGCCCGTAAACGCAAGTCTAGGAGGTCGTGATGGCTAAGCCGCAACTGGTAGATAATATTCGGAACCTTCAAGTTCCCCTTATTCGATTAGCGATGGCCGCTCTCAGCCGCCGCATCTTTCTGTTCTCGACTCTTGCGCTGAATTTCTGGTTGTTCAATGCGGCCATGGCCGCTCCTGACTGGATGCGATTTGCTATCGCGGTTACGTTCTCCGTTACCGTGTTCGTGCCTACGCTGATTCGTAATTCCGACCAGCCTGAGAAGGAGGTAGAGTAATGCGCGTAAATAGAACGCAAGCTCAAGTAACGTCACAGACGTTGATTGCGGGGGCCGGATATAATTCGCCGATCATCATCACGAACGACACGGCCAGTTACGCCATATCGCCCGGCGGTGGCGGAACGATCAATGGGCAGTTCACGCTCGACGATGCTGCCGGAGTGCTCGCCAACCCGAACGGCGCTGACTGGCATCAGCTCACGAACGCCAACGCTTCCTCGGTGCAGAATTCCGACACGCTCTTTCAAGCGTCCGCCGTGCGCTTCTCGGCAACTGGCAAAAACGGTACTGTGAGGGTATCGCAATGAGTATTGAACTGAGTCAGATGGGGGGATCGAGCAGCACGGTGCCTTCGGGCTCCGAAATGCTCACTGCCGCCGCCTTCGACGCCAATCACGGCATGTTTGATTTTATTACAGCCACTACCTTTTATGGGACGTCTCCAGGTGGCTCTGCTGGATGCACGGCAACAACCACTTCCGGCAGTTCATCGGTCTCGTTCAGTAACGCCACCAATTTGGCCAATGGCCAAGCTATTTTCATTGCCGGCATCGCTGGGGCGTTTTACCTCGCGGGACTGTCTGGCACGACCGCCAACCTGCAACGTGCTGTCGGCGTCACGCAGGCGTTAGTCAATGTCAATGCTGGGGCGAACGTTACTAACGGCGCGGTGACGTTTTCCTACTACCCGGATACGGCGTTGGTCATTGGCTATAACTACAACGGCGTCAAAGCGACCGAGCCGACTTGGGCTATGCAGCTTGAATCCGATTTTCTGGATTATGACGGCTTTCGGAAAGTAGAGGGCTATTTCCAGTTCACGCCAGCCGGTGGCGGTACGGTGCTACGGCCCTTTGCCTGTCAAGTTGATCGCGACAATAATAATGTGCAACTGCTCACGTTCCTCTGTGGCTGGAAGGGCGCGCAGTTCTATTACGGGTCGGACTATACAACCCCCTCGTTTACCATCGGCTCTAATCCGTCCGGTACGCCGGTAAATGACCTGCAATCCTACGGCTCTTTCAAAGTCAACATGCTGACCAGCCAGACTACGCCTGTCATGCGCTGGGCTAATGCGTCTAATGGACAGCTAGCTGCCATACAGCCATTGGGCGGGTTCTCTGTAGGCAATAACACTGTCGATAGTGGATATGGCGGAGCAATCATCGAGGCCAAACTCGCCATCGGCAAGACTACGGCGGCGGCGGTTCCGCTGGACGTTGTTGGTGCGGTGAATATCAGTGCAGGCGAACTTACGCTGTACGCGACTGGAGGCGGCTATGCGCCCAAGGCCGTATTCGCCGACACTGTCGGCAACTCCACGCAGTCGTTTGGAGCGGTCACGATCTGGCGAGAGGCGGCACTGACGCAATGCCTGGTAATGCTTAAATCAAACGGATCGGGCAACTTCGCCATCGGGCACGAGAACGCCACGAATCATGATCTTTGCATAGGCCCAACTCAAGGCACCGAGTCTAATTTCACACACGCCAACTCGCACATGTCGTTCCTCAACGGCGGTCAGACGGTTTCGATAGGCGGCGCTACACCGACGGCCGCAGCAATCCTAACCTTTGCGGCTGGCAGTACAACGGTAGCTCCGATACGGCTGGCGTCGCAAACTCTTGTGACAACCCCCGCAGCAGGCAATATCGAGTACGACGGCACCCATCTATATTTCACCGACGCGACGAACACTCGTCGCACCATCACGGCGGTATAAAATGACTGAAGATGAAATCAAGGCATTACAGGATCAGGTTGCAACACTCACCGAGCAGAACGCCAGCCTCACCAAACAGGTGACAATGGCGAATGCCATGCTATCGACCATGAAGCACCAGCGCGACTCGTTGGCGGATAGCGTTGTGCAGATGTCGGGCGAGTTGGCGGTCAAGTGACAATCCCTAACAGCCAAGCGCAACCGGGCGAGACGCAATGAGACCAGACATCGAAAGACGCGCCGAAACATTCGTCCGCGACCGCAAGGTCGAATGGGGGATGATCCTTGGCAACATCATCGCGTCATTTACGCTGGCCGCCATTTTATGGGTCGGTAATTCAATCATCGATCTTAAAGACGGTTTCCGGCAGATGACGGGCGTGCAGCAGTTACTGGCGGCGCACCAGGTACAGGAGGACAAAGAACTCGACGATCACGAGATGCGCATCCGCGCCATCACTGATCTGGATCAGGGGCGGAATGAGATTGTTCGGAAACTGGATGCGAGGAAAGGCAAGTGACGCAGATTACCGCCGATCAGATCCTTCACGCCTGCCCAACGGCGCAAAACCTGGATGTGCTAGTGCCTGAAATAAACGACGGCTGCGCACAGCACGACATCAGCACACCCGATCGGCTAGCCATGTTCGTCGCGCAATGCCTGCACGAGTCCGGTGGTTTTCGGTACATGCACGAGATATGGGGGCCGACTTCGTGGCAGTTGAAATATGAGAACAATGCCGGGCTCGGTAATAATCAGCCGGGTGACGGGCATCGTTTCATGGGCCGCGGGCTGATCCAATTAACCGGACGATCCAATTATGAGCGGTTCGCCGATTGGGCGGCGGATCAATCAATCCTGACTACGCCCGAGATCGTGGCTGAACCCGAGTATGCGGTCCTGTCCGCCATTTACTTCTGGACCGTGAACAATCTCAACGCCTACGCCGATGCGCAGGACATTCAGGGCTGCACGCGGCGGATCAACGGACGCCAGATGCTGGGACTGGAAGAGCGGACTCGGTACTACAACTCGTTAATGGGGTCGATGTGAAACGCATTGATACATATTTATCAGTTAATGGTTAATTGATATGTCCAGCTTTGAAATAAACGACGATGATCTGCATATCGAGGTCGAGTCGAAACTTCAGCAGGTCAGAATCTATGAGCGGCGTGGAAATCCCGACAACTATAAGTCGGCCTTTCAGATCTTCGAGTACGGCGATAGGGGCATGGCCTATTCCATCAATGGTGACGGATTTTACATGGCGAGAAAGCATCTGGCTGAGTTGATGCGGCGGCTCGGGCTGGCGACGCTTGAGGGCTACGTGAGCGACGCACACGCCAAGCTGATTACGCGGATGCTGAGAGATACCTGCACGGTCACTACCCCACAGCGCGGGGAATGTGCCGGACGTGATTTCCCTTGGATTGTAGTGAGGCCGATATGAAAGGGCCCTACATTTTCATCGCTCTGGTGGCTGTCTATTTTGTAGCGGCTTACTTTTTTCTGTGCCATAACGGCTGTCAGCCATGACCGATATCCGCCAATACCTGATGCCGATGGTGCTAGTCGCTATCATCCTGCTGATCGGGCG
>VFSW01003520.1_pt1 | contig 23465 bp, 19 predicted proteins | sample 5358111 | NCBI WGS metagenome assembly VFSW01 (sample SAMN11554181, study PRJNA540505) | mine drainage metagenome | isolation source: sediment from site ElyBrook_90M | place: USA: Ely Copper Mine, Vershire, VT | collected 2017
GGGGGGGGCGGGGGGGGGGGGCCCCCGCCGCCGGCGGGGGCGCCCCCCGGTCCCGCGGCGGCCCCCCCGCCGGCGGCGCGGGGGCGCCCCCCCCCGGGGCCCGCCCGGGCGCCCCCCGCGGCGGGCGGGATGGCGGAGAGCAGAGGCGGCGCGCCGGGCTCCTCGTCGAGGAAATAGCGCAGGCCGCAAGGCGCGGCGATGGCCGCCGCCAGCGGTTGCGGTTCGGCGATCTCCGGCGGGCCGGTGCGGCGGGCCTGCTGGCTGCTTTCATGGGCGATGCGGCGCCAGCGGTCGACGCGCTTCCGCGCGGCTTCCAGCAACCCCTTCCCGCTGCGCGCGGCATCCACCGGCACGATCGCGGACACGCCCAGTTCGGTGGCCTTTTCGACCAGCCATTCGAAGCGGTCGAACTTGACGAGCGCGGCCAGCAGCGTCAGTTGAACGGGCAGCGGCGGCGCGTCCAACGGTTCGAGCAGGCGAAAGGCGACGCGATCCTTTTCAACGGCGGCGATCTCGGCCAGGTACACGCGCGCGCCATCGGAGATTTCGTATTGCCGGCCGGGCTCGGCGCGCAGCACGCGGGCGAGATGCCGGGCATCCTCGCCGCGCAGTTCGGCGGCGTTGTCGCGAATGCTATCGACCAGGAAGCGGCGGCGAGCCATGTGACGATGTTACGTCATTCCGTGCGCAGGGCGGCCAACCGCCAACGAACAGCTGCTCGCCGCCATGTCCGCCGCCTTCGGGGTGCTGGCCGCTATTGGCATCGACAGCCTGGATCCCCGGTGCGAACCAGATAGGGCGTGGACCGAGGCTCTACTGGTGTGCACAGATGAAGCCGAATCAGATGGCTGCCACGGTCCGGCGTGGTGTGACCCTTGCGTTGCAGGAGTTCGTCACTCGCCGCAAGGCCCGCGGATTCCGCCGGCGATGGCGGAAATGGCAGCCGACCCCGCCACTCAGGCCGGGAACGCCGTGATCGGCCGGGGACTCGCTCCGGTGGGCTACAGGCCGGTTCTGGTGGCCCTCGGACGTCGCGATCTGCGCCAATGCGGCGAACGTGCCCCGGGACTATCCGACGAACCCGGTCATTAGATCAGGCCCGGCTTGCAATCCCAGACTCGCCAAGAGTCGCGGGAGTGAGCCCACCCGTCCGGACGGAAGATGCACGGCGTACAATGCAGGGTTATGATCGCTTTGCTGCGCGGCGTGCTGATCGAGAAACATCCCAACCAGGCTGTGGTGGACGTGGGCGGGGTGGGCTACGACGTGACCATACCGGTCTCGACCTACGCGCACCTGCCCGAGGCCGGCGCGGAAGTGCGGCTGCGCGTCTATACGCACGTGCGCGAGGATGCCCTGGCGCTCTATGGCTTCCTCACGCAGGACGAGAAGGCGCTGTTCGAAAAGCTGATCTCGGTGAGCGGCATCGGTCCCAAGATGGCCATGTCGGTGCTCTCCGGCATTCCCGCGCTGGACCTGATCGCCAGCATCCGGCGCGGCGAGGTGGACCGGTTGGTGCGCATCCCCGGGGTGGGCAAGAAGACCGCCGAGCGCGCAAGAGTCCGACGGTCGCACCCCAAGGCCGAATCTAGCGAACGAAGCCTATTCGAGCGCCGGACTTTGGCTTGGGGAGTCCATCCCAGGAGCTTCTCCCCTCGTCCGTCATCGTCGCGTTAAAGCGATCCGTGAAGAAGAACCGTTGATCGTCGGGCACCTGCCCAGAATACTTCATCGCATCGCGGTCCATGGCGGCGTTATCAGGTTTCGTCAGACTCAGAATTCCGCGTGTCCAAAGTCGCTTGAAGGCTGCGAGAAGGTCCGGCTGCGTTACGTCCGGTACGGTCGCTCTCACTGCCTGCTCCCAATCGCCCCAAGAACCCTGGTGTGTCCCCTGAAATCCCGCGGCGATTTGTAGAACCGCGTACTCTACGCGGTCTGCTAACGGCATTTATGCCAATCTAACACACTTCCCGCCCCGGCGCGTTTCGTACCCGCTCCTGTCCTAGTGCCATGGTCTTGTTTTTTGTTCTTGTTCTTGTGGCTGTCCTGCAAGGATGGGTTCGGGTTCGCGGCCGGCTGTGATAAAATGTCATCGGTTTCTTGTGTGCAGCCGCCCATCCACCTGACCGGCATCGCAAATCTCGACTGGATAATCCTTGGCGTCGCGTTTTCCATCGCCATATATTGGCTAAGGGCGCTCCGTCTTGCGAGGGAGGGCGCAAGGCTCTTTCTGCGGAACCTCCTCAAGTCCGTCGTGGTTTTTTGCTTTCTAATGACAGTGTCCAGTGCCATCCGACCGCGGACGCACCTACCCCCCTCCACCGAGGTGTTCATTGCCGGTTTTGTCGCCATGCTTTGCTTTGGGCGATGGCAGACCGCTAGGCGCTCCCGATACGTTCCGAAGGCTGTCAGACGTGCGGTTATCGAGCGAGATCTCGAACGGCGTGGGGAGAAGTACGACCCGCAAAAGCACCACATTGACCACATTTGGCCGCACAAGCGTGGAGGCAGTAACACGGCGGACAATCTGCGGGTCATCGACAAGAGGGAAAATCTGCGGAAGGGTGCCAGGCGCCCCGGACCCCGGGACATGTGGTGAACTGAGGATTCTTGGGCCTTACTTGGATTTCGCCCTTCGGGTGTAGGCCTTCCCGCGTGTTCCGTCCTTCTTCGTCCGGCCGCTAACGGCAATTCGCTTTTGCGGTTTCTTCTCGGGCTTCGCAGCGGCTCCGAACAGCCCAGCGGCGATCAGGGGTATCAGTGGCAGTGGCATACTGGCCGATAGTCTATCACAATCTGCGCCGAGCCCCCGCTGCTCCCTCTCCGTGGTTTTGCATCGTTCCGCGCCGCGCGCTAGGCAGGTAAGCGGCGGCCACCTTAAGCGCGGCTACAATACAGGTTATGATCGCTTTGCTGCGCGGCGTGCTGATCGAGAAACATCCGAACCAGGCGGTGCTGGACGTAGGCGGGGTGGGCTACGACGTCAGAATTTCAGTGTCCACGTATTCGCGCCTGCCGGAAGCTGGGGTTGAGGTGCGCTTGCGTGTCTACACGCACGTACGCGAAGACGCCCTCGTGCTCTACGGGTTTCTCGCGCAGGACGAGAAGGAGTTGTTCGAGAAGCTGATCTCGGTTAGTAGCATCGGACCGAGCACGGCCATGTCGGTGCTGTCCGGCATTCCCGCGCTGGACCTGATCGCCAGCATCCGGCGCGGCGAGGTGGACCGGTTGGTGCGCATCCCCGGGGTGGGCAAGAAGACCGCCGAGCGCATGGTGCTGGAACTGCGCGACAAGATGCCCGCGCCAACGGGCGAGGATCCCTCCGCCGCCGGGGCGCCGTCCGCCGCGCTGACCGCCGTGGAACAGGACGTTCTTTCAGCGCTGCTGAACCTGGGCTGCGCGCGCCCCGCCGCCGAAGCCGCCGTGCGCAAGGCGCGCGGGACGCCCGGCGCCCCCCCGGCGCCGGACGCCCCCTTCGAGCCGCTTTTCCGGCGCGCCCTGGAACTGGTACGGTAAGCTGAAAACGAATGCCCGATCGGGAACTTGTTTCCGGCGCGCGCCTGCCCGAGGAGGCGCAGTTTGAAGCCGGACTGCGCCCGCGCCGCCTCGACGATTTCGCCGGCCAGAAGAAGCTGAAGGAGAACCTGGCCATCGCCATCGAGGCGGCCCGCATGCGCGGCGAAGCCATGGACCACGTGCTGCTCTACGGTCCTCCGGGCCTGGGCAAGACCACGCTCGCCTGCATCATCGCCGAGGAGTTGCAGACGCCCATCACCACCACCTCCGGACCGGTGCTGCAAAAGAAGCTGGACCTGACCGGCATCCTGAGCAACATTCGCGCGCGGCAGGTCTTCTTCATCGACGAGATCCACCGCCTGTTGCCGGACGTGGAGGAGATGCTGTATTCCGCGCTCGAAGACTTCCGCGTGGATATCCTGGTGGGCGCGGGACCGGGCGCGCGCACGCATTCGCTGCCCATGCCGCGCTTCACCGCCATCGGCGCCACCACGCGGCAGGGGCTGATCAGCGCGCCGTTGCGCGGCCGCTTCGGGCTGGTGCTGCGGCTGGATCCCTACGCGGTGGAGGAGCTGAAGGCGATCGTGGAACGCTCGGCGCGCCTGTTGGGCGTGGAGATCGAGGGCGATGCGGCCGGAGAGCTGGCGCGCCGCTGCCGGGGCACGCCGCGCATCGCCAACCGCCTGCTGCGCCGTGTCCGCGACTACGCGCAAGTGCGCGCCGACGGCCGCATCACCCAGGCCGTGGCGCAAACCGCGCTCAACCTGCTGGAGGTGGATCGCTTCGGCCTGGACGAAATCGACCAGAAGATCATGCTGACGATTCTGGAAAAATACCGGGGCGGGCCGGTGGGGCTGAACACCATCGCGGCGTCCATTTCCGAGGAGGCGGACACCATCGAGGAGGTGTACGAGCCGTACCTGATTCAGCTCGGGTTTCTGAACCGCACGCCGCGCGGGCGGGTGGCCACCGACGGCGCGTACGACTACTTCAAGATCGCGCGGCGCATGCGCGGCGATCATCCGGCGCTGTTTTGAATGCCATGAAGAAGGTGTACCTGGGGCTGGGATCGAACCTGGGCGATCGCGACGCGATGCTGCGCGATGCCTTGCGGGCGCTGGAATCGCCGCGCCTGCGCATCCTGCGGGTCTCGCCGGTTTACGAAACCGAGCCCATGGACGTGCCCGGCCAGCACTGGTTCCTGAACCTGGTGGCCGAGGCGGAAACGGACCTGTTCCCCTTGCAGTTGCTGCACCGGACGGCGCGCGTGGAGGCCCAACTCGGGCGCCGCAGGCTGGCGCCCAAGGGGCCGCGCTCGATCGACATCGACATCCTGTTATTCGGAAACGCGATCGTGGATACGGCCGCGCTCCAGATTCCCCATCCGCGCTTTCGCCAGCGGCGCTTCGTGCTGGCGCCGCTGGCGGACCTGGCGCCGGAGCTGCGCGACCCGCTGACCCGCAGGACCATCCGTGAGTTGCTGGGCGAGGTGCGGGGACAGGCCGTGCGCAAGCAGGTGAGTTAAAATCGGAACGGCGGTTATGGCAAAGTTGTTCCAGATCAAACGGGTTCATGGCGTCAGCGACGATGCGGCCAAGGCCAAGACGGGCAAGAAGTGGGAGGAGTGGTTCCAGATGCTGGACAAGGCCGGCGCGCGCATGATGGACCACCGCGAAATCGCCCACTATGTCTCCTCCAACTGCGGCCTCACGCCCTGGTGGAGCCAACTGCTGACCGTGGGATACGAGCAGGATCGCGGCATTCGCGACGAGCACCAGCGGGGTGCGCGCTACGAAGTGGACCGCAGCAAAACCATGGCCGCGCCGCGCGCCGTGGTGTGGGCCGCCTTCCATAACCAGGCCACCCTGGCGCGCTGGATGCCCGGACAGGCGTTCAGCATCGTCAAGACCACGCCGGACCGGATACTGCATCTCGACTGGCCCGACCAGACGCACGTGGTAGTCATGTTTTCCGGGAATGCCGGCAAGACCAAAGTGGTGATCTCCCACGAGAGGCTGCGGGACCCCGCCGATGTCGAGCGGCTGCAGAAGTTCTGGTCCGCGGCCCTGGCGCGGTTGAAAGAAGTGGTGACGGCCTGAAGCGCGATACACTCGTCTGGTATGCGAAAAGCGATTGTGTGCCTGGCCGCGGCCCTGGTTGCCGCTGCGCCCGCCGCCCGCGCCCAGCAGCGGCAGCAGCTTAACGACGGCGACGCGCACGGCGACGCGCCCTATCTGGTCGAGGACGGCTGGACGCCGCTGCTGAACGGAAGCGACCTCTCCGGCTGGCACGGCCAGGGTTCGGGCGGCAACGACTGGTTCACCACCCGCGGCATCGTCTGGGAGCGCCTGCTGGGGCCGACGCGCCTCTCCGCCGTGCCCGCTCCGGGCGGCCGCATCCTGAACGGCCTGCGCGGCCGGACCGCCAATCTGATCAGCGACCGGAAATTCGGCGACATCGAGTTGTACCTGGAGTTCATGCTGGCCAAGGGTTCCAACTCGGGCGTGTACCTGCACAGCCTGTACGAGTGCCAGATCTTCGATAGCTGGGATTCGACCGAGCCGGTGACCTCATCCGACGCCGGCGGCATCTATCACCGCTGGATCAATAACCGCGGCGTGGGCGGATCGGCGCCCAGCCGCAACGCCTCGCGGCGGCCCGGCGAATGGCAGTCGTATCACATCTGGTTCCGCGCGCCGCGCTTCGACGCCTCCGGCAAGAAAACGGAGAACGCCAAATTCATCCGCGTGGTCTATAACGGCCTCTCGGTGCAGAACAACGTGGAAGTGGACGGCCCCACGCGCGCGGCCAACAACATCCCGGAAGCGCCCGAGAATCCTATCATGCTGCAGGGGGATCACGGGCCGGTGGCGTTTCGTAACATTTATTGGCGGCCGCTGCGGGAGATCATCGACCGGTAATCCAAGGCGCCGTTTCCGGGATTACTTCTCCACGACCGGAATCTCGAAATACAGCAGCTCCCGGCCCGATTCGGCTTCACGCAGGCCGCTCAGGTACAGGCTCGAGCCCCGCTGGTAGCCGGTCTGGAAATAGAAGAAGCCGCTGGCCGACTGTCCGGACGGCAGCATCTCCGCGGCGAACGCGCGGCCGTCGATTTCCCAGGTATCCAGCGGATTCTTGTGTCCGGCGAGTTTGGGAATGCCGGGAGGCAGGGGCACGTTGCCGGGCCGCCGCACCGGACCCAGATAGCGCACGTCCTTGGGGGGCGTGGCCTCCACGCGGTCGCGGTTGGGACCGACCCACACGGCCTGCAGCGGCGCCACGCGAATGGTCTTGCCGCTGTCGTTCTGGATCACCACCAGCACCGGCATCACGCCATAGTTATAGGGGTTTTTCTTGCCGAAGATGGGCTTGGTATCTTCGTCGTCAAAATAAGCCTTGACGCCGATGGTGACCTTCTCGCTGGTCTGGTGGGAAGGATAGCTGGACGCCGCGCCGGGGATAAAGCGCTGGTCGTCTTTGTCTTTGCCGCCGGGCAGCGCCTTGTTTGGCGCGAGCACCACGGCTATACTCGTGAGGAGAGCCAAACGTTTGAAAATAAAAGGCATCTATTTACTCTACCGCTCCCTTCAGGCGTTCGGATGGCCGGTCCTGGCGGTCTACTTCCTGGTGCGCGGCCTGCGCCGCCGCGCGTACTTTGGGAGCCTGCGGCAACGCGCCGGGATCCTGCCCGCCTCCTTTAGACAGACCGTTCCGGGCGCGATTTGGTTGCACGCCGTTTCGGTCGGCGAAGCGCACGCGGCCGTCGAGTTGGTGCGGGAATTGCGCGAACGGCTGCCGCGCTCGCCGGTATTCGTATCGGTCTCCACGCTGGCCGGATTCGAGGCTGCCTCGCGCAAGCTGGAAGGCATGGCGGCGGTGTTCTACGCGCCGGTGGATTACGTGTTCGCGGTGCGGCGGGTGCTGCGCACGCTGCGGCCCTCCATCGTGATCGTCATGGAGACCGAGGTCTGGCCCAACCTGTTCCGCGAAACCAGGCGCACCGGCGCCGGCCTGCTGCTGGTCAACGGCCGCATCTCGGAACGCGCGCTGGGCCGCTACAGCCGCCTGCGCTGGTTCTTCGGCGGCGTGCTGGCGCAAGCCTGCCTGCTGCTGGCGCAGAGCGAGGAGATGCGCAGGCGATTCATCCGCATCGGCGCGCCGGCGGAACGGGTGCTGGTGGGCGGCAATCTGAAGTACGATGCCGCGGCGCGCGCCTGCGAGCCGGATTCGCCGGTCCGTCGCTTCGTCGAATCGGTGGGCCCGAGCGCCGTGTGGATCGCCGCCAGCACCATGCCGCCCGCCGCCGCCGGCGATCCGGACGAGGACGAAGCCGTCATCGCGGCGTTCCGGCAGTTGGCCGTCCGGCAACCCGGTTTGCTCCTGCTGCTGGCCCCGCGCAAGCCGGAACGCTTCGATGCGGCGGCGGAGGCCCTGGCGCGCGCCGGGATTCCGTTCGTGCCGCGCTCGGCCCTGTCCGGCGGCGAAACACTGCCCCTGCCCGGGGCCTTGCTGCTCGATTCCATCGGCGAGTTGAGCGGCTTGTTTCCTTTGGCGGACGTGGTGTTCATGGGCGGGACGCTGGCCGCGCGCGGCGGGCACAACATTCTGGAACCCGCGCTGTTTGCGCGCCCCATCGTCACCGGGCCGCATCTCGAAAACTTCTCCGAAATCGCGGAGGGGTTCCGCGCGGCGGAGGCGCTGGTGGAAGTGCGCGATGCCGGGGAACTGGCCGCCGCCGTCGCCGGAATCCTGGAAAGTCCCGCGCGCGCCGCCGATCTCGGTGCACGCGCGCAAGCCTGTGCCCGCGCCCGCCAGGGAGCCACCGCCTTGGCCGCCAGGCACGCGCTCGAAATCTTCGGCCGGCACGTGCCCGCATACCGCCCGGCCCAGCCCGGCTTTGTGCTGCTGTGGATGCTGTCCCGCCTTTGGATATGGGGCGGCCGGCTGAAGCGTGCGCGCGGCCTGGCGCGCCGCCAGCGGCTTCGGGCGCCGGTGATCAGCGTCGGCAACATCACTGCCGGCGGCACCGGCAAGACCCCCTTCGTTCTGTACCTGGTGGGAAAGCTGAAGGATGCCGGCTGGAGTCCGGGCATCCTGACCCGCGGCTATGGCCGGCACTCGCCGCTGTCGCACCAGGCGTGCGCGGCGGGCGCGCATGTGCCGGTCGAGCAATCCGGCGATGAGCCGAAAATATTCCTGCGCTCGGGCCTGGCGCCGGTGGGCATCGGCGCGGACCGCGCGTATGCCGGCCGGTTGCTCGAGCGCGAATTCGGCGTCAACGCCCTGGTGCTGGACGATGGCTTTCAGCACGCCCGCATCGAGCGCCGCCTGGACATCGTGCTGGTGGATGCGCTGGATCCTTTTGGGGGCGGTTACCCGCTGCCGCTGGGCCGCTTGCGCGAACCGCTGGAAGGCCTCTCGAGGGCGGATGTCTTCGTCATCACCCGCAGCGAGTCCGGCCGCGCCGCCGCCGGTGCCGCGCACCTCCTGCGGCGGCACAACCAGCGCGCGCCCATCTTCCACGCGCGCGTGCGGGCCGAGGCCTGGGTGTCCTCTTCCGGCGCCGTGATGGCCCCTGGCGGGCTGCCTTACTCGCGCGTGGCGGCCTTCTGCGGACTGGGCAATCCGGAGTATTTCTGGCGCACGCTGGAGGCGCTGGGACTGCGCCTTAGCGCCCGCGTCGAGTTCGAGGATCACCACGCCTACAAGCCGCGCGAATTGCACTGCATGGGTTCGCGCTTCCGCGAGGAAGGCGCCGAGGCGGTGCTCACCACCGAGAAGGATTTGGTGAACCTGTGCGACGATCCGGAGCACCTGCTGGCGCCGCTGCCGCTCTATTGGCTGCGGATCGGCGTCGAATTGGACAGGGAGGCGGAGTTTCTGGCCGGCTTGATCAACGCCGCCGCTACCAGCCCCGCGCACAGGAACCCCACCACCTGAGTCAGCATGTAGGCCGCCGTATAGGAGGGTGGAAAACCGTACCAGTTCCAATAGGAAACGTTGGTGCCGAGGGCCGCCAGCACACCCACCACGGCCATGAATCCCAGGCGCGAGGCGTAGCCCGGCAGGCGCGTCCGGGCCAACAGGAAAGCGGCCAGCAGGGCCTCGATCAGCTCCACGGCAAACTCGGCGATAAACTGCCGCGGCGCCAACGCCTGCGAGCCTGGGGGGTTGTACATCAGGATGCCCGCGGGATTGGAGGCCAGCTTTTGCGCATACTGCCCGGCGGCCTTCCGCCGTTGCTCGGAGGTGGCGCCGGGCGCCAGGCCCATGCCGGGGAACAGGTACAGGCCGGGCGTATCGCCGAGGGATGCGCGCATGGCGGCCAGCACCGCGGGCTCGTTGGGGATCTCCTTGATCCCCGATTCGCCCAAAGGTAGAAGCATGTGGGCCACGGCCGTCCACAGATACATGGCGAGCCCTCCGAGCAGCCCTGCCAGCAAAACGCGTCTGGTCATTTTCCGCCTCCGATTGGAGCTATTATCGGCCCGCGCGGCGTCCCATGCAAGAGCATCTCACTGGCGCCACTCCTCCGCCACATTAAATCCCGTTCAACTTCCCTTCCGGGCCGCAACCCGGCCCACCGGACCCGCGTTTGATGAGGTGAGGATGCACAAATGAATCGAAAGCTTACACTGCTCATGTTCGTGACTCTGGGCCTGCTGGTGCTGGGCGCATGCGCCGGAGGCTACTATGTCCGGGCGCCACCGCCCCCGCCGCGTTATGGAGCGATCGGCTACGCGCCGGGACCGGGCTATGTCTGGGCGGATGGATTCTGGGATTGGCGCGGCGGCGCGTGGGCCTGGGCGCCGGGGAGTTGGCGGCGGCCGCCGTACCGCGGCGCGGTCTGGGTGCCGCACCGCTGGGTGCAGACGGGACGCGGCTATCGCATGGTGCGCGGCCACTGGCGCAGGCGTTAGCGCGGGCGGCCCGCCGCCACTGCGCTAAAATCCCGGAATGGCCTTCCACAACCGGGTGGCGATCGTGACGGGCGGGGCCTCGGGCATCGGCCGCGCTGTGTGCCGGGAACTGGCGCGCCGCGGCGCGGTGGCCGTGGTCGCCGATATCAACCTTGACGGCGCGCGGGCGGTGGCCGAAGGGATCGCCGCGAGCGGCGGCCGGGCGCAGGCGGCGCGGTTGGACGTCACGCGCGCCGCGGATGTGGAGGGCCTGGTGGAAGACACCCTGCGCGCCCATGGCCGCCTGGACTACATGTTCAACAACGCGGGCATCGGCGTGGGCGGCGAGGTGCGCGACCTGACCCTCGAGCACTGGCGCACGGCCATCGATATCAACCTGTGGGGCGTCATTTACGGCACGGCCGCCGCCTACGCGGCCATGCTGCGGCAAGGCTCCGGCCACATCGTCAATACGGCCTCGGCGGCGGGACTGGTGGGCGAGCCCGGCCTGATTCCTTACTCTGTCACCAAGAGCGCGGTGGTGGCGCTGACCACCGCGCTGCGCGAGGAGGGCCGCGCTTTCGGCGTGCGCGCCACGGTGGTGTGTCCGGGCTTCGTGGACACCGCCATCTACGAAAACGCCATCGGGGTCAAGATCGATAAAGACGCGTTCCTGGCCAAGCTGCCGGTGCGGCTGGTGCCCGCCGCGGAGGCCGCGCGCAGAATCCTGCGCGGCGTGGAGCGCAACCAATCCATCGTGGTGTTCCCGTTTTATGCCCGCCTGCTGTGGTGGCTGACGCGCCTCCATCCCGGCGCGCTCAGCGGATTCCATCGCCGCATGCTGGCCAACCTGCGCGCCCAGCGCGATCACTCGTAGCGCAGCGCCACCAGGGGATCGATGCGGGTGGCGCGCCGGGCCGGAATATACGCCGCCAGCCAGGCCACCGCGGCCAGCGTGGCGGCCACCGCGCCGAAGGCCATGGGATCGTTGGCCTTCACCCCGAACAGCAGGCTGGCGAGCAGGCGCGTCAGGCCGAAGGCGGCCGCCAGTCCCACAACCAGGCCGATCCCCGCCAGCGACAGGCCGCGCAGGATCACCAGCCGCAGCATGTCCCCGCCGCTGGCGCCCAGGGCCACGCGGATGCCGATCTCCTGGGTACGCTGCTCGACCGAATAGGACATCAGCCCGTAGATGCCGATGGCGGCCAGCAGCAAGGCCACCGCGGCGAAGATGGTGAGCAGCAGCACGTTGAAGTTCTGGCGCGCGGTGGCGCCTGAGATCACCTGCTCCATGGTGCGAATCTTCGAGACCGGCAACTGCCCGTCGAAGGTCTGGAATTGGTGCTGCGCGGCGGTGGCCAGCGCGGTGGGCTCGCCCGAAGTGCGCAGCACCCAGCTCAGCGGCAGCACCTTATTGGCGAGTTGCGTCAAGCCGTCGGGAACCTGGCTGACGGGCACGTACATCACGCCCTGGTTGTCGTCGTTGAGGCCGTTTTCGCGCACGTTGCCCACGATGCCCACGATCGCGCGCGCGGGTTCCTCGAAGTCGGGTCCCAGGCCTTTGCCGATGACGATGCTGCGGCCGATGGGATCCTCTTTTTGCCAGTATTTCCGGGCCATGGCCGCGTTGATGACCACCACCCGAGTGGAGGCGCCGGTATCGTGTTCCGAGAAGACGCGTCCCCGCACCAGAGGAATCCGGAACGCCTGGAAGTAGTGAGCCGAGACCGAGCGCCACTGCTCGTCGCCGTTATAGGTGTCGCCCTTGGCGGGCGGTTTGCCGGCGATGTTGAAGGGCAGATCGACGGCGCCCTCTACCGGCAACATCAGGGTGAACGCCGCGAATTGCACGCCAGGCAGGCTCTCCAGGCGCGGGGTCATCTGGCGGACCAGGTTGTCGACCTGCGCGGTGGTCCCATAGCGGCCGCTGCTGAGCGAGGTCTGCAGCGTCAGGATACGGCGCGGATCGAAGCCCGGATTCACGGCGCGCAGGCTGGCGAAGGTGCGGATCATGAGCGCCGCGCCCACCAGCAGGATCACCGCCAGGGCGATCTCGCCGGCCACCAGGAAACCGCGCGCGCGGTTCTGGCGCCGTCCCGTGCCGGAGCGGCCGCTGGTGTCCTTGAGCGAGGTATTCACGTCCATGCGGGAGACGTGCATGGCGGGGAACAGTCCGAAGAGCAGGCCGGTGCCGAGCGAAATGGCCAGGGTGAAGCACAGCACGCGCCAATCGAGGGCCGAGACCGCGTTGGTGGTGTGGAGGTTGTCGCTGATGCGGGGCAGATCGCCGGGCACGATGGCCAGCAGCGCGCGCACGCCCCAGGCGCCGGTGAGGAAGCCCAGGACGCCGCCGGCCAGGCCGAGCAGCACACTCTCGGTCAGCAGTTGGCGCACGATGCGCCAGCGGCTGGCGCCCACCGCGGTGCGGATGGCCATCTCCCGCTGGCGTGTGGACGCCCGCGCCAGTTGCAGGTTGGCCACATTGGCGCAGGCGATCAGCAGCACGAAGCCCACCGCGCCCAGCAGGATCATCAGCGGCCGGCGCGCTTCGCCCACCATGGCTTCCTGCAGCGGGGTCACCGCCACGCTCTCAGTCTTCTCCATCCACTTGGGATTGGCCTGGCGGAAGCGCTCGCCGGCGATCTTCATGGCGGCGCGCGCGGCGGCGATGCCGACGCCCGGCTTCAGCCGTCCGGCAACCAAGAGGTAGTGGCCCTGGTTGGTGCTGTTCGGATCGGGCTGCACGGGGATGAAGATATCGGCCGGCGGCTCGGATTCGAACGTGGCCGGCAGGACGCCCAGAATGGTGGTGGGCGCGCCCGCGATCTCGAACGGCTGGCCCACCTGCCGCAGGTCGCCGCCCATCTGCCGGCTGAAGAAACGATTGCTGACCACCGCTACCCTGGGTCCGCCGGGGGCATCCTCGGCCGCGTTGAAGGTGCGGCCGACCGTGGGCGCAACGCCGAAGACCCGGAAGAATTCCGAAGAGACGTGGATGCCTTTCACCTGTTCGGCGCGCTCGCCTCTTCCCGCGCTCATGCCCACCCCCGCGAAATCGTACGCCGCCATGGCCTCGAAGGCCCCGTTATCCTTCCAGGCGTTGAATTTGGGGATGGAGGCCGAGCTGCCGCCGCCATTGGGGAAACCGCGGGAAATTCGCATGATCAGGCCGGGTTCGGGAAACGGCAGGGGCTTCAACAGAACCACGTTGATGACGGAAAAGATGGCGGTATTGGCGCCGATGCCCAACGCCAGTGCGCCTACGGCGATGGCGGTGAAGCCGGGGCTCTTGGCCAGGACGCGCCGGGCATGCCGCAGGTCGGACAGCAGGTTCTCCATGCCCGCTATTACGACGGAGAGGGCCGTGGGGTTCCACGGCGACTCCGCGCACCCCCTGCCTGGCCGCTTGCATTCCACCGGGAATCTTCGTATAGTGGCCAGCAACATGCCCCGGCCGCTGCCCCAATCGCCCCTGTCTCTCTGGCTCGCCGAGTATGGGCCGTACCAGCCCAATGCGCCGCTGGCGGGCGACGTCGCCGTGGATGTGGCCATCGTCGGCGGCGGCTTCACCGGCATGGCCACCGCCCACACGCTGCTCCAGGAGCAGCCCGGCCTGCGCGTGGCGGTGCTGGAACACGAATACGCCGGCTACGGCGCCAGCGGCCGCAACGGATCGTTCTCCATGACCGTGGTGGGGCTGGGAATCGGTCCCACGGCCATGCTCAAGGGCAAGGCCTTCGTGCGCCTGGCGCACTCCTACATGGAACGCGCGGTGGACGGCCTGGAAGCCCTCATCCGCGACAACCATCTGGATTGCGATTACATCCGTCCGGGCTTTCTGCGCATGGCCACCACGCCCGGCTACCTGAAGCGCATCCGGCACGACATCGAACTGGCGCACCAGTTGGGCATCCAGGGCATCCAGTGGCTGGACCGCGACGCGGCGCGCGCCAAGGTCAACTCCGATCTGTACCTGGGCGCCTGGTGGGAGCCGCGCCTGGGCCTGCTGAACCCCGCCAAACTGGTGCGCGAGGAGAAGCGCCTGGCCATGGCGCGCGGCGCACAGGTCTATGAGGGCACTCCCGTGACGGCGATCCAGCGCGGCGCGCGCTTCACCTTGCGCACACCCGGCGGCGCGGTTTCGGCGGAAAAGATGGTCCTGGCCACCAACGCCTACTCGCATCTGTTCCCGGAATTAAAAAGCCGGCAGGCGCCCGCCTGGACCTACATGATCGCCACCGAACCGCTGGCGGACCGGCACTTCGCCGAGATCGGCTGGCAGGAGCGCAACGGCGTGGAGGACGCCCGCAACCTGATTCACTACTACCGCATCACCCCCGATGGCCGCCTGGTGATGGGCGGCGGTCCGGTGGGTCTGAGCTCCGGCTCCAATATGGATGTGGATTCGAGCGAGTCCGCCTGGCGCCACTTGGAAGAGCACGCCCGGCTGCTGTTTCCGGTTTTGCGCGACGTGCGCGTGACGCACCGCTGGGGCGGCCCGTTTTCGGTGACCCTGGACCTGGCGCCGGCGCTCGGCTACCTGGGCGATCAGCGGGCCGTTTACAGCCTCGGCTGCGTCGGCCACGGCGTCTCCACCACGCACCAGAACGCCATTACCCTGGCGGACCTGCTGCTGGAGCGCCACACCAGCGACACGGAGTGCCCCTTCGTCAACCGGCGCGTCGTCCCCTGGCCGCCCGAACCGCTGCGCACGGCCGCCGCGCACGCCATCCGCGCCTATCTGCGGATCGAAGACTGGGCCTATGAGCGGAAGATGCCGCGGCCCGGTTAGCGCCGGCTCGCCGGCACTTCCTCGAACATCCCCGTCTGGCGGTTCTTGCGCACGCGGTCCCAAAGGAAACAGCGCCCGTTCATGGCCACGTACACGCCCGGCGGCAGGGTCTGGGCGAAGGCCAGGGCGCTGCCCAGGTTGAACAGGCCGTCCGAGCTGCCGAACTTGTAGGGGATCATGGCGCCGGTGAGCACCACGGTCTTGTCCGCGATGCCGCGCGCCAGCGTGGCGGCGGTCTCGACCATGGTGTCGGTGCCGTGCGTGATCACGATGCGATCTTCCGGCACGCTCCGGCATTGCCGCAGGATGATCTCGCGGTCGTCGCCGGTCATGTGCAGGCTGTCGATCATCATCAGGGTGCGCAACTCGAGATCGAGGTTGCAGCGGCCCAGCTTGAGCATCTCCGGCAGGTGCGAGTCCTTGAAGAACAGCTCGCCGGTGAGCTCGTTGTATTCCTTGTCGAAGGTGCCGCCGGTGACGAAGATGCGAATGGGCGGCATGTCAGGCGCGGCTCCCGTGGTAGCCGGTCTCCAGGTTGGGCAGGAACGCCGTCAGCAGGCCGATGGCCGGCAGAAAGGAACACACCCGGTAAACGTAGGCGATGCTGGTGGCATCCGCCAGCCAGCCGAGGACCGCCGCGCCAATGCCCGCCATGCCGAAGGCCAGGCCGAAGAACAGTCCGGAGATGGCGCCGATGCGGCCGGGCACCAGGTCGTGGGCGTACACGATGATGGCCGAGAACGCCGAAGCCAGCACCAGCCCGATCACCACGCTCAGCACGGTGGTCCAGAACAGGTTGGCATAGGGCAGCGCCAGGGTAAACGGCAGGATGCCCAGAATCGAGCACCAGATCACGTATTTGCGGCCGATGCGGTCGCCCACCGGTCCGCCGATGAAGGTGCCCGCCGCCACAGCCCCCAGGAAGATGAACAGATGGATCTGGGCGGAGCGCACGGACACGTGGAAGCGGCTCATCAGGAAGAATGTGTAATAGCTGGTGAGGCTCGAAAGGTAGAAGTATTTGGAAAAGACCAGGGCCATCAGCACCGCCAGGGCCGCGCCGGCCCGCCGCCGGGAGAGCGGAGCGCGCTGCTGGTGCGCGGCCAGGGTGGCCTTGGCGCGCGCCGCGCCGTGGTTCTTGTACCACGCGCCAATGCGCGTCAGCACCACGATGGCCAGCAGCGCGGCCGCGGCGAACCAGGCGATGGTGCGTTGTCCGCCGGGCAGCACCACCATGGCGGCCAGCAGCGGGCCCAGCGCCGATCCCGCGTTGCCGCCCACCTGAAAGAGGGATTGCGCCAGCCCGTGCCGCCCTCCCGAGGCCATGCGCGCCACCCGCGAGGACTCCGGATGGAATATGCTGGAGCCCACCCCGACCAGCGCCACCGCCGGTAGGATCATGACGAAGCTCGGCGCGGCCGACAATAGCAGCAGGCCCACCAGCGTGAATCCCATGCCCACGGGCAGCGAGTAGGGCGCCGGCCGGCGATCGGTGTAGATGCCCACAAACGGCTGTAGCAGCGAGGCGGTGAGCTGGACCGTCAGGGTGATCAGCCCGATCTGCCGGAAATCCAGGCGATAGGCGCTTTTCAGGATCGGGTACACCGCGGGTATCACCGATTGCAGCATGTCGTTCAGCAGGTGGCAGAAACTGATCGCCGCCAGGACCCTGAACGCCGTGGCGGTCGCTTTCGATGCGGAAGAAAGCGGAGCGGCCGGGAGCGCGCCCGTCTGAGTACGCACTTCTGGTAGTTTAGCAGGACCGGGCGCCGGCCCCGCCGCTATAGCTCTCCGCCCGCTCCGCCGATAAGAAGGCATGCAGCGGACTCGCGCTGAAATCCGGATGCTCTGTGCCGACATGGTGGAAGTTTGCTGGAGCGAGCCGCCCGGCCGCAGGCGCAAATCCATCGCGTTGCTGGAGGACATCTCCCCGCACGGCATGTGCCTGCAATTCGAGATTCCGATGCCCATCGGCACGCTGGTCGAGGTGCACTGTCCCGGCCACAAGCTGGCGGGCGTGGTGCGCTATTGCGTCTACCGGGAGATCGGCTATTTCGTGGGTGTCGCACTGGGGCCGTCCAGCAAGTGGTCCCGCCAACAGTTTGAGCCGCGGCACTTGCTGGACCTGGAAGAACTGGTCTTGCGCAGCGCCCGCAATGCGCGCCAGACCATTCAATAGCCCCGGCCGGGCGTGGATCTCTACTACAATGGGAGATTCCCGCCGCCATGGCAGCCCACACAGTCTCCATTTTGATCCCCCTATACAACGAAGAGGAGTTCGTCGGAACGCTGCTCGAACGCGTGCTGGCGGCGCCGCTGCCCGAGGGGGTCGGGCGCGAAATCATCGTGGTCGATGACGGCTCCCAGGACAGTTCCCCGGAGATCGTGGAGCGCATCGCGGCCGCGCACCCCGGCGTGGTGCGCTTCGTTCGCCAGCCCGCCAATCAGGGCAAAGGCGCGGCCATCCGCACCGCCATCGCGCAGGCCACCGGGGAATTCTCCATCATCCAGGACGCCGACCTGGAATACGACCCCCGCGAGTACGGGCGCATCCTGCGCCCGCTGCTCGAAGGCCAGGCCGACGCCGTCTACGGCTCGCGCTTCATGGCCGCCGGCGAGCGGCGCGTGCTGTACTTCTGGCACTCGGTGGCCAACCAGATTCTGACCCTGATGTGCAATGTCGTCGCGGACCTGAATCTGACCGACATGGAGACCTGCTACAAGGCCTTCCGCACGTCCCTGCTGCAAAGCATTCCCATCCGCAGCGACCGCTTCGGGCTGGAACCGGAGCTGACCATCAAGCTGGCCAAGCGCCGCGTGCGGGTCTACGAAACCCCCATCACCTATCACGGCCGGACCTACGAGGAAGGCAAGAAGATCGGCCTGAAGGACGCCTTCGACGCCGTGCGCGTGATCCTGCGCTATGCCCTGACGCGCGATCTCTATCTCGACCCGGGCGCCGATATTCTGGACGCCGTGGCCGAGGCCCACCGTTTCAACCGCTGGATGGCGGATACCATCCGGCCGTATATCGGCAAACGCGTGCTGGAGGCGGGCGCCGGCATCGGCAACCTGACCCGGCAGTTGTCGCCCCGCCGGGAGCGCTACATCGCGGCCGACATCAACGGCGAGTACCTGGCGATGCTGCGCGCCCGTTTCCAGCACCGTCCCCGCATCGAGGTCCACCGCTGCGACCTCGCCAATCCCGCCGATTTCGAGGCGCTGGCCGGCAGCGTGGATTCGGTGGTCTGCCTGAACGTGCTGGAGCACGTCGAGGACGACATGGCTGGCCTGCGCAACATGCACACGGCCCTGATCCCGGGCGGGCGCGCCGTGATCCTGGTGCCGCACGGCCAGAGCATCTTCGGCTCGCTCGACACCGCGCTGGGCCACCACCGGCGCTACTCTCACGCGGAATTGCGGAGCAAGCTGGAGCAGACCGGCTTCCGCGTCGAACGCATTCTGGATTTCAACCGCATCTCGCGTCCCGCCTGGTACGTCACGGGCCGGATCCTGCGGCGCACTAAGCTCTCCCGCCTTCAGTTGCGCATCTTCGACCGGCTGGTGTGGCTGTGGAGGCGCATCGATGGGCTGCTGCCCTGGCCCCCCACGTCGATTATCGCCATCGCCGTGAAGAACGGGTGAGGATACCGCCCGCTTATGGACCGGCGATGGTGTAGCGGAGGCTTTGCTGCGCGGCGGCCTGGCCCTGCGTAGCCGTCACTCTCACTTCGTAACTGCCGGGCCGGGCGTAGCCCGCAATCACGCGCGGATAGGAGCCGGAGGCATCCGGCGGCGGCAGCACCGCCTTGCGCGCCGCCAGCACCCGCCCGTTTCTCAGGAATCGCACGCGCAATTCCAGGCTGGCCGGGTTGGCCTTGTCCGGATACACCACGAAATATACGAATGGGAAGGCGCCCTTGTACATATCGGTCGAAACGAAGGGCAGCACGCGCTTGCCCGGATATTCGAACGGGTCCGCGGGGTCCGGCGGGCGGTCCAGGTTTTCCAGGCGCCGCACCAGGGTGATGTCGCTGATCTCCGGCCCGGCGGTCTCCCGGTTGTCGATGCGCGCCACGCCGGTGCCGGCCCGGTTGCCCTGCTGGTCCACCACGGCCGCCTCCACCGTATACTGGCCCGGCGGCAGGTTCACGGCGTGTTCCCAGGTCATGGTTTCCACCTGCACCGCCGCCAGGCTGCCGTCGCCGACCTCCGAAGGCACGTCTCGACTCACGCGGTCCACGATCTGCCCCTGCGCGTTCTTCACCAAGGCCAGCAGCGAGGCGTGCAACAGGTGTTTTCCTGTGCGCGGCTCGGGCGTGGCGGTCAGATTGGAGATGGGCATCTCGAAGGCGACGGCATACTGCCCGGTTCCGCCTTGATCGCGGAAGCGGTAGGCGCGCAGCAGGAAGTCGAAGTCGTGCGGCCGCGGCTGGGTGTCCAGGGCCTTCAGTCCCGCCATCTCTTCGGGCGTTACCGGACCGGCTTCGCCCGTCTCCGGAACCGCGAAATAGCCGTTGCGGGTCTGCACGGTAAGGCCCGGCCGCGTGAGCTTCACTTCGATCTTGCGGAAGTGGCCGTCGTAGTTGTTGGAGGTGGGCGGGTAAGCGATCTCGTAGTGGGTGTCCACGTCTTCCATCACGCGGGCCATCAGCGGGCCGATGTTGTTGGTGTTGGCGATCAGGAATCCGCCGGTGCGTTCGGCAAGATCGCGCAAGCCTTCCTGGCGGTTGGAACTGGAGACGCCGAAGCGGACATAATCGTCTTCGTGCGCGTCTTCCATGAGCTGGGCGGTCGAGGACGGCGCCGGACCCGAAGGCGAGGTGGGCAGCGCGAGCTGGCCGGACCGCGCCTGTTGCGCGCTGAGCGCGGCCGCCGCGTTCAACATTCCGGCCGACGGCGCCAGCGCCGAATGCGCCACGCAATCCGGATCGCTGTCGCCCTGGCAGACGCCCAACTCGTAAACATCCATGGCATAGAAGGTGACGCCGCCCCGGTTGGCCGAATGGATCAACGAATCCCAGTATTCCAGCAGATCCGGCGGCCGCGTCAGTCCGGTGCTCAGCAGCAGCACGGTCTTTTGGAACGGCAGCGAATCGAGCTGGCGCACCAGGCCTTGCAAGGCGTCGAGTTCCCGCAACGCGGCGTTGACCGACAGGCCCATTTCGCCGCGCACGCCCAGCGGATGCGCGACGTTGGAGCCATCGGCATTTCCCGTGGTGCTGGCGCCCGACGCCACGCTGCCGAGAAGGGTCATGCTCAACCCGTTCATCATCGCGGCGGAATCCAGGTTGACCGTGGGCAGTTGGTCCATGGCCGCCAATTGCACGGCCTGCAACAGGCGCTCGCGGTTATTCGAAAAAGGAAAGACCGGGCGCAGACCGCTGGAATCCAGAGTAAAGACGCCGATGAAGGTATTCGGACGCAGCTCGTTGTTGACGAACTTGCGCGCGGAGTCGAAGGCGTAGGCGCGCGTGTCCGCGTCCAGATCGTTCAGGATGAGGCAGACGATGTTGACCGTGCGCAGGGGGTTGACCGCCGGACGGGCGCTGTTGCCGGCGGGTGTGCCGGCGGCGCGCGCTTCGACGGCCTGTTTGAGGTCCTCGACGCGCACTTCGCGGCCCGCCACCAGCCGGAAGGAGCTCACCTGCTGGCGCACGCCGTCTTCGTAAACCGCCACCTCGCCGGGCTTCAGATTGGTGACCAGACGCCCGTGCGCATTGCGCACCGCCACGTCCAGAAGGACTTCGTTCGAGGAACTCCGGATCACGACATCCGGGGAGCCGGTCTGGGCGCCGAGCGCAGCCGCCAGCGCCGCCAATGCCGGATAGTATCGCCACCACATATCACTACTGTTGACGTTAACATGACCGCATTGAGGTACCGGGTTACATGTTACCCTGGGACGCAGCCGTACTGGAGGGTCCCCTTTGGAGACGTTGGCATTCCGAGTGTCAGTGCTGGTATTGACGGCGTGCGCGGCGGCGCTGGCGCAGGATGGCGGCGCGGTCTACGGGAAGCGCTGCGCGGCCTGTCACGACAAAGGCGTAGGGCGCGCGCCGCAACTTCTCACGCTGGGCCTGTCCACGCCGGAGCGCGTGCTGGCCGCGCTGACCAGCGGCAAGATGGCCGAGCAGGGCAAGGCCCTCACCCCGGCCGAGGCGCGCGCGGTGGCCATGTTCGTCACCGGGAAATCGTTCGGCGCGGAGGAAGCGCCGAAGCAGGGACAGTGCGCCCAACCAGCGGCCTTCGACAAGCCCTTCGCCGGCCCTTATTGGAACGGCTGGGGCGTGGACCCGTCGAACCGGCGCTGGCAGCCGGCGGACCGGGCGGGCTTGAGCGCCGGGAGCGTGGGGCGGCTCAAGCTGAAATGGGCGTTCGGCTTCCCGGGTTCCGGCAAGGCCTTTGCTCAGCCCACGGTGGCGGGCGGGCGCCTCTTCGCCGGCAGCGATACGGGCAGGGTGTATGCGCTGGATGCCGCCACCGGCTGCATCGACTGGATGTTCAAGGCCGATGGGCCGGTGCGCGGCGCCATCGGCATCGGGCCGGTGGGCGCGCGGTGGGCGGCCTACTTCGGCGACCAGCGGGCCAACGCGTATGCCGTGGATGCGGCCACCGGCGCGCTGCTGTGGAAGGTGCGCGTGGAGGATCATCCGGCCGCCATGATCACCGGCGCGCCCACGCTCTATGAAGGCCGCCTCTATGTGCCGGACTCATCCTACGAGGAAGTCACCGGGGGCTCGCCTAATTACGAATGCTGCAAGTTTCGCGGCGCGGTGACCGCCCTGGACGCGGCCACCGGCAAGCTCCTGTGGAAGAGCTACACCATCGCGGAAGCTCCCCATCCCGTGCGCAAGAACAAGAAGGGCACCCAGCTTTGGGGACCCTCGGGCGCGGGGGTGTGGTCGTCGCCCACCATCGATGCCAGGCGGCGCGCGGTGTACGTGACTACCGGCGACGCCTACTCCGATCCCGTGCCGCCCACCAGCGACGCTTTCCTGGCCTTCGACATGGACACGGGGAAGCTGCTTTGGTCGCGCCAGTTGACCGCGGGCGACGCCTACAACCTGGGCTGTCCGACGGGCGACAACTGCCCGGAGGCCAAGGGTCCGGACTTCGATTTCGGCTGTTCCCCGAACCTGGTGGATCTGCCCAACGGCAAGCGCGCCCTGATCGCCGGCCAGAAGTCGGGCATGGTGCACGCGCTGGACCCGGACCAGCAGGGCGAAGTGTTGTGGCAGACGCGGGTGGGCAAAGGCGGTCCGCTGGGCGGCGTGCAGTGGGGCAACGCGTCGGACGGCGAGAATGTGTACGTGGCGGTTTCGGACCACTATGCCACCAAGGATCTGAAGGAGGCCGGGGGGATCTTCGCGCTGAAGCTGGCCACGGGAGAGCGGGTGTGGTACACGCCGCCGCCCGGGTGCGGGGCCAAGCCGCAATGCAGCCCGGCGCAGTCGGCGGCCGTGACGGTGATTCCGGGAGTGGTTTTCTCCGGCTCGCTGGACGGCCACCTGCGCGCGTACGCGGCCACCGATGGCCGCATCCTCTGGGATGTGGACACGGCCATGGAGTACCAGACCGTGAACGGCGTGAAAGCCAAGGGCGGCTCGCTGGACGGACCGGGTGCGGTGGTGGTGGGCGGGATGCTGTACGTCAACTCCGGCTATGGCATGTTCGGCGAGATGCCGGGGAACGTGCTGCTGGCGTTTTCCGTGGACGGGAAGTAATTCGAGTGCGCACCGATGCGCCCACGTGTGCTAACTAAACGGAGTGCCAGGTCCTAATTGCAGGTCCTAATTGCGTTGACAAACGCTAGGGTACCTGATATAACTGTGCTGAAATTCACAGAATCCAAGGGGCGTAAGCATGGAATGTAGGGACTTGTTGCGGCTCGCGGGGGCCATCACGGTTACTGTGATGGTGCCGGCGCTCGCGCCGGCGAGCGAGGTGGTGCTACATAATTTCGGGTCGCCGCCGCGGGGAGCGAGTCCCTATGCGGGAGTGATTCGCGACTCGGCCGGCAACCTTTACGGAACGGCTTCCTCCGGCGGCGCGACGAATCTGGGCGTCGTGTATAGGCTGGATACCACGGGCCGGGAGACCGTGCTGCACAGCTTCACGGGCGGGACCGATGGGGCCAATCCACATGCCGGAGTGATCCGGGACTCGGCCGGCAATTTCTACGGAACCACTTCCTATGGTGGCGCGGGGAACGCAGGCGTGGTGTACAAGCTGGATACCACCGGCCAAGAGAC
>VFSW01003521.1_pt1 | contig 23465 bp, 31 predicted proteins | sample 5358111 | NCBI WGS metagenome assembly VFSW01 (sample SAMN11554181, study PRJNA540505) | mine drainage metagenome | isolation source: sediment from site ElyBrook_90M | place: USA: Ely Copper Mine, Vershire, VT | collected 2017
GGCATCCCGCGTTTCGCGGCTAAACCGCACCGCGCTTCATCAAACCAAACGGGGCTTTAGGTCCAGCGGCGACGCACCGTCGCCGCACCGGGGTCGTCCCCTGGATCAGGGGCGCGATAGATTCGGAAGCCAAGCCGCTTGCCGTCCGCCTCAAAGCGGTCCGCGATCGCGCGCGTGCCGGTGTCCTCGAGGTCCCACGGATCGTTGCCGATGCGGACCCGACCCTCCACCCAGAGGATGACCGGCTCCCCGCGAATGACGTCGTCCACCTCCTGTTGAGGACCGAGAGACCCCGCCGTGTAACCGGCAGTCGGACCAGGGTGCGGGGTCAGCCAGTCATAGTCGGGGTCGAGGTAGGGGTCGTAGCCGGGCTTGTTGCGAGGCTTCCGTGGGTTCAGGCGGGTGTCGAGGATGTCGTTCCGAACGGACTGCACCTTCCACGCGTAGGCGGCAAGCGTCTCTTCAGAGGCGGTTTCAGGGGGTGGCGTGGGAAGGAGCGCACGCTCCTCCTCGTCGAGGTCGGCGGGCTCTGGAATGTCGGGTTGCGGGATAACCGTCGTGAGACCCCACGTGTCAACCGGGTTTTTTGGCATTTAAAGGCCTCCTTTGCGGCGTTTTGAGAACAAAGATGGAACAAGCACTACGCGTAAGACGCCCAATGGCGTTGTCAGTAAGGTAAATAACGTAAATCCACAGGGCCGTAAACCCCCCTGATCAAATCACACCATTGACGTTACCTACCTTACATTACTGACAACGCCATTCCGCGCGCCCGCGTGCGTAGGAGGGACAACATTTTTAATCGCGGGCGTCGTTTCCTGTTTACAGCTGAAGAACTGCGGAATATACCTATCAGCCGATGGTGGCAAGAACGCCCATATCTGGCGCCGGCACGGAACTCCGTGCAACCAACAGCCCGTGCCACGGGTTTGACTGCGGGAGCATGTCGTTGCGGGGTCAACGATAGATGTGGTTCGTCGTTCGCGTTGAAACGAAGCGAACCGCTCTCGCGATGTTTTTCATCCGCCAGCTCGGGCTCACAGCCGCTTCTCCGACGTGCACCGTTCCCGTCGCCCGTACCGCGCAGCCGTGGCGCTCGAGCGGCCGGGTCGTTCCCATGTTTCCTGGGTATCTGCTCGTCCTGATGAACCTGGCCGACCCGATCTGGCGCCGCGTTGCGACGCTGCCGGGCGTGGAGCGCATTCTTGGTAGCGGGCCGGAAGATCCGACGCCCCTGCCGAGCGGCGTAGTGGAGGAGATCCTGGCCCGACCGGACGACGTCCTAGAGCGCCTTGAGGGCGCGCGAACCGCGATGACGGTAGGCGTTACCGGCCGCGTGACAGACGGCCCTCTAGCGGGACAAGAGGGCGTTTGCGTCGGTGTCTCGGCCCGGGGCGCCGGGGAGCGCGTGACGCTCCTGCTGAACCTGCTCGGCATGCCGCGCCCGGTGGAGCTGCTCGCATCACAGATAGAGCGGGCAGCGTAGCAGCGCGGCCCATTTTCATGAGAATCTGCTCCGATGCGTGAATCTCCCTCAGAACCGGCCAAGTACAGCGAGACGCTGAAGCGAGTGCCGGTCGTCTATCGCCCCAACTTCGCCGACCTCGCGCGGAAGTATGCGCTGCTTGGCTGCAATGACGCGCGCATCGCGGAGCTGCTGGGCGTCCCTCTTTCCCAGCTCATGGACTGGCAGATGGCCTATCCCGAGCTGGAAGCGTTCATTCGGGACGGCCGCGAACTGGCGGACGCGGAAGTTGCAACGGCGATCTACCAGCGGGCGTGCGGTTATTCGCATCCCGCGGTCAAGTTCTGGCTCGCGAAGTCGAAGGACGCCGAGGGCAACGAGACGATCGAGGTCATCGAGAAGGCCTACGTCGAGCGGTATCCCCCTGACGTTGGCGCGGCCCAGTTCTGGCTGACGAATCGCGCTTCTCAGAGCTGGCAGAACTCGTCGAAGCAGACGGTAGACGGCTCACTCGAGCTGAAGGTGACCGGAATCTCAGCGCTGCTGGCGCTGGCAAAGACGGAGGCCACCCAACTGAAGAGGGTGGCGTGATCGTTGTCTACGCTGCAGGCGATCCGGAATTACGACGAACTGCGCGGGATGTGGCGCGCTGACCCGGTTCTCTACGCGCGGACGCGGCTGGGCATCAACCCCACGCGACAACAGCAGCAGCTTCTTGAAGCCATCGCGCCGTTCGGCGCCCGCGTTACGGTTCGGGCGGGTCATGAGGTCGGAAAGACAACGGCGGTCTCGTGCGCGATCTGGTGGCATTTAGAGTGCTTCGATCATTCTAAGACGCCTTGCACCGCGCCGACTGCCTCACAGCTTTACCAGGTCCTCTGGTCAGAGCTGGCAAAGATGCTGGCTCGCTCGGACGAGCAGGCGGACAAGGTTGGGCTAGATGAGGCGTTCCGCCTCAGCAACCTGTTCAAGGTTGTACAAGATCGCATCTATGATCCGTCCGCGGCAAGCCAGTGGTTTGCCACTGCGCGGACCGCGCGCCGTGACAACCCAGACGCGCTTCAGGGCTATCACGCCACCGACCTTCAGATTACTGAAGACGACGTCGCGGTGCAGCGAAGCGAGGCGGGCGGCTCGATCTTCTACGTGATCGAAGAGGCGTCCGGTGTGCCGGACGAGATCGTTGAAGTGATCGAGGGTGCGCTTGCCGGACGGCGCGTGCGCCTGCTGATGGTGGGAAACCCCACGCGCAACACCGGGTTCTTTGCCCGCAGTCATCAGAAAGACCGGGCTCTCTTCACGACGCTTCATTTTCGCTGCGCCGATTCACCACTGCCGGCGGCTGACTACCGCGAGAAGCTAGTTCGGAAGTATGGGGAAGGCTCAAACGTCGTGCGCGTCCGCGCAGACGGCGAGTTCCCAGCACAGGATGACGACGTCTTGATCAGCCTCGAGCTGACCGAGGCCGCGATCACGCGGGAAGCTCCCCCTGACGACGGTGCCGATCTGATCCTGGGCGTGGACGTGGCACGGTTCGGTGATGACCGGACCGTCTTCGTGATGCGGAAGGGTCGCCGGGTCACCTACATCGAAGTCTGCTCCAAGCAGGACACGATGGCAACGGCTGGTCGGGCAATGGACCTTTGGCGCAAGTTTCAGCCGGTCCGCATCAAGGTGGACGTGATCGGCATCGGGTCAGGCGTCGTGGACCGGCTCAAGGAGCAGGGTGCGCCAGTTGATGCGGTGAACGTAGCTGAAACCGGATCAGTGCCTGGTCGGCGCGTCAACCGACGCAGTGAGCACGTACTGGAAGAGCGCTACGATCGGCGCGACGCGCTGCCACGCTCCTTGCGGGATTACTTGTGGCAAGCGGCCGCGGACTGGCTGCGAGATGAGGAACCCACCTTTATCGAGGCGCGGCGCCACGAGGGCGACGAGGACCCGGTGGAGGTCCTAGCTGCCGAGCTCTCGACGGTTCGTTACGGGTTTGACTCATCTGGGCGGCTCGCCGTCGAATCTAAAGATGAGATGAAAAAAAGAGGGTTGCGATCGCCGGACGTGGCTGAGGCGCTGCTCATGACCTTTGCCCCATCGGGGCTTTCAATTTGGGAACAACTCGTCTGATCATGAGCGGCACGACCAAACCTCCGAAGACGCGCCGCCTGAAGTTCACGGGCGACAGCTTCGCCAATTTCGTAGCAAACGTGGGGCTTGGCACTGCAAACACATCAAGCGGCGCCAGCTACCAGCTGAACCCGATCACGCGCAACCACGTCCAGCTCGAGTTCATGTATCGTGGCTCGTGGATCGTGCGGAAGACGGTGGACTGCCCGGCCGATGACATGACGCGGATGGGCGCGGGCATCGACGATGACATGCCCCCCGACCGCATCGACGAGATGCAGGCGTTCTGGAAGCGGAAGCAGCTCTGGAAGCGGCTCAACTCGGCGCTGAAGTGGGCGCGGCTGTACGGCGGCGCGCTGGCCGTGGTCATGATCGAGGGACAAAACCTCTCTGATCCCCTGCGCATCGGCACCGTCGGCAAGGGCCAGTTTCAGGGACTGCTGGTCCTCGATCGCTGGATGGTCACACCTGACTACACGAACCTCGTGTCGGACCCCGGCGCTCCGGACTATGGCGACCCGAAGTTCTATAACGTGGTAGCGGACGCGCGCACGCTGCCAACGATGAAGATCCACCACTCACGCTGCCTGCGGTTTGACGGCATCGAGCTGCCGTATTGGCAGAAGATGGCCGAGAACGGCTGGGGGCTGTCGGTCATCGAGCCGCTGTACGACCGGCTGGTGGCGTTTGACAGCACCACGCAGGGTGCGGCGCAGCTCGTCTACCGTGCGTATCTGCGGACACTGAAACTGCCGAAGCTTCGTGAACTGATCGCACTGGGCGGTAAGAGCTATCAGGCGGTCTTGAAGCAGATCGACATGATCCGCGTGATGCAGGCGAATGAAGGTCTCACCCTGCTCGATGGCGATGACACGATAGAATCATCGCAATATTCATTCGCCGGATTGTCTGAGATGATGGCGCAGTTTGGGCAGCAGCTCTCCGGGTCCGCGGACGTTCCGCTGACGCGGATGTTCGGGCAGTCTCCGGCCGGCCTTAACTCGACGGGTGACTCCGACCTACGGAACTACTATGACGGGTTGCGGTCGCGTCAGGAGATGGACCTGACGGAGCCGGTTCAGCTGCTTTACCACTTGACGCATCGGACGCTATACGGCGAACCGTTGCCAAGGGCGTTCAACTTCACCTTCAACCCGCTGTGGCAGCTCACCGACGAGGCGAAGGCCGGCATCGCTGGGCAGATCACCAGCGCGGTGACGACTGCGCTGCAAGATCAGATCATTGACGCGGTAACGGCCGCGCGGGAACTCCGTCAGCAGTCGCGCATCACGGGCGTGTTCTCCAACATCACTGATGAGTATCTGAAGGAACTGGAGAACAACCCGCCGCAGCCGCTCGGAGAGGGGGAAGAACCGCCAGGCCCGGAGGGTTATGGGGCTGACGCGCCCCCTGACGTTGGCGGTGAGCCTAGCCAGTCTACGACCCCGGCTGAGCAGCTGGCGGCGCTCCTCCACGGCGACCCGTCCGCGGCTGAACAGCTGGCGATGTGGTTGGCTGGCCGAACTGACAAGCCGACCGCGGCGCAGCAGCTGGCCGAGCTGATGCGGACGCGGCGGGTGGAGATGGGGACTTCCACGCGGGACGCATATCCGGTCCATGACTTCCATGGGCTGAAGCTCGTCATCGAGACACCGCGCGGCACGCGCCGGATGGGCTATGGCTGGACCGTGCAGATGCCGGCCGACTACGGCTACATCTCTGGCACCAGCTCAGCTGAGGGCGCGCGGGAGCAGATGGACGTGTTCGCTGGGCAGGATCTCACAGCGCCCATCGTCTGGATCATCGAGCAGAAGAACCTTGGCACCGGCGCGTTCGACGAGCACAAGGTGATGGTCGGTTTCTCAAATAAGCCGGAAGCGGTGGCGACGTATTGCGCCGCGTTCAACGATGGGCGCGGGCGTGACCGGATCGGTCGGGTGCGAGAGATGCCGGCGGAGAAGCTGGCGGAGTGGCTGACGAGCTGGCGGTATGGGTCAGTGCCAAGGTTGCGGGCGGTTCGGTGACAAAGCCGTGGACTATCTGATCGTGGGCGTGTAACGTCTTTCCTGCTCCGGCTGATCGCCGTGGCTTTCTTGGACGTTTCCTCCCTTAGACTTGCCCAGGGGCCGGCGCTTGCGCCACCCTGGGCGTCTTTTTGGTAGAGAGATCCGTCAGTGCGGCTTACAGTAGACATCAACTTTGGTGATGCCTGGAATGAGGCTGAGCATCCGCGAAGTAGCGCGGGGAAGTTTGCCGCTGCACACGGCGCTAGCGAGGGGGAGAACGAACCCTTGACGCCAGCTGAAAGGCAGGAAGGGCACCGGCGACTTGACGAGATTCAGGAACGCCCGCATCCGTGGGAAAAAGACGCGCCAAATCCTCAAATAACAGTGCATCCAGCTGACATTGGGTTCAAGCGCCCTGATACGATGTTCTTGGGGGGTGCAAAACACACCGGACGCGGGTGGGCTACGGTGAAAAAAGTACCTATAAAGTCCGTGAATTATTCGCAAACGTGGGTGCCAAAAGAAGGCGTGAGTACGTATATCGACAACATCAATAAGAACCCTGAACTTCCCGAACTTGCTCATGGGTGGGGAGAAGACGGCGAATACCACGTGATATCTGGCCACACTAGACTTTCCGCGCAGGCACTTGCTGGACGTAAACACATCCTCGCAAAGATATACCACTTCAAGCCGAAATCGGGTGAATGGATCGATCGGCGTGATGCGCTAGTGCAGGTTCGCGCGCCAAAGTGAGCACCTCCCTGATCACCATCGACCGCGACAAGCGCCGGGATACCCGCAAGCAGCGCGAGGTCTTCCAGAGAGTGCGCAACGCTGAGCGCGGGTATGCCGCGCAGCTGCGGAAGATCGCCCGGCACGTCGGCGATCTGATCAGGGGGCTGGACCCGACGGCGCCGGCCGCGATGAGCACGCTCCAATACGCACTTCAGCGCTACTCGGACGTGCTGCGACCGTGGGCGCGCGCGGCCGGGGAACGGATGGTCAAGGAGGTGGCGCGGCGGGATGAGCTCGCCTGGCGCCAATACTCCAAGATGATGGGTGTGGAGCTGCGCCGGCAGATCCAGGATGCGCCGATCGGCGAAGTGGTGCGGCGGCTCCAAGAGGAGCAGGTCGCGCTCATCACCAGCCTGCCGATCGAGGCCGGCCGGCGCGTGCAAGAGATCGCCCGCGGAACGCTCTACAGTGGCGCGCGTCCGGAGACGCTGGCGCAGGAGATCCTGCGGAGCGGGCACGTGGCAGCGTCTCGCGCTACGTTGATCGCGCGGACGGAGACGGCAAAGGCGGCGTCGATCCTCACGGAAGCGCGGGCAGCCCACGTTGGGTCGCCCGGCTACATCTGGCGGACTGTTCACGATAGTGACGTTCGCAAGACCCATCGGGAGATGGAGGGGAAGTTCATTCCGTGGAACGACCCGCCAGTAGTTGAACCCGGCAAACCGCCATATCACGCGGGGCAGACCTACAATTGTCGCTGCTTCGCAGAACCTATCCTGCCGGATGACGATTGACGCAACGTGACGTAGTCGCTGGTTCTAGCGACGCGCGGATCTCCACCTTGTCACAAGGACCAACTCAAATGCGCCACGCCTTCTCCCCCCTGAACTTCGCTGCGGTGTTGATCGCGACCGTGATCAGCTTTGTTGCGCTGCCAGCGCTGGCCGCTCCTTCCGAGCTCGTCGTCACCACGCCGGCCAAGAAGCAGACCTATTCGGCGGTGATCACGGGGCTCACCCCGGCGGCGTCCGCCACGGACTTCTTCACCATCACGGGGTCGGCCACCAAGATCATCCAGGTCCGCAGCATCGGGTGCACCGGGACGTCTACCGCGGCCGGCGCGCTGGCGGTGACGGCGATCGAGCGCAGCGCGGCGGACACCGGCGGCACCTCCACGGCGCCCGCTGCGGTTCCGCTGGACAGCACAGACGCAGCGGCCACGGCAGTCGTGGCGGCCTACACCGCGAACCCGTCAGCTCTCGGCACCAGCGTTGGCGCGGTAGCCAGCGGGCTCTTGATGACGATCGCGTCGGCTTCAGCCAACATGAACGGCGTCGGATTCACCTATCACCCGGACGACGTGAACCAGACGCCGACGCTGCGCGGCACGGGGCAGATCCTAGCTCTCAACGCTGGCGGCGCTTCGTTCACCTCTGGCGCCTCGCTCACCTGCCGCGTCACCTGGACCGAGCAGTGATCCGTGGAAGCGAAACTCCCAGGCTTCGCCGTTGCGGCTGACGTCGCGGTAGAAGGCCCGGCGCTGCAGGTTGCGGTGCCGATCGCCTGGCCCGCTACGATCGCCGCGAGCGGCACGTTCACGTCCGGGGTAGTGCCCACCTTCGGCATGCCCCACGTGGCCGTAGGCGCAACGCTCTCGAACGCCGGGACGTTGATCGTGCAGCCCTACCTGGATACGGCGGGCGCCGTTGCGGCGGGGGCAGCTACCACGCAGGCGCTCACGGCCAACACCGGCGCCGTGCTGGATCTCAACAGCGGCAAGGTGATGGGCAGCCTGACGGTGGAGATCGTGAACGGGGCCGCTTCGGTGGGGACGCTGACCAACCCCATCGGGGTGCTGCAGGCGCGGTGACATGCGACTAACGATCGACGTCAATTTTCGAGACGCAGGTTTTGAAGAATCCGCGCACCCGCGTGGTGAGGGTGGTCAATTCGCTTCCGCGGGTGGCTGGAAAGCCGTGGGGCCGCATGAGAAGCGCGGCGCAGCAGTGTCAGTGGAAGAGGACGTTGCGAATCATCCTCATACCGCGCGCGAATATGAAGCTGCGTTTAACTCGCATGAAGACGCTCCGGGCAAAGTGAAAGCGCTCAACGCGACGAAGAAGCGTCTTATCCGCGAAATTGACGCGGGCGGCAGCCGACACAAGGACGGTCCGGTAGATCGCCTGCACGGTGCCATGGTGAACCTGCTGAAGACGAACTACATGCCTAAGCAGACAACAGCGGCAGAAGCGGCAACGCGTATGAAGCTTTATACGATCAATCCACGCAATCGACCGGGGCATCGGTGATGCGTCTCACGGTTGACGTCAACTTCCGCGATGCCGGTTTTGAAGAGTCAAAACATCCGCGCGGCGCGGACGGTCAGTTCGGCCCGCGCAAGGTGGTGCAAGTCGGGTCAGTCACTCACATCGAAACGCCAGCCCGCAGCGGTAACTATCGCCCCGTCAAGCAATACGGTGTCTTCAAGCACAACCCGGAAGGCAACTATCACCTTTCGCAGATGCTGAAGGACTTCAACGACTCGCACGCGGCCGGTAAGCACGCGGACGCGCTGTGGAAGAAGACCGGCGAACCGCACGTAGTGAGAACCAACCACTACGTTGACAAGGACTGACGCGTGCCCGCTCCCATCCGCTTCTACACTGACGAGCAGCTCGGCCCCAAGCGCCGCATCGTCCAGAACGGCTACCTCCTTTGCGAGGACGTGCCGATCGCGCGCGTGGGCGATCTGATCTACGCTGCCGGTGAAGTTCCGGTCGAGCCCGGTCCGAACGGCTTGATCACGATCGAGCGGCACCCGGAAGACGTGTTTGACGAGGACTCCATCAACTCGTTTCAGGGGGCGCCGTTCACTGACGAGCATCCCACCGAAGACGGTGAAGTGGTGGGTGTTGACCCGTCAAACTGGAAGAAGCACAGCCTCGGCATCACCCTCAATCCGCGGCGCGGAGACGGGCAGACCACCGACGCTGACTACCTCTACGCGGACATTCTCGTTCAGGACGCAGCCGCGATCCGCGCGCTCAGCGACCTGAAGGACGAGGACAAGCGCCAGATCAGCGCGGGCTACGACGCAGAATACGAGCAGATCGCGCCGGGTCGTGGGCGCCAGCGACGCATCGCCGGCAACCACGTGGCGTGGGTACAGCGAGGCCGATGCGGTCCACGCTGCGCAGTCGGCGATAAAGACACCGTGAACCAACCCTTGAGAGGACTGAACATGAAGCGGATGCGGGTGCGCGACACGGTCGCGGCTGTGCGGGATGCGATCGGTCGCGCCCGCAGGATGGCAAAGACCGGCGACTCCGAGGCAGCTGTCGAGGAACTCGACAAGATCCCCGAGATGCTCGGCGAGGTGCTGAGCGGCGACGAGGCGGTGGGCGGCAGCGATCCGCATCACATCACCCTCAACCTCAACGGTTCTCCGGCGCCCAGCCGACCGGCACCCGTCGTGGACGACGCCGAGGACGGCGACCCGGCCGGCGGTGGCAGCGGTAGCGGTCTCGGTGACGACCCCCTGATGCAGCAGGTTCTCGAGCGTCTGGCCAACATCGAGGAAGCGCTCGTCGCGCTCGTGCAGGGCGACGACGATGACGACGACGCTGCCGGCGCGACAGGCGAGCAGAACCCCACTGGCGACGAGGAAACCGAGGAAGAGCGCAAGAAGCGGGAAGCCGAGGGCGGTCGTGAGGCCAACGCGGCGCGCACCGGCGACAGGCAGCGCGCTCGCGTCGGCGACTCGTCCAGCATGAGCGCGGGCTTCACCGACATGCTGTCTCGCGCTGAGATCCTGGCTCCGGGCGTGGCGCTGCCGACGTTCGACTCCGCCACTCCGGCGCGCGCGACCTTCGACGCCATGTGCGGTTTCCGGCGTCGCGTTCTCCGCGAAGCCTACGGCCGCGAAGATGCCAAGCCGGCGATCGACGCCTTCTTGGAAGGTCGGCCCGCGGCGTTCCACGACGCACGCGCGATGACCTGCGACGCGGTGGCAGCGGTGTTCAACGGCTCGTCCACGCTGCTGCGCACGCAGCGGGGCGTCGTAGCCGGGGCAACGGGCGGCGGCGCACATCCCAAGAACGGGTTCAGCTCCAAGACGCCGACGCCGGCCGAGCTGAACGCGAAGTTCGCCAAGCTCCGCGGCGAAGTCTGAGTAGCATTCATTTCGGTTTCCTGGGAGGACGCCCGCTTGGGCCATACTTTTCTCGGCGTTTTTTCCAGGATTCCGTAATGATTTTTGATCGCTTCTCAGTGGCGCCGGGACGTGCGTATATGTCACGCATGATCGCTGCATGATTTATCTTAAATTCAGGGGCAGCGAAAGCTTCGCGTTGGCTCTTGGCTCGTTTTGCTTTTACCGCAGCCGTTCGTAAACTAGCGTTTCTCTTAGCTATTGATTTTGGGCTATTCAGCGTTTGCGGTAAACGCGAAAATCGTGTAACGTCGTTTGTGCGGCTTTTCGCCATCGATTCTGGGCGTCGAAGCGGCGCGGTCCACCCAGGATCATGACGCGAAGAAAATACGTTATAACCGTTGGGCAAGAGAGAATCCAGTTCATTAATAAGAGATGTTTCTACTGATGCGAGAAACTTTCGATCTACTAGAAAGTAAAATAATGGGATAAACGCAAATTGCTCAATTGAACTTGCGTAGACGTCTGCGTGAAATACGAGCGTCTGGCGTTTTTTCCGTATATCATCTTCGTGTTGTCTACGTCGGCTGGTCATATTTCGTGTATCACCAACATACCACTTATTAGTAAGTAATCCGTAGATAGCGTAACAGCCGGGCAGTGGTAGCGGCAAGTTATCAGCGAAAATAGTGAATCGCCTGGGCGAACGTGTCAAAACTGATCGAAATGGAAGTGGTTCCATGACAGTTGCTAGCTCCTGTTTGTGTTTAGGGTAAGGGGCAATGCACGTAAACGCTATCATACCCTAAACTTACCAGAAAGGAAACTCAATCATGGTGGCATTCCTCACCCGCATGCCTGCGGGAATCGTTGGGGAGCCGACGCGCGGCTTTGCCAACTCGGTGATCGAGCCGCAGATCGTGACGCCGAGCGGCACGACCGGAGCGCCTACCGCCTACGGCGTGCCGATGGTGGTGGACGCCACCTCCGGCAACGTCGGCAACATGCGCACGATGGCGGCTGGCGATGCCGCTGCCTATGGCGTGCTCGTGCGGCCGTTCCCGACCGGCGCGGCGCCGGCCAACAGCCCGCTCGGCGTCAGCGGCAGCGTGCCGCCGGCCAACGGTCCGTGCGACATCATGAAGAGCGGCTACGTCAGCGTGCTCCTCAGCGGCAGCACGGCGGCAACCAAGGGCGGTCAGGTCTACATCTGGACTGCGGCGGCGTCGGGTTCCCACATCGTGGGAGGCTTCGAAGCCACCAATCCAAGCGCCAACGGCATCGCCTACACCGGCGCCTACTTCACCGGTCCGGCGGACGCGAACGCGATCACCGAGATCGCCATCAACCCGTAACCACACCTGACGATACGAAGGGATACTGAGCAACTATGAATTACCTGAAGCCCGTCAGGTTTGCCGACTCGAGCGCCCTGACCGCTCCGGCGCTGATCCTCCCGGATCGGCGTCGTGCCTTCACCACCGACGCGATGATGACGTTTGACGCATCGAGCCAGTTCACCATCGACTCCACCGGTGCGTTCCTGATCGGCGAGCTCGAGCGGCTCGACCAGACCCTGCACGATCCGCTGGTGCAGGTGACCTGGCCGCGGGACATCCAGCTTCGCGAAGACGTCTCGATCGCGGATGAGGTGTCGAGCTTCACCAACTCCAGCTTCGCGGCGCCTGGTGGCATCTACCCGAGCGGCAAGAACTGGATCTCGAAGGACGCCAACGCCATCGCCGGCGTGGCGCTTGACATCGGCAAGACGACCCATCCCCTCTACCTGTGGGCGATGGAGACGAAGTGGACGCTGCCGGAGCTCGCGTCGGCCGCCCAGCTCGGGCGCCCGGTGGACGCGCAGAAGTACACCGGCATGAAGCTGAAGCACCAGATGGACACCGACGAGATGGTGTACATCGGCGACTCCTACTACGGCATCTACGGCCTCGTCAACTCGGACCAGGCGCCGGCCGGCAACGGCCAGGTGGCAACGTCGAACGTCGTGAACGGTGCGCTCGGCTCGCCGCTGTGGGCCAACAAGACGCCCGACGAGATCCTGACCGACGTCAACACGCTGCTGACCAACGTCTGGACAACGTCCGGCTACGCGGTGGTTCCGAGCAAGCTTCTCCTGCCGCCGCCGCAGTTCTCCCAGCTCGTCAGCACGAAGGTGTCGACGGCGGGCGGCGTGTCGGTGCTGGAGTTCCTGCGCAACAACTCGCTCTCCAACGCCGCCAACGGCAAGCCGCTGGACATCCAGCCGCTGAAGTGGCTGCCTGGCCGCGGCGTGGGCGGCACCAACCGCATGGTCGCGTACACCAACGACAAGGACCGCGTGCGGTTCCCGATGGTGCCGCTGCAGCGGACTCCGGTGGAATACCGGAGTCTCTTCCAGATCACGACGTACTACGGACGTTTGGGATGTGTTGAATTTCCCTACGTCGAATGCATCGGATATGCGGACGGCATCTGACGACAGCCGCAATTCCTGACTCAGGTGAGAGCGCAAGTTCTCATCTGAGTTGGGCAGCTTCAGACCAACAGCGGAAAGACTGACCCATGCCAGATGAAGATAACGCAGCAGCTGCGGCCGTCGCGCCGACGCCAGACGCGCCCGAGTCAGTCTCGATGGTCACGCTCGACCCGTCCGCTGACGCAACGACGGTGGCTGCCGCACCGGAGCCGACCGAGTCCGAACCTGCTGCGGTTCCAGCCGTTCCTGACGGTCACGTGCTCGTCAACATCGTGAAGTCGTTCATCCTCACGCTGCAGGACGGCACGCAGCGCAAGATCGCGGCTGGCCAGAACCTGCTGACGAAGGAGATAGCCGCGCACTGGTTCGTGCGGCATCACTCCGATGATCCGCCGTCAGTGGACTTGGTTCCGGGCATGCCGGAGTTTCTCGCGCAGAAGCAGCGAGAAGCGGCGACGGAGAAGGTGATCGAGGCCGCGATCGAGCAGGCCGACGATGACCTCAAGGAAACGATCCGCGGCGCGCTGCGCCGTCGTCGGCAGAAGCAGCCGGCGTAGCCGATGCCGCTCACCGCCAAAGGAACCGAGATCCTTCGAGCCATGCGGCGTGAGTATGGCGCGAAGCGTGGTGAGCGCGTATTCTATGCTTCTAAGAACGCCGGGAAGATCAGCGGAGTAGATGCGATGACCACGAAGACCCTCAAGTCCCGCGTCCGCGACGCGATTGCTGCCGGAGCGCCGGCCCGCGACGCACTGGCCGCGGCCGTGACCGCGCCGAAGCGCGCTCTGACGATCGGCGCCGTCCGCGACGCGGCCCGGCGCGGCCTGTCAGCGCGAGATTCGCTGGCTGAAGGCCTGCGCAGCTACGCGGGGGCAGTGACGAAGGCTTCGGAGATGGCGACTCAGGATGACTGGTCTCCGGAGGCGCGTGAGGCGGCGGCAAAAGCGCGAAAGGAGCACGCTTCTACTTCTCAGAAGCAATACAGGCAGAAAAATAGCGCTCTTCATGGGGCAATTCCAGGGGTTGCCCAGCGTGCTGGTTATGAGCGCAACTCTTAACCACAACGCATACCCAATGCGCGCCACGCAGACTACTATCGCGGCACACAGAATAATGGCGGCCTGATGAGGAACGGGCACGCGATTGAGCATAACGCGCGCACCGGTGCGTGGGAGCACTCAGCCGTAAATAATGGGCAATGGAAGACTCTTGGTAAGGGTATTGGAGCTAAAACGCTTCATGAGCATCTTCAGTCTGTGCATGGTGCGTCAACCGGCGACGCCCACGAAGGCTTCGCCAAGCTCGATCACTCCCTCGCCCACCGCAAGGGCGTGAAGAACGCCGCCGCGCTGGCAGCGTGGATCGGGCGTCGGAAAGAAGGTAAGGCCGCGTTTCAGGCCAAGGCCGCGGCCGGGCGCTGATCTAACGTGTCCGGTTCCGCTCTCCCCCTGACCGACGCTCAGTTCCGCGCGACCTTCGGAACCGCGTTCATTGACACGACCAAGTATACGATACCGCAGGTGACGCAGTATCTGACGCTTGGCGCGCAACTGCTTGACCCAAATATATGGGCCGATCAGCTCAACTTCGGCATCGCCATGTTCACGGCGCACAACCTCGTGCTGGACGCACAATCATTCAACGCCGCGGCAAACGGGCAGCTGCCCGGCCTGACGCCGGGACCGATCGCGTCAAAGTCCGTGGGACCGGCCAGCGTCAGCTATGACACGTCCTCCGGGATCGAGCTAGACGCGGGGCACTGGAACCTGACCACGTTCGGACGGCGCCTGATCCACGTGGCGCGGCTCGTCGGGATGGGCGGCGCGCAGCTCGGTGGCTCAACGATGCCGGGGTCGTGGTTCCCAGGAAGTTCGTTCGAGTATGGTGGTGGCGCGTAACGGATGGTTCTTCGCCTCGCTAAGCTTCACGTCTCCCCCAGCCAGCTTCCCGCCATCAACAAGGCGATGAAAGAGCTGGCCGACACGCGCGTCCTCGTAGGCGTGCCGATAGAGACGACGAAGCGGACGGCGGAGCCGATCACCAACGCCGCCATCGCCTACATCCAAGAGAACGGCGCGCCTGAAGCGCACATCCCGCCCCGGCCGTTCCTGTTCCCCACCGTGCGCACGATGAAACCGGTCATCATCAACTACCTGCGTCGAGCCGGCAAGAACGCGTTGGCGGGTGACCTGGATAAAGCGATAAAGACGCTGGAGATGCTCGGCCTCGCCGCGCAGTCAGCCGTGCGGATGAAGATCATCAACGGCCCGTTCGTCCCGTTGGCCGAGAGCACGGTCAGGGGGCGCATAGCGCGGCGCGCGTCGTCGTCTTACCGAGCGAAGAAGAGCGTGCAGCTCGACGCGAACCTGGCCGCCGGTCTAGCGCCGCAGACTGGCATGTTTCGCCCCCTGATTGACACCGGCTCGCTTCTTGCCTCGATCACCTACGTTCTACGGCGTAAGTCGACCGGCGTGGACATCGCTGCCGGCAAGCAGCGACCGTTCCGCGGCACGAACGCTGTGAAGACTACCAACACTACCGTCACTCCCACTCAGGCGCCCACTGGAGGCCTTGGCTAATGACCGAAGAGACCATCGTCGTCGCCCCCAAGCCAGCCGCGCCCCCGCTGATGATCTGGGTCACCAACGGCGTGACGGCCCGGCGCGTGCCGGCCACGACGCCCCTCCCAGAGGGCTGGACGCGCGGTGGCGTGCCGACGCCCGCGCCGCGCTCTTTGCGGCCTCTAGGCAACCCCATGGGGCGTCGCGGGGCGCGTTAGCCCGCGGTCCCGCTAGATCGCCCCTCCCGCGCTGCTCGATCGGTTCGTTCCCGACCAGTCTGAGCGCCGCTGCGATGAGGTGGCGACGCGCCGCATCGGGCTCCCCCTCTCGATGCGGCGCGCTTCATCAACTTGTGGTATGATGCGCGGCAGTTTTTCGTAAAATAGGAGAACGGTCATGCGCTTCATCATCAAGATCCTACTGGCTGGCGCCGTCGTGCTCATCTCTGGTGGCGCGATGGCGCAACCAGCGCCGAACCTCACCGCAACGCAGCTCCTGGCACGAGTCGTAAGATGCGTAGAGGGGCAGCTCGCTCCTGGCACGCTCTGCGCGCCGATCCTATCCCGCTACGCCGCCGTCTGCCGGGCCGACCCACGCAACTCGTCAAACTTCTGCGATGCGACGGCCGTCGCCTACATCAGGCGGAAGCTGCTTGCGTTCCAGGCAAACGGCAGCCTGCCGCGGCCAAGACAGGTGCCTGACCCGAGAGCGCCGACCTACGTAGCCGCGCTCGTCGCGTTGAACAGCTGCGTTGGCTGGCAGGCCGGTCCGACGGGCGACGAGCGGCGGTGCGCGCCGGCCTATCAGGCGTTCGTGAGCGCCTGCATGACGAACAACACCGTCACGCCCTATCACGGCCGGCAAGCGTGCGAGCGGACAGCCAACGAGATGGTGCTGAGAGCGATCAACGGAGACTAGCGGTTGCCCGATCTTGACATCACCGACCTGCTGACCGATCCTGATCTCACCGACACGTTCACGGTGATTCGGCGCTTGCAAGTGGTCAACGGGTTCGGTGAGGTCACGGTGACGCCAACGACCTTCACCAACCTGCGCGGCGCGGTCTTCCCCGCCGGTGACAACTCGCTGGCGCGCCAAGACGCTTTTCAGACGCAGTCGAAGTCCATCACAGTCGCCACGCAGTTTCGGCTGCGCGGGATCTCCCAGGACAAGACCGGCGCCCAGTATCAGCCGGACATCGTCGTGTGGAACGGCGACAACTACGAAGTGCGCTCGCTCAGCGACTTCTCGAACTACGGCGCCGGTTTCACGCAGGCAGACTGCGTGAGCGTGGACCTGCTCGATCTTCCCCCAACCTAACGAGGCGCTCTCTTGGCGAACGACTCCACCACCGGTGGGCCGCTGCTGCCGGATGCGAGTCCTGCGCCGTTGGAGGGGCAGGCGCTCAACCGGTTTCTTGGTGCGTGGGTAGCCGGCATCACCGGCCTGACCGGTAGCCTGATCCGCCCGCGTTGGCAGCCGTTTCCGGCCGACCCACCGGCGCCAGCGCCGGGGGCTGGTCCGACGCCGGGCGTGGTTGCCTGGGCCGCCGTAGGCGTGACCTCGCGGCGCAAGCTGGGGTATCCGCAGGTGGTGCTGAACCCAGCCGCGGCTGGCGGGGAGGGTGAGGCCACGCTCTTCCAGCAAGAGCAGCTGGACCTGCTCTGCAGTTTCTACGACCAGGGGGTAAGCGGGGACGCGGACGCCTACGCGGCAACGCTGCGAGACGGCGCGATGCTGAGTCAGAACACCGAGGCGCTGTTTCTCGCCGGTTTCGGCCTGATCGACGTCGGCGACGTCACCCCCCTGCCAACCCTGCTGAAAGATCGCTGGTATTACCGGGCTGACGTGCCAATCACGCTGCAGCGGCAGATCCAGCGCGTCTATCCGATCAGGACCCTGATCAGCGCTGGTGGTACCATCGACGCGGACTTCACCACGCCACCATATACGCTCCCGTTCAACGCGGCATAGGACAAGCCCATGAGCACCGTCGGTCTTCCCATCTCGCGTTTGGTCAACACGACCGTGAACCTTGCGCCGACGCCGCCGCAGGCGCCGAGCATCAACTCGCTATTGGTTCTCGGCACGGCTGACGTCATCGACGTTGTGGAGCGCATGCGTGAGTACCTGACGCTTGAAGCGGTGGCGACCGACTTCCTCAGCACGAGCGACGAGTACCTGTCGTCAGTGGCGTGGTTCGGCCAGACGCCTCAGCCGACGTCGATCCTCATCGGCCGCTGGGCCAACACCGCTACCTCCGGGCGCCTCGTCGGAGCTCCACTGACGGCGGCAGAGCAGCTGATCGCCAACTTCACCGTGATCACGAACGGGTCGTTTGCGATCACGATCGATGGAACGCTGAAGACGGTGACCGCGCTCAACTTCAGCGCTGACACCAACCTGAACGGGGTCGCGGCCACCGTTACCACCGCGCTGGGCGCGTCCGGCACGATGACGTGGAACGCGACCTATGCGAACTTCACCATCAAGAGCGCCACGACGGGCACCACGAGCTCGGTGACGTTCATGAGTGTGGGGGGCGCGGGCACTGACGTCACGCCGCTGTTCGGCATGCTTTCCACCTCAAGCGGGGCTTACACGGTAGCGGGCATCGCTGCTGAGACGGCGCTGGCGGCCGTGCAGTTGTTCGACAGCCAATTCGCGGATCAGTGGTATGGGCTGGACGTTCCGGCCGCGGTAGACGCTGACACGCTCGCCATCGCAGCTTACATCGAGGGTGCCAGCGTCAAGCACTATTTCGGAGTTGGCACGGTGGAGGCCGGCGTCATCGTATCGACCGATACGACCGACATCGCTTACCAGCTCAAGCAGCTGAAATACAACAAGACCGCGACCCAGTACAGCAGCACCTCGAAGTATGCGATCGCCGCGTATCTTGGCCGCATCCTGACCACCAACTGGCAGGCCAACAACTCGACGATCACGCTGATGTACAAGCAGGAGCCCGGCATCGTCGCTGAGGTTCTGAACGGAGTGCAGATCGCTGCGTTGGAGGCGAAGAACTGCAACGTGTTCGTTACCTACAACAACAGCACGGCCATCATCGAACCGGGCATGTCTGCGTCTGGTCAGTTCACCGACACCATCATCGGGCTCGACTGGTTGTCGAACGAGATCCAGACCGCGCTCTATTCTGAGCTCTATACGTCGCTCACGAAGGTTCCGCAGACGGACGCGGGCAATCACCTGCTGGCAGTCGTCATCGAGAACGTGCTCATCGAGGCCGTCAACAACGGGCTGATCGCGCCGGGACAGTGGAACTCTGGCGGCTTTGGCGCGCTGCAGCAAGGCGACTTCCTGAAGACCGGCTACTACGTCTATGCGCCGCCGATCGCCACGCAGCCGCAGAATCTGCGCGCGGCCCGCGCGTCCGTGCCGTTCCAGATCGCCGTGAAGATGGCCGGCGCGATCCAGACGGTTGACGCCTCCATCCTCGTCAACCTGTAACCAAGGGAACCGCGATCGTGGCAAACCTCGTCACCTACTCATTCATCGCCGTGAAGGCCTCGATCGTCGGGCCGAACGGCGCGATCATCATCGGTTCCGACGCGGGTGTGGCGGAAGAGGGGATCACCGCGGAACGCACCGAGGAGGTCACCACCACACAGGCCGGCGCGGATGGCGTGCCCATTCACATGTTGCACGCTGGGCGCCTGGGGCGCATCACGATTCGGCTCCTCAAGACCAGCTCGACGAACGCGCTTCTCAACGCCATGTACTATCTGGACACGACCGACCCGTCTTCGCACGGGCAGAACACGCTCGTGGCGTCGTGGCTGACGGCCGGCGACGTGATCACCGGTCGCTATAGCGCGTTCGCCAAGCTCCCAGCAGTGACATACGCGAAGGAGGGGCCTCTATTAGAATGGACGTGGAACGTGGGCATGCTCGATTATTTGCTGGGCGCTGGCACCTGACGTAAGCCAACGCACTTGAGGGGGATTATCTATGTCTGACTCCATCACCGTCACCATCGGCGAACACGACTATCTGATCGAGCGGCTGCCGGCGCGGAAGGCCTGGCACGTCCTGCGGCGCCTGCTGCCCGTCCTCACGCGCAGCACGGCCGCGCTCCGCGACGGGCTGAAGCTCCTGCGCAATGACGATGCGGCAGCGCTCCCCCCTGATCAGGGAGAAGATGCGAGCGGAGAGCCCACCGTCGAGGCGATGGCCGCGGCAGGATCGCAGATCGCTGACATCTTCTCCGCCGCCGGGCCGATCGCGGACGCACTGCGAGACCTCACCGACGAAGACTCGGACTATGTGATGACGCAGTGCCTGAGCGCCTGCAAGCGCAAGGCCGGGCAGCACTGGGCACCGGTCATCCGGGACGGGTCCGTGATGTTCCAGGACATCACGATGATCCAGCAGCTCGAGCTGGTGTTCACGGTCCTGCGGGAGAACCTGTCTGATTTTTTTACCGAACTCCGTGGCCGGTTCCCCGCCGCGAAGGTGCAGTGAGCGGCGAGCTTCTCTCCGCGCCGGACGGTCTTGACTTTCTGTACCGGCCGGTAAGTCGAGGCTACTACAAGATGGAGAGCCTGCTGGACGGAACGCTGACGCTGGCGGACGTGGCTGAGGCCAACGACGCGATCGACCTCACCGACGAGAACACGTCGCGGGCTGAGGCAGGAGCGCGGCGTGCCTAGTTCGCCATCAGTCATTCAAGAGTTCGTCGCTGAACTCGGTTGGAAGATCGACGCAGCCGGTGCTTCCAAGGTCGAAGCATCGCTCGCGCAATTTCAGAAAGGCGCGCTAGAGCTTGTTACGGCAATGGGTGCCGCGGCAGCTGCGACTTTCTACGCGACAAAGCGCATGGCTGAAAGCATGGAGCGGCTGTTCTACAGCTCGCAACGTGCTGCGTCATCCGTAACGAACATCAAGGCGCTTGAGTTCGGATTCCGCCAGATCGGTCTCACGGCGACCGGCGCGCAGTCCGCGCTCGAAAACTTCGGCATGGGGCTGCGTCAGAGCCCCGGCCTGACCGCGCTGCTTGGAAGCCTCGGCGTATCCACGACGAACGCGCACGGTCAGATGCGCGATACCAGCTCGATGATGCTTGACCTCGTCGGGCAATTGAAGAAGATGCCGTTCTTTGAGGCGGCAAAGTTTGCGCAGATGTTCGGCATCGATCCTCAGACGCTGTTCCAGATGGAACGGAATCTGAAGGAGTTGCGGAAAGAGTTTGCTCTATACAAGGCGGAAGTAGCTACCGCCGGAGTAGGGATGCAGGGAGCGGCAAAAGCGTCGCACCTGTGGATGATGTCCCTGCGGGACGTTGGGACTGAGCTCGAAGTTCTTTGGCTAAAGATAAGCACGGCGGTGATCGAGCGATCATTGCCGGCGTTCCAGCGATTCGATGCGTGGTTTCAGTCAAAACTTCCGGCGATCAGCTCTGCTCTAGATGCTGTCGGCGCAGCTTTTGACAAACTTTGGCACGCTGTAGGAACCGCGCTAGTCGCAGCCTTTCACAGAATAAGCAAGCAGCTTGGCCCAACTACGCTTGATCTGAAGGGGCTTGAGCCGGCGATCCAGGCCGCGTCGGTCGCTATCATTCAATTCGCTACTGACGTAGTTGTGAGCGTCCTCAAGATCGTCAAATACTTCACCGGCGAAAGCGGGCTGAAGCCAATCTTGGAAGCGGTGTTGCTATATACCGGGATCACCTGGGCAGTTGGCATGGTGGCGGCGATCGGTTCCGTGACGGTTGCGGCCGGCGTACTGATGGCCCGGTTCGCCGTCCTGCTGGTCGCCATCAAGGCGATCCAGGCGTTCGAGCGCGGCCTCCACAACGTAGGCGATCCGAAGACCTGGGCGCCGGACAGCCCCTTCTGGCGCGGCATGCCGAAGTCGGAACAAGAGAAGTATCCGAACTCACCTCTCAACGCCGGTAAGAACCCGGCACCGGCAAACCCCTGGAACCCCGGATCGTGGCTGCCGCCCAATCAGGTTCCGGCGCCCGGCACCGCTGGCGGCTGGAAGCTCCCGGTCAAGCCAGGCGCGTTCAACAGCGTTGGCGCCGGTCTGCCGCCGGGGTTCCTCCATGCGATCTCCCAGGTGGAGTCCGGCGGCAACCCGAACGCGGTGTCGCCAAAGGGGGCGCGGGGTGCGTTCCAGTTCATGCCGGGGACGGCCCGGCAATACGGGCTGACCAACCCGTTTGACCCGGTAGCGTCCGCCCGTGCCGCGGGCCGCTTCTTCCATGATCTGCTGAAGCACTACGGCGGCAACCTCACGAAGGCGGTGGCGGCCTACAACTGGGGGTCGGGCAACCTCGACCGGGACATCCGCCAGCACGGCGCGGCGTGGCGCAACTTCCTCCCGAAGGAGACAAGCGACTACATCGACCGGGTGGCCGGTGCGCTGTCGCACTACAACGCGCCGGGCTACGCGGTCGCGGGCGGTGTGACGAACCACAACGTTCGGCATGGCGGTTATCACTTTAAAACAGACGTTCACGTCAACGGCGCCCGCGACGCAGTTCAGACCGCGCGGGCGGTTGCGGATCAGCAGCGGCGCGTGCACGCTGACATCATCCGCAACACTCAGGGAAGCATCGACGTCTGATGAGCGGGTTCGCTACAGCGGTTAGCGCGATCGGATTTGCCAAGGGCGAACTGCAGTCGATCTTTGCGCAAAATCCGCGCAGCATGATCTGGCCGATGGTGCAGGCGGACGGGCAGCCGGTGACAACGCCGGCTGGCGGTACTGGACCACAGGTCAAGTTAACCGCTTATGTGACCATGTCAGAAGATGGTCGTGATGAACTGGAGTTGACGAAGCACCCGGTTGACACCGGGTCGGTGATCAGTGATCACGCTTACCGTCTTCCATCAACTCTCTCCATCAAGATGATGTGGTCGCCGGCTTCTGCAAACCAACTTGGTTGGGTGCCATTCAGCGGGCTTGGGGCGGCGCTTACGAGTCTCGGTGGTGGCGCTGCCTCATACCTGCAGAACGTCTACAAACAGCTGATCACGCTGCAGCGATCTCGCGGATTGGCTACCGTAGCAACCGGCAAGCGCACCTATCAGAACATGCTGCCGATTCTCATCGCAGTCACGACCGATGAAGAAACAGAGAACGTCCTCTCTGTAACGGTCAACTTTGAGGAGGTGCTGAGAGCAAGCACCACTCTCGCGCAGCAGGCGCCGATCAACGGAAGCGCGCAAGCTAACCCGCAGGCAACGACGCCGCCCGTGTCGCAGGGATCTCAGCAGCTCACGCCGGCTACGCCAACCACGTCTATCACATGACAACTTACTATGAAGTTCCACTCGTTGCTTCTCCGCAGACGCTGAGCATCGCGCTTGGGGCAGCGACGTACAACCTGCGCCTGACGTGGAACATCCCGTCGCAAGTGTGGCTGCTAGATGTTTCAGATCAGAGCAACGCGCCGATCATCAACGGTATCCCGCTAGTCACGGGGGCGGATCTTCTTGCGCAATATGCGTATCTTGGTTTGGGCGGCGGTCTTGTCGCGCTTTCTGACACGGACCCGTTTACGCCGCCAACTTTCACTAACCTCGGCAACGAGGGCCACCTCTACTTCATCACAACGCCATGAGCGCGTCAACGAGCGCCGCACCGTCCACCGGCACTGCCCCCCTGACCCCTGACACCCTTTGGATTCGCAAGGGCACGTTGGTTGTCACGGCGCCGAACGGGCAGGTGCTTGACCTCTCTGAGCTTCAGTTTCGCTTTGAGGTCAAGACCATGGATACGGAGACACCCAACACGGCGTTCATCCGCATCTACAATCTTGCGCCCGTTACGGCAAAGCAGATCCAAGCAGTTACGCCGGTCGGTCTTCCGTCTGCACCAACCTACACGAAGGTCATCTTGCAAGCGGGCTATGTCAACGGCAACTACGGCATCATATTTCACGGCAACATCGTGCAAACGCGCCGTGGGAAAGAAA
>VFSW01003522.1_pt1 | contig 23463 bp, 27 predicted proteins | sample 5358111 | NCBI WGS metagenome assembly VFSW01 (sample SAMN11554181, study PRJNA540505) | mine drainage metagenome | isolation source: sediment from site ElyBrook_90M | place: USA: Ely Copper Mine, Vershire, VT | collected 2017
GCGCGTTTTCTACTTTTCAGCGCCAAGTACTTCTGCTCTTCTCGTTCCCTGGCCTCGAGCCGCCCGAGCCGCCCCGCCCCGCCGCCCGCCCCGCTCGCCCTGCACGACCGCGCCATGGACAACCTCCGCTACATCCGCGAAACCATGGAGCGCGCCGGCGCCTTCACCGCCGTGCCCGGCTGGGGCGGCGTCTGGATGGGCGCGAGCGCCCTGGCCGCCGCCTGGATCGCCTCGCGCGAAACCTCGACCGGCGCCTGGCTCGCCGTCTGGTTCGCCGAAGGCATGCTCGCCCTCGCCCTCGGCGCGCTGGCGATGAAGCGCAAGGCGGAGCGCGCCGGGGACCCGATCCTGTCTCCGGGCGCCCGTAAATTCGCCCTCGGCTTCGCCCCGCCGCTCGCCGCCGGCGCCGTGCTCACCGCCGTGCTCGCCCGCGCCGGCCTTCGCGAGGCGATTCCCGGCGCCTGGCTGATGCTTTACGGCGCGGGCATCGTCTGTGGCGGGGCCTTCTCGGTCGATATCGTGCCCGTCATGGGCGTCTGCTTTCTCGCTCTCGGCGCGGCGGCGTCCTTCTTCCCGCCCGGCTGGGGCAACGCGGCGCTCGCGCTCGGCTTCGGCGGGCTGCATCTCGTCTTTGGATTCCTGATCGCAAGGAGGCACGGTGGCTAGACACAGCGCCCTTCCCAGACATGCTCCCGCCGCGGCCGCGCTGCCCGCGCTCGAAGCCGCGCGGCCCATGGAGCTCGACAAGCTGATTCACGAACGTCTGCGCCTGGGCATCCTCAGCGCGCTGGCCGCGCAACGCGACATGCCGTTCTCCGATCTCAAGCGCCTGCTCAAGACCACCGACGGCAACCTCAGCATCCACGCCCGCAAGCTCGAGGACGCCGGCTACCTCTCCTGCGCCAAGTCCTTCGAGGGCCGCGTCCCGCGCACCACCTACCGCATCACCGACAAGGGCCGCCGCTCGCTCGCGCGCTACCTCGATCACATGGAAGCGCTGATCCGGGTGATGCGCGGATGAGATCCGTCTTCCCGCCCGCCTCCACCGGCCTCCACGCCGCGATCGTCATGGACGGCAATGGCCGCTGGGCCTTGCGCCGCGGCCTGCCGCGTCTGGCCGGGCACCGCGCCGGCGCCGAAGCGCTGCGCCAAACCGTCGAGGCCGCCCCCGGCGCGGGCATCGGCACGCTCACCGTCTACGCGTTCTCTTCCGACAACTGGGCGCGGCCCGACGAGGAAGTGAACGGGCTCATGAAGCTGTTCCTCGCCTGGCTGCGCCGCGAAACCCGCCGCTGCATCGACAATGGCGTGCGCGTCTCCGTCATCGGCCGCCGCGACCGTCTGCCTCCGCTGCTCGTCGCCGCCATGGAACAATGCGAGACGGCCACCGCTCCGGGCGCCCGCCTCCACCTGCGCCTCGCCGTCGATTACTCCTCGCGCGATCAGATCCTCGCCGCCGCGCGCCACACCGGCGCGACACGCAGCCGCAAGGCCATGACCGGCGCCCTCGGCTCGTCCGACGTCGACCTGCTCATCCGCACCGGCGGCGAGCAGCGCTTGAGCGACTTCCTCCTGTGGGAATGCGCCTACGCCGAGCTGATCTTCACCCCGCGCCTCTGGCCCGACTTCGGCCCCAGCGCGCTCTCGGAAGCCCTCGCCGAATTCCGCTCCCGCGACCGCCGCTTCGGAGCGCTCCCCACTGTTGTATCTTCTAGGGGATGATGCCCCGCCGCCAGTTCCTCGTCGCCGCCGCCACGCTCGCCGCCGGCGCCGCCCAGGCCGATGCCGCTCCGCCCGCCCGGCCTTCGATCCTGCACCTGACCCGCCTCGAGCTCCGCAACTCGCCCGACGACGAACTGCGCCGCACCCAGGATTTTCTCGGCTCGTTCGCCCTCCCCGCGCTCCAGAGCGCCGGCGCGGCGAGCGTCGGCGTCTTCCGCAGCAGCATCGGCCCGGACAGCCCGTTCGTCATTCTGCTCTCCGAATTTCCCAGCCTCGCCGCCTTCGAAGCGGCGGACGATCGCGTCTGGTCCAACGCCGCGTTCGCCAAAGCCTACGCCGACTACACGTCCTCGGCCCCTCGCGTCTACGAACGCGTCGACGTCTCTCTGCTGCGGTCCTTCCCCGGCTTCCCCGCCGTCAAGCCGCCGAAGCCGAAGGACAGCGGCTCGCACATCTTCGAGCTGCGCCGCTACGAGTCGCCCAACGGCGTCACGCTCGCCCGCAAGATCCGCATGTTCGACGAGGGCGAGAGCGGCATCTTCGAGCGCCTCGGCATGAAGCCGGTGTTCTTCGGCAGTATGCTCGCCGGCGAGCGCATGCCGAATCTCATGTACATGCTGTGCTTCGACAGCCTCGCCGAGCGCGAGCGCCTCTGGGGCCGCTTCGTCTCCGATCCCGAGTGGAAGAAAATCTCCTCCCCGCCCGAGTTTCACGACTCGGAAATCGTCTCGAATATTAGTAACTGGATCCTCGAGCCGATAAAGTTCTCGCCCATCCGCTAGCGAGCGGCCCGCGCGAGCGTTGAGCCCCAGCGCCGCGCAGCCCGAGGCGGCGGACCATGTAGCGGGCGACGTGCGAAACGCCCCAGCCCGAGTCGAACCCACTGGCGAGAGATGGCGTTGAACGCGGCCAGGTGCTCTCTCCCGGCCGCCCTCGGAGTCCGCGCTTACTGCTTGTCGTACACCATCGTGGCGCTGGTCGGTTTTCCTTCGGCGTCCGTGCCCTTCCTCGTCCAAGTCATTGTCTTGCCGTCTTTCGATATTACAACTCGTCCCGCGGTGGCGTATTTGTTACTCGTATTCTTGGTTTTCACCGTGAAAGTGTTCGCGTTCAACTGCTTCATGGCGATAGTGTCGTAGGGGGCGCCGGTCACCGGAGAATCTTTGCCGTCGTATTTTGCGGTGTAACTGCCGTTGATCGGCGTGCCGTCCGCCCGCTCTCCGGTACTGGTCACTTTGACTCCACCGTCCGATACTTCCCTCGTCCAAGTGAGACTCTTCACGGGCGCGGAGGGAGTGAACTTCGATTTCTCCATGTTCAGCTTCCACGTTCCGAGGGTATTGTCGGCGGCAAACGCTGCGATGGCGGCGACCGCCATGCAGATAACGAGCTTCGCTAAAGTGTTTCGCATAGTCTCTCCTGTCAGGGCGGCTGCGCCTTGCAGTATGGACCCTATAATAACGTGGGCCCATTGTCAAGCCCGTTCTTCAACAATGTCGGCGCAAAATGAGAATGTCCTAACCCGGCGTAGCCGGAACGCGCCGTCCGCTCCAGCGTTGACCTAACCCACCGCCGCACGGGCCGGACGCCACGGAACCTCGGCTGCCGGCATCGGGATCGCGTCGAGAGTGCTGACGGCCGCCCCGCGGTCTGGCATAATAGGTTGGTTGACTTAGCCATCAGGCGCCACCGTGAGTTATGCGTATGAAACGGAATTCTCCACCCGCTCTGGCCTTTTGTCTCTTCCTCGCATCGGCGCCGCTCATTTCCGCCCAGGCGCCCATCCCCCCGCCTGCCGGTAAGCTCGCTCCCCGGCCGCTCTACCGGGATCCACCGTTCGACGCGCCCACCGATCCGGTCCTGTGTTTCAACGCCGAATCGGGCAAATGGTTCATGTATTACACCGCCCGCCGGGCCACCGCCGCCAACGCCCCGGGCGTCAGTTGGGTTCACGGCACGAATATCGGAATGGCCGAGTCGGCCGACGGCGGCGCCACCTGGACCTATCGCGGCATCGCCGGCATCACATACGGTAAGGATACCCACCCCAACGATTCCACTTACTGGGCGCCCGAAGTTATCTGGTTCCAGGGCGCTTATCATATGTACCTCACTTACGTGCCCGGAATCTTCAACGACTGGAATCACCCCCGCGAGATCGTCCACCTCACCAGCCAGGACGGCGTCCACTGGACGACCATCGGCAAAATCGATCTTCAATCCGAAAGAACCATCGACCCCTGCGTCATTCAGCTTCCCAATGGCGCCTGGCGCATGTGGTACAAGGATGAACAAAAACCCAGGCCGTTGTCTTACGCCGATAGCCCGGATCTCTACCACTGGGAAACCAAGGGAACCGCGGTGACGGATTTTGGCGGCGAAGGCCCCAAGGTCATCCACTGGAAAGGCAGTTACTGGTTGATAGCCGACTGCTGGCGGAATGGCATGCGGGTTTGGAAATCGGAGGATTGCCTCCATTGGAAACTGCAGAACGAGGCGCTCTTCGGATCGCACGGCGACGCGGTCGTCAGCGGAGATCGCGCCTGGTGGTTCTATTTCGGCGGCCCGCATCCACCCGGCGCCGCGCCGTCCCCGCGCCGGCGGACCACCGCCATTAACGTGGTCGAGCTTTACGTCATGAACGGGAAACTCATCGCCGGCGATCCCAATCGGCCAACTTACATCGATCTCAAGCCCGTGCGCGAGGAAGAGAGATGAACCGGCGCCCGAACGCCCGGCCCGCCGGGGTGACTTTGCACCATTCGCCTTGCGGCAGTATCATGAACGTACCATGCACCCGGCGCGTCGCTCCCCGCGGTTATTGAGCTCGCTCATTCTCCTCGTTTGTACGCTCCTCGTACTCGCGCAGGATCCCGCGCCTCCCACGCCGCCCGCGGCCGCCTTATCCGGACGCGCGCGGCTCTCGCTCGACCGCGGATGGCTGTTCCACGAGGGCGACATCCCCTTCCCCGTGATTTCCGGGCAGGACGCGTCGTACCGCAATGCCAAGGCGGGCGCCGCCTGGGGCGCCGCCGCGCCCGATTTCGACGACTCCACTTGGAACGAAGTGAATCTCCCGCACGACTGGGCCGTCGAGCAGCCGTTCGATCCGAAGGCCAATCCCAATCAGGGATATCGCGCCCGGGGAATCGGCTGGTACCGGAAATACTTCCGTCTCGATCCCGCCGATCAGGGCAAACACCTCGAACTCCAATTCGACGGCATCGCCACGCATTGCACGATCTGGGTCAATGGCGTCCTGGCGGAGCGTAACTGGACCGGCTACACATCCGTCTACATCGACATCACCCCGTTCGCCCGGTACGGCCCCGATGTGAACACCATCGCCGTTCGGGTCGATGCCGTGGCGCAGGAAGGCTGGTGGTATGAAGGCGCGGGAATTTACCGCCATACGTGGCTGGTGAAGCGTAACCCGGTGCATATCGTAACCGGCGGCGTCTACGCCAATCCCGTTCGCGATCCCGCCGGCCAATGGACGATCCCGGTCGAGGCCACTCTCTACAGCAGCGGCCAGGCGCCGGCCAACGTCGAAGTCGAGTCCACCCTACTCGACCCCTCGGGCAATGCGGTGGTCAGCGCACGCGCCCAGGCCACCGTCGATCCTTTGAAGGAACGCCTCGCCAGGCTCACCCTCGCGGTGGCCTCACCCAGGCTTTGGTCGGTCGATGAGCCAACGCTCTACTCCGTTCGCACCGTCGTCAAGCGGGACGGCGCGGACATCGATCAAGTTACTACCCGATGCGGATTCCGAACCATCCGCTTCGACCCCAATCAAGGATTCTTCCTGAACGACAAGCCCATGAAGCTGCTGGGCACTTGCAATCATCAGGACCACGCCGGCGTGGGCGTGGCAGTGCCGGATTCGATCTGGGACTTCCGCATACGCCGCCTGAAGGAAATGGGATCGAACGCGTACCGCTGCGCCCATAACGCGCCCGCCGCGGAGTTTCTCGACGCCTGCGATCGTCTAGGCATGCTGGTGATGGATGAGAACCGGAATTTCGGTTCCTCTCCGGAGTATCTCCGGCAGCTCGATTGGATGGTGCGCCGCGACCGCAATCACCCCAGCATCGTTCTGTGGTCGGTGTTTAACGAAGAGCCTTCGCAGGGAACCGGGATGGGCTACGAGATGGTGCGCCGGATGAGCGCGGCGGTCAAGGAACTCGATCCCACGCGCCCCGTCACAGCGGCCCAAAGTAACTCCGTTTTGAATCCGGTCAACGCTTCCCAGGCAGCCGATGTGGCTGGCTTTAACTATGTCTATCGCGACTTCGATCGTTATCATGCCCTCTACCCCGCTAAGCCCATCTTCAGTTCCGAAGATACATCCACCGTGATGACGCGCGATGAGTATGTCACCAATCGAAGCCAGGCTGTTCTCGATTCCTACGACGATCAAGTCCTGCCCTGGGGCCTTTCGCACCGCAACGCCTGGCGGCAGGTCGCGGAGCGGCCGTTTGTCGCGGGCACGATGGTCTGGACCGGCTTCGACTACCGCGGCGAGCCGCAGCCGCTGCCGTGGCCGGCCGCCGGCTCCTCGTTCGGCATCCTGGATTTGTGTGGATTCCCGAAAGCCGCTTACTACATCCACCAGGCCCAGTGGATTCGGAATCGTCCCATCCTGCACCTCGTCCCCCACTGGAACTGGGCCGGCAGCGAGGGCAAACCCATCAAGGTCATGGTTATGTCCAACGCCTCCAAAGTCGCGCTGATCCTCAACGGAAAACCGGTGGGCGAAAAGCCCGTGGATAAGTACGACATGGTGACCTTCGACGTACCCTACCAGGCGGGCAAGCTCGAAGCCGTCGCAACTAACAACGGCCAGGAGGCCGCGCGCTTCGTGGTCGAAACAACCGGCGCGCCGGCCGCATTACGCCTCCTGCCTTACCGCCCAAGCCTCGCCGGAAATGGCTACGACGCTCAGCCGGTCACCGTTCAGGTCGTCGACGCTCAAGGCCGCGTGGTGCCTACGGCTAACCTGCCGGTGAAATTTGACCTCAGTGGTCCCGGCTCGATCATCGGCCTGAACAACGGCGATCCCAACTGTCATGAACCCGAGAAGGGCGACCGGCACAGCGTCTTTCATGGCTTGGCCCAGGTAATTCTTCAGAGTCAATTCGCCGGTGAGGGAAAACTGGCGCTGCGCGCCACGAGCGATGGACTTGCCCCCGCTGAAGTCTCCATCGACGTAACTCCCGCTCCCGCGCGCCCCGCGGTCCCGGTGATCAACCCTCCGCTGGTCATCGGGAGCTGGAGATTGTCGCCGGCGTCGGTGCAGCGCCCCAACCTCGGTCAGCAATCCACCACCGCCGGCGTGAACACCTGGGCTGCCGCGCATCCCGGCCTGCTGCCCAGGTTTCAGGATGGACGCTTCGCGATCTATCGCGCCCAGTTCACGCCGCGCCCATTCGTGCGGAAGTCCGGCGGCCGGCTCATCCTCCGCGACGTCGCCGGCAAGGCCCAGGTCTGGATCGACGGCCGGCTCGCCGGCGAAAAGACGGACAGCGGCCGACTAACCTTCACCGTCCCGTTTCCACCCGGCGATGGGGAAAGAACCGTCGACGTCCTCATCGAAGCCCCGGCGATCGATACCCGGGCCGGACTCGGCGGCGCCGTCACCCTCGAGTAGACAGGCCCGCGGAACGCCATCGCAGCACACGACCGACGACTAACTTACGGAGCCGTGGTGGAACCGGCAACCGGCGCGGGTAAGACGGGCGCGACAACGTCATGAGCCCGCGCGAGAATCGCCTCCGTCCGCCGCGTCAGGTTATCGAAGATCTCGAGCGTCGGGATGAGCCGGCAAGCCGGGCGCTGCGCGATCGCCGCCGTCGAAGATACAGGCGTGGCCACCGGCATCTGGATCGTAGCCCGGATCTCGCGGCGTTCGTCGGTCGCCAGTTGCAGGTCGGCCACGCTATCCAGATCGAATGACATACTCGCGTCGGGAGTAACACTCACGGTTGTCGTCTTGAGCACAGCGCCCGTATCGCTCAGAAACGCGAGCGTCGCGGAGCACGGCGCGGCCGTCGCGGCCGTCGCGGCGGGATTCAACACGTTCAGGCGCGCGGTCTGCCCCTCGGCAAGGCCAACCATCCCAAACGTGCGAGTTACTGGACTGATCGGCGGCGTGGCTGTCTGCGAGATGCCTGTTACAACGGCCAACGCGGCCAGGCACACGAATCGGGTGAACGTAATCATGGGACTTACCTCCTGTGTAAGTGGGGGACCGCGGCGGCCGCTCCTCTTGGCGGCGGTGTCGGGTCCCTGAGCGTCGAAACACGCTCCCCGGAGAAAAGTTGTTCTGTCCTCGAACTAACCGCCCCTACCTCGGCGGCGCTTCCCCGTCCAACAGCCGCCCCAGCCACCGCGCCGGACAGCGGATGCCCACGTAGAACGGGCCGAACAGCGCGTACACCGCGCTCACTTCGTCGAAGCGCATCTCGTAAATCAGCCGCTTGAACACCACCGGGTCGTCGGCGAACAGATCCACGCCCCATTCCCAGTCGTCCAGGCCGATCGAGCCCGAGATGATCTGCTTCACCTCGCCCGCGTAGCGCCGTCCGATCAGCCCGTGCTCCTGCATCTGCCGCGCGCGCTCGGCGATTGGAAGCTGGTACCAGTTGCGCGTCTCGCCGCGCCGCCGGTCCATCGGGTAAAAGCACATGTAGCGGTTCGGCGGTATCTCGGGATACAGCCGCGGCCGCATCGCCTCCCGCTGCCGGGCCATGTTCTCCGCGATCCCCTGCTCCCAGGCGGGCGTGTGCGGCGCGATGCCCTGCTCGGCCAGCGCCCGGTACACCTTCTGCGTCGATTCGTACAGGCCCAGTTCGACCACCGATAGGTACGAATGCACCGGATCGAGAAACGCGCCGATCCGCAGCTTCGCGAATTCGAGCTCGCAGGCGTTCAACTCGTCGAACGTCGGCCGGAAATGCACCATCATCAGGTCGCCCTTGTGCCCGAGCAGCGAGTACACCGCGCTCTGGCCCTCCGCGCCGCGCTCCATCGCCTCGAGCGCCGCCGCCGCCTCGACCGTCAGCGCGTACCGCTCGCCCGGATCGAGCCCCCGCCAATCGTGCCAGCGCACCCGCATCATCTGGTGCATCACGGCGGCGCCTTCCAGCGTCAGCGGCGCCTGCGGCATGGCCGCGCCGGCGTCTTCGACCTCCAGCCTTACATCGACAGACATAGTAAATATGGCCCCTCAGTCATTCTAGCCCGCCGATTCAGTGCGAATTTCCCTCTTCGGCCGCCACTCAATGAGCGAGGAGAAATACATGTTCCACCGCATCGCCCCCTGGCTCGTCGGGCTCGCTCTGACGGCCTTCGCCATCGCCCCGGCCGCCTCGGCGTACTCGAAAAAGCGCTCCTTTCACCACCACGCCGGCAATCACGGCCACCACACGCAGCAGAGCAAGACCGCCCGCGCCGCCGAAAAGAAAGCTAGTTCAAACCGAAAATCGCATATGTGAGCCACGCGGCGAACAACGTCCATACCAGGTACGGCGCAAGCAGCAGCGCCGCCCACGGCGAAGCGGAATAGACGTTCCACTGAATCACCGCGATCGATACGGCCACGAGCAGCGCGTCCAGCGCCGCCGAACCGATCTGCCTGCGCCGGAAGAACAAGTACGTCCAGGCCAGGTTGAGAAACGCGTTCACCCCATATAGCGCGCCGATCATGGCATAGCGCCCCGGCGCCGCCGTGCTCAGCGCCAGCACCGCCGATAGCGCCGCCATCGGATAGAGAATGGCCCACACGAAGCCGATGACGCGCCCGCCCGGCGTCCACTCCGGCAGACGCAGCCGGCAGTACCAGCCCATGCCCGCGCGGCCGATCCACCAGCCACCTCCGGCTGCGGCCGCCGTCGTAATCGCGATCACCGCGTAGTCCAGGCGCATCGCCGCTCTCAGCCCGCCGCCCGCTCAGGCAATCCGCGCCTGCATGCCCTTCACGGCTTCCCCCGCCAGCGCCCGCGAGTCCGCATCCACCATCTCGGCTACCAGCTCCGGAAAGGTCACGCGGTACCGCCACCCCAGGCGTTCCTCGGCCTTGGCCGCGTTGCCGATCAGCAGGTCCACCTCGGCCGGCCGGAAGAACTGCGGATCGCTCGTCACATAGTCCTCCCACCGCAGCCCCGCCGCATTGAACGCCAGCGCCGCAAACTCTCTCACCGAGTGCGTCTCGCCCGTCGCGATCACATAGTCGTCGGGCTTCTCCTGCTGGAGCATCAGCCACATCGCCTCGACGTAGTCCACCGCGTGCCCCCAGTCGCGCTTAGCGTCCAGGTTGCCGAGCGGCAGCTTCTCCTGCCGGCCGGCGGCGATCCGCGCCACGCCCGACGTGATCTTCCGCGTAACGAACTCGAAGCCCCGCCGCGGCGACTCGTGGTTGAACAGAATGCCGCTCGAGGCGTGCAGTTCGTACGCCTCGCGGTAGTTCCGCGTAAGATCGAAGCCCGCCACCTTGCTGATCCCGTACGCCGAGCGCGGATGAAAAGTCGTCTGCTCGTTCTGCGGCGTCTCGTGGACCTTGCCGAACATCTCGCTCGATCCGGCAAAGTAAAACCGGCACTGCGGCACCGTCTCCTTCAGCGCCGCCAGCACGTAGTGCGTCCCGTTGATATTCGTGTTCAGCGTGGAAAATTCGTCGTCGAACGAGTAGCTCACGAAGCTCTGCGCCGCCAGGTGGTAACACTCCTCCGGCTCGACCTTGCGAAACACCTTGTAAATGCTCGGAAAGCTTTCGAGCGATGCCGCGTGCAGCGTAACCTGGTCGCGCAGCGTGGCGATCCGCGAAAGCCGGTGCCCCGGATCTTCTAGCGCCACGCGGCGCACGATCCCGTGGACCTCGTAGCCTTTCGACACAAGTAACTCCGCCAGATACGATCCGTCCTGCCCCGTGATCCCTGTAATTAACGCGCGCCGCTTCTGCATCTTGTTGTTCTCCCGCCTGTTCTTACGCGCCCTTCACGGCGCAATCGTCAGCTTCGGATCGACCACCTGAATATACAACCCCGTGCGGAAGTCGCCCGGCCCCGTCACGCTCGGCTCGCCGTGCGCGCGGAGCGTCATCCGCACCCGCGCCGCCGCGGGAATCGTCATCGTGCGCTCGTAAGCCGTGCCGGCCGAAGACACGAGCAACCGCTCCCGAGCGCCGTCCACCGTCACATCCACCGGAGCGGCTTCGGCTTGTCCCGTCTTTAACATCATAGAAAATCGCACGGTCCGGCTCGCGCGCGACGGGTTCTCGAAATCGATGCGCCCCGTTTTCCCGCACCAGCGCCAGCGCTCCCCCGCGCCCGTCTCGAACGGATAGAACCCGGTCGAGTAAAACACGAACATCGGGTCGGCCTCGGCCCCGGCGCCCGCCGGCGGCGTGTAGCCCGCGAGCGCGTAGAACGCGATGCGCCCGTCTTCGGAATCGATCGGCGCGCCGAGCGCCGCGGTCAGCCCCGCCTCCGGTGACTGGCCGGCGTCGTAGCCCGCGCGATCCAGCCAAACCCCCGCGAACCCCGCCTGCTTCAACCGCGCCAGCATCTGCGGCGCCGCGAGCTTCGCCGTCTCGACGTTCCATTGCCCCTTGCGCTCGCTCATCGCGCCCCAGCTCCAGCGCGTCCCGTGCGAGTGAATGTACGGCCGCGCTTGATCGTACGGGCCCATCGGCGGATGGCCCACGTCCAGCGGGAAGTCGGTGAACGGCAGCTCGAACACCGCCGCGTTCGCCGGGATCGCCGCCTCGATCCGTTTCACGTACGCCGCGTCTTCGGCGAAGCGCCGCCCGCGCCCCATGTGATCGCGAAACTGCGTCGCCGCCGCCTGATCGTAGCCCGCGAGCAACGCCAGCGCTGCCAGAGCCGCGGTCGCCCACGCGCGCGGAACCTTCACGCCGGCCACGCGGTCCCACACGCCCGAGAGCCACTCGCCCAACCCCACGAGCGCGAAGAAGCTCACGAAGACCACGATGCGGTTATACGCGCGGATGTCGTCGAAGACCAGCACGTTGAACAACGCGCCGAAGCCGCCCGTCGTCGCAAGCAGCACGCACGCGATCGCCAGCCCCGCCGAGGCCATCGTCACCGGCGGCGCGGGCCGCGAGCCGAAGCACGCGAGCAGCGCCACCGCGAACAGGTATAGCAAGCCGAGGCTGGCGAGCGTCCCGAGCCGGCTCGTCACGTTCTCCGTCTCGAGCTGGAAGTGAACCTCCGCGATGCGTTTCTCGATCGCGCGCAGCGGCGGGAACGGATGCTCCGGAATCGGCGTGAAAAGCTGGCGCAGCTTCAGCGCGTAGACTTCCGATTCGGCCGCGTTCTTGTACGCCAGGCCCGGGTTCGCGCCGTGGCTCGCGACGTAGACCAGCGACGGCGAAAGATTGATCAGCGTGGCGGCCGTGAGCGCGGCGAGCGCCCCGACGCCCAGAAGCGCCGAATGGCGCGTTTTACGTGCGCAAAACGCGCCTAAAGTGGCGATTAGGAGCGCAAAACACGCAAAAAATGCGCCATATGCATACGCAAAACCCTGCAAAACGACGCCAATCCACACATAGCGCGGCATCCGCGCGCGCGCGATCCAGCGCCCGCTCGCGAGCTCGATGGCCGCGGCGCACAGCAGCGGGACGGCGTAGAACACCAGGTTCAAGTGCGTGATGCCGCGCGCGAACGTGAAGGGCTGCAGCGCGTACACCGCGCCCAGCGCGATGGCCGGCGTCTCGCGCAGGCCGAGCCGGATGAAGCTCCAGCACGCGCTGGCCGCGGTGGCGACGGTGGCGGCGAGCCACAGCGCGTTCACGAGCAGGCCGGGATAGCGAGTGATCGCGGTGAGCGCGAGCATGAACAGGCTGTCGATGGTGGTGAACGCGGGGAAGTCGAGCCAGTTCGCGCCGTAGGGCGCGCCGAGGTTCGGGTTGAGCCACGGCACGTGATGTTGCGCGATGGCCTTGGCCACGCTGAGCGTATAGAGCGCGTCGCTTGCGTAGTCGAACGGAACCCACGGATTCCATTGCCAGAGATGCAGCACGAGGACCAGCGACACGGCGCAGAGCGCGGCGGAGGCGAGCGGCGCGGGCAGCCCCGGTCGCGTCGGGTTAGGAACGGGCTTCGGGGGCAATGGATTCAGGATAGCGGGCCGGCAAGGTCTCGGCGACGATGTAGCGCGGGCGGCGCTTCGACTCCTCGTAGATCGCGGCGAGATACTCGGCGACGATGCCGAGGCTGAGAAGGATGAGGCCGCCCATCAGCAGCTCGATGACGATGACGGTGGCGAAGCCGTCGACGGCGACGCCGGTGAGCTTCTGATACAGCGCGCGCGAGCCGAGGATGACGCTGAGCGCGAGGAACGCGGCGGCGAAGAAGTGAATGATGCGCAGCGGAAGGACGGAGTATGAGCTGGCCGCGGTCCAGGCCATGCGGGCGAGGCGCCAGGCGCTGAACTTCGACGCGCCGGCGGCGCGCGGCGCGACGTCGAAGTAGACATCGCGCGAGCGGAAGCCGAGCCAGGCGACCATGCCGCGAAAGAAGCTGCGGCGCTCGGGCAGCGAGAGCCAGGCGTCGACGGCGCGGCGGTCGAGCAGCTTGAAGTCGGAGCTGTTGGCGAAGTCGAGCCCGGTGAGCCGCGAGGCGACGAAGTGAAACAGGCGCGAGAAGACGCGGCGCCGGAGCGGCTCCTGGCTGCGGTCGCGCTTGATGCCGTTGACGATCTCGGCGCCGTCGAGCCAGGCGCGGTAGAGATCGGGGATGAGCGAGGGAGGGTGCTGCAGGTCGGCGTCGAGCACGATGACGGCGCGGCCGCGGCTGCGCTCGAGTCCGGCCGCCAGCGCCGCGTCCTTGCCGAAGTTGCGGCTGAGGCGCAGGCCGTGGACGCGCGCGTCGGCCGAGTGCGCTTCGGCGATGAGCGGCCAAGTGCCGTCGGAGGAGCCGTCATCGACGACGATCACTTCGAAGGCGGGCTCCACGGAGGCTGCGGCTTCGGCGATGGCGGCGAGCGCGGCGGAGAGCACGCGCGCTTCGTTGAAGGCCGGAACCACGATGGATAACTCGCGGACGGCCGAGGTCGAAGCCGCCTGCGATTCGGAAGGCATAGATCAGCCGTTAGGATACTATAGGGGTCCGGCGGCCATTTGGTTATACTCTCACCTATGAACGCCGCAACGACGATTCGGGTAGCGCGGCCCGCGTGCGCCAAGGGCCTGGGCGACCTGATCCAGGCGCCGGATTCCGCCAAGCTGATTGAAGGAGTGCGGGTCGAACCGGTCGCCCTGTGGCCGGACGATCGCGGCTACTTCCTCGAAGTCCACCGCATGCGGCAGGGCCTGGCGGCGAGCTTCCCGGCGGAGAGTACGCAGGTGTCGGCGGCGATGAGCTATCCGGGAACGATCAAGGCGTTCCACGTTCACGAGCGGCAGACGGATTGCTGGACGCCGGCCGCGGGGATGCTGCAAGTGGCGCTGGTGGATCTGCGCGAGCACTCGCCGACCTACGCGCGGAAGAACACGCTGTACGTGGGCGCGCTGCGGCCGTGGCGGATCCTGATCCCGCCGGGCGTGGCGCACGGCTACAAAGTGATCGGCGAGCAGCCGGCGCTGCTGGTGTACCTGACGGACCGCTTCTACGATCCGGCGGACGAAGGACGCATCCCGTACGACGACGCCGGGCTCGCCTACGACTGGGAGACGCAGCACAAGTAGCGGACGCGGGCGGCGGAGCGGGACGAAACGAATGAAAATTCTGGTGACGGGCGGGGCTGGATTCATCGGCTCGGCGCTGGTAAGGATGGCGTGCGCGCGCGGGTTCGAGGTGGTGGTGCTCGACAAGCTTACCTACGCGGGGAACCTCGAGAACCTCGAAAGCGTGGAGGGACAGCCCGGTTACCGCTTCGTGCGCGGGGACATCCGCGACGCGGCGCTGGTCGAGAGCCTGATCGCGGACGAGCGGCCGGGGGCGATCCTGCATCTGGCCGCGGAGTCGCACGTCGACCGCAGCATTCTGGCGCCGGGCGCGTTTGTCGAGACCAATGTGCTCGGGACGTTCACGCTGCTCGAAGCGGCGCGAAAGGCGCGGATCGGGCGGTTCGTGCAGGTGTCGACGGATGAGGTCTACGGGAGCATCGAGGCGCCCGCGTCGGCCGATGAAGGGTATCCGCTGCAGCCGAACAGCCCGTATTCGGCATCGAAGGCGGCGGCGGATTTGCTGGTGCGGTCGTACTGGAAGACCTATGGCCTGGCGGCGATCGTGACGCGGGCGTCGAACAATTACGGGCCGCACCAGTTTCCCGAGAAGCTGATGCCCTTGACGATCCTGAACGCGTTCGAGGGGAAGGAGTTGCCGGTGTACGGCGATGGGCGGCAGGTGCGCGACTGGCTGTATGTCGACGATCACGCGCGGGCGCTGCTGGCGGTGCTCGAGCGAGGCCGGGCGGGCGAGATCTACAACATCGGGGGCAGCGAGGCGCTCGAGAACCTGGCCGTGGTGCGGGCCGTGCTCGAGGCCACGGGGCGTCCGGAGAGCCTGATCCGGCATATCGAGGACCGGCCGGGGCACGACCGGCGCTATTCTCTATCGAGTGACAAAATATTTCATGAAACCGGATGGCGTCCGGAGGTATCTTTTATTACCGGGTTGCCTTTGACAATCCAATGGTATGAAAGACACCCGGGCTGGATCGAACGGGTGCGGACCCAGGAGTACCTGCAATACTACGCGGCGAATTATAGTGGACGGGGACTCGGAGAGTAACGTATAAAAGGAGTCCGTCAGTGCGAGTCATATCGAAGAAGACGCGGTACGGGTTGCGCGCGCTGTATGCGCTAACCCGAAATTACGGCCATGGTCCGATGCTGGTAGCGGCCATTGCCGAGCAGGAAGCCATCCCGAAGAAGTTTCTCGAGTTGATCTTACTCTCGTTGAAGTCGAACGGGGTGGTGGACAGCAAGCCGGGCCGGGGAGGCGGCTATCAACTGGCCAAGTCTCCCGAGCAGGTGACGCTGGGAGCGGTGATCCGCATGATCGAGGGGCCGCTTGCGCCGCTGCCTTGCGCGAGCGAGACGGCGTACCGGCCCTGCGAGGAGTGCGGCGACGTACGCTACTGCGGCACGCGGCTGGTGATGCGGCAGGTGCGCGACGCGACGGCCGAGATCCTGGACCAGACGACGCTGGCGGATATTTGCCGGCGCGTGGACACCCGGCGGATCGAGGACGTGGAGCTGGCGGTGATGGCCGGCCAGGCGGTAGGCTGAGCGGTTCTCAGGCGTGGACGGCGAAGCGGTCTGCGTAAGCTTGCAGCACTTCGGCGGCTTTGCCGTCCATGACGAGGCGGCCATGGTCGAGCCAGATCGCGCGGTCGCAGAGCATGCGGACCATGGCGGGGCTGTGGCTGACGCTCAGGATGGTCTTGCCGGCGCTCGTCAGGTCCTGAATGCGCGCCAGACACTTCTCCTGGAACGGAGCGTCGCCGACGGTTAAGATCTCGTCGGTGATGAGGATGTCCGGGTTCAGGTTGATGGCGACCGAGAAGGCCAGGCGCATCACCATGCCGGACGAGTAAGTCCGGATCGGCTCGCGAACGAAGTCACCTAATTCCGAGAAAGCGACGATCTCGTCGATCATGGCGAGGGTCTGTTTGCGGCGGAAGCCCAGCAGCGAGGCGTTCAGCTTGATGTTCTCGATGCCGGTGAGGTCATGATGGAACCCCGAGCCGAGCTCGAGCAGGGCGGCGACGCGGCCGCTCACGCGGACTTGCCCGCGTTCGGGAGGCGAGAGACCGGCGACGATGCTGAGCGTGGTGCTCTTGCCGGCGCCGTTCTGGCCGACGATGCCGACGCGCTCGCCGGCTTCGACGCGGAAGCTGACGTCGCGCAAGGCGTAGAACGAGTTGTCCTCACGCGAGCGAAAGAGATCCCGGACGTGGTCGCGCAGCAGGCGCTGGCCGCTGTGGCGGCGGTAGATCTTACTGACGTTCTGGAATTCGACGGCGGTCATGGGGTGATGCGGCGCGCGGCGGCGGTTCGATGCGGGAACGGTTTCATAGATAGTTATAGAACCGCCGCTTGAGCTTCTGGAAGACGAGCAGGCCGAGGACGAGCATGCCGGCCGAGCTGAACGAAAGCTTCCACATCAGCGTCGTGGGCGGGGCCTTGGCCGAGAGGATGATCGAGCGCTGCGCGAGCACCAGGGCGGCGATCGGGTTGAACTGATACACGTCGCGGAACCGCGACGGAATCAGGGCGAAGTCGTAGAAGATCGGCACCAGCCAGAAGAGCACCGAGATGGCGGAGTCGACCACGTAACGCATGTCGCGCAGATAGACGTTCAAGCCCGCGCAGATCAGGCCGAGGCCGCAGACGAAGGCGATCGCCATCACCCACACGACAGGCAGCAGCAGCCAGTAGACGTTGAACGTCTTGTGATAGGCGACGGCGAAGCCCAGCATGAGGAGAACCTGCAGCGCGAGATGGATGGTGGTGGCCAGGACGCTCGAGATAGGGATGATCTCGCGCGGGAATGGAACGCGCTTGATGAGGCCGGCGTTATCGACGATGCAGGTGGTGGACGCGCTCCAGGCGGAGGAGAAGAAGTTGAACGGCACCAGGCCGCAGAGAAGGAACACCGGGAAATCGGGCCGCGGGTTGGTGAAGATTTTGGTGAAGACGAAGACCAGCACGCCGAGCATCACCAGCGGGTTGAGCAGCGACCAGAAGACGCCCAGGGACATGTTCCGGTAGCGGATGCGGAAGTCCTTCAGGACGAGGTTGCGGATTACGAAGAGGTAGTCGCCTTTCCACTTCATGAGCGGTGATTCCGGGCCGTGCGCGAACAGCGAAGACGTGCGGGCAAACCATAGAGTGTAGCGCGGATCGGGCGTGGCGAAGGTGGGACTCGAACCCACACGGCCCTTCCGGGCCAGCGGATTTTAAGTCCGCTATGTCTACCAATTCCATCACTCCGCCATCTTGCGATCAGTCTAGCAGGAGGCGGCGAGCGGATGAACCGTTTGCCGGCGCGCGCGGCGCGGGCCGGTGGTCGCATCGCTGTGCCGCGTCTGCATCCGCGCGTCGTGGCGGAGCGGCGAAGCCTGCACGACCCGCGCGGCGTCCGCGCCGGTGATCGAGGAGGCGGTCGTCGAGAGCATTCGCCGGTTCGCGTCCGTACCTGACGGCGTTGCCGACGCGGGCGAAATGGCCGAGCAAAAGGTTGTCACCGCGTCGTTTGAGGGGATGCGAATCGCGGTCAATGAGAGGAATTGCGAGCTGCACGAGTACGGCGTCACAGTCAATCCATGCCGCGTGAAGGACACGGCGTCTTGGCCGTTGGTTCGCGATCGAGCCGATGCGCGGTTTGAAGGCTGGAATCGCGTGGACCGGTTTGCGCCTGTGAACGCTTTGACGGAGCCGTCTCTGAGGGCCGGGACGCGGATCGGCGCGTCCGAGCCCTGACGGATCGTCCAGAATGGGCTTGGCGGCACCGCCGATAAGGTGTAATGTCGTGAAGACGTAAGGGCGGTCTGGTGCGATGAAAAAGGCGCAGGAAAGGAAAGTGAAAGGGCAGAGCGAAGCCGCCGCCCGCGCCTCGACCAGCTTTCCGCCCGAGGTTGACGAAACGCTCGAAGACATCGCCAACGAAAAAGAAGGTTTCGCCGGCCTGGGTGGTGCGCGAGGCTGCGGAGAGCTACATCGCGGACAAGTGGCCGCTGTTGAAAGGAGAACGCGCGGGCGCATGTGACCAGTAAGTTTCTGGGCTGAAGAGAGCCCGTCTCTGGCCGAAACACACTAACTGGACATTGTATCACTTTTGGTACATACTGGAATTGTGAGACGAGATGAACCAAACCCGGAGATGCCGGTCCGGTTTTACCGCACGGAAGCGGGCAGGGCGCCGGTGCTCGATTGGCTGCGCGGCCTTGACAAGGACGACCGGCGCGCTGTCGGGCTCGACCTCATGCGGGTGCAGTTCGGCTGGCCGATTGGCAGGCCACTGGTGAGGGGCCTTAAAGGGGGTCTTTGGGAAGTGCGCTCGTCGCTTCCGAGCCAGCGGATGGCCCGGCTCATCCTGTGCTTTCACGACCAGATGCTCGTTGTGCTGCACGGGTTCATCAAGAAAACGCAGAGAACGCCTACGGATGACCTAGCCCTGGCGAAACGGAGAATGAAGGAGGTTACGAAATGAAAAAGCGCAACAAGCATATCGGCACGTCACTGGAGGACTTCCTGAAAGAGGAAGGCGTCCTCGAAGAGGCCCGCGCGGTCGTGCTGAAAGAGACGCTGGCCTGGCAAGTTCAGCAAGCGATGGAGAAGGACAAGATCAGTAAGGTGGAGATGGCGCGGCGCATGAACACAAGCCGCGCGGCGCTTGACCGTCTTCTCGATCCTAACAATGCCTCAGTGACGCTGCAAACCCTATCGCGCGCGGCACACGCTATCGGCCGTGATCTGCGCATCGAGCTGGTTTGAAAAATTTACTTCGCCGAGAACGTGGGTAGGCGACCGCGCGGCGTACGATAGGTTCGGCAGAAGCTCATGGATGAATACTTCGCTCTGACAGGTCAGAGGATCGTGGACGAATTGCACGCCCTCACGGGCTCGGCGAAGCGCCGGCTCTGGATTGCTTCTCCCTACATTGGGTCGTGGAAGGCGGTGCGGCGCATTATCGGCCTTGCCTGGGAGCAGGTTGATGTCAAATTGCTGACCGATGAAAAGAGTGGATGCTTAGCACGGGATACGGTCGAGAGATTTGCAGCTCACCGCCCGGTGCGCTCGCTTGCTGGTCTTCACGCCAAGTTGTACATCGTAGATGATTCCGCGCTCCTCACATCGGCTAACCTAACCGAGTACGCTTTCACAAGGCGTCACGAAGTTGGGTTGTTACTGAAGGGCGAGCAGGCGGCGGGGTTAATCGCCACGTACGAGTACCTTTGGAAACTTGGCCACGATGTCGATATCGATCAGATCAACTTTTCAAAGCCTATCAAGGGAGTTGTGGATGAAGGCCACGCGGGATCGCTACCGAAGTTGTTCACGCTGCCACCATTCGCCGGAGTGCGGGTAAAAGCTGCTGGGGATTTTGCAGACTATCAGTACTTTCTAGAGCAATACGGCTTGTTTGCAGAGGCTTACATTTCCTGTGGCGGGCGTGATCGTCCTGAGCAGCCGCTCTACCTTGAAACTGACAAGTTTCTCAATTTTCTCTTCCACCACGAAGGCGAACCCTCGAAAGAATATACGTCCAGCTCCAAGCCGCACAGGAACTTGGCGGATGTCGATAGGGTGAGCGAAATAAAAAAGTACCGCGCGCGTTATCGTGATGCCGGATTTCCTGGCGGCAGTCATTTTGACACCGCAAAGCTAGTCCGTCAGTACCTCTCGGAGCCGAAGGTAATGCAGCTCACCAACGAAGAAGTCGGGATGATCGCCGGGAAACTGAATTGCTTTAGTAGACTCAGACTGGCACTATCCAAGTTCTTGAAGGGGAATGATCTCGACACTGTACGGAGATCTTGGTCGGATCTTGTCCATGGAAGCGGTGTCCCCACGTTCAGAATGAACAACTGCCATTCCGCCTTATTCGGCTTTGGTAAATCGGCGACTCAAGAACTGCTCGGGTACTATGATCCGGAGCAGTTCCCCCTGAGGAACCAGAATACGAATGCCGGGCTTCGTTTCCTCGGCTACAACGTGAATGCGAAGTGACTTGTCGGATCGCGATGCGCTCGACCTCATCGAGGGAAATCTCATCCCGTCGCCGATCGTAGGGCTTCGTCGTGCGCGGCTTCAAGCGCGCCGTTGTTCTTGACATACGCGGTGATGCCGGTCGCCCAGAAGGTATGGTTCCCGATGCTCGTCTTGATGTCCGTGCGGCGCGTCCGCCGCGGGATCATGCGGTAGGCGTCCTGCTGCCACATGGCCTTGCCGGTGAGGGCGCCGGCCTTGCCAGCCGCCGTCTGGAACAGAGGCGCGTCCGGCTCTCCCGCGATGCCGGCAGCGGCGATGTATTCATCAAGGTATCGCTCCAGACTGTGGTGACAAGGAACCTCATTGCTCCTTGCCACCTTTTTCGTGCAGCCGGACCCAGCCGCGGCGTCCCGGCACGAAATAGTCACGCACTTTCATCTGGAGCACGGCACTGATGCGGGCGAAGGTGCAGACCATCACGCCGGTGTGGGCGCGATCGCGCAACCATATAAGCGCCGGTTCGTCCGTTTCCGCGCGGCCGTCGCGGGCCGCGTTTCTGACGATCGCGATGCCGTCGAGCAGCCCGCGCGCCTCGTCGGCCGTCAATGCCATCAGACCATCCGCGAAGCCCGCGAAGCTTTCGCCGGCGTATCCCCGGGCGAGATCCAGAAGATGATTGACCAGACCGTCGAAGACGTCCGCGCGAAACACTACCGGGAGCGCGCCAAACGTCCCTGAAGCGCCTCATCCTCGACGCGAACATCCCGCTCTCCGCGCTGCTGTCTCCTCTGCGCGCGCCGGCCAGGCTTCTCGACGCCTGGGAGCGGAAGACGTTCACGCTCGTCGCCTGTGACGCGCTCATTCAGAAAATCCGCGATGTCGCCGGCCGGCCGTTTTTCCGGGCGAGACTTCGCGCCAGCGCCGCCGAGCTGCTCGCCGCTGGCCTTCGGGACTTCTCTTTTTTTTGCCGGGACCTGCCCTCCGGCCTCGTGGCGCCGGACCCCAAGGACAGTTATCCGCTCGCGCTGGCTGAAGCCGGCCAGGCCGAGTTCCTCGTGACCGGCGACAAGGAACTCCTCTCCTTGAAACAGTACAAATCTACGCGAATTATTACTCCCGCCGCCATGATCGAGATCTTGAAGGAAGCTGATAGCGGCAAATAACGGAGGCTCGCAACATGGAGCGGCGGCGGTGCAGCCCAGCGGTATACTGGTTCCGATGACGGTCAGCCTCTCACCTCACGGGCAGCGGCTCCTTGAAGCGGCGCTCGCCCGCAGTGTGGGTAGCTCGCCCGAGGAAGTCGTCGAACGCGCTCTTGAGGCGGCTGCCGGCGCCGCGGCGACGCTTTCGGAGGAGGAGCGGGAACGGCGGCGGCAGGCGGTTGCCAGCATGCTCGCTTTTCGGGAGGAATACCATCTCAGGCTCGGTCCAGTCGAACGCATCCAGGACCTGATCCATGAAGGCCACAATTATTGACCGGCCCGTTCGTCCTCGAGGCTTCAATGACTCTGAGTTGGGCGTTTGAAGGCGAGGCCACGCCCGTGGACCAGACGGCGAATGTGGCGCGCGGCTCGACCGTCACCTGAGCTTCATCCGTGCCCTTCTTGCAGCGGCCTTGCCCAATTGAGGGCGCCGCGCGCTTGAGACAGTCTGACCGTCAGATATTCCGACAGCATGGCATCCAAATCTGCACAACCAAAGAGCGGGTCGGCCGGGTGGACCAGCGGCGCCAGGTCGTCATTCCTCGCGAGATTTTCGACACCCTCTGCATGCGCGCGGGCGATGCCGACGCGCTCACGCCCGACGAAGCCAGACGGGTCCGCCGCGGTGAGGCACAACTCAAGCGCGGGGTGTCGAAGCCCTGGGGCGCCGTGAAAAATGCGGGATCGCGTTGAGGTTACCGATCAAGCCCAACGGCAGCTTTCCCGGTTCCCGCGCGACGTGCAAGAACGTCTTACGCGCGCCATCGACGAGCTTGAGGCAAAAGACGATTCGCAGTGGAGCAACGGTGTAGGCGTTGCCGGGCGCCCGGTGGAAGGGCCCGATCATTTCCGGGAAGAGGGCCATGTGATTGACTCAGACGGCCCCAGAAGCATGCGGAAATGGAAGCTTCGGAACCTAACTAAATCGGCGCCAGCTTTGGCGCCGATTTCCGTTAGTGAGTTACTTTAAGCGGTGATTCTCGGAATACTGTTTAGTTCAACTTAAGCCTTGCGCCGGCGGCGGAGGAAATACAGAGCGCTAAGTCCGGCGCCGAGCAGGGCCATCGAGGCAGGTTCGGGTGTTCCGCTGGTGACGACCAGATTCGCCGTCGGAGGTTCTTCCAGGCTGAAGTACGACATTCCGCCATTCGCGGCAACGTCGCCGCCGCTGAAGAGGACCGTGCCCGTGTTATTGTCCAAGGTCGAAAACGTCGAGGTTGGACCTTGGTAGTCGCCCGGGTCGGTGCCGAGTGATTGACTGGCCGAGCAATAGGAGTTACCTGCAAAGGCGTAAGTGCAAATACCATCACCATCGAAACCAAAGATGTTGCTGCCGGCGATATTCAGCGACGTGACCGGAGCGGAACTATTGTTGATGACGCCCACTAACGTGTCTTCGACGCCATCATAGGGATTGGGGTTCACTACCGCTGTTGAGATACTACCGTTCGCAGCGATGGTAATCTCAGTGTTGCAACCACCTCCAGCACCAGTGTAAGCGGCGTTCGTGCCGACGGTTGGACATGGAACCGCCGCGGCCATTAGCGAACTTCCGCTCGCAAGCGCTAGCAGACAAAGCGTTTTCTGAATCGAATGCATGTGTTTCCTCCTGGGCACAGCCGCGAATGCCCGAGGCTAAGCGGCCATCGTTAAAGTACCGTTTTGTGACGGATTTTACTTCGGTCTCGAAGTGTTACCAGTATAACAGCAACCTTCGGAATTGCGATCGATTTTTTGGCGGCGCGTCGCTGGAAACGGTACTGGTACGTACATGCTGTTAGGTACCAGGGGTGCTCCTCTAATCCCCCATACTAACTAGGACCTACGTGAGTCAAGCACATAGCCCTCTTTGGGAAA